>ERZ777305.464-NODE-464-length-66425-cov-5.803179_pt1 | contig 66425 bp, 55 predicted proteins | sample MGYA00374965_ERZ777305 | MGnify/ENA primary metagenome ERZ777305 (study PRJEB29328, sample SAMD00013331) | mouse gut metagenome | study: EMG produced TPA metagenomics assembly of the Metagenome analysis of fecal microbiota from mouse which was promoted...
AGATAAGGCTGACAGAGAAAGGGTATTTTATTTATACAAATACAGAGGTGGTCGCACATGGAAATCTGCGGGAGTATTACAGGGTAAAGCCATTATCGGATGAATGCAGGGAGCTGACAAGAAAGTACATATATGGACTAAGTTTTGTGAATTATAATATGCTTGTAACAAACTGGGATGCCGATAATGTGGAGGAAATTTTAATGCCGCGTATGTTTGAGGATATATACCGGGTATACACAGATGAACCTTTCAGGGCGGAGGGCGGGCTGATTCCTGCAGACATTTATGAGCGTGTTATGACCACCTGTTTTCCGGTATCCGTAGAACAGGTGAGGGATTATTGCGGTTATCATGCAGATGCAGACGGCTATGAATATGAAATGGTATTTGCAAGGCAGTTTCCGCCTTTTGGGGAAGTGGTAGATTACAAACAGGGTGCGGATGGAACAATTACACTTTATGTAGATGGCGTCTGGATAGATTACAATTCGGATTGTGCTTTTACCAATCAGATTGTTGTCCAGCCATTCCCGGATGGGACATTCCGGTATTTGTCTAATAAGATTGAACAAAAGGAACTGGAACTGCCACAAATAGGGAAATGAAGGGAGGGGCATTAAAAGAAGAAAGCATATGGTATTTACTATATACCCATATGGGACAGGATGGAGAGGGAGATTTCTGACGCTTTACTGCCTGTGGCATTTTCAGCGGCTTGGATGTTGGCAGCGAAAACGTATGTATTGTCAGCGGTTTCAAGTAAGCCAACAAACCAGCCATTCACATCCTGCCCGTCTACACGTCCGGTTCCGGTTTTTCCGTAAAAGTTTTTGCCTTTCGATGAAAAGTTTTCTGACGAAATTAAGCAGATAGAATTTTTTACAGCGTTTATGTTTTCCGGGGCAAAGTCAAATTGGTTGTTGTACAGGGCTGTTAAAAGTTCGACCTGTTCTACTGGGGAGATTTTTAGTGCTCCCTGCATCCAGTATGGGGAAAGAGTTGCATTTACCATCTCATTCCCATAGCCGATTTTTCGGATATAATCTTGAATGGCAGTTTCACCAATCTGTTTATCTATTTCCTCGAAATACCAGTTGACGGAGGACTGCATGGCAGAAAGTAAATCCTGATCTCCGCTCCATGCTTCAAATGGGTGATTTGTTCCGTCCCATGCCATAAAAGAATCATCTGGCGAAATCACGCCTTCTTCCAGTCCAAACAGCGCATCATAGATTTTGTAAGTAGAATTGGGAGAGGTCCTTAAAGTGGCCTGCTCCATGTCATAGACATTCCATGTATCGTTGTTTAAATCATATAGTACAAAGCTGCCCTCATATCCGTTGAACCAGGCGGACAAGTCAATGGTGGAAACTTTGTCAGAGGGAATATTCCACTGATACCGGTTCTGCTCTGCGGCATAGGTGGAAAGTATTGGAGCAAGCCCCAAAAGAATAACGCTAATCGTGGCAAAAGCGGTAAATCCCTTTAATTTTGTGCAAACAGAAGGTTTTTTATAAGAGGAGATATTAGCAATTCTTTGCTGCATCTGCTTCATGCTTCCGCTGATTCCGGCCGCAAAGGGGAAAGGCGTGAGGGAAACTTTTTGCGCAAAATTGATGAGAGTATTTCCGTAATCTTCATAATCGCTTTCATCCAGAAGCTTCAGGACGGATGTATCACAGGCAATCTCTCTGTCATTGCGCATTTCTTTCAGTGCAAACCAGACACATGGATTACTCCAGTAGAGTATGCCGAAAAAGTTCATAAGGAAACCAGCCAGTGCGTCTTTGTGCCTGTAATGTTGTAATTCGTGCAGCAGCATATAACGCATATCCGCAGCGTTAAAATCCGATATGAGATGAATGGGAAGATAAATGCGGGGGTTAAATAATCCCACGATAACGGGAGATTTCAGGAAGGCGGTGCTGTAAATGGGAATCTTTCTTTTTATTTTCAGCTCCCTTAAACAGTTATGATATAAAATACGGACGGTCTTGTTCTGCAGAGGAAGCGCTGATTTCTTTATGGCGTTTAATCGGGATACTGATTTTATTACGAATAAAATCATAGTCAGAATGCCAGCCAGCCAAATACTGCATAAAATCAGCCCAATCATGGAAGGGGTTTTTCTGCTGACGGACAGTGCAAAATCATTCATCTGCCTGGCAACGCCGGAGGGATTGGGATTTAGCACGCCTTCCATAATCGTCCCTCTGTTTGATGGCGCTGCATTTTTCCATGCGCCAAGCAATGTGAGAGCCTGGGTAAACGAAGCCGGGCGAAAGGGAACAAAGGGGACGACAAGAATTCCAAGCAGCAGATACCATAAATGGAACTGCATCCGGCTGGTCAAATAATTTTTAAATGCCCGTTTTGCAATAATAAGAAAACCTATGATGATACAAATAAAAATATTACATAGGAAAAAGCGTATTCCAAAATTTGCCATATTACTTCCCCCTTTTTTTTGAACCCTCCATGAGAAGGGAGCGGAGCGTGTCAATTTCTGATTCGGAGAGTTTATCATCTTTGATATAGGCAGAAAGCATGGCGGTAATATCTCCGTCATAATAACGTTCAAGAAAAGAGCAGCTTTCCTGGCCGATATATTCCTTTTCTTCTATCAAAGGCGTGTAAACGAAAACCCTGCTCTGCTTTTCATAGGAAAGCGCCCCTTTGGTTACAAGCCGCTTTATCAAGGTCTGTATTGTCTTAGGACTCCATTTTGTAGTTTGTGTTAATTTTTCGGTGATTTCATTGGTACTGATCGGTGCGTGTTTCCATATAACTTTCATCACTTCAAATTCGGCTTCTGAAATTTGCGGCAACGTTTTCATCTGTAATCCCCCTTAAATCTTACGAGCGTAATATAAATTATAGTGTGAAAATGGGGAAATGTCAATTTTATTAGAATGCGGATTTGCGGTGGAAATCAATATGGAATCGGGTGAACTTAAAATCAAAAACAACCGAGAGACGGTTAAAAAATACATAAAGTTGGGTTATTTTTTATTCTGTATATTTTATCTATGTGTTGCTATCATTTCTCCATATGGAGGTGAAAATCATGGATAATAGCAGAAAAGAAGCAAATATACAGATTGGAAAGAGGTTGAGAGAAGCAAGAAGTAATCTTGGCAGGACGCAGGCAGAAATTGCTATATCTCTTGGTGTGTCAGAAGAGCATTACCGTAAATATGAGTCCGGTGCTACCGGATTGTCGGCAGACAAACTGTTGGTATTGTATCATGAGTATGGAATTGACCCCACTTATCTGATTACAGGGTCTTGTCTAAAAAATAATTTTGATGTGGATTATTATATTGCAAACTGCAATAAAGAGCAGAAAGATGCTTTTTTGGATCGGGTACTTGCCTATATGTCGCGTATCATTAAGAAATGATAATCCTGCCCTTTTTGCGTTATTTATGATTCTTTTGAGGGAGAATTATAATTATTTTGTAAAATAAGTGGACAGGCATGGAAATGTAAGGTTATAATGTAACGTAATATTATAAATTATCGGAGGATGTATTATGGGTGAGGCGGCATCTGGCAACAAATCAGAGAAATCAGCTGGAATGCGGGGGAAATTTTCCGGACGTATCGGTTATGTTTTAGCAGTAGCAGGTTCTGCGGTGGGACTTGGTAATATTTGGAGATTTCCGTATCTGGCAGCTAAGTATGGCGGCGGCATGTTTTTGCTGGTTTATCTGATTTTGACAGTTACGTTTGGATATGTATTGATTGTATCAGAAACGGCTCTGGGGCGTATGGTCAAGAAAGGGCCGGTGGGTGCATTCCATAGTTTTGGCAAGAGCCTGCCGTTTCATCTTGGCGGCTGGGTCAATGCAGTGGTTCCTATGATAATTGTTCCGTATTATTGCGTTATTGGAGGATGGGTTCTCAAATTTCTGGTTGAGTATCTTAGGGGAAATGCGCATGTACTGGCAGGGGACGGATATTTTCCTGAGTTTATCGCGTCTTCCGGCAGTGTTGAGCTTTGGTTTTTATTGTTCTCCTTTCTGGTTTTTGCCGTGATCTTGGCAGGTGTGGAACAGGGTGTGGAGAGAGTGACCAAGTTTATGATGCCGGTGTTGGTGGTTCTTGCCATTTTCGTAGCAATATATTCTATGACGCGTCCGGGAGCATTTGAAGGCGTCAAATATTTTCTGATACCGAATTTTGAGACTTTTTCCTGGATGACTGTAGTGGCTGCAATGGGACAGATGTTCTATTCCCTGTCGATTGCAATGGGTGTGCTTTATACTTATGGTTCTTATATAGGCAAGGATGTGGATATTGAAAAGAGCACATCGCAGATTGAGATTTTTGATACAGGCATTGCAATGCTGGGTGGTTTGATGATCATTCCTGCGGTTTTTGCCTTTTCTGGCGGAGACATGGAAACGCTGCAGGCAGGACCTTCACTCACTTTTATTACGCTACCTAAGATATTTGCCAGTATGGGGGCGGGAACGATTGTTGCCATTGCCTTTTTCCTTATGTTCCTGTTCGCGGCGCTGACCAGTGCTATTTCCATTATGGAAGCGAGTGTGGCAACGTTTCAGGATGAGCTGCATTTAAGCCGCTCCAAAAGTTGTCTGATCATGGTGGTTGTAACATTTGTCTTAGGTTCTGCTTCAGCACTGGGATATGGTATCTGGGATGGCATCAGGATTCTTGGTATGCAGTTTTTGGATTTCTTCGATTTCTTGACGAATTCAATCATGATGCCTATCGGGGCATTGGCGACCTGTTTCCTGATATTGCGGGTGGTCGGTCTTAAGAAGATTGCGGAGGAAGTGGAGATATCTTCTGCGTTTCACAGGAAAAAGTTATATAACTTTTTCTTAAAGTATCTGGCACCAATCTGTATTGCCATTATACTGCTTAGTTCCATTGCCAATGTGATGGGGTGGATTTCGTTGTAAAGGAGACTGCCATGATCATACTCCCCTCATTGGATGAGACGATAGTATCTAAAATGAGTATGGAAGAGATTTGTGAAGCGCTGGGTGCGGTGACAGTACCTCGAAAGGAACATCGTTATGGCGACAGACGGGGAGAGTTTATTGGAGAAGTTGACACTGCAGGATTTAAGGTGGTCAGCAACATTTCTTATCGAAATTCCTTTTTGCCGATTATACAAGGCAGTGTTAGAGCGGAAGGAAGCAGATCTGTCATTACGATAAAGATGAGAATGCATTGGTTTGTATCTGTGTTTTCGGCGATATGGCTTGGGTTTGTCACGCTGTTCATGCTGGCAGGGGTTCTCATGCTTGTTGTGGAAAGTGATTTCAGCTTATTGTGCGGGTCAGGGGGAATGATGTTATTTGGCCAGCTTCTAATCAGAGGCGGATTTTATATACCGGCGAAGAAGGCGTTAAAGAGGATGAAGGAACTGTTTGGAGAGTGAAGACCAGACAGTTCTTTTTTGTTAGAAAATGAAAGGATATCAGAAACTATACAATTTCATGGAAATGTATAGTTCTCTTTGCCTTAGAATTGACAATTTTTACACGCAGTGCTATATTTCTTCCTAAATGAGAGAGGTGTTTAGCAATGGATAATGAACAAAAGGCAAAAAAGGGTGGAAACCAGGCAATGCTCAAGATTTGCGGATTTATTGTAGATAAACGCAATCTGTTTTTCCTGTTGTTTGGAATCTTGATCATTTTTTCGGCCATATCAAGAAATTGGGTCAATGTAGAGAATTCTATGTCCCACTATCTGCCGGATTCTACGGAAACAAAGCAAGGTCTGGATTTGATGGAACAGGAGTTTATTACATATGGAACCTGCAATGTGATGGTTGCAAATCTTTCTTACGAGCAGGCAGAGTCCATTGGCCAGAAATTGGAGTTTATGCCGGGTATCTTTTCGGTGGACTATGATGATTCAGAAGATCATTATTACAATGGTTCTTCCTATTATAATATTACTTTTGACTATGATGAGAAAGACGACCGATGTCTGGAAGTATTGGACCGGGTTAAGACAGAACTTGCAGGATATGATTACTATCTTTCCACTACGTTGGGAGATATTGAGGCGGAATTGATTGCAGAGGAGATGAATGTCATTATCGTCCTGGTAGCCATCGTGGTGGTGACAGTGCTTCTGCTCACGTCCCAGGCATATGCGGAAGTGCCGGTGCTTTTGATCACGTTTGTGGCGGCGGCGATTTTGCAGATGGGAACGAACTTTATTTTTGGGACAATTTCCTTTGTATCCAATTCTGTCACTGTGGTACTGCAGCTTGCGTTGTCGGTGGATTATGCGATTATTCTTCTTAACAGATATAAAGAGGAACATGCTAATCTGGAATCCAGAGAGGCGATTATTATTGCTTTGAGTAAAGCGATTCCGGAAATCTGCGGCAGTTCCCTGACGACAATCGGCGGTTTGATTGCCATGGGCTTTATGCAGTATAAGATGGGGCCGGATTTGTCCATGTGTCTGATCAAATCCATTATTTTAGCGCTGGGTTCCGTGTTCCTTTTGATGCCGGGCGTGATTATGTTATTTTCCAAACTGATGGACAATACCAAGCATAAGAATTTTGTACCGGATATTCCTTTTGTAGGAAAGTTTGACTATGCAACGAGGCATGTTGTGGCGCCGCTTTTTGTAGTGGTCATAGTGGGAGCTTACATGGTGTCTAAGGACTGTCCGTATGTATTCGGTGACACAACGATTACGCCGCCGATTCAGAACAGTATTCAGAAGACAGAGGAAATGCAGACCGAAAACTTTGGCGCCAGCAATATGGTAGCGCTTATTGTGCCTGCGGGAGATTATGAGAGTGAAGCGAAGCTCTTAGCGGACTTAGAGGACTGTCCGGAAGTGGATTATACCATGGGGCTTACGAATATAGAAGCTTTGGATGGTTATTGTCTTACGGATAAGCTGACACCAAGGCAGTTTTCAGAACTGATCGATTTGGATTATGAGGTGGCGGAGCTGGTCTATGCGGCTTATGCTGTCAATGATGAAGATTATGCGAAAGTGGTTAATGGGCTTCCTGAATATAAGGTATCTCTGATTGACATGTTTATGTTTGTCTATGACGAGGTGGAGGAAGGGTATGTTACCTTGGATGATGAGCTGCAGGATACTTTGGACGATGCCTATCGGCAGATGAACTTTGCCAAGAATCAGCTGCAGGGGGAGAACTACAGTCGTATGCTGGTCTATCTGACGCTTCCGGAAGAGAGTGTGGAAACATTTGCCTTCTTGGATAAAATGCATGAGATTGCAGGGAAATATTATGAAGGCAGGGTTTTGGTCTGCGGGGAGTCTGTGAGCCAATATGATTTGCAGAAGACTTTTGGACGGGATAATCTGGTGACCAATGTACTGTCTATTCTGACAGTGCTTGTGGTGCTGCTGTTTACTTTTAAGTCTGCAGGTATGCCGGTACTTTTGATCGCGGTTATTCAGGGCTGTATTTGGCTTAATTTTTCGGTGCCGGCATTGCAGCAGGATAATATTTTCTTTATGTCCTATCTGATTGTCAGCTCCATTCAGATGGGCGCCAATATTGACTATGCGATAGTGATTGCGGGCCGGTACATGGAACTGCGTGAGACCAACGGCAGGCGGCAGTCCATCATAGATGCTATGAACCAGGCTTTTCCGACGATTATTACGTCCGGAACCATGATGGTGGTTGCCGGCTTCCTGATCGGGAAACTGACTTCCAATGCGGCGATTTTCGGTATTGGAAAATCTCTCGGAAGGGGAACCTCTATTTCTATCCTGATAACGATGTTTGTCCTGCCGCAGATTCTTTTGGTGGGAGATAAGATTATAGAGAAGACAGCCTTTGTAATGAATATGCCAATCCGTACGAAGAACGCTTCCGGGCTGATGAAGGTGGATGGTCTGGTGCGCGGCAGGATTGACGGTGTGGTTACGGGTACGATGAAAGCCATCGTAAGAGGTAACGTAAGCGCCTATGTGGAGGCCGGTGACGTGACGGAACTTTCGGAGGAAGAATATAAGCAGATGGCGGACACGGTGTCTGCAGAGTTAGCGAGCAGGGAGGTGGCTGATCATGAATAAATCGAGATTCCTGTCTCTGTTGTTAGCAGTATTGTTGTGTATTCTACCGGTGATGAATGTCTTGGCGGAGGAAGAGGAGACCTCCGTGGAGGAGGAAGTCATCAGTGTGGAGGATGCCAATGAGACGATTGATTCCTACAATGATGAAGAGATAGCGTGGGAAGAGGTACATATTAAAAATTTGGAAGATTTGCAGGCGTTTTCCAGAAATTGTTGGCTGGATACCTGGTCTTTGAATAAGAAGGTGTATCTGGAAGAAGATATCACAGTTTCCAGCAGCGAGTTTGTACCCATCCCCACCTTCGGCGGATATTTTGACGGGCAGGGGCATACGATAAACGGATTGACGATCAGAGATTCTGTTTCTTATGTGGGGTTGTTCTGTGACACGCAGCCTTCGGCAGTTATTGCTAATCTGAAGGTGCAGGGGACCGTCAGGCCTTCTGGTAAACAGATGGTGGTTGGCGGCATTGCAGGGGATAACAGAGGTATTATTTTAAATTGTGCCTTTGAGGGTACTGTAAAAGGAAATGATTATGTGGGCGGTATCACAGGTATCAATGAATTAAGCGGTATCCTGATAGAGTGCAAAGCAGATGGTACGATTACAGGGGCCCATTACAGCGGCGGTATCGCAGGGCATAATGTGGGTAACATTGTGGGATGTCATAACCGGGCAGACGTAAATATTTACAATGAAGATAAAGGAAAATCTCTGGAAGATATTAACCTAGAGCAGTATAAAGCCGGGCTTTTAAATCCGGAAGATAACAGTGATAAGGCTGAAAAAGCATCGGCCGTTCAGAGTAACGTGGATACAGGCGGTATTGCAGGGCTGTCTACGGGAATTATACAGGGCTGCAAAAATACTGGTACGATTGGCTATGAACATGTGGGTTATAACGTGGGCGGTATCGTGGGCCGGCAGTCCGGTTATGTGTATGCCTGCGAAAATACAGGTATCGTCTACGGACGTAAAGATGTGGGCGGCATTGCAGGGCAGGCGGAACCTTATATTGCCGTGGATTTGTCTGAGGATATCGTAAGGCAGTTGTCCGATCATATCAATGTGATGCACGATCAGATTGGTAAGTTGTTAGACGACGCGGGGAATGAATCGGATATCCTTTCTAACCGCTTGACAGTGATTCAGGATTTTGCCAATAAGGCATTGGATGATACCTCTTATCTTGCGGACAGAACGGTAGAGTGGACGGATGGTGTGGTCGGTTCCGTCAATGAAGCGATCAGCCGATTTGATTATATAGTGGAAGAGACTTCCAAAAATGACGGATTCATAGACCAGAGTAAAAATGCTGCGGGGAATGTCAAGGATGCGGCCAAAGAGCTGGCAGATATGGTAGATTCCATGGATATTTGGCAGTATGTCACCCCGGAAGAGCTGGAAGAGTATGATGAGGCCAAGGCCACGATGAAGGAGGCGTCAGAGAAACATGCCGAGGATTATGAGGATTATTTGAAGGCGTATAAGAATTATTGTATTGATTGGGTTAGATTCAATGCGCCGGATGATAAATATACGGATGATACCGATGGACATCCCCATGAGCTGGATTTGAGGCCGATTGTAGAAGGGGATGGTCTGCAAAAGGAATGGGCAGGGGGCGACCCTGAGGATTACTTAGAGGTGACGGAATGGGTACATTGGCTTGGACATCCGAGTGATATGGATGTTGATGATACATCTGCTTTTCCGGGTGAAGGTGACCAGGGTGATTTAGACCGTCAGCTTTTAGAGGACGCTTCGCAGAAGATGAAGGATGAGAGAAAGGAGGCCGAGTTAGGAGCTTCCTATTATGCAGATGAGCAGTACCGAGAGCAATATGGAGAAGACGCCGATTATGCCAAGGATATGGAAGAATACCTGGCTACGATCTCTGATATTGCCACAAGGCATACCGATGAGATGACAGAAGATGTCAGAGACAGTCTGAATGATGCCATCGATTATGCCAAGGATGCCACGGATAATATGGAAACGGCGGGGAATCAATTTAAATACATTTTTGATACACTGAACGAGAAAGAAGATATCGTATTTCCGCAGCTTGGCGGTGATTATCGTTCAGCCACAGGGAGTCTGAATTCCAATTTGAAAAGTATCTCAGAAAATATGGGATATTTAAATGATGAGATGTCAGCCTCAAATGATTTGATTGGAGACGATTTAGCAGATGTCAACGACCAGTTCAGCGAGATTATGCTGTTGTATACGGATGCGCTGGACGGTGTTTTGGATATGGATTATTCAGGTATCTATGAGGATAATTCTCAAGAAAATGCAGAAGAGAGCATAGATGCCACGATTGCAGATTGTGTGAATACCGGGACTGTCAGGGCAGATATTAATGTGTCCGGAATTGCCGGAACAATGGCGATTGAATACGATTTTGACCTAGAAGGCGATGTGACAGGTATAGAAGATGCCAGGGCCAATTCCACCTTCCTGACAAAATGTGTTCTCAGACAGAATATAAATGATGGTGCCATTACTGCGCAGAAAAGTTATACCGGCGGTATTGTCGGCCTGCAGGAAATGGGTACTATCCTGCGATGTGAGAATTACGGCAGGATTGAGAGTGAATCCGGAGATTATGTAGGAGGCATTGCTGGGCAGTCATTGTCCCATATTACCAATGGGTATGCTAAGTGCTTGGTATCCGGAGGAGAATATGTGGCAGGAATCGCTGGTTATGGAAGCGACATCGAGAATAGCATCGCCATGGTGAGGGTGAAGGAGGCAGCGGCCTTTTACGGAGCCATTGCAGGATGGGTGAATGACGAAGAAAAAGTACAGAATAATTACTTCGTATCAGAAGAGATTGCCGGCATTGACAGAATCAGCTACAGCGGCAGGGCGGAACCCCTTGCCTATCAGGATTTGCTGGAGATAGAGGGACTGCCTGAAAGATTTCATATGATGCGTATTACTTTCTATGCAGATGAGGAAAAAGTGCAGAGTCTGGATTGCCCTTACGGCGGCAGTCTTCGTGTCGAACAGTACCCTGAAATACCGGTGAAAGAAGGTTTCTATGCGGATTGGGATATTAAGGGGATTGGCAGAGTCTTATCCGATGAGGACGTGACGGTAGAATATGTGCGCTATCTGACAACATTGGCCGGAAGCCAGATTAGGGAAAACGGACAGTCTGCAGTCCTGGTGGATGGCACATTCAAGACGGAAGATGAGCTGCGGGATACAAAGAGTGATACGACAGGGATTGTGATTGAGGGGATTGAACCGGAAGAGATACTGGAACACTGGCAGCTTGCTTTTCCTGGGGACGGTAATGAGCAGCATCAGATACGATACCAGGCACCCCAAGGCCAGACAGATGGAATTCTAATCTATATAAAAAATGACAGTGGATGGACCGAAGCTGAGACAAAAATGATGGGAATATACTACTTGTTCACCATCGATGGAGATGAGACAGAGATTGTGGTCTGCAATGTGGCAAGTAGTATCATGGATTATTCAGTTTATATTGGTGCCGGCGGGGTGGCAGTCATTGTCCTGATTGTGATAATCATATGTAAACGTAGAAAGAAAAAGAAGAAAAAATCAGTTCCTGTCACAGAAAAAAGTGTAGAAAATTAGTAAACGAAATAACGTTCTCTTGTAGAAGACAACATAAGCCGGAACAAAAGTTCCGGCTTATATTACATTCCAAATACATCTTTGATAAAAAGATAGGCAACAGTCAAAATCAATCCCACGCAGAAGAGGAGCAGTCCAAAGGACATGCTTCTGGCAATCATCATGCTGTTTTCGCTGAATTCTTCGTAGGAGAGAGCAAACTTATGGTCGTAATCCCGGTTTTTGGGGTGCTTTCTGTGAATGGTGTGATTACCAAGCCATTGAAAGTACGATGCGATACAGGCGAGCATATGCGTGAGAGGCGTGCCTTGCGGTAATTCTCTTGGCAGTTTGCTGTCCCGATAGAGCGTCTTTCTAAGTGTCACTACAATAGTATCTACAAGGCTGTCCAGAAACCTGCAGATGATACCGCATGTAAAAGGAAGAATTCTTAATAGAACAGGCCGGTAAAGGAATTCCTCCAAATCCATCCAATGGGGCAGGCGGTTTACATATGCCCGCGCAGACACTTCCGGGTCAGGCCGTTTCATCAGCCAGAATCGTACTGCGATAGCGTAAAATAAAGCGCCAATGATAAGGGAAATGACAGCACCGCTCAAGTTTGTGAAAGAAAAGTATGAGAGTGCTTCGGTCAAAGGCTTTGTCTGTAAGAAAGTCTGTCCCATATCGGCTATACCGTCCATGATAATACCCGGGAAAATTCCCATAATCGGCAACAGAGAAGCGCATACAGTCAACACAGAGGCACTTATTTTATTCATATAGTTCTTATGCATGTTATCATACTTTTCCTGCACAGCTGGGTTGGTGTTCTTTTCCAGGAAAAGACAGACGTAGAGCTTTGTCATATAGGCGATTGTCAGTCCGCCGCTTATAAGGAAGACCCATTCAATTCCTTTCATAAAGGAGGCGGAGAAAAGGCCGGCACTTGTGCCAGGGCGGATTAGATTGATATACTCTACAATACTTTCATGCAGAAGCGTCTTACTGATATAACCATTCCAGAGAGGGATACCGCCAATACCCAGCGCGCCCATTAAGAATATATAGTTAAGGAGCGGCTTCTTTCGCCCGAACCCCCGAATCTCGTTTAAATCCAGTTTGTGCACATTCATAAAGACCACACCGGCGGCCATAAAGAGTACCAGCTTAATCAAGGAGTGGTTCACCATATGGAGCAGGCTCCCGCGCATAGCCAGCGTATTATCCTCGCCCAGTAGTCCCGACATGCCGATACCGACCAGAATGAAGCCTATCTGCGAGACGGAAGAACAAGCCAGAGTTCTTTTCAAATCTATGGACAACAGGGCCAGCAGGGCGCCAATGACCATGGTACATACACCTAAGAGTAGAATCAGGCTACCCCAGAGGGTAGAACCCAGAAAGAGATAGGATGTCAGAATCAGGACACCGTAAACACCTGCTTTCGTCAGAATACCTGACAAGAGCGCAGATGCCGGAGCCGGAGCCACAGGATGAGCTTTTGGCAGCCAGATATGCAGAGGAAAGGCGCCGGCTTTTGCACCAAAGCCGAATAACAGACAAAGCCCTGCAATCCAAATCTGGGCAGAATCGATGCTGCCATGGGCAAGGATACCCGACAGGTCGCGGAAGAATAGGGTGCCCGTTGCATGATAGAGAAGAAATATGCCCATTAACATGACCAGTCCGCCGATGACAGCTACGGCCAGATAAGTAGCGGCGGCCCGCAGGGATTCTTTTTTCTCATCATGTGCCACCCAGACATAAGAGGTAAAGGACATAATCTCAAAAAAGATAAAAGTGGTATAAAAATCCGCCGAGAAAAATACGCCTTCCGTAGCACCTAAGGTAAGGAGCAGGAAGAGATAATAGCGGTTACGATTGCGATAATGGCCGAAATATTCTCTGGAAAAAAGGGTACTGGTAAACCACATAAAGGCCGCAATGGTTCCATATAATCCTCGGAAACCGTCCAGCGTAAAATGAAGCCCCATACCGCAGACATAGGGAATCTCTATGAGAAGTCCTGAAACATTTGGCGTTGTAATTGTCTGTGCGGCCAGACAGAGACATAGAATAAAGGTAATGCATGTTACGGCACTTGCCAGATTGTCTCGTAATTTTTTATGGGTACGGCCCACAATGTAGCAGAGAACTGCCGCCGCCATGGGCAGGAAGATTGCACTGTAAAGTAGGATATTCATAGTTTTCTCCATTTCTGCGCTGCCTTTTGCGCATAAATTCAATCTTTTCTCCATTTCTGTTTAGTACATCAAATAATAAGTTTCCAGCTATATGGCTGGTTACTTATTATTCGATGTACTAGTATACGCCGTTAGCTACCTCGTAGAAAAAATTCACGATTGGTTGCGAATGTACGCCAAACAAAATAATGAACACAGTAAATACGAAAAGCGGTAAAAGCATTTTCCAGTTAGGGTCATGTGCTGTTTGTATCCGACTGTCATCGAAGTCTCTGCCGGGGAAGAAAGCCCGCACCACAATAGAGAGCATATAAATTGCCGTTAACAATGCCGACACCAGCAGACAGGCAATCCCTGCATAGGCTAGAGGGTTCTGGCTGTCAACGGCAGCTCCTGCCAGATTCCATTTACTGATAAACCCAGCCAGACCAGGCACACCCATGAGTGCAAGGGCGGAGACGGTAAAGATGCCGAAGACACAGGGCATTTTGTAACCCAGGCCGTCTAGTTCATGTACGTAGTGCTTGTCCGTCTGGTGCATGACAGCGCCGGCACAGAAGAAGGAAGAAATCTTCATAACGGCGTGAAACACCAGGTGTGTCAGGGCTCCGGTCAGTCCAAGAGGTGTCATAATGACTGCGCCGAACAGGATATAAGACAGGTTGCTGATGGTAGAGTAGGCCAGTCTGCGCTTGAGGTGTGTTTCTTTTACAGCGCGGCTGCAGCCATACACAATGGTAAACATCACAACCACCATTACTGCGGTCTGTGCCCAAGTACCCCGCAGAAATGTCGTACCGAAACTGAAATAGGTCAGCCGGATGATGGCAAAAGCACCTGACTTTACCACAGCGACAGCGTGAAGCAGTGCGGTGACAGGGGTGGGGGCAACACCTGCCTGAGGCAGCCAGGAATTAAAAGGACAGACGGCGGCTTTGACGCCGAACCCCATAAAGGCCATGACGTAAATGAGCAGCAGGATATTGGTTTTATCACCGATTTTTGTCAAATCCAGAACGCCGCCCAGAATAAAGTCCGTTGTATTTCCATAGACGATGACCATGATCAGGCCGATAAAGGCAAAGGCGGCACCGCCCAGAGAATAATATAAATATTTTCTGCTGGCAAGGACAGCTTCTCTGGTCAGTGTGTGCATGACCAGGGGAACGGTGACTAATGTCAATAGTTCGTAGAAGAAATACATGGTCAGCAGATTGGAGGCAAAAGCGATACCAAGTGTCACGCCATAGGTCATAGTATAAAAGAGGAAAAAAGTGTTTTCATGCTCTTCCTTTGTCATATATTCAAAGGCATACAGCGTCGCAAAGGGCCAAAGCCCGGAGACCAGTCCGGCGAAAACCATGCTCATGCCGTCTACCCGGAAACTGATGTTCAAATCACCCGTAAAATGGGCCAGCAGAAAGGTACTGTCAGAATGATGCAGCAACAGATACCACACAAGTATGCTGTTTAAAACGACGGCTCCCTCCAGGAAAATTTCCTTATGGCTTCTTTGACGAAAGGGAAGCAGAGGAGCCAGGATTCCGACAATAATTGGCAATAGAATAATGCAAATGATCATAACGGCTTCTCCTTTTCTTAGAATAAAGTACCGACAAAATCCGCCAGATAATCGACAAGTATATTGGGGAACAGGCCGATTAAAACCGACAATATTGTCATAATCAGAATCGGTATGGTCATACACTTATGGGGTTCCCGTTTCTGCAACGATGCATAAGCATAATCTGCCCCGGGGAAAAATCCCTGAATCGTAAGGGGCAGAAGATATCCTGCAGTGAGCAGTGCACTGAGCAGCAAAACAACCGGTCCAATGTAGCCAAATACACCGATATTGCCGGAGAGGCCGCCAAGAGCCAGATACCATTTACTGATAAAGCCTCCTGTGGGCGGGATACCGATGAGTCCCAGAGACACGATGGTATAGCACCATATGGTGAGAGGCATTTCTTTACCAATACCGCGAAGTTCATCGACCCTGGTTTTACCGGTTGTATAAATGATTGCACCGGCAGTCAGAAAGAGCGTACATTTGATCAAGCCATGGGCCAATACGTGCAAGAGTCCGCCTGTGAAGGCCTCTTCATTCATGGCAGCCAGACCAAAGAGAATATAAGAAATTTGGCTTACGGTGGAGTAGGCCAGTCTCTTTTTCAGCACAGGCTCCCTGTAGGCCAGCATCGATCCCATGAAAACCGTGACAAGGGCTAAGATCAGCCATGCAGTCTGTACCCAGCTGCCACGCAGGAAAGAAACGCCGAAAATGTAATAGATTACCCGGATTAAAGCCAGCACACCAGCTTTGACAATCACGGCGGAAAGGACAGCGGATGCCGGCGCCGGTGCAACCGGATGGGCAGTGGGCAGCCAGGCGTGCATGGGAAACATACCTGCTTTGACACCAAACCCCAGAATCATGACAAAGGCGGTCAGTAAAAGGAATTCCCCCTGCGCTGCAATGGCAGTGGTTTGTAAAACGCCGCCTGCCGTAAAGGTCAGCGTATCGCAGTTATGGTAAAGAAAATAGATGCCAAACAATCCGGCGTAGGCGCCGCACAAAGAGTAGAACAAATATTTAAGTCCCGCCATAATGGCCTCCCGGCTGCCTGTGTGCAAGACCAGAGGCATCGAGGAGAGTGTCAACAGTTCAAAGAACAGATAAAAGGTAATCAGGTTACCTGCAAAGCAAAGGGCATTCAATACGCCGAATACCATCAGATAAAAGCCGTAGTAACGCTTTTCCTTCTGCTCATGCGTCATGTAGACAAAGGAGAAAAATCCTGCGCTCACAAAGACCACTACCGTCAGAAGACAGAAAAGTATCCCCACCTCATCAATCTTGAAGTAAATCGGCAGTGTCCTGGTCAGATAAAAAAGAGTAAGTTCTTGTTTACCTGACAGCAGTGTGCAAAGAATCAGCATAGCCGTAACCACAAGACAGATACCGGTGGTGATAATGAGCAACTTCCGGTCAGGCTTTTTGGGGCAGACCAGCAGACAAAAACCTGCAAGGATGGGAAAAAATATTGGTAAAAGAATCAGATACATACCCACACCTCCTTATGCGAACATAGCCAGTCCCTGTTCGATCATGTCAACAATCGGCTGGGAACTGACACCCAAGATGACGTTTAGCAGGATGAAAAATACCAATACAACAGCATGAACCTTCATCTGTTTAAAGGTCATATTAGGATAAGCCGTATCACCTGTGGTGGCATAGATACGGATAACTGTTTTCATAAAGTAAATAGCATTTAAAACCGTACTGATGCCTAGGACAATCAGCGCCGCCAGCATTTTGCCCTCCACCTGCACGGCGGCCTGGGCAAACAACAGTTTGCTGATAAAGCCCGAAAACAGCGGTACGCCTACCATCGATAAAGAACCTGCCGTAAATGCCACCCCCGCCCATTTATTGCGATAGCCGGCGCCGGTCAGGTCAATAAATTTACGGCTTCCGCCGGACACCTCCGTGAGGCCGATCGCGGCGATAAACAGCAAAGATTTGGTGGCGGCGTGAGAGAGGATATGGAAGACGCTGGCCACCATACCGGCCTGTGTGCCCATACCAAAGCCCATATAAATGTAACCAATCTGTGCCACGGAAGAGAAAGCGATCATTCGCCGAATATCGTTTTCTTTGATAGCACTGAGGGAACCGAAAATCATACCCATCAATCCGAAGACAAACAGTACGTCGATGATCCGTGTGCTGTTAAAGATATCAAAACCAATGACCCGGTAAATAATCTTAATTAGCAGGAAAATATATCCTTTGGATACCAGGCTCGACAGGATTGCTGCCGAGGATACCGTAGAGTATCCATAAGCATCCGGCAGCCAGGCATGAAAAGGAAACAGGGCGCTCTTAATACACAGGCCAATACACATCAGTGCTATGGAGACGATCAGAGGAATCTGGTATTCGCCGTTTTGCATCAAAAGAGCCACGGACTCTTTTATATTACTCATAAGCAGATGGCCGGTGAGATCGTACATGATACACAGACCAAACAGTAAAAGACCGGAACCTAAGAGGCTCATGATCATATAACGCACAGCGGCTTCGATGGTGCGGCCCACCTGTCTGATCATGATAAGACCGCAGGCGGAGATGGTATTAATCTCCACAAAAACATAGGCTGTGAACATATCGTTGGTATAGACCAGTGCAAGCAGAGAGCTCAGGAGGAGGTTAATCAGAATATAATACAAATTATGCTTGCTCTCTTCCACCTCGTTAAAAAGCTTGTGTGCGCCGCCGGCCATAGATAGATACATAATGATACAGAAAAACAGCGCCATGCCGGCTTCCAGGACACCGGCCCGGATTTCATTGCCCCAGGGAGCAGGAAAGTGCCCCATCCAGTACACAAAACTTTCCCCTGTATTTAACAGGTACACAAGGAGGATACCTGACATAATGGCGATTGCCGTAATCACCAGGCGGTTAACGATTTTGGCCGCCCGGCCCGGAAGTATGGAGCATATGGTGCCGGAAAACAGACTTAACAGGATAGAAAAAAAGGGGAAATTACAGACAAAGTCCATTTATCTGCCCTCCTTTTTCAATTGTGCGGCGATTTCGTCTAAGTCAAGCGTATGATATCTGATATAGAGACGGATGGTCAGGGACAGCATCAGCGCAGACACCGATACGGATACCACAATGCCGGTCAGCACCAGGCCGCTGGGAATCGGGTTGATGTAGGCTTCCACACTGGTTACTCCGTCTGTAACGATGGGCGCAACCCGTCCGGCAATATATCCTTTTTCAGCCAGAAAAAGATAGATTGCACTATCCATGATGTTCAATCCTATAATTTTTTTGATCAGATTTGTCTGTAAGAGGAGATTGGTGAAACCGATACAGAATAGAATCGCAGCCACAGCCTCCCCATAATTCATCCAAAGATTTGGCCCCATTTTAAAATCCTCCTTTACGGAACATAGCATAAAACGCATACATGGTGCAGGCAACCACCAGCCCCACAGCAATGTTGAGGGGCAAGATCAGACCGCCCGAAAGTATTGCGCCGGGCGTACCCTTTGGAATGATACTGTGCAGGTGATTGGCACCTGTAAAAAAGGAATAGCTTTTGGCCAGACAGTAGAAGGAGAGGGAAAAGAAACATATCCACTTATAAGTCTTCTCCGTAAAAAACCGTTCCGTCTTCTGGAATCCAAAAGCATTTAAATATAAAATCAGGCCCGCACCGATGACGGCACCGCCTGAGAAGCCGCCGCCGGGGCCTAAGTGTCCGTTCAATATGATATAAATGCCGAAGATGATAATGATTGGGACCAGGAAGGTCGCCACCAGCTGCAAAATAGCATCGTTTTTGGGCTCATAGACACGGTCATTTGGATTCATATCTTTTGCCAGAGAACTAAGTTCTCCCTTTTTATTTTTATCCAGACGAAGCAGGATAAGAACCGTGATGGTAGCTACGAAAAGGACATGAGATTCCCCCAGCGTATCAAAGGCCCTGTAATCTAAGATCATACCGGCCACAATGTTTACAGCGCCGGTCTCCTCTAAACCTTTCTCTATATAACGTCCGGCAACTTCATTGTTGACAGGCTTTTGTGCGGCGCCGGTGGCCGGCAGGTGAGAGATTGTCACTAAAAGCAGTGCCATCAAAAACAGACAAAAAAGAATGCTTGTGGCATGATACAGCCGGTGAAAAAGTTTCAGTACTTTGTTATGCTCTGTATCATAGACCTTATCAAGAATCGCGTCATGTTCCTTTTCGTGCCGAAGCTGCAGCGCCGAATCTGTCTTATATTCCGGCTGGGGCTTCATCTCCAAATTTCCCAGATAAGGATCTTTTTCGCCGGAAAGCCAACGAAAAAAATGATAGGCAAATGTTTTATGATATTCCTCTGAGGGCCTTTTCTTACTCATCCTTCTTTTCCTCCGCTTTTTCTGCAACGTTAATGGCATGTATTTTCTTGAGCGTCACAAAAAACAGCACGCTGGTGATACCTGCACCGACTGCCGCTTCTGTGATGGCAAGGTCTGGGGATTCCAAACAAATCCATAATAGGGACATGACCAGACTGAAGGACATGTAGATGAGAACAGAATTTAACAAGTTTTTGGAGAAACTGACAGAGATTGCGCAGATGATCAAAAGACCCATCAATATAATCTGAAAAGCTGTCATGATTGTTCCTCCTTTCTACTTTCTGCCGTTTCACTGCAGGCAAGTTCTTGTTCGAGTATCGTTAAATCTTCATAAATCCCACAGTGTTCGGATAGATTTTCGTTGGTTGCCACTTCCAGTCTGGAAAGTACGTGAGAAGAGACCGGAGAGGCAAACCATAAAAAAATAATGATCAATAAAATCTTTAAAGTAGTATAATTGAAGCCGGAAAATATCATCAATCCAATCAGACAGGAAGTGATACCCAGTGTGTCACCCATAGCGGCCGCGTGCATCCGGTTGAGTACGTATTTAAAATGAAAAACGCCGAATATCTCTGTAAAAAAGATAACTACGCCGCAGAGCAAAAATGCACTGCCGACAATGATTTTCAGCCATTCAAGGGTTTCCATCAGACGTCTCCTCCTTTATGGTATCGTTTATATGAGACTCCTTTTGGTGGTGTTTCTCTTCGTAGATACCGATATATACCTTAGAGAGCACCACTACGGCTAAGAAGCTGATCATCGCATAGATTAGACAGATATCCACCAGATATCCTTCCTTAAGCATCAATGCCAGGACTGCGATGATGACCATGACCATGGTTCCCATCATATTGACGGCCACTAATCTATCAGCAATGAGGGGCCCCCTGACAGCACGGATTAGGCAGGCCAGAAGCATAAAGGACAATAAAATCAACATTGTAATATAAATCGTGTGATATATCATTTCAGCCCTTCCTTTCAATTCTTCTAAGAAGTTCTACAAAGACAGAGGAGTCAATACCTTTTGCAAGCTCTTTATCCAGACAGTGTACCGTGTATTCATCATCCTTCAAAGAGACGGTAATCGTACCTGGTGTCAGGGTAATGGAATTGGCCAAAAGTACACGCGCAAAAGTGGTCTGTAAATCTGTTTTAAAATGAACAATAGCCGGTTCTAATTCATATTTGGCGCTGTAGATCATTTTAAAAACGGCGCCGTTTGCCTTCAGGATTTCAATTATGAGTGTTACCAGATAGTGGATTAAGAGAGGAGCCTTTTTCAGAAAAAAAAGGTCATATCTTAACTTGTAATTCAGGAACTTACAGATAAACCAGTACATCGCCCCAGCAATCGCAACGCCGAAGAGGGCGATTTCCAAGGTGAACTGCCCGTTAAAAATAACCCATACAAGGAAAAAAAGTACAAACATTTCTATCTTCCTCCGAAAAAGTTTCTTCCTATTAAAAAGAGGTATTCATAATCGTAGATATTATGGACCCAATCGCTGGAAGTGTCAATATGATTTTGGCAATTTCCCGCAGGCTTTATTCTTGGGACAGAAGGCCGGGTGGTTTTCACGATAATCCGTAAGATATTTCGTATGCCGTTTAACGCTTGTCATTCGCTGGGGAATCGGCTAAAATGTGAATGTGACAGTGGCTTTCTGTAAAAAGAATTTCATCAAAGTTATGCAATATGAAATAAAAGAAGATAAGGAGGTTTCTATGAAATATTTAGTGATTGGCGCGGGCGGCACCGGCGGCAGCATCGGAGCCTATATGACGGAGGCGGGCAAAGATGTAACGATGATTGCCCGCGGCGCACATCTTAAGAAAATGCAGGAAGAAGGTCTTAAGATGGAGACCACCAAAAAGGGAAATTATACTGTTTTTCCTGTGAAAGCGGTGGACATGGAACATTATGACGAACGGCCGGATATTATCTTTGTGTGTGTGAAAGGGTATTCTTTGGATGATATAGCGCCCTTTATCAGACGTGTGGCCAAAGAGACGTCCATCGTTATCCCTATCTTAAATATCTATGGAACCGGAAGCAGACTGCAGAAGGAATTGCCAGAGCTGCTTGTGACAGACGGCTGTATTTATGTGGCGGCAGAGATTAAAGAGCCGGGTATCATTTGGCAGAACGGCGATATCTTCCGTATTGTGTACGGTGTGAGAGAGAAAGAAGAACTCAGGCCGGAACTGCTTGAAGTAGCGAAGGATTTAAAAGAGAGCGGCATTGAGGGTGTACTGTCAGATCATATCAGGCGGGACGCTCTGCAGAAATTTGCCTATGTGTCGCCCATGGCGGCCTGCGGCCTTTACTACCATGTTTCCGCCGGGGAAGTGCAGAAAACAGGAGACCCCAGAGATATGTTTGTGAAGCTTATGAAAGAGGTGGACGCACTGGCAGTGGCCATGGGGGTTCCTTTCCTGGTAGACATTGTGGCCACCAATTTGCGGATTCTGGATTCCTTAAATCCTACGGCGAGCACATCCATGCAGCGGGATATCTATGCCGGGAAACCCTCTGAGATTGACGGGCTGATTTATGAAGTGGTGCGGATGGGCAAAAAGTATGGCGTGCCTACGCCCACTTATGAGATGGTGGAGAAAAAGGCACGGGAAGACGGTTTAAAATAGTGTGGAATCATGGCGGTTAGGCTGAAAAGGTATTTGGAACGGAGGAGAAATGGCGGAAATCATGGAGAAGAAATTTAAGGAAAAATATCTGTCAGGAGAGATAGAATTCGAGGCAATTGACGACTATAGCCAAGATTGGGGATTTAGTGATACACCGGTGACGCTGAGGGAATATCTGGGATTAAACGAAGAAGAGGAGGATGCCTGGGTGAGCGTGGGAGATGAGGCGCTGAAAGAACTTTTGGACCGGCAGAAGTAAGAAAATTTGTAATCAAGGACATATTCATCATTTTTCATTACTTTTTCTCAGTCTGCCCTGTGTTTCATGTTCCTCCTTTGGGCGCAAAAAAAGACGCATGGTTCACAATTTACTGTTCCATGCGCCTTTACGCTGTTTCGTTGATAGGGAATTGATTTTCTGATTATACTAATTGTATAACTGCTCTTTCGATTTCTTCTATATCATCTGATGTCAATTCGGGGAAAAAGGCAGAAACTTCTTCCACTTTAATACGTCCTCTTTCTATCATTGTTATCACGTTTCTTTTTGTCGTTTCTCTTTCCATATCTTTCGTATAAGTCCTCATAATCTGCTCGTCATCAAATAAACTCATCATAATCGTTACTACCTCCACTTCCTTGCTGCTTAAATACTGTTTTAAGATGTTCCTGTCCTTGCAAATACGGATTGTTTCTGTAACCGCCTGTTTTGTCATTCCATGTTCTTTTATCTGCTCGTTAAAAACTTTGCAAAAAACAATGTACTCATTGATGATATTATCCTTGTCGCTCTCATATATGACTTTGGCTTTTATCTCAATATCAATATCTGCACCGTCAAAAAACTCTTGCGATAAAGATATGGTATCGGGTTTTCTGCCTTTGTTGCCAGTGTATATCACATATAATTCGGGCTTTGGCATTTTTACTTTCTTGCTCTTATATAGGCTCTGACTGGTTCTTTCAAAATATTCATGGTAACTCTGTGCTAAATACAGTAGTATTCTGATTAAAATATTTACCGTCCAACTGGATTGTGCTTCCAACAACAAAAGCAATCTGTTGTTACCTACCATTATGCCCAAATCATTATAGAGATTATCTGTCAAAACATTGTCTATCGTTACAATATCCAGCGTATCCTCTGTTGCGTCTGTATCCTCTGGGTGCAATGTTTTATACAGCTTCAACAAATTCTTTTTATCTTAAAAAAGGTCTAAAAACACACTGTTCTTTGCGGTACGCTTTGCCTTAACTTCCTGCGTCTGTTTTGTATCGTCCGGCACCTTACCACCTCGGTTTCTAAAAATCTGTGACACAAGATACGATATATCTTGTTCCTGCCACACTTCAATTATACAAAAAAGAGCCTGTCTTTACAATAAAATTCACCTTAAATTTCTTCCTCCCTCCTTTCCGCCAGTACCGCATAAATGCTATGCTGTGGCTCTTTTGTATTTATTTTGATTAAGAAGTCTTTTATATTTTATAACTCCTGCCAAACCCCTATGTTTTCTAATGTCGTTAATGATATATTAATTAGCACTGATCTCCCGCCTACGCAGGTACAGAACCGCCAAGGCTGCAAAGATGAAAATGTAACCCAAAGAATTGCTCACAAGAGTCAGCACATCCACTTCCATGGCAGGATTGTTGGCGCGCATCCCAAGACAATAGATGGAGTAAGGATAGCTGAGCCCGTGACCACGGTTTGTCATCATAAGTCCCAGAACGCCGCCCAAGAGAGCAATACCGATGGGTATAGCGAAGGAACGGATGATCAAGGATAACAAAAGCTGTACACAGCAGATCACAACTGAGCCAATAACGCCGCAGAGAAACCATTCTAAAGCTTGTGAAGGAAAAGCACTTTTAATGCCAGCAAATTTACCGCATACGTAAAACAGCAGAAAAATCCACAGATTTCCTAACACCGCCATAAAGACTGCCTGCGTCAGCTTCCCAAGATAGAGGCTTAAAACAGATACTGGAGCGGTTAGGAAACTGTTCCAGTTGTGGTGGGTGTGTTCCAGACGCCATAGATAGGAGCAGTAAGTGCCAATCAACGCCGGCATGAAAAAGTAGCACAAAAAGAGCGTGTGCTGACTCCAAAGGCTGTTCCATTCTGATTTCAGGATACCTAGATTCATCTTGTAATTAACGGTGCCGAAGAAGGCGGAAATCATAGGCAGCGCAAAGAATGCCAGCCATACCGGGCTTCGTTTCAGTTTCAATCGTTCGGCTTTCACAGCCTTTTGATAAGATGTGTTCATGTATGTTCCCTCCTTGTATTCTCAAACTTCTTTACGTGTAAAAGCGATTCTTCCTGCCGTGTAGAAAATCACAATCCAGATAAAGACCATGCCGATAGCACAATATTCTATGACGGAATGTTCCCTATAAAAAAGGGTTATGACTCTGGTTTCGACATTCCAGTTCATGCCCACCAGTGTACAGGACAGAAATCCGCCCCAGGGCAGGAAAGAATACATTTTAATATACATCAGAATCAATCCTAACAGTGAGCCGCAAAGCCCTGCTACCAGTGGAATCATCTGGTTAAAGAATAGCAGGGACAGATCAAGCTGCAGTAAATACAAGGAAAAGCAGCAGGCGAAGTTCAGCACCAAGGCCGTTATATAATAGTGGATGTCCGGATTTCCCGTATAATGGTGACAGTAGCCTAAGATGAGTAAAAAGGATATCTGCCCGATAGAGATGGCAGCTACAAAAAGCAGGCCGCAGACTACCTTGGCGTCAAATAGAACGCCCGCCCTGCGCAGGGTCTTGAGCTGTTTGTAGGTGTTGCCTTTATGTTCCAAATCGCTGAGACGGGAGGCCAGCACAGACATGATGGTGGGCATCATGATGACATTGAGCAGGGGCAGGGTATAGAGCAGGTCCATCCAGCCCCGGGCAAGCTCCTTCTCGTCAGGGCTTTTCGTAGACCATAGAAACCAGGCAAACTGTACGCTAATCAGTGCAAACATGGTCAGTCCGATTTTTCTTCGTTTTATTTTCTGGAATTCTGTTTTCAGTGTGATCATAAACTAGTCTCCTTTCCTGTCAGGGATAAGAAAATATCTTCCAAACTCGTCTCTCGCTTCTCTATACGGTAGAGAGAAATATCTTCAGCGATGAGCCGTCTGCAAAGGTTAGCCACATAAGCGTCATCCATCACAGGAAACAGCAGGTAATCCTCTTCCCTTGACGGGTCAATTCCGTCTTGCCGCAGGAGGTCTGCGGCAGAAGATGTGTCGCTGACCCGCAGTGCAATCTGGGATTTGGCATGGGCGTGAAGAGATGCCAATGTGTTTTGATAGACTAATTTTCCTTTGCGGATAATCCCTGTGTGGTCAGCCATCTGGTCTATCTCGCTGAGCAGATGGGAGGACACCAATACGGTCATGCCGTAAGCGGCCGGCAGAGAACGTATCAGTTCCCGCATCTCCTGGATACCGGCAGGATCAAGGCCGTTGGTGGGTTCATCCAAAATCAAAAGCTTTGGAAACCCTAATAGAGCGGCAGCCAGACCGAGACGCTGTTTCATACCGAGAGAATAGTGGTTCACAAGTTTGTTGCGGGCACCGTCCAAGCGGACGATTCTCAATACCTCATCAATATCTTTAGTAGAGCAGCCCTTAAGCGTCTGGATAATGCGCAGATTTTCTTCTCCGCTCAGGTGGCCGTAATAGCTGGGAGATTCGATCAAGGAACCGGTCTGTGAGAGGAGTTTGATGCGGTTTTTCTCATTGACCGGTATACCAAAAAGGGTGATATCTCCCTCGGTAGGTTTGGCAAGACCGAGAATCATTTTTAGTGTAGTGGATTTACCGGCGCCGTTGGGACCTAGGAAGCCGTAGATGGCACCGGAGGTTACCTGCATATTGACGGCATCGACACAGCGGATTTTGCCGTACTGTTTGGTCAGATTATGAGTTTCTACCAGGTTTTGTGTTGACATGTTATTTCATCCTTTCTTATGTTGAGGAAATCTTATGACCTCTGATGAATAACAGCATACAAAGGTTTGCTTACATGGGAATGAAGGGCAGATTACATTTACCTTAAGAAACAGAAAGATATCTTTTCCTAAAATAAGTCAGATACTATAATACTATATAGAAAAGGGCAAATAGATATAGTAAGCGACATAACAAATTTCTACTTCCGGCCCCTGCCAAGTCATATGCGGCAGCGATAGATTTATTATCTTTATAACAGAAAGGCAGGCATTTTACAGATGCATATAAATGAATATAAAATCTTACTGGTAGATGATGAGAAAACACTGCGGGAAATGGTGTGCGGTTTTTTATTAAGGGCAGGTTTTCTTCATGTACTCACAGCGGCAGACTGTAGGGAAGCCAGAGAATTATTTCATAAAGAGACGCCGCACCTGGTTCTTTTGGATGTGATGATGCCTGACGGGGATGGTTTTTCTCTCTTTGAAGAGCTGCAAAGGGATGCGGAGATACCTGTTATCTTTCTTTCAGCACGGGATGAAGATGAGAGCAGACTGCGGGGGCTAGGACTTGGCGCAGATGATTATATTACCAAACCTTTTTTGCCGGAGGAGCTGATCTTGCGGGTAAAGGCCGTGTTAAAGCGGGTATATCGGGCGAAGGATATGCGTGAGCAAGAGACGATTGTACTGGGAGCATGTCGCGTAGATATGGGAAGCGGGGTAGTGTATTGGCATAGGGAAGACAATGCTGGTGAAAAGGGAAGAGATACAGAAATGACTCTCACAGCGAAAGAATATGCTATTTTACAGAAGCTATCGCAGGAACGGGGAAGAATTGTGACCATTGATGCTTTGTGTGATGCGGTCTGGCGTGAGGAAAATTATGGATATGAAAATACGCTGATTGTTCATATCCGTAGACTGCGGGAGAAAATCGAGGAGGACCCTTCCCATCCGAAATACCTTTTGACTGTGAGAGGGCTGGGATACCGGCTGGTGTGAGGACAATAAAAAATGGAAAAGAAATATCTTTGCAAAAAAGCCATAAGAACATTTCTCTATGGAGTCGCTGCACTGGTTATGATTATCGTTCTGGTGGGTGTAGTGAACCTTGTTTTTTTGTTTGCGGCGGCCTGCGTATACGTGAATATGGATATACGTTACGTTCACGGCGGAGACGTTATGGAGGCCCTGACGCTTACTGAAAATGGTTATGTGCTTTCAGAAGAGATGGAGCAGGAGTTTATAGAAAAGAATCAGTGGGCGATGCTTTTGGACGGGACGGGACAAGTGGTGTGGAGTATAAGAAAACCGGAGGAGCTGCAAGAGGCTTACACACAGGCAGACATTGCCCGTATGACACGTTACTATCTAAAAGGATATCCGGTACGGCTTCGTGTGTGGGAGGACAGGATTATGGTGGTAGGTCTGCCAAAAGATGCTCTCTGGAAGTATACTCTTGAGTTTCCTATTTCTTGGATGGACTTTGTGAAGAAAATATGGCTGTATTATTTTCTGATTAATTTTGCCTGGATTGTGGTGCTGGCTTTCTTTTTTACAAGGCGTTTTGTGGAAAAGAGAGAGCAGGCGAGGATTGAATGGATTGCGGGAGTTTCCCATGACATTCGCACGCCTTTATCTGTGGTGATGGGATATGCGGATACGTTGGAGCAAGATGAAAGTCTGACAGAAGAGGCAAGGCAGCAGGCGGCTATGATTCGGCACCAGAGTGTGGTGATGAAGGAACTGATTGCAGATTTGAATCTTACTTTTAAACTGGAATATTCCATGCAGACGCTTAGAAAGGAAAAGGTCCGTCCGGCTGAGATGATCAGAAATATAACTGCGGAGTTTTTAAATGATTTTCCGTTAGAACAACTGGAGATAAACGTGCAGATAACGCCGGGCGGGGAGAGTGTATATTTAAAGGCGGACAGGCAGCTTTTTATGCGTGTGTTCCGCAATCTTATTAACAATAGCATGAAACATGGCGGACAAAATGAGACGGTAAAAATACAGATATCTATGTGGGAAGAAAAGAAAAAATGCTACATTCGCTTGGAAGATAATGGCGGCGGTTATTCCGAAGAAATTTTACATGGACTGCGGAAGAAGAAAAAGAGTATTACAGGCAATTCTATCCATGGGCTGGAGATTGTGCAAAAGATTATCCTGGCGCATGGCGGAAAGATTCAGTTTGGCAACTGTGAAGGGAGTGGAGGGTATTGCCTGATGGTGTTTCATTTGCCATTCCTTTAAAGTATTTTTAGCTATGGTTGATTACTAAATGTCGTCATTGGTTTTAAGTGTAGTAATGCAATACCATATTAGATTATAGAAATGGTATAATTATAATGATAGCAACTAAAAATACGGAAATTATAGAAGGAGAATGTGCATGGCGGTAAAAAAAGTAAATTTAATGAAGACAATCAATCCGATTTCTGCCACTTATCAGATTTGTTATGCGGAGCCTGTTTTGAAAACAGAAAATGCTGTTGCGGCAACAGGTAATCTGCCTAAAAATCTGACAATCATCTATCCGGGCATAAATGAGGAAGGCGGGGAAACAGGTGCCGACAGCCTTCCGGAAAACTGCCAGCTCTATATTGGAAATACCCCCGTAGCTTCTGATCAATGGGATTATCATGAAGACAAGCGGATTTTGCAGTTTACCACGCCTGAGGTGAGCGGCCACTTTGAACTTTTGCGGAACGAACATGAAAACCATGGTCTGATTGTCTGCAATGGATGCGCATTTGCTGCTACGATTATTTTAGCTCCTCTAACCTATGAACTGGATGTTGCAGAGGGTGCGGCTTATATCGTAAATCATGGAGGCCAGCCGACTTTAGTTTATGATGAATCCAGTGCAACATGGAAAGATGCCTGGGCAGCAAAAAAGCAGGAAAAAGCTTTAAGACTTACTTATCAGCTGGAGAGTACGCCTGTTGTGGGACAGCAGGTAATGACATTGACCATGCAGTTTACTTCTCCGGATGAAGATATCTGGGAGCCGGATGTATCCTCCTATTCTGCATGGATTGATGGTGATTTTAACATTTGCTTTCAATTGAATCTGAGTGAAACAACGGACCCTGGCTATGATCTATATCCATACCAATTGGTGGGCAGGCTGGATCCCTTTGGGCAGATTCTGACGGGTGCAATCCTTACAGGAGAAAGAAGTGCAAAAGGAAAGGCTTATGGCGTGATAGGCAGGTATGTGGATGAGAATACAGTATGCGGCACTTACCAAATGCATACAGACGGCACAACCTTCTCTGTATTGGGCGGAAAACTGTATATTCAGGACAGGAAAATTCCGGATTCCCATGTAGAGGGAACAATGCTCAGGTGGAACTTTACCAGTGATGCGGGCAGGGAAGAACTTGAGCAGGCGCTGCCGGCAGAGGGTGTTCTTCATTTCACGAAGGATGCATCCGCCATTGTAGAGAGTACAACGCCGGGACAGTTTCATAGAAATGCACAGGCGGTCATCGGAAAACGAATGTCCACAGATGAGGTATTGGCAGCAAGTCCGTGTATGCAGTCCGACTGTCTGAGGGCGGCGCAGGACGCTCATCCTTCCTACACAGATCTCTTAGCAATGACACCATACAAGACAAACGCCCAGGGACAGCTTGTAGATGACATACAGGATAAGGCTATGAACAGCTTTATGAAACTTTTGCAGCATTATATACCGTCGGATTTATATAAGCAGTTTATCAATACGAACCTGGACGACCTTCCTTCCGATTTGAAAGGAATCTTTATGATGAAAGGGGACGACGGAAGCGACCCGCAGCAGGTCTATGCTCCTTATACAACAGCCTATTTGACAAGTCTTCTTTCTACAGCAAAGGAAGATGAGTTTGCGGGCAAATTAAACCGGGTGAGGGCAGATAAGTATCTTCAATATAAACTGAGAGATAATATGATTTTCCAAAAGCAGGCGCCTCTCATCTACAAGCAGGAATTTATGAAGGCGTATCCGAAGCTGCAGGAGTTTCTGGATGACCAGAGAAATTATAAGACTGATTATGCCCAAATGATTGCAGAGGATTGTGCGCAATGGAAGGAAGATGCAGCCAAATCTTTTGGCTCGTCGCAAGAGGATGTGGAAGCATTAAATAAATATAAGGAACATATTGATAAGATTGCTAACGAGGCCATGGGGGAAGGCAAATATTGGCCCTATTTTCTTCTGCGTTATTCCATGACGCCGACCTTTTTATCGGCACTTCAAAATGCGTCTTTAAGCGGAATCACTTCCGCCAGTCTGATTACGCAGAAGGTGCAGCAGATTACGGCGCTTTTAACGGTTTTGGATGACAAACAGAATTCGGTATTTGTACAGGAATTCGTAAAGAGTGTTCAAATATTCCAGATTTCTAATGTGCTGCCCGTGCTGTTTGATTTGTCCGGAGATCATTCCCTGGCGGATTATTCCTACGCAACGGAAAAGATATTGAGAGAGTTTGCAGAAAAGTATGCAGACAGTGCCAACGAAACACTGAAAAACTATGCGAAATATATACGCTCTCTTACGGCAGAAGACTTCGGCAAGCTCTACAATTGTATGGTATATGCCTACAATTCTCTGGACGGCATATTTGTGTACAATAAATTTGTGAGTAATTTCGATAAGTGGTATAAGAAGCTTTTTGGAAAAATACCGGAAGCAGCGGCTTATTGCTGTATTTTGGGAGCGTTTAGCACCGGAATCGCCATGTTTGTGTCGGGCAAGATAGCATGGAAAGATTTAAGTAGTTTGCAGAAGGTGAAACTGATTGGAACAGGAGCAGGACTTTTTGCAATGATAGCCATTAAGGTAACACAGAGAGCAATGCTGGTAAATATGTTGAAACCGACTACCGGGCTGATGAAGAGGGTTGGCATTTTCTTCTGGTTTTCCAAGGAGAACAAAATTCTGGCGCTTACCGATTCCTACTTCATTAATTCCAGCTTTAAACAATGGTTTATCGGAGAGGCAGGACTGGGAAAAGAGGGTCTTGAGAAAGCGGCGGAAGCGGCAAGAATACTTGGCTGCCGCGAAGGAGAAAGCGAAGGCGTATTGGTTAAAATATTTGGACGCAATCTGGATACCGCCATTGCGAGAGGGTTAGGGATTGCTTTTGCCATCGCAGGTATTGTTATGAGCGCTATTGATCTGCACCAGGGCGGCAGCGATATGACGAAAGCAACTAATGCTCTTTTTCTTGCAAGTTCCTGTCTGGATTTGATCGCGATAGGGGCGGATATTGCAGGTTTGGAGCTTGCCAGTTCTGTTTTTGGCGTAATCGGTATTGCTGTGGCTGTTGCGGGATTCATTTTGATGATGATTGAACTGACGAAAAAGAGGCCCACGCCCATTGAAACTTTTGCCAAGGATTATGCGGCTAAAATGGGCTTTTATATGCCGGATGGTTTTGACATTGACAGTTTTGAAATCGTACCGCCCTCCGGGGATATTCCATCACTGACCGGGATAAACCTACATACAGGCAGTGCAGACAAATCGGTTATTTTTCATAGTGATCATACGGTATCTATTGGCGTATTTGACGGAGAAGCGTCCAACTGTCTGGGACTTGATGTGGACGAAGCCGGAAATGTGCGCTTCTATACTTATTTGGAAAATGCGGAACAAAAGAAAATTCCTCTGTATTTGACGCACTGCGAGGATGGTACAATAAAGGCGTTGCAGTTTGTAGCAGATATTTCAGATAAAAGCCAAATATGGAAATGCAAAACAGCAGGCAATTCAACGAGAAATACATCGGGACATCTTATAGCAGCTTCGTTTACAGTGGAAAATGGAGCGGGCAAATATTTAAGTTTAAATACTGCCGGGACTGGTATAGTACTGAGTGATTCATCTTTCACATGGACCATAGAGATGAAAGCAGGAAAGGCAGAGGGGCTTAGTATGGCTGATATCTCATTGCATACCTACGACAGAGACCAGCAGTTTTGCCCGAGGCTTTTGGTGGAAGGAAGCAATCCTAAAGTCTACTCTATTACGCCGCAATTACCTGGCTTTATGCAATTTAATACGGCAGACGGGACTATTTCCCAGAAAAAGGGAGTGGCGCCAGTTGTTACTGCCAAACAAAGCTATACATTATCTCTGAAAGACGCATTGGGTAAACAGCTTCCGGCGGCACGATTTTCATTTCAGGTGTGTGAAGGGGGTGCTGTATGAGTGATCTTTCCATGGAAGTATATTATGGAGTGGAATATCTGAAAGACTATTTTCAGTCTTTACCTAATCTTTTGGATAATCCGATTGGAGTTTATAACCGTAAGTGTGTTCTGAACCGCCTTAAAGTGGCGGTTCCGGGTGAAGCAGTTATGGTTGCATGGCGCAATTATGGCAGCTTTCATGATTTATTTTATAAAGATTCCAAGCCGATGTCAGATCAGGGGAAGTTAGATGAGCTGACCGGTGTATCGGGCACGGAGTGGGGCAGCAATAGTGTTCCATTCGTGTGCGATACCATCTACAATGTTACCAAAGAACACAGAAAGTATGTTAATATCAACAAGGTGCGTGAGGATGAAAAGACAATTCCGCAGCTTATGGGACAGCGGCACATAAGATTTTATCAATATCTTCTCACCACATATGACAATCCTGCGGCAACGGCCTGGAGGAAACTGCCGGAAGCAAAGAAAGAAAGCGGGAAAAAGGATTATATACAGGCAATCACAAATCCGGCATGGATTAGTAACAAATGTATTGCGCAGCAACAGGGCAACTGGACGGATCCGGATTGGGAGCTCTATCATCACTGGTGTAAGCTTCAAGCCCTTGGAGCTGCAAAGGAGGAAGTGGATACTGTCATTGAGACATTGCAGTCAGGGGGACTAAGAATTCCAGAAAGTGTGGATAAGAATCATTGGCAACAGTATGACCGGTGGGTAACAGCCGGAAAGGCCGCTGGCAACCTGAGCTGGGAAGACTTTAAAGAAGCGCGGGATGCGATGAATGAGGTAGAATATATAGGCGAAATTATTGACGAGGAAATATTTTCAGGTTTGTTTCTATGCAAAGGAAATCCAGGAAGCAGCTATTGGCAAAAACCGCCTGAACCATCTTGCTTTAGTGCAGATGCGTGTGTACGCATGTCAGATGGAACCGTAAAACAGATTTCCAGCATACATAGAGGGGATAAGATTTTTACTCCACAGGGAGAAAGGACTGTCATGATTGTATCAATGTCTCTTCGGGGAAAGCGGGATTTATTTTCTCTGGAAGGGCATCCTTTCCGCTTTTCGGCATCCCATCCGTTTGTGCTGCAGAATGGATATGGCTGTGTATCCCCTGAACTTTTGTGTCGTCTCATTCCCACTTTTTATAAGGAGCGTGTGTTGCCATTATCACAAGATACAAGACTTCGCACGGCATCCGGAAGAGAGACAGATACTGGAAGTTTAAAGTGCCATTGCTATGAAGAGGGATGTGAAGAGGAACTGCTTTACGATCTGATACCGGAACCGGATGAAAGCGGACTTTTCCAATATTATGTGGGGGATGAGAAAGAGCAATATCTTGTTTCCTCCGAAATTCCATCTGTCAGGGGAAGAGAACGGATGGCACAAACCTTTATGATAATTTTTCATAAAATCAGCCAGCCTATTTTGGATAAGACAGCAGAAATCAGGCAGCAGGATTTATGGGAGCAGATACATACCCATCTTTTACAGTATACAAAGAATGTGCTGCCTGCCCGCCTTGCCTGTTATGAGAAAGAGTACATCGAGGAAGGGAATAAAACAAGAGAAATACCGCTGGTTTCCCTAGACAAGAACTTTTCTTTATCAGTCTATGAAGAAATATTTGATGATGCCGGTGGAAATATAAGAATCGGACTGCTGTTTGCGGCAGCATTCTCAGTACTCCTTCCGCTTATGATGGAGAGAGAAATTCCTTTGGAGGAGGCTTTGGCAATTGGGGATATCATGGAAGAAGATGTGAAAGCCGGAATTGTGTTGTGACGAGCATACGGGGGGGGGGGGTAGGCTATAATATAAAAACATTCGCTTATAATTTACATAACCCTTTTTGTCAATTTCATATTCATTGCTATCATTACCAGTTTGAGATAAATCGGTTTCGGACTAAACTTACTCTTAAATTATATTCCTATTTGGGCTATAAAATAACACTATTTTTATATTTATGGTCAAAAAGTGGTCAGTAAGAGAATACGTTTTTAAGAAACGGCATAGGACAAATCTCCTATGCCGTTAAATAAATAATTTAGCGCCGAAGCTGGAAATGATAAACTGCAGCTTGTAATTTTTCTGCCTGCTGATGAAGCTGCTGTGCCGAAGAGGCTGATTTTTCTGCGGTGGCAGCGTTAGACTGAACCACAGCAGAGATATTTTCCATTCCCCCAGTCAACTGACGTAATGACTCAGCCTGTTGCTGGGCAGATTCTGCAATATGTTCAACCAGCTCAACGGATTGTTTGGAGCTGGAAACAACGTTCTTAAGAGCGGTTGTGGTTTCTCCGGACAAAGAAGTTCCGTACTGCACAAGACGAACTGAGTTTACAATCAAATCTGTGATATTCTTGGCTGATTCTGCGCTCTTAGCAGCAAGCTGCTGCACTTCATTTGCCACCACAGCGAATCCTTTTCCGGCAGCTCCCACACGGGCTGCTTCCACAGAAGCGTTAAGGGCCAGAATATTTGTCTGGAAAGAAATATCTTCTATCGTCTTTATGATACCGCTAATCTGATTGGAGGACTCTGATATATCAGTAATAGTCGATGACAAAGCATCCATTTTCTGACTGCAGATAGCCAACTGAGTCTCCGTTTCCTCAGAAGATTTGCGAGCCTGATCAGCATCCTCAGATGTGCGTGTCACTTGACCAGATATATCCTGGATTCCAGCAGAGAGCTCTTCGACTGCCGATGCCTGCTGCACAACACCATCAGACAAAGTCTGAGCACTGGAAGCCATCTGTTGAGATTCGTCGGAAACTTCCTTAGCAGTTTGGTGGATACGGCTGAGTGCATCATTGAGCCCATCCAATATCTGGCGCATGGCGTTTTGTATCGGCAGGAATTCTCCACGATAGCTGTTGTTGATTGTCAGATTCATATTGCCTTTGGCCATTTCAGAGAGTTTATTGTCGATATCGGTAATATACTTTTTCAGTTCTTTCTTCGTCTCATGAATGGAAGCTACCAGCATACCAATTTCAGAGGTGTCTGACCTCCATAAGAACTCCGCAGAAAGATTTCCTTGAGAAATTTCCCCCATTTGATTCTTTACAGCAATGACAGGCCGCAGGATACGCTTGCGGATAATCAGCATAGTAATCACCTGGAAGGTCCCCACCATAGCTAAGGCCAATACCATCAATAGCTGAATTCTGGAGCTGGCGTTGTTAAGGGACTCTACCTCCTGGAGGGTTCTGTTATCCAGGGTTTCCAGAAATTGTTCTTTCAGTGAGTTAATCTTGGTAATGGCATCATTGTATTCTGCACCATAAACATAATCAATAGCGGTACTCTGCTGCCCAGTCTGAACCTGTTCCATGGCCTGTTCTTCCAAAGGAACCAGTTGATTGGAGAGGCTGTACATACTGTCGATCATGGACTGTTCACTGGCTGTGATGCCAATTTCCTGCATGGCAGCCACACCGATGTCCCTGTTTTTCAAATTGTTGATTTCATTCCAATAATTATCGTAATGTTCCTGACTTCCCGTGGCAGCGTAGGCTCGAACTTCATTGGTCAGATAAGCGGAACCGTTCATAAAACGGTTAGCATTATAAGTCAGCTCAAAGCGATCTTCGTTGGCACTCTCCAAGCGAAGGCTTACGTTATTGTAAGCAGTTAAAAGTACCAGCAAAAACAGCAATGTACAAATAGAACCTACATTCAAAATTAATGTCAAGGTTGATTGATTTATTGCTTTTTTCATTTTATGAACATACCTTTCCGACGGTCACAGATAGGAAGCTTTTGTAAGGGAACTATGTATACAATCCCGTGTACTTAGGTTTCTGCAATCTCGTCTAAAATAATATTAAAATTATAGCATAAAGGAGAGGTCATAGCAAGTAGGGGAAATGTCTTGAATAGATGCGGAACATCAAACAGGTTCAAGACTTTTTTACTGGTATCAGTTCACGATAAGATTACGCCCGACTTAACCTTCTCTTAAATAGAAGTACCATTTATGCTATAAAATAACATTACTGTTATATTTATAATCCAAAAGTGAAAGGAAGGAGAGGTACAAATGTCGAGACGAGGTGATAATATAAGGAAACGTGCAGATGGAAGATGGGAAGGGCGATATCGAATGGTATTAGAAAATGGAGAGAAACGATACCGCTCTATTTATGGGAAATCATACGGCGAAGTAAAAGAAAAATTAGTAAATATTGTTCATGCAGAGTACAATCCCATAACAGACTCCGGTAAGAAGCCAGCCGCAAACAAAGAAAAAGTGTCTGATAATATCAACTTATGTTCTCTTATGGAAGAATGGCTTGAAAAGATAGAACGGACCAGAAAATATTCTACTTATGTCAAGTATAAGAGTCTATATCAATGTCATATCCAAGCTCTTTTTTCTAACGACAAACTTACTCAGGTCACAAACAATCATATTCAAAATAAAATAGCTGCTCTGGACATATATGCAGTTTCTGCATAACAATATGGACATTTCTAAAGCAGGGATATTCCTATGCCTGTCTACCGGACTCAGGCTGGGTGAAGTATGTGCCTTGAAATGGGAAGATATTGATATAGAACAAAAGATACTTCACGTAAACAGAACGGTACAGAGAATCGAGAGCAAAGATGGGTTTCAAAAAACAGCTTTATTAGAAACACCGCCCAAAAGCTCTTTCTCCAATCGGGAGATTCCAATATCTGACAGCTTGTTACAGATTCTTGCACATTTCAGAAAAACAGAGCAAGGATACGTGCTGTGCGCCCACAAGCCTATGGAACCCCGTACATACCAGAATCATTTTAAACGTTACCTGCAAACCATCAATGCCCCTTCTTATAACTTCCATACACTGCGGCACACCTTCGCCACAAATTGTATCGATAATGGGATGGACATTAAGAAAAGGGCAGACAAGAGGGACGAGAAGAAGCGCAGAGAGAATTATCAATTACCCGGAGGATTGCCAAACTATCAAAGCAGTGTACTATCTCTGAGATTCAGGAGAAACTGGTAGAAGAATTTGCTCTGTCATATGAGCAGGCAAAGGAAGCGTGCAGAAAAGTATTTGAAGATTAAAATCAAGCAGAAAAGATATAGGAAGATATGGTCAGTCGTGTTACACTAAGGGTATAAGAAGAGAGCGGCCGTTTCATATACAGTAAGACAGACAGCATAGGTATATGAATATGGCAGCACAATGAGGATACAGGAGGGTTATAACATGACAGCAGACAAGATCAGGGAGATCATATCGAAGATGACGCTGGAGGAGAAGGCTTCGATGTGTTCCGGTGCGGATTTCTGGCACACGAAGGCGGTGGAGCGTCTGGGGATTCCTGCAAGTATGGTGTCCGACGGACCTCACGGACTGCGCAAGCAAGACCAGGAGGGAGATCATTTAGGAGTCAACGACAGTATCAAGGCAGTGTGTTTTCCGGCAGGATGCGGTACGGCTGCTTCTTTTAACAGGGAGCTTTTGGTGCAGATGGGCGAGACGCTGGGCGCAGAGTGCCAGGCCGAGGGTGTGAGTGTAATCTTAGGCCCGGCGGTCAACATCAAGCGCTCTCCCTTATGTGGACGGAACTTTGAATACTATTCCGAGGACCCGCTCTTGGCCAGTGAGATGGCTGGCGCTTTGATTCATGGGGTGCAGAGCAGGCAGGTAGGCACAAGCATTAAGCATTTTCTGGCTAATAATCAGGAGACCCGAAGGATGTCCTCGGATTCCAGGGTTGACGAACGGACGCTGCGGGAGATTTATCTGGCGGCTTTTGAGGGTGCGGTCAGGAAAGAAAAACCTTGGACGGTGATGTGTTCCTATAATAAGATCAATGGAACTTATGCAGCCCAGAATCATAAGTATCTGACGGAGGTCCTGCGGGACGAATGGGGATTTGAAGGGTACGTGATGAGTGATTGGGGTGCGGTCAACAACCGTGTGGAGGATTTGAAGGCAGGGCTGGATTTGGAAATGCCTTCGTCCATGGGAGCCAATGACCGGCTGATTGTGGGAGCCGTACAGAGCGGGGAACTTGAAGAGAGTGTGTTGGATACGGCTGTGGAGCGTATTTTGAATGTGGTGTTTCACTATGAGGAAAATCGGGATCGAAGTGCAGAATTTGATCGGGACAAAGACCATGAGATGGCCCGTAAAGTGGCACAGGAGACGATTGTTCTTCTGAAAAATGAAGGGGTGCTTCCTCTGGCTGAGAAGGACGAAGTTGTCTTTATCGGTAAATATGCCAAGACGCCGCGCTATCAGGGCGGAGGCAGTTCTCACATTAATAGCCATAAGGTCACGTCGGCATGGGATGTGGCAAAGGACATGGGAAATGTCACTTATGTGCAGGGATTTGATGATAAGGAAGACAAAACGGATGAGAAACTGCTTGTCGAGGCTGTGGAGGCGGCGAAGAAGGCGAAGGCAGCAGTTATCTTTGCAGGGCTTCCGGATGCTTTTGAGTCGGAAGGGTTTGACAGGGAGCATATGGCAATGCCTATGTGTCAAAATGAGTTGATTCGTCAGGTGGCGGAGGTTCAGCCGAACACGGTGGTAGTGCTGCACAATGGTTCGCCGGTGGAGATGCCCTGGGTCGGACAGGTGAAGGGTATCTTGGAAGCTTATCTTGGCGGACAGGCTGTGGGCGGCGCAGTCTGCGATATATTGTTTGGGAAAGTGAATCCCAGCGCGAAGCTGCCCGAGACTTTTCCTCTGAAATTGGAAGATAATCCGTCTTATCTTTCTTACATCGGCGAAGGCGATGTGGTGGAATATCGTGAGGGTATTTTTGTAGGTTACCGCTATTATGATAAGAAGAAAATGGATGTACTTTTCCCATTTGGGCACGGGCTCTCCTATACTACTTTTGCTTATTCTAATCTGAGAACGGATAAAGAGCAGATGAAGGATACGGATATCATGAAAGTATCCGTAGATGTGACTAATACCGGCAAGATGGCCGGAAAAGAGGTAGTACAGCTTTATGTGGCAGATCGGGAAAGCACGGTGATCAGACCGGTAAAGGAACTGCGGGATTTTGCGAAAGTGGAGCTTTTGCCCGGTGAGACGAAGACGGTGACTTTCACATTGGATAAGAGAGCGTTTGCTTATTACAGTGTGAGAATACATGACTGGCATGTGGAAACGGGTGTGTTTGATATCATGATTGGAAAATCCTCCAGGGACATTGTATTGACGAAAGAAGTCAGCGTAGAATCCACCGTAGAGCTTCCTTTTGTATATACAACAGATACGATTATGGGAGATGTATTGAAGGACCCGAGAGCCAGAGAAATTGTAAAAGAGCTTCTAAAAAGTGATATTTTCTCTGCGGCAGGAGAGGAAAGCAGTATGGCTAGTGAAGCGATTTCCAGTGAGATGAGCGAAGCGATGGCGAGATTCACGCCGCTTCGGGGTGCGGTCAGCTTTGGGGGTAATGTGAGCATGGCGGACATACAGGCAATCGTGGATAAGCTGAATATGCTTGTATGATGGTGCAGGTAAAGGTGGATTGACAGCAGCAACAGAGGGGAGAGGGAAGTCATGAAATACCAGAATGCAATACTATCCGATATTGCAAAAGCGGTTACGGTCCTGTTAATCTGTATCATTGCGTATCAGGGATTTTCACAGTGTGAGGCAGGGAGTGTCTGTGAGGCCAGAGAAGGGAAAGAGGAGAAAGAGATTGAGGAATATATCAGAGAGTATTACAAGGCAATCTCGGATGGGGATTTCGTGTCTTTGGGGGAGTATATCACAGACGAGGACGAGCTGGAGGAAGAGACGCTTCGTATGAAAGCGCTTCGAACATGTGGATTTGTCAGTTATGATGTTGAGGATGTGATGATATATCCCTTGCCAGATAAGGCATACTGGCTGGCACATGTGTGTACGGAGTTGACGGTAGAAGACCTGGATGTTGCCCTGCCGGGGGCAATCGTAATCATGATAGGCAGGAAGGAAGATGGGAGTCTTTATATGGTAAGGGATGCCGCATCTGATGATCTGAGTGAGGATTTCATAGAGGAAATAAGGGAGATTACGCTTTCGGATGAGATGGTAGACAGGACAAATGAGCAGGCGGCTAAGTATAATGAGATTCTTGCTGATAACCCCGATGCAATAGAATGGGTTCAGAAAGCTTCGGATGCTCAGACAAAGGCCCTTTCCGAGGTATATACCAGAAAGGCTTACCAGGAAAGAATGGACGGTGAAGAAGAAAGTTATTTCGTCAAAAAGGGTGACTGCCTGTGGAGTATAGCAGAGCAGGAATTGGGAGACGGCATGTATTGGACCGATATTTATGAGGCAAACAGGGCAGTAATCGGAGAAAATCCGGATTTGCTTTATGTGGGTATTTCGTTAGATCTGCGTAAGGCGGCGGAATAAAAGGGGTTGGCGTGCGTCGCATAAATGCTCCGGAATGGGGAGATTAAAATGAGAAACAGGGCGGAACTGTCAGATAAAGTTCCGCCCTGTCTATTGTGTGCCAAACGGCAGCAAGTTTTATAATTTATTTCAAAATACATAAAAGTCCGTTTTAATCATGCTGCTGTTTCTTTTGTGCCAGTGCCGCCTCCACAAATCCTTTGAATAACGGATGCGGTCTGTTGGGTCTGGATTTCAGCTCCGGGTGCGCCTGTGTGGCCACAAAGAACGGGTGGTCAGGCAGTTCGCACATTTCTACGATACGGCCGTCAGGGGACAGGCCGATCAGATGCATACCTTTCTCCGTGAGGACAGCTCGGTAGTCGTTATTGACTTCGTAACGATGGCGGTGCCTTTCATGAATGGTTTCCTCTCCATAAAGAGCATATGCTTTTGAATTCTTGTCCAGTACACAGGGATAGGAACCCAGACGCAGGGTGCCGCCGATATCCTCTACGCCATTCTGGTCGGGCATCAGCGCGATTACAGGATGGGTGGTGGAGGGGTCAAGCTCGATGCTGTGTGCGTCATTATAGCCGATTACATTTCTGGCAAATTCCACGATGGCAAGCTGCATACCGAGGCAGAGGCCAAGGAAGGGTATTTTGTGTTCCCGGGCATAGGTGATGGCCTCAATCTTGCCATCGATGCCTCTGTCACCAAAACCGCCGGGCACCAGGATACCGTTTACATCTTTGAGAAGCTGGTCCACATTATCTTTGGTGACTGTTTCGGAATCCACCCATTGAATATCCACCACACAATGGTTTGAAATACCGCCGTGTTTTAAAGCTTCCACGACACTGATGTAAGCGTCGTGAAGCTGGGTATATTTACCCACTAAAGCAATGGTGACTTCACCGGTGGGAGTCCGCAGGGACTCTACCATAGCTTTCCAGTCCGCTAAATCGGGTTCGGGACAATCCAGATTCAGGCACTCACAGGCAACCTGCGCCAGATGCTCCTTTTCCATGGCAAGGGGTGCCTCATAAAGATGTTCCACATCCAGATTTTGCAGGACACGATTATTGGGTACATTACAAAACAGGGCAATTTTATCTTTAATGCCCTGGTCCAAAGGATGTTCACTGCGGCAGACGATGATGTCCGGCTGAATGCCCATGCCCTGCAGATCTTTGACGCTGGCCTGGGTGGGCTTGGTCTTAAGTTCCTGGGAGGCGCTTAAATAGGGAATCAGGGTGACGTGTATCAAAATCGCATTTTCGTGCCCAACTTCATGCTGGAACTGACGAATGGACTCTAAAAAGGGCTGGCTCTCGATATCACCCACAGTGCCGCCTACTTCGATGATAGCGATACGGGTATCTTTATCTGTAAAGTTGCGGTAAAAGCGGCTTTTAATCTCGTTGGTGATATGGGGGATAACCTGTACAGTGCCGCCGCCATAATCGCCCCGGCGTTCTTTTTGTAACACAGACCAGTATACTTTGCCGGTGGTTACATTGGAATTTTTATCCAAATTTTCATCGATAAAACGTTCATAGTGTCCCAAATCCAGGTCGGTTTCGGTGCCGTCCTCTGTAACAAACACTTCACCGTGCTGAATCGGATTCATAGTACCCGGATCAATATTGATATAGGGGTCAAATTTCTGCATGGTCACCTTATAACCACGCGCTTTTAATAATCTTCCCAGTGATGCGGCCGTAATCCCTTTGCCGAGACCGGATACAACGCCGCCTGTTACAAATACGTATTTTACTGCCATATGCTCGTCCATGCCTTTCTGTGCGGGTAAAAAGGTAAATTCCTTCGCAGCTTCGGATAAGCGGAGGAATATCTAAATAAAAAGCAATATCTCATAACATTATAGTGAATAATTTGGGGAAAATCCAGACTAAAACATAATTTTTGTAAAAAACTTTATAATACTTTAATACTTGTGTTCACAAATTCATAATTCTCTTATTGATTTATGATTTTCCCTTCCCTATAATAGTAAATAGTGTAGTTGGAGCAGATAGGGGAGAGTATGCAAAAACTGTAACAGCAGAGAATGATAGAATATACGGATAGGACGAAAACAAGAAAGTGAGGATTCCTCATGGAAGATAATATGAATCAATATGATAACGGCGGCGGCCCGGGACCGGGCGGTTCCGGCGGCAATGGAGGACCGGGAGGTCCGAATGGGAACCGCAACGGCAATGGAAACGATCCCCGTAAACAAAGTCTGATCATGCTGGTGGTGGCGGCATTGGTCACGCTTTTGTGTATCAGCCTGTTTATGAAGATGTTGACGGGCGCCACCAATCAGGAGATAACTTACAATGAATTTGTGAAGATGGTAGAAGACGGTAAGGTGGAGAAAGTTTCGGTAGGTTCTGACCGGATTGAGATCTATCCGAAGTCGGCGCAGAATAAGTCGCCCTTTTCCTATGGATATGGCATGAGCGGCATCACCTATTATACAGGTAAGATGGAGGACGATGCCACGCTGGCTAAGCGGCTGTTAGACCATGAAGTGGAAATGCATAAAGAAGTTTCGGACAGTTCCAGCGTGATTATGACGGTACTGCTTTATTATATTCTTCCGGTTCTCCTGATGTGGGGGCTTTTGAGCCTCTTATTTCGGCGCATGGGTGGGAAAGGCGGGCCCATGGGCGTGGGTAAGAGCACGGCGAAGGCCTATGTGCAGAAAGAGACGGGTATTACCTTCAAAGACGTGGCAGGCGAAGACGAAGCCAAGGAATCGCTTGTGGAAGTGGTTGATTTCCTGCATAATCCGGGGAAATATTCCAAGATTGGTGCCAGACTTCCCAAAGGCGCGCTTTTGGTAGGGCCTCCCGGTACGGGTAAGACACTGCTTGCCAAAGCGGTGGCGGGTGAGGCGCATGTGCCGTTCTTTTCCCTGTCGGGTTCTGACTTTATAGAGTTGTATGTGGGCGTGGGTGCATCCCGTGTCCGTGATTTATTTAAGGAAGCCGAGAAAAATGCACCTTGTATCGTGTTCATTGATGAGATTGATGCCATCGGCAGAAGCCGTGACACGAAATATGGCGGCGGCAACGAGGAGCGGGAGCAGACATTGAATCAGCTGCTTTCGGAGATGGACGGCTTTGACGGCAAGAAGGGTATTATTATACTGGCGGCCACCAACAGGCCGGAGATTTTGGATAAGGCGCTCTTACGTCCGGGACGCTTTGACAGAAGGATTATCGTGGATAAGCCGGATTTAAAGGGACGTGTGGAAATCCTGAAAGTACACTCCAAGGATGTGTTGATGGATGACACGGTGGATTTGAACGAGATTGCGCTGGCAACTTCCGGTGCCGTGGGGTCTGACCTGGCCAATATGATTAATGAGGCGGCAATCAATGCCGTGAAGATGGGCAGAGAGTATGTGAGCCAGAAGGATTTGTTTGACGCCGTAGAACAGGTGTTGGTGGGCAAAGAGAAGAAAGACCGCATCATGAGCAAGGAGGAGCGCAAGATTGTGTCCTATCATGAGGTTGGCCATGCTTTGGTGAGCGCCCTGCAAAAGAACGCTGAGCCGGTACAGAAGATTACCATTGTCCCCCGGACGATGGGAGCCTTGGGCTATGTCATGCATGTGCCCGAGGAGGAGAAATATCTTGATACCGAGGCGGAACTGCGGGATAGGCTGGTGGGTCTCTTGGGCGGCCGTGCGGCGGAGGAGATTGTGTTTGATACGGTGACCACCGGAGCCGCCAACGATATTGAGCAGGCCACCAGTATTGCGCGCAACATGATCACGCGTTTCGGTATGAGCAAGAAATTCGGTCTGATGGGACTGGCGACGGTGGAGAGCCAATATCTGGACGGCAGGGCATCGCTTACCTGCTCCGATGTGACGGCGGCGGATATCGATACGGAAGTCATGAAACTGTTGCATGACAGTTATAAGAAGGCAAGGAAGCTTCTGAAAGAAAACCGTGAGATTATGGATAAACTTGCGGCATATCTGATAGAGAAAGAGACCATCACCGGGAAGGAATTCATGAAGATATTCCGAAAGGAAAAGGGAATTCCGGAACCGGTGGAGGAAGTGACCGAGAGATTTAAGGACAAAAAGGAAGAAAAGCCGTCTGTTGAGAAATCTGGGAACGCAGCGGGCAGTCAGCAGGAAGGTGTCCCGCAGCCCAATGAACAGATGTCTGGTAGTCCCCAGACGGCAGGTTTTACGTCGGATGTGCAGAAGCCGGGTAATCTGCAGGCGTCTGGCGTTACATCAGACAGCCAGATGACGGGCAAGACGCCGCAGTCCATGCCGGGTGGTCAATCGTCAGAAGATCAACAGGAAGCCGGGCATAATAGAAGCGGTCAGCCGGCGGCATCGCAACAGGCTCCTTTTGAAAACAGGGGATTGTTTTCCCAGGCACCGGACAGGAAGCCGGATGAAGAGAAATAGAGAATCACAGGGCAAAGTCTACGATTGACTTTGCCCTGTTTGTTCCGGTACAATTTATATGAATCATAGTGAAACAATATAGGCATAATTTCATATTTGACGAAATAGCTATGCCTTATAGATGACAGAAGGAAAAGACGATGTTTGATTTTGATGAAGAACTGAAAAAACTCCCCGGCTCGCCGGGCGTCTATCTGATGCATGACGGGAACGATACCATCATTTATGTGGGAAAGGCTGTAAACCTGCACAATCGTGTCCGCTCTTATTTTCGTAAGATTGTGGGAAGAGGCCCGCAGATTGACAAGATGGTGCAGCAGATTGCACGGTTTGAATATATTGTGACCGACTCCGAGTTAGAGGCGCTGGTCCTGGAGAATAATCTGATTAAAGAATACAGTCCCAAGTATAACACCATGCTTAAGGATGATAAGACCTATCCTTACATCAAGGTGACCATGGGGGAGGAGTACCCGCGGATTCTGTTTTCCAGGGAAATGAAAAAGGACCGGTCGAAATACTTCGGACCCTATACCAGCGCGGCGGCAGTGAAGGATACCATCGACTTGATGAATAAACTGTACCAGCTTAAGACCTGTAACCGGAAACTGCCCCGGGATATGGGGCTTGAGCGGCCCTGCTTAAATTACCATATCAAGCAGTGCAGCGCCCCCTGCCAGGGATACATCAGCAAGGAAGCATATCGGAAAAAGGTAGAGCAGGCGCTGGACTTTTTGAACGGCAATTACAAACCCATGCTGAAAGAGCTGGAAGAAAAAATGACAGAAGCCTCGGAAAATATGGAGTTTGAGGAGGCTGCCAGATACAGGGATTTATTTAACAGTGTCAAGAGTGTGGCCCAGAAACAGAAGATTACAGACAGTGACGGGGAGGACAAGGATATCATCGCTTTGGCGAAAGACGAGCATGATGCGGTGGTACAGGTATTTTTTGTCCGGGACGGCAAGCTGATCGGCAGGGAACATTTCTATATGACCCATGTGGAAGGACATGATACGGCCCAGATTCTCTTAGACTTCGTCAAGCAGTTTTATGCGGGGACGCCTTACATTCCCAAAGAACTGATGCTGCAGGAAGAGATTGGTGACATAGAAATCCTGGAGAAATGGCTTACTACCAGAAAGGGAAACCGTGTCTATATCAGAGTGCCCAGAAAAGGGGCCAAGGAGAAATTGGTGGAACTTGCGGCCCAGAACGCGAAACTTATCCTGAGTCAGGATAAAGAGCGTATCCGCCGGGAAGAGGGGCGGACCATCGGTGCCATGAAGGAGATTGCGGCGCTTCTGGAGTTGGAGGATGTGAGCCGCATGGAGGCATACGATATATCCAATATCAGTGGGTTTGCGAATGTTGGGTCTATGGTGGTCTTTGAAAAAGGAAAAGCGAAGCGCAGCGATTACCGGAAGTTCCGGATTCAGTCCGTGTCCGGGCCGGACGATTACGCCTGCATGAGAGAGGTGCTCACCAGACGGTTTGTACATGGTATGGAGGAGAAGGAAGATTTAACCCGCAGAGAGGTGGACCATGCTTTCGGCAGTTTTACAAAATTTCCGAACCTGCTGTTGATGGACGGCGGCAGAGGACAGGTCAATATCGCTCTGCAGGTGCTTGCAGAGTTACAGTTGGACATTCCGGTGTGCGGCATGGTAAAGGATGATAACCATCGTACAAGAGGCTTGTATTATCAGAATGTGGAGATACCTATTGACACCCACTCGGAGGGCTTTAAGCTGATTACCAGGATTCAGGATGAGGCCCACCGTTTCGCCATAGAGTACCACAGGTCGCTGCGTTCCAAGGCACAGGTAAAGTCCGTACTGGATGAGATCCCGGGTGTGGGACCTGCCAGGCGTAAGGCGCTGATGCGGCATTTCGGCTCCATCAGTGAGATTAAGGAAGCGTCGGTGGAGCGGTTATGCGAAGTGCCGGAGATTCCGGAACATATCGGGAAGCAGATTTATGCGTTTTTCCGGTCGGAAGAAAATAAGGAGCAATGAACTCTTTTATGTGCTTGACGCATATAGAATTCTTGATAGGTGCGCAGGGCACATCCCATATTGCGCACCCTTTTTTTGTATGATACAATAGACGCAGAGTCAGCACTTTTCGTCTCAAGAATTGCTTTGCGATTCTTGTTGAAATAGCGAAGTGCAGCGGCATCGGTGAGATAATATTAAGAAAGAAAGGGTTGAAACTATATCACACCAATCACAAGGAGAAGGACATGGCGAGCATTAATCTGACTAAAGTAATCGAAAAATTTAAATGGGAGAATCTGACACCAGAGATTGACATCTCCAAGATTAAGGTGACACAGCCGGATATCAACAGACCGGCCTTACAGATGGCAGGCTATTTCGAGCATTTTGAGACGACGCGTCTGCAGATTGTGGGGTTTGTAGAGTACTCTTATATGAATGGGCTGGATGAGGACAGGCAGAGGGAGATTTATGAGAAGCTGCTGAATAATCCCATTCCGGGCATCGTTTTTTGCCGGGAGCTGTATCCGAATGATCTGTTTAGAGAGATTGCGATTAAATACGGTGTACCGCTTTTGATGAGTAAGAAAGCTACTTCGGCGTGTATGGCGGAGGTTATCCGTTGGTTAAATGTGAAGCTTGCGCCTTGTATCTCGGTACATGGTGTGTTGGTGGATGTATATGGTGAGGGTGTGTTGATTACGGGCGAGAGCGGTATCGGTAAATCCGAGGCGGCCCTTGAGCTGATCAAGAGAGGACATCGTCTGGTGACGGATGATGTGGTGGAACTTCGAAGGGTGAGTGAAGATACGCTGATTGGTTCGGCGCCGGATATCACCAAACACTTTATTGAGCTTCGGGGTATCGGTATTGTGGATGTAAAGGCGCTGTTCGGTGCCTCCAGTGTCAGGGATACGCAGAATATTGATCTGGTCATCCGCCTGGAAGATTGGGATAAGGATAAGGAGTACGACCGTCTGGGGTTAGAGGAGGAATACACGGAGTATCTGGGCAACAAAGTGGTCTGCCATAACATTCCCATCAGGCCGGGCCGTAATCTGGCTATTATCTGTGAGTCCGCAGCAGTCAACCACCGGCAGAAGAAGATGGGGTATAATGCGGCGCAGGAATTGTACAAGCGTGTGCAGAATTCACTGGCACATAGACGTGATGAAGACGAATAATAAGAATGGATGAAAGGGGTATTGGAGATGGCAAAGTATGTATTTGGGATTGATGTGGGCGGTACTACCGTTAAGCTGGGGTTGTTTGATTTAAGCGGTATGGTGGTTGACAAGTGGGAGATTCCCACACGGACGGAAAACAGCGGGGAGATGATTCTTCCGGATATCGCTGAAAGCGTTAAACTGAAAATGGTGGAGAAATCACTTGCCAAAGAAGATGTGGCAGGCGTGGGGGTAGGTGTGCCGGGACCCGTAGACGGCTATGGGATTGTGCACAGAGCGGTTAACCTTGGCTGGAATATGTTTAACCTCAAAGAAAATCTCACCACACTTTTAGATGGCATGAGAGTAGAGTGCGGTAATGATGCCAATGTGGCGGCGTTAGGAGAAATGTGGAAGGGCGGCGGCCAGGGACATAAGAGCCTGGTGGCAGTCACGCTGGGAACCGGCGTGGGCGGCGGCATCATCATAAATGGTGAGATTTTGACGGGTTCTACAGGAGCGGGCGGTGAGATTGGCCATATTCATGTGGAAGATAACGAGACGGAAGCCTGCAACTGTGGTAATTTTGGATGCCTTGAAGAGTATGCTTCCGCCACGGGTATTACCAGACTGGCTAACAGGGCTTTGAAGGCCAGCGATAAGGAAAGCGTCCTGCGAACGGGAGAGGTATCCGCTAAGGCGGTATTTGATGCCGTAAAAGCGGGAGATGAGCTGGCAATCGAGGTGGCTTGTGCCTTTGGCGAGTATCTTGGAAAAGGGCTGGGTGTCATTGCGAGTGTAATCGACCCGGAGATCTTTGTAATCGGCGGCGGCGTATCCAAGGCAGGGGAAATTTTATTTGACTATATCAGGCCTCCTTTTGAGAGGACCGTATTCCACGGATGCAGGGATACGAAGTTTGCATTGGCCACGCTTGGCAACGACGCGGGCATTTACGGGGCAGCCAGAATGGTCTTAGATTAAAACGAAACAGCATTTACGGGCAGGACACATGCTATCTCTAGCAAGTGTCCTGTACATAATTTGTGTGAGAACAGAACATGCTAAGTAAGAATATAGATAGAATGAGAAAGTCTAAGAAGCAGGGGTAGAAATTGAATACATCGATGTATGAATATATCAGGACGATTGTTTCTGATGAGAGGCTTTTATTTCACGAACCGATGAGTAAATATACCACCTTCCGTGTTGGCGGGGAGGCAGAGTGTATGGTTATTGTGCAGACGGAAGAAGAGCTTGCGAAACTGATTCCTTATCTGAACCAGATTGAACAGGAGTATTTTATTCTGGGTAATGGCAGCAACCTGTTGGTGGGGGATAAAGGCTACCGGGGTATCATTGTGAAGCTGGGCGGTCCCATGGAGGACGTGCATGTGGAAGGGTGCCGTGTTGTGGCAGGCGCAGGCGCTTTATTGTCAAAGACGGCGGCAGCAGCCCGTGCCAACAGCCTTACCGGCATGGAATTTGCGGCGGGAATTCCCGGCAGTATGGGCGGAGCGATTGTGATGAACGCCGGCGCCTATGACGGGGAGATGAAACAGATCGTAGAGTCAGTGCGGGTGATGAATCGGGATGGTCAGATCATGACGCTTGATAATGATACGATGGAATTCGGGTATCGCACCAGCATCATTAAAAACAGGCCCTTCATTGTGTTGGAAGCGTCGCTTCGGCTGGCGGCGGGAGACGAGGCCCAGATTGGTGCAAGGATGGAAGAGCTGGCGCGTTTAAGAAAGAGCAAACAGCCTCTGGAATATCCCAGTGCGGGCAGTACCTTTAAGCGGCCGGAGGGCAATTATGCAGGCAAGCTGATTATGGATGCAGGGCTTCGGGGGTATCGGATTGGCGGGGCGCAGGTATCCAATAAGCACTGCGGGTTTGTGATCAATACGGGTAATGCGGCGGCGGCGGATATCCGTGAGGTGATCGAGGAAGTACAAGAGAGAGTGAAAGATAAATTCCATGTATCGTTGGAACCTGAAGTGATATTTCTGGGAGATTTCTAATACAGTTTTGATACAGGTATGGGGGATACGTATGAGATTTGTGATCGTGACAGGGATGAGCGGTTCGGGTAAACGGACCGCTATGAAGATGTTGGAGGACGTGGGGTTTTACTGCGTGGATAATCTGCCGGTAGCGCTGATTGACAAATTTGTGGAGCTGATTGCGATGCCCAACAGCGAGGTCAATAAGGTGGCTTTGGGGATAGATGTGCGCGCAGATCAGTCCTTTGACGGGGTGTGCAGAGTTTTAGAGAAGCTGAAAGATAATGGTTATCTGTTTGAGATTCTTTTTTTGGAAGCATCGGATGCTGTTTTGTTGAAAAGATATAAGGAAACCAGAAGACTGCATCCCTTATCTCCAAAGGGCCGGGTGCAGGAAGGCATACACAAGGAGCGGGAGACATTAAAAGAAATCCGACAGATGGCGGATTATATTTTCGATACATCCAATCTCCTGACAAGGGAATTGAAAGAGGAGATTGACAATATTTTCATACATAATAAGGAATATAATTCTCTGATTGTGAGTATTTTATCATTTGGTTTCAAGAATGGTATTCCGGCAGATGCGGATTTGGTGTTTGATGTGAGATTTCTTCCAAATCCGTTCTATATTGATGAACTCAAACATAAAACTGGTAATGATAAAGAGGTACAGGATTATGTGATGGAGTTTCCGGAAGCTTCGGAGTTTTTGAAGAAGTTGATGGACATGCTGGATTTTTTAATTCCCAATTATGTGAAGGAAGGCAAGCACCAGCTTGTGGTGGCCATTGGCTGTACAGGGGGGAAGCATAGAAGCGTGACGCTTGCCAATGAACTTTATGCCAAGATGAAAGATCATGGAACCTATGGAATGAAACTGTACCACCGTGATGTGAATTAGAGGGGTGTATGAATGTCTTTTTCCGGAAATGTCAAAGAAGAACTGGCAGCGCACATCAGCTCGGCCAGACATTGTCAGCTGGCGGAACTGGCGGCTCTTCTGCTTTTTAGCGCTGATACCTGCGGGAGGAATGCGCATCTTAAGCTTGACACAGAAAATGAAGCAGTTGTTAGAAAATGCTTTACATTACTTCGCAAAACGTTTAATATAGAAACTGTTATGCAGGGAAAAGAGAGACTGATTCCTGATGATGCACTGGAAGGTAAGGTCATACAGGCTTTGCACCTTAACGGAGGCGAGAGAGGAAGATTGAGTTTGACTGAACCGGTCAACTCCCTTCTGATCAAAAACTCATGTTGTGCCAGGGCATATCTGAGAGGAGCTTTCCTAAGTGTGGGTTCCATGAGCGATCCCCAGAAGAGTTATCATCTGGAATTTGTCTGCGATGAGAAGGCGCAGGCAGTACAGTTGCAGAAAATTCTTCAGGAATTTCAGATTGAAGCAAAAATCGTCAAACGCAAGAAATACGACGTGGTGTATCTAAAAGAAGGTTCTTGCATCGTAGATTTACTGAATGTTATGGGTGCGCATGTATCTTTGATGAATTTGGAGAATCTTAGAATTGTAAAGGAAATGCGTAATTCTGTCAACAGAAGGGTCAATTGCGAGACTGCCAATATTTCCAAGACAGTGACAGCAGCTTCCAGACAGATAGAGGACATTTTGCTGATCAGAGATAAATACGGGTTTGAGAATCTGCCGGATAATCTGCGGCAGATGGCGCAGGTCCGGCTGGAATATCCGGATGCGGCATTGAAAGAACTGGGCGAATATTTGGAACCGTCTGTGGGGAAATCGGGGGTAAATCACAGGTTGCGCAGACTGAGTGAAATCGCTGATAAAATCAGGTTGTAAAGGAGGAGAACGTTATGATTCAAAAGTCTATCCAGATCAAACTGGAAACTGGTTTGGAAGCAAGACCAGTGGCAATGCTTGTGCAGGTAGCGAGCCAATTTGAAAGCACAGTGTACATCAACTCGGAGAACAGAAAAGTGAATGCGAAAAGTATCATGGGTATGATGAGCATGGGTCTTGAAAGCGGTGCCGAGGTAACAGTAATCGCTGAGGGGAGCGATGAGGAGGCAGCTGTTGCCGAAATTGAGAATTTCTTGAGCGCAAAATAAAAACTGCCGGCATAAGTGACATTTGATCAGGCATAATATAAAGAAATCAGAGAAGACGGGAAGACCGTCTTTTCTTTTTTTTCTTTATTTGATATGATAAGTAGCAGGAGGCGATCAGAATGGATAAAAAGATGCTTTTTATCTACAACCCGAAAGCGGGTAAAGCGCAGATTAAGAGTAACCTTTTAGATATCATTGATATCTTTACAAAGGCCGGCTATGAAGTGACGGCATATCCTACACAGGCGTCCGGGGATGCAGTCCGGGCGGTAAGCGAAAGGCATCCGGGCTATGACATGGTAGTCTGCAGCGGTGGAGACGGCACTTTGGACGAGGTGGTGACCGGTATGATGAGGTCAGAAGTGCGGCTTCCAATCGGCTATGTACCGGCAGGCAGTACCAACGATTTTGCTAACAGCCTAAAGATTCCCAAGAATATGCGTCAGGCGGCTGATGTGGTAGTAAACGGCAGAGATTTTGACTGTGATATTGGCACATTTAATCAGGATGTATTTATCTATGTGGCGGCTTTCGGCATCTTTACAGATGTCTCCTATCAGACGAAGCAGGATGTCAAGAATGTGCTGGGCCACGCGGCCTATCTGTTAGAGGGCGTCAGACGGCTGCCTTCCGTGAGAGCTTATCCCCTTAAGATTACCTGTAATGGAGAGATCATAGAGGGAGAGTTTATCTATGGTATGGTCACAAACTCTCATTCTGTGGGAGGTTTCCGGGGGATTACCGGGCAGAACGTGGCATTGGATGACGGCCTTTTTGAGGTGACGCTAATCCGCAAACCCTCCAATCCGCTGGATATCAACAACATCATTTTGGCATTGGTGGATAAGCGGGTGAAATCGGAACATATCTATACCTATGAAGCTAAGAGCGTGAAGGTAGAATCGGAGGAACCCGTGGCGTGGACTTTGGATGGAGAGTTTGGCGGTGAACATCTGGAAGCGCAGATAGAAAACTGTCACAAGGCATTAAAAATCCGCATTCCGGCAGAAGGATAGGCGGGAATAATTCTATAGAATAAATCCCTTAAAATACATTGCTTTTCGTGGACATGGCTGTTAAAATAATAGTTAGGTTCCATCATATGGAAAGCATAAAATATAAAATAGAAAGGAAGAAAATAGTATGGCATTAGTTACAACAACCGAAATGTTTAAGAAGGCATATGATGGCGGTTATGCGGTCGGCGCTTTCAACGTAAACAACATGGAGATCGTTCAGGGTATCACAGAGGCAGCAGGCGAATTGAACAGCCCGGTTATCCTTCAGGTTTCTAAGGGCGCGCGTGCTTATGCGAACCACACATATCTGGTGAAGTTAGTAGAGGCAGCGGTAGCAGAGAATCCGCAGATTCCGATCGCTCTTCACTTAGATCATGGTGACACATTTGAATTGTGTAAATCCTGTATCGACGGCGGCTTTACTTCTGTTATGATCGATGCTTCTTCCAAGTCTTTTGAGGACAATATCGCTCTCACCAAGCAGGTAGTTGAGTATGCGCATGATAAAGGCGTTGTGGTTGAGGCTGAGCTTGGTACTCTGGCTGGCGTTGAGGATGAAGTCGTTGTAGAGTCCGGTAAAGAGTCCTATACACGTCCGGAAGAGGTTGAAGAGTTCGTTGATAAGACAGGCTGTGATTCCCTGGCTATCGCAATCGGTACTTCTCATGGTGCATATAAGTTCACGGCTGCACAGTGTACCAGAAATGAAGAAGGCATTCTCGTTCCGCCGCCGCTTCGTTTTGACGTATTGGAGGAGTGCATTAAGAGACTTCCTGGCTTCCCGATCGTTCTGCACGGTTCTTCTTCCGTTCCGCAGGAGTTTGTAAAGATGGTTAACCAGTATGGCGGTAACATGCCTGATGCAGTAGGTATTCCGGAAGAGCAGCTTCGTAAGGCTGCACAGCTTGCTGTATGTAAGATTAATATCGACTCCGATATTCGTCTTGCTATGACAGGTAACATCCGTAAATACTTTGCAGAGCATCCGGATCATTTCGATCCTCGTCAGTATCTTAAACCTGCACGTCAGGCTGTTAAAGATATGGTTGCTCACAAGATTCTGCATGTACTTGGTTCTGATGGTAAGGCATAAAATCAAGGGATAAACAAAAGGAGCTGGCCAAGCGGCACAGCTCCTTTTTCTGCGGTGCGCTCTGGGCGCACGTTTCTAGTTCTTATTTATCTCTTCCATTTCCTTAATCTGTGCCTCCTCGATATCCGGGAAAACAGATAAGATTGGTTTCACATCTTCTTTCTTGATGTTACGCGCCACATAGTTTTTGGTAATCTTCACTACAATTGGCGAAAGGCTTAAGACACCGATCAGGTTCGGGATGGCCATCAGTCCGTTAAACGTATCTGAAAGATCCCAGGCCAGATTCGGTTTCATGACAGCGCCTTCATATATCATGATGATGAATACGATCTTATATATAATGGTAGATTTTGTGTTAAACAGATATTCCCATGCTTTGGAACCATAATGGCTCCAGCCGAGCACTGTGGAAAAGGCAAACAGCAAAATCGCCAGGGCAATGAACGCAGGACCTGCACTTCCAAATACGGTGGAGAATGCCTCTCCCACCAGGGCGGAACCTTCCGAAGTGCTAAGTACGGCGCCTGTCTCTAAATCCACCAGACCGGAGGAGAGCACCGCAAAAGCGGTCAGTGTGCAGACCACGATGGTGTCTGCAAACACTTCAAAGATGCCCCACATACCTTGCCGCACAGGCTCCTTGACATTGGAGTTGGAGTGAACCATGACAGAGGAACCAAGACCGGCTTCGTTGGAGAATACACCGCGCTTCATACCCCAGGTGATGGCAAGCTTAACACCGGAACCTACAATACCACCGCCCACTGCGCGCAGGCCGAAAGCGCCTTTCAAGATAGCGGAAAACACGGCGCCGCACTGTCCAATGTTCATGATAAAGATTGCCAGCGCACCAATTATGTAGATGATCGCCATAAAAGGAACTAACTTCTCTGTGACAGAAGCGATTCTCTTAAGGCCGCCCACGATCACAAGCGCCGCCAAGACTGCCAGTACAATCCCCACCACTGTTGCAGGAATCTTGAAGGCGGAAGTCATATTGATAGCAATCGAATTGACCTGGCTCATATTGCCGATACCGAAAGATGCCAGCAGGCAGAAGATTGAGAACAGTACCGCAAGTACTGCACCGACCTGCTTAAACCCCTTATAGGAACCAAGACCGTCTTTCAGATAATACATGGCGCCGCCGCACCACTCGTTCTTTTCGTTCTTGCGGCGATAGTAAATGCCCAGTACATTTTCAGAATAATTGGTCATCATGCCGAAGAATGCCACAATCCACATCCAGAAAATGGCGCCCGGGCCGCCTGCCACCAGCGCACTGGCCACACCTACGATATTACCCGTACCGATGGTGGCGGCAAGGGCCGTACACAGGGACTGAAATTGGGAAATGGACTGATCGTCCTTATCCGTATGTTTCGTAACATGTTTGTCTTTAAAGATGCCTCCAATGGTGTTCTTAAACCAGTGTCCGATGTGGGATAGCTGAAAGAACTTTGTCAGTACAGTCATCAGGATACCGGTGCCGATTAACAGTACCAGCATGGGAATACCCCAGACGAAACCGTTGACGGCGCCGTTTACCTTACTAATGATATCTAACATTCCTGTCTCCTCCTCTTTTCCTCCTCATTGTGAAATCCGAATAATCTCCCATGACCATAAGGCGGGTTATATGCCTGTGAGATAAAAAAGCGTAGACATTGGGAAAGAATGTCTACGTTGACAATCATGGGAAACAATGATAGAACGTTTCCAGTATCCAAGTATACCACTGAATCACATACATGGCAAGCATAAATTGTATACATGGATAATAGAAAACATTTATAGAAAAGAAAAGTAAAATAAAAAATCCCTATAAAAGGGAGGATGCCAAGTAAAGTTTCCTTTACTTGGCATTATTATGAAAAAGTTTTAAATTTATCAGCTAACTTTGATGTAATCGTTTCTTTGTTGTATCTTATGATATTAGTATACGTTGGAGAAATGTCTAAAAGATGTTAGGGAAATGAAGTTTTTTAAAATTAAATATGAACATTTTATGAACGGCTGCGGCATAAGCCGGATTCATTTCAGCAAAAAATTTTCAGATTGTGCATGGCGGCAAATCTTACTATTAAATATATGGATAAAATCGCAACAAGGCAAGGGGTAAAACGCAAGATTGTCATTTACGTAAAATATCCAGGTGGTATAATTGTCGTAAAAGAAACAAATAAGCATGTCAACGACGGAGGAAAGCATTATGTTAGTTACTTTAAAAGAAGTGTTGAAGATTGCGGAAGAAAAGAAGATTGCCGTAGGCGCCTTTAACGCTGCAAATCTTGAGAGTCTTCAGGCTGTTATTGGGGCGGCGGAAGAATTAACGATGCCGGTTATTATCCAATTTGCCCAATGCCACGAATCTTGGGTTCCACTAGAGTTGATCGGACCGATTATGGTGGAGGAGGCAAAGAAGGCGTCCGTGCCGGTCTGTGTTCATCTGGACCACGGCGAGACGCTGGACTATCTGGAAAAGGCTTTGGAAATCGGTTTTACCGGAATCATGTATGACGGCTCGGTTCTATCCTATGAGGAGAACCTGGAGAATACCAAAAAGGCAGTTCAAATGGCGGCAAAGACCGGTGCCTCTGTGGAAGCGGAGCTTGGCAGCATGGGAAAACGGGAATCCGGCGCAGGGGACAGCGACAAAGACGACACGAAAATTTACACAGACCCCAAACAGGCAAAAGCGTTCGTGGAAACCAGCGGCATCGATGCGCTCGCCTGCTCTTTTGGAACTACCCATGGGATTTATCTGACCACACCGAAGCTGGATTTTGATGTGGTAAAAAATGTGCGCTCCCTGACGAATGATATACCGGTTGTCATGCACGGCGGTTCCGGGGTGAGCAGAGAGGATTACCATGCGGCAATCCGGGCAGGTGTGCGGAAAATAAATTATTTTACTTACATGGATAAGGCCGGCGGAAATGCGGCGGCGGAATATTTGAAATCCCTTCGTGAAGAAGAGCCGTTGTTCTTCTCGTCCATATCTATGACCGCAAGGGACGCTATGAAGGAAAACGTGAAAGAGGCAATGAAAATGTTTGCGTTAGGGTAAAGGCATAAGGCTGTGTTTTAATCGGGCTTCCGGGGCATTGGATATGCACCGGAAGCTTTTCTAAAAAATCAGGATAAGCGGCAGTTTGGAGATGGAAACGAAAATGTAAAAAGAGCTTGACTGTAAACCTTATTGATACTTTATATTGCAAAGGAAATAATAATTCTGCAACAGTATGGAAGGACTTTAAAATTATTGCCAGTTTCCGGGATAGGAGGTATCATTATGACAATCAAAGAAGTTGAAAAGCAGACAGGACTAACACGTTCCAACATACGCTTTTATGAAAAGGAAAAGCTTATAGAGCCGTTGCGAAACGACAAAAACGGATATAGAGATTATTCTGAAAAAGATGTTGAATATATTAAAAAAATTGCATATCTGCGTACACTGGAAATCTCTATTGAGGATATTCGTAATATTATGTCTGATAAAGTGCCGTTGGAAGAAATTGTAGAAAAGCAAGCTGCGGCAATTCAAACACAGATAGAGGGATTAAATAAAGCAAAAGATATATGTGAAAGAATGCTTGCATCTGGAAATATCAGCTTCGAAGAATTACAGGTTGAAAAATATGTATTGGATTTGGAAGCCTATTGGAATGATAATAAACCTGTTTTTAAGCTGGATTCCGTTAGCTTTCTATATATTTGGGGCAGCCTTATTACATGGATAATGATTACCCTATTATGCTTTTTGATTGGAATGCTATCCTATGCGAAATTACCCGTTGAAATTCCGGTTCAATGGTATAATGGAATGGCGGCTTCGGTTGTAGATAAAAAATTTATTTTTGCATATCCGTTGGCCTGTATCTGTATCCGTTTTTTATTAAGACCAATTATCTATGTGAGATTTCTGGTGAACTTTCTGTACGGAGAACTTATAACGGAATATTTATCAAACTATTTATGTTTTGCCGCATTATCAGTAGAGATATTTTCCATATTGTTTGTACATGGATTGATAAAAAGTGTAGTTGCTGTTCTATTTATAGATACAGCTGTACTCGTTGGGATATTGATTGCCGGAATTGCTAAAATAATGCATTTGAAGGAGACAGCAGGATGAAAAAAATATTTTTAGTGGAAGATGATAAGGCAATTTCCAAAAATCTGACGCGCCTGCTTCAGTCAGAGGGATTTGCAGTCAGTCATGCTTCCACGCAGAGGGAAGCGGCCGGTATGCTTACAGAAAGTAAATTTGATATGGCATTGGTGGATATTTCGTTACCTGACGGGAACGGTTTTGCCGTATGCACAGAGATCAAACAGATACAGAATATTCCGGTTATCTTTTTGACAGCGTCCGGCGATGAAGCAAGTGTTGTTACGGGATTGAATATGGGGGCGGATGATTATATTACAAAACCTTTTAGGCCGCGGGAACTGATTGCAAGAATCAGGGCGGCTTTGCGTAAAGCGGATTGTCTGCCTGCCAGTTTTGACAGGAACGGGCTTTTTGTGGATACAGCCAGCGGTATTGTCAAAAAGAATGGAAAAGAAGTATTTCTTTCCGCTTTGGAATATCGCTTACTGTTGATATTTATCAATCATCCTAAAAATATTATTACCAGGGATAGGCTGCTGGACGAGCTGTGGGATGCCGCAGGAGAATTTGTCAATAATAATACTTTAACAGTTTATATTAAGAGGCTGCGGGAAAAGATTGAGGATGACCCTTCCAAGCCGCAGATTATCCTTACGGTTCATGGTACAGGCTATCGGCTGGGAGGCAGTTATGTTTCGGAATAAAGAGATACGGCGCATTGCTATCTTATATTGTATCATTGTATCTGCCGCAACGGCAGCGGGATTTAAAATCGGCATAATGGCGGGCGTGCTGGAACTCCTCTCGGCCTGTCTCTTGGGAATTATATTTTATGTGTTCACAAGGGCGCGCTATCAGAAGATAGCACAGTTGTCGGAGCAGATTGATCTGGTGCTGCACAATTCCGAGCATTTATATATCAGTGAAGCTGAGGAAGGCGAGCTTTCTATTTTGCAGAGCGAGATTGTGAAAATGACTTTGCGCATCCGGGAGCAGAATGACGCGTTAAAAAGAGATAAAAAGTATCTTGCAGATTCTCTTGCAGATATTTCCCACCAGCTTCGTACACCGCTTACATCGGTGAACATCCTTTTGTCATTATTAGAAAAAGGTACGGAGAAAAAGGAGCAAAAAGCATTGATCAGAGAGGCCGGCGGATTATTTGATCAGATGGACTTTTTGCTCACATCCCTATTAAAATTGTCCCGTCTGGATGCCGGTATCGTGATTTTCAAACAGGAACGAATCAATATGAGTCATTTGCTATCCGCTTCTCTTTGCCCTTTTCTCATTTCCATGGAGCTGCATAATATTCAGATACAGACAGACATACCGAAGGAAGCAGAGATTACGGGAGATTTCAGGTGGCTTTCAGAAGCATTTCAAAATCTTATCAAAAACAGTATAGAGAGTGTGGGAGATAACGGGAGAATCGAAATTCTTTGTGTGGATAACCCAATCTTTACAGAAATTACGTTTCACGATGATGGAGCGGGATTTGGAGAGGAAGATTTGCCCCATTTATTTGAACGCTTCTATCGTGGAAAAGATGCGGACGCAACAGGATATGGAATCGGGCTTGCCCTCTGCAGAACCATTATCATGCATCAGGGCGGGACGATAGCGGCTCAAAATGCGCTGCAGGGAGGGGCTGTATTTGTTGTCCGCTTTCCAAAGTGACATATTCCTTTTTAAAATGTGACGGATTCGTCACAAAAAAGTCACAGAAAAGTAAGTTCAAAATCCTATGATTATGAGTAAACAACGGATGCTGGGTTCACGGCCATCCGCTGTTAAAAACCTAAGGAGGCTCATAGAATGGAGTTTTTGAAAATCGAGAATTTGTGTAAAGTCTATGGCAGGGATGAAAATAAGGTTACGGCACTAGATCATGTTTCCTTGGATATTGAGAAAGGTGATTTTACTGCTATTATTGGCAGTTCTGGTTCAGGAAAATCCACTCTGCTCCATGCGATTGCAGGGGTGGATATTCCCACCAGCGGGAAAATTTATCTGGACGGGCAGGACGTATATGCCCAGAGCAGTGAGAAACTTGCCATATTCCGCAGACGGCAGGTAGGGCTGATTTATCAGTTTCACAACCTGATACCTACACTGAATGTGGTAGAAAACATAACCCTTCCTATTCTCATGGATAGAAGGAAAGTCAATAAAAAGCGGTTGGAAGATTTATTAGAATTATTGGGGCTTCAGGACAGAAGGACGCATCTGCCCAATCAGCTCTCAGGCGGGCAGCAACAGCGTGTTGCTATTGGCCGCGCTCTGATGAATGCCCCGCAGGTATGTCTGGCGGATGAACCGACGGGGAGTCTGGACAGCCGCAATGGACAGGAAATTATCCGTCTTCTGAAAGAGAGCCATCGTAAATATCACCAATCGCTGATCATTGTTACCCATGATGAGAACATTGCTTTGCAGGCAGATCGTATTATCAGTATCGCAGACGGAAAAGTGGTAAGGGATGAGAGGCAGGTGGCACAGGCATGAATATTTTTCATAAAGTCGCCCTGCAGGGCTTAAAGAAAAGCCGTGCCCGTACATTTGTGACTGTGGCCGGTGTGGTTTTATCGGCTGCTTTGTTTACGGCAGTGGCTGCGTTTGGAACCTCTCTTTTACAGTATATGATCAATGTCTCAAAGCTTAAGTGCGGCGGCTGGCATATTGATTTTGTGGATGTGAATGCAGACTTTGTCGAGGAAAGGCTGGGTGATTCTGAGGTTATCGAGGCAGTGTCATTTGAAAATATTGGGTATGCCTTGTTAGACGGTGCGAAAAGCAAGGAAAAACCGTATCTGTTTGTTGCCGGTTTTACGAAGGACGCATTTGCCAAGCTGCCGGTTACCCTTATTTCCGGCAGACTTCCACAGAAGGATACGGAAGTCATCATTCCCAATCATATAGCGATTAAGGCAGGTGTGAGGATTCCGGTGGGAGAGTCGATTCGTATTTCGGTGGGCAATCGTGAAGAGAGCGGAAATATATTGACACAGCACGACCCATACAGGGAGGGCGAAAGACTGAACCTTGTGGAAGAGAAGATGTATAAGGTTGTGGGCGTTTATGAAAGGGCCGGATTCGAAGAACATGATGCACCGGGATATACGTTGATTACAAGAACGGATATGGCAGGTATGACGGGGCGCTGCAGCCTGTTTCTCACATTGGATAATCCGCAGAAAGTGACAGAATATGGGAGCCGTTTTGCGGATGTCTTTTCTTTTACCCTGAATGAAGATGTACTGCGCTTCTATGGGGTATCGGAAAATACCCTGGTTAATGCCGTTCTATATACGGCGGGAGGAATACTAACTGCTATTATCATGATCAGTTCTGTTTTCCTGATCTATAACGCATTTTATATTTCTTTGAATGAGCGTGTTCATCAGTTTGGCATTCTGATGTCAGTAGGAGCAACAGCCAGACAACTAAAAAGTTCTGTGCTGTTTGAGGGCTTTTGTATCGGCCTGCTTGGCATTCCGCTTGGTGTGGCTGTAGGTATCGGGAGTGTCGCTCTGGTACTGCCTGTTGTGGAAAGAAACTTTGCAACCATTTCTGCCAGCAAAGTACCTTTGGAATTGTCAGTGTCTGTTCCGGCGCTTGCTGCCGCGATAGCGGTCAGTCTGGTTACCATTTTGATTTCGGCGTATATTCCTGCGAGAAAAGCCGCGGCTGTCCCGGTGATGACGTGTATCCGCCAGACAGGTGAGATTAAAACAGAGGCAAAGGATGTTAAGATTTCCAGATTGGCCAGCCGTGTTTATGGTCTGGAAGGAATATTGGCACTTAAAAATTTCCGCAGAAACAAACGGCGCTACCGCAGTGTTATATTATCCTTGACCTTGAGCGTTGTGCTGTTTGTAACGGGCAATGCATTTGGCAGCACCCTAAAAGGAATTGCAAAGGAAGTAACGGTGGAGGCTGATGGAGATATTTCCTTTTATGCGGAGGAAATGTCCCAGGATGAACTCCTTGCCTGGCATGAAAGATTAAAGAATTTGGATGGGGTGAATAAGAGTACTTGGCAGGCTGATCTGCTTTATGCAGGCACAGTGGCGGGCCTTCCTGGTGACTTTGCAGACGGTCAGTTTCAGCCGAAGGATACCGTGCCAATCTATGTGCAGTTTATTGAAGATGCCGTTTATTATGACTTCATAGAAAGCCTTACGTTTCCTGTGGAAGAATATAGCGGGCAGGAGGCAAAAGTGCTGGCCCTTATTCTGGATACTGTAGAACACCAGGTTTTTTTCACAGGACAGGAAATGGAGTTTACGCTTTATTCTTCCGTAAGCGGGCAGACAAAAACGATAAATACAACTATGGTAGATAATTATCCTTTGGATATACTCCCCTTTGATTCCACGCCGCAGTATTTGTTTATGATGGTGGTTCCGTGGTCAATGAAGCATGATTTTGACGGATTGGAGGAGACTTCCAAATCAGGACTGACTTTTTGGACGGATACACCCACGCAGACAATGGCGGAAATACAGGCCGAGATTACAGGCGCAGGGATTACCCAGGATTACACGCTAATCAATTTGTCTTCGGCAGTTGATTTGTTCCGCAGTCTGACCTTTGTGGTAGATGTATTTACGTACACCTTTGTTGTTATGATTTCGCTGATAGCAGTTGCGAATGTATGCAATACCATTTCCACGAACATCCGCATCCGGAGACGGGAACTTGCCATGTTGCGTTCCGTCGGAATGTCGGAACGGGGGTTTAACCGTATGATGTGCTTTGAATGTTTCTTTTATGGGGTACGTACATTGTTCTTTGGGGTGCCGATTGCCGGTATTCTTTCGTGGCTGATCTATAAAGGGATGGTCATGAGCGAGCGGCTTGAAGGATTTGCCTATCATTTTCCATGGAAAAGTATGAGTGTCAGTATACTTGGAGTATTTGGCATTGTTTTTATTACGATGTGGTATGCCAGCGGCAAAATCAGGAAAGAAAATATCATTGATGCGCTTAGAGACGAGATGGTTTAATTATATCAGGGTTTCTTCTTTTGAGTGCAAAAAGGACGCATGGGCGGCAGTTTGTTGTTCCATGCGTTCTTATACATAACAATTGGTGTACTTCATGTCATTCCCTATTTTATTCAATCCTTATATACCGTCTGTTTTTGGTAGCAGCTGTGCAGGTTAATCTGCCCATTGCCACTAGTTCATTCAGTAACTGCCTTGTCCTTGGTCCTCTTAATCCTATTTTTTCAGCAATTTCTTCTGTTTTATACAATACTTCTAACTCCATACATGCAAGTATCTGCTTCTGTCTTTCAGATAACAATGCTTCTTTCGTTTCTGCTGATTCTGCTGATTTTTTTTGATTGTTCTCCATGTTCCGGAATCTTTCGATTGACCTTACTGCTGTTAATGGTGTTCCCCAAATGCTCTATCTGTTTCTTTGAATTTTGGATTCCCTTAAATAATGCTCATGTACGGTAAAGAAGCAAGCAACCGAAAACAAGAGATAGACCGCCAGCACCATTATTCCAAATTATTGTAAATATAAGGAGCAGGACAAACACACCCGTTTGTTCTGCTTTTTATTATCCCTATTGACAATTAAGCCAATCCGTTCTACACTGTATTTGCTATTGCATAACAGTATAAAACGGAATGGTGGTGAGAAGTTGGAAATCATAGTAAGCAATAAGGCAAGCCGACCCTTATATGAGCAAATTTCTACACAAATTAGGGCGGCAATTATGAGTGGAGAGTTAAAAACTGGCGAAGCTATTCCTTCTGTACGGTCTTTGGCAAAATCTTTACACATTAGCATTTTAACTGTTCAGAAAGCATATTCCACGTTGCAGGAGGATGGTTTTATCGAAACCACGGCAGGAAAAGGGTGTTATGTATCGGCGCAAAATCAAGATTTTTATCTGGAAGAACAACAAAAGAAAATTGAGGAAAGGTTTTTAGAAGCAATAGAAATAGCCCGTGCAAGTGGAATTTCTTTTGATAAAATGATTGAATTGCTAACAATTTTATACGAGGAGGAAGATTAAATGACTGAAAATATTTTAGAGGTACACAATCTATCAAAAGATTATGGGGATTTTGTTCTTGATAAATTGAGCTTCTTAATTCCCCGTGGTGTGATTATGGGGTTGATCGGAGAAAATGGAGCTGGAAAGTCCACGACAATTAACTGTATACTTAATGAGATTACAATGACAGATGGCGGAATCACTATTTTCGGGAAAAATAATATTTTGGAAGAGGTTTTTATTGAACTTGGGAAGTGCATGGCAGGTATCTATTCAAGCTGGCAAAGCCGCGAGTATCAAAATTACCTTGCGCAATTTGAGCTTCCCCTCAAAAAGAAAATTAAAGATTTTTCAAGGGGAATGAAAGTCAAATTGGCTTTTGCGGTTGCTCTTTCCCATAAAGCAGAACTGTTAATCTTGGACGAGGCGACTAGTGGACTTGACCCCGTAATTAGAGATGATATTTTGGATATTCTTATTGACTTTGTTCAAGACGAAAATCACTCTATATTGTTTTCTACACATATAACAAGTGATTTAGAGAAAGTCGCTGACTATATCACTTTCATACACAAAGGCAAACTGATTTTCAGCCACCCTAAAGATGAATTGATTGATAATTATGGAGTTGTGATTTGTGGTGCCGCAGTATTTGAAAATATGGATAAATCGGAAATCATAGCTTTTCGTAAACAGGATTTTCAGTATAAAGCTCTTGTTCGCAATCGGCGCAAAGTAGAAAAAAGTTATCCAAAGGCTATTGTGGCGCCTGCAAATATTGATGACATTATGTTGTTCTATGTAAAGGGGGAAACAAAATGAAAGGGCTAATTCAAAAGGATTTTTATGTAATGAGAGAACGTATACGCCCCTTGAACTATATTCTTGTCGCTCTTGTTGCATTGGGTGTATTGATTTATTTTCAAGCAGTAGGGGCAATGTATGTAGCACTTTTCCTGCCGTTGCTTTTAGTGGGTATTCCTAAAACGATTATGGTATATGACACACAATGCAAATGGGATAAATTAGCGATTGCCTTACCTACTACCCGTAAGACGATTGTTACAAGTAGATATTTGTTTTTCATACTCATTACTGTTGTAATGTCTGCTATTTCGTTCAGTTTATGTGTTATCGCAGGATTGTTTTTTAAGGAACTTACACTTGTCCTGTGTGTGAAATTTTCGTTAGCAGGATTTACCCTTGCTCTGTTTTATGGCTTGCTAATTATGCAATTATTATAGGCATTGCTGTTTTAGCAATCATAGGGGCAATTTCCTATAAACTATCGGTTCACTTCTATACAAAAACACACTCATAATTTTCTGTAAATGTAAGCGGTGCCTTGCACAGAAGCATACAAGGAACACATCATGTTATACATTCAACGGCTTTTGCAAGACCGTCATACGCTATGCAGCACTCAACGCAT
>ERZ777305.465-NODE-465-length-66391-cov-93.481458_pt1 | contig 66391 bp, 63 predicted proteins | sample MGYA00374965_ERZ777305 | MGnify/ENA primary metagenome ERZ777305 (study PRJEB29328, sample SAMD00013331) | mouse gut metagenome | study: EMG produced TPA metagenomics assembly of the Metagenome analysis of fecal microbiota from mouse which was promoted...
GAGGCTTTTTTTATGTAGTGGCGTTAACACTTGTTATTAAACACCCTCTTAATCTAAACCAATCGAAAAAATTAACATGAAAAAAGCAATCCTTGGTGCGATAATGCTATTAATTATGTCAATAGCCGCACAAGCACAAAACATCACAGTTCATGGGACAGTTATTTCCGGAACGGATTCCGAACCTTTGATCGGAGCAAGTGTGATTCCTGAAGGTAAAGGGAGCGCAGGTGTGGCAACGGATATTGACGGAAAGTTTGAGTTAGCCGTGCCACAAGGTTCAAAACTTACCATTTCATACGTAGGTTTCAAGACGCAGACAGTGACAGCAGAACCTAATATGACTATCACTCTTTACGAAGACACAGAGATGCTTGATGAAGTGGTGGTAGTGGGATATTCATCAGAAAAGAAATCCGATTTGACAGGTTCTGTTTCTGTTGTAAAGATGAAAGATGTGGCTGACACACCTACCGGAAATGTTATTCAGGCATTGCAGGGTAGAGTGGCTGGTATGACCGTTACAACTGACGGTACACCCGGCGGTCTTAGCACCGGTACATCTATTCGTGGTGCATCATCATTCCGTAGTGATGCCAATGGACCTCTATATGTGATAGATGGTGTGATGACACGTGAAAATCCCGGTACGATATTGAACAGCAACGATGTTGAATCTATCCAAGTGCTTAAGGATGCCGCATCGGCTTCAATATATGGTGCGCAAGCAGCCAACGGTGTTATCATAATTACTACCAAACGTGCAAAGAAAGGTGAGGCGCATGTGACTTTTGACGCTACTCTTACTATGCAGACTTATAATAGCGGTCTTGATCTTCTGGATGCTTACCAGTGGGGCGATGTGTATTGGTCGGCTTATAAATATTCTCATAATGGTGCGACTCCATCATCGGCTATATATGGTAATGGCGCAACCGCTAAACTTCAGACTTATAAAAACCTTAACGGTGTGGATGTGCTTCCTCAGACTACCGACTGGGAAGATGAGATCCACCGCACAGCCTTGATGCAAACATACAGCATCGGTCTTTCAAAAGGTGCTGAGAACGGATCTTCGTCAATGTCTTTAAGCTGGCTTGATCATGACGGTATAGTGAAAGGCTCGGATTTCCAAAGAGTAAATTCACGTTTCAGCTCTGACTATGGCTTCCTTAATAACCGTCTGAGAGCTGGTGGCAATGTGGCTGTAAACTGGTGGAGAGCTCACTATATGCCTGACGGAGCAGAGGAAAACGCAGTTAAGCAGCACCCGGCAAAAGCTGTATATGATGAATCGGGCGTATATGTTGATCAGATTAACGATGTACTTGGTGATGCGCCTAATATGATGCGCCTGATTGATAACAATAAGCGTAACAAACATGAATATTGGCGTGTATTCGGTAATGCTTACTTGCAGATTGAGCCGGTCAAAAACCTTATTCTAAAGACCAATTTCGGTGTGAATTTCTATAATGAAACGAATAAGACATTTGAGCCTAAATGGCTACGTGACGAAACCAATAAACTGACACAATCTACAGCTAAAAATACCGACTGGGTATGGACTAACACCGCTCAGTATAACATAGATTTCGGCAAGAACTCAGTGATGGCTCTCCTTGGTATAGAGTCTAAGAGATACCATAATGAAAATTTCTTTGGCTACGGTACAGGTCTTGAGATTGAGGATTCTGATTATCTCTACCTAAGCAATGTGACATCCAACAAGAATGTCGGAGCCGGTGCTTCAAACTATTCGATGTTCTCAGGATTCGGTAAATTCAATTACACATACGACAATAAATATCTCCTTTCAGTGACAGTGCGTCGAGACGCATCCTCACGTCTTTCTCATGACCACAACTATGATTGGTTCCCGGCAATTTCAGCCGGTTGGCGTATCTCGCAGGAGAATTTTATGGAGAGCACTCGCACATGGCTCTCTGACTTCAAAATTCGCGGATCATGGGGTATAAATGGTAATGACTTGATTGACAATGAAGCATTCTATGCTAAATATCTTATGAGCCTTGACCGTGGTAGCTATAATATGAATGGCGACGGTGTAACACTCTCACCCGGTGCATTCCGTATCCGTACCACCAATCCCGATCTGAAATGGGAAAAGACTTATCAGACAAACTTCGGTTTTGATGCCGGTTTCCTTAACAATCGCTTGACCGTATCTCTTGACTATTTCTTCAAGGAAACAAAGGATATGCTTGTTGAAAAGCCTTACATTGCTACAATCGGTGAAGGTGGTTACTGCTGGTATAACGGTGGAGAAATGACAAACAAGGGCTTCGAAGGTCAGATTAACTGGCGTACAAACGTAAATAAGGATTTCAGCTATGAAGTGGGATTCAATTTCACAGTTGCGAAGAATAAGGTTACAGACCTTTTGGATGATATATACTATTCATACGGCGGCGGTTATGCCGGACATTCGCTTGTCGGTCAGGCACTCGGTTCATGGATGGGATTTAAGACTGATGGAGTGTTCCGCACACAGGCTGAAGTTGATGAATATTGTCAGAAATATCAGGTAGAGTTCGGTCGTCCTGCTGTTGGACGTGTGAAATACGTGGATGCCGATGGCGACGGTAAGATTAATTACAATGACCGCACATGGCTTGGATGTGACCTGCCAAAGGCGCAGTTCGGATTGAATATTGGCGCAAACTGGCGTGGTTTTGACATGAATATGTTCTTTAGCTCAATAATCCGTGACGCTTTCAACAATTCCAAGTATTACACCGACCTTTTCCAGTGCTGGAATGGTAATCATGGAAGCCGTCTGCTCACAGCAGCTAACGCATACGATAGATTCTTGCAGACAGGTGTGTATGATTGTGACACTCCGGCTCCCACGACCGATAATTCAAACAATGAACATGAAGTTTCGGAATTTCATATTGAGAATGGCTCATTCCTTCGCATGAAGACTTTGACACTTGGATACTCATTACCTGAAGGGATTCGCAGCAAACTGAAAATGTCAAACGCACGAATCTATTTCCAAGCGCAGAATCTCTTTACCATCACAAACTATTCGGGTGCTGATCCCGAGGGTCTCGGTTATCCTTACGCATTGCCTCGCCAATATACCGTGGGTTTGCAGTTCGGTTTCTAAATCTTAACATCTTAATATCTGACATTAAATAGAAATAACAATGAAAATCAATAATATACTATTCTCGCTTGGGCTTTCGGCATTACTTTTCAGCTGTAGTGATGATTTCCTTGAAAATAAACCTCAGGGCAGCCTTTCAGACGGTGTGATGACATCGCAGGCAGCGATAGATCTTCTCGTTAACTCGGCATACGCATCTCTTTCAGGCTTTACTAATGAACAGGGTGATCCTTGGGTGCGTCCGACTTCAAACTGGAGCTTCGGAGAAGTCCGTGCCGACAATGCTTACAAAGGTGGCGGCGGTGAAGGCGACCTTTGGGACATACATGCGATGGAGACTTTCCAAGTACAGTCAAACAATGGTAACCTCGATGGTAAATGGTTTAATCTATACAGCCAGATTTCACGTTGCAACGCCGCTCTAAGGGTGCTTAACAATGCTGATGAAAATGAGGTAACTGTTAAGGCATCACGTATAGCTGAGATGAAAGTGCTTCGCGCTCATTTCTACTTTGAATTGGTACGCCTGTTCAATAAGGTTCCATACATGGATGAGAACCTTCCTGAAACTGAATATGTGAATGTTCCCAATGACGAGTTCACTCGTGAGGAGCATCTGGCTCGTATTGCTAAGGATTTGATGGATGCAGCGGAGGATCTTCCTGAAAGACAGCCTGAAGTGGGACGTATAAACCGTAACATAGCTCTTGCATACGCTGCTAAGGTGAAGCTTTATCAGGCTTACGAGCAGGATCCTCAGACCCACGCTGTAATTTCTATCAACAAGCCGCTTCTTAAAGAGGTTGTGACTCTCGTGGATCGTCTTCAAGGTTATGACTTGCTCCCTGATTTCCAAGGTTTGGATCTCATAGCTAATGAAAATGGTGTTGAATCAGTGTTTGCGATACAGTACTCAATGAATGACGGCTCAGGCGATGCCGGACGTGTCAACTGGAGCAATCTGCTTAACTCTCCCGGCGGTAACAGCCCTTACCACGGAGATGGATTCTTTCTTCCTTCACAGGATTTGATCAATGCCTATCAGACTGACGAGAACGGCTTGCCGGTTTTCGATTATCAGTCGCGTCCCGACTATGGTGTGGTTACTTTTATAGATGATGAGCATCAGACTTTGAGCAACGTAGAGCCAAATGTGGATCCCAGACTTGACTTTGTGGTTGGTCGTCCTACCATTACTTATAAAACATATCCCACTACTCCTTGTCAGTCATGGGTTCGTGACCGAGGCGTATACGGACATAACTGCGCAAAGCGTTTTTGGGTGTCTCCCGAATCTTCTGATATGTATCAGGGGTGGCCATGGGGCGCTTCTCAGCTGAACTGGCAAATTATCCGCTATGCCGACATGCTTTTATACAAGGCAGAAGCCTTGATAGAACTCGGTGAGAATCTTGATGAGGCTCGTAATCTGATTAATCGGGTAAGACAGCGTGCCATGAATAGTTCGTATGTGAAGGATTTCAATGACCGTAGCAAAAATGCGGCTAACTATAAGATAGGGTTGTATCCCGCTCAAGGTTGGAATCAGGATTATGCCCGCAAGGCTCTTCGCACTGAAATGCGACTTGAAAAAGCATTGGAAGGCGAACGTTATTATGACCTCGTAAGATGGGGTATAGCCAAGGATGTCATGACTGCATATTTCAATGCTGAAAAAGAGACAAGGATATATTATCAGGAAGCGAAATTTGATAACGGTGAGGAATATTTCCCAATACCGGTAGCTCAATATAATTTCTCACTGGGTAAGTATACTCAGAATCCTGGTTATCCGTCATTTTAACTAAGGTAAAGATTGTTTTTAGGTTTTAGTGTGGGGGATGTCTGACATGGCATCCCCATTTATTTAGAACAGACTATTTTAATGATATGAGAACTGTCAAATTACTGACCTTATTGTTTATTATTTCCCTGAATGTCTCTGCTTCGGATACGACTTTGTATCAAGAGAAATATAGACCGCAATATCATTTTACTCCGGCTCACCGATGGATTGGCGACCCGTGTGGATTACTAAAATTTAACGGCAAATATCATGCTTACAGCTGGGGTGGGGCAGAGAGCACTGATCTTGTGCATTGGAAAGAATTAAATGACCATGCCATTAAAGGTGTGCCAAAAGGTATATCTACATTTACAGGAGGGGGCGTGGTTGATAAGAAGAACTCAGCGGGATATGGAGAGAATGCGTTTGTCGCTGCTTTTACCTCGTATGATGAACAGACTAAAAAACAGTCACAGAGCATTGCTTTCAGTCGTGACGGCGGTGTCAGTTATCAATATTATGACCTTAATCCGGTTATCGACATCTGGAGTACTGAATTTCGTGACCCGACAGTGATATGGGATAAGAAAAATAACCGATGGGTTATGCTTGTGGCGAAAGCTTTGGAAAAGAAAGTTGCGTTTTACGGCTCTGACGATTTAAAGCATTGGACTTGGCTTAGCGAATTCGGTCCAATGGGCGATTCTGAACGTTCATGGGAATGCCCTGACTTATTTCAGGTTAGTGTGGACGGGAATCCTGATAATAAAAAATGGGTATTGCTGGTGTCTGTGAATTGGGCGCAGGAACAATATTTCGTGGGCGAATTTGATGGCACTACGTTTATCCCTGATAAACCCGACAGTGAACCTCTATATGTAGATCATGGACTGGATTATTATGCCTCACGTGTTTTTCAAGATTATGACGATGAAAATTCACCTGTATACACTCTTGGGTGGGTCAACACATGGGACTATGCAAACTTTGCTCCAACCGAATATGGTAAAGGTATTTGGTCTATACCTCGTGAATATAGGCTGAAGAGTTCTCCGGATGGTATAAGATTGGTACAAATACCTGCAACGCAGTTGGAGATACTTCGTTCGGAGCCAATTAAATATGCTAAGAGATTAAAACCCGGCATCACACAGCTCCCGTTTATCTCAGGAATGGGAAACACGTATGAAATGGATGTTGAATTTAGCTATAAAGACGATAAAGCTTTTGGACTTTATCTTTGTGAAGATGAAGGGCGGAAAGTAGAAATCAAATATGACCCTGCTTCCCGGTATCTCACATTGGATAGGACAAACGTTTCAGATGTCAGAATTCCGAAATTTGAGCGAATTTCAAATTGTAAGATTACCGGTGGTGACGGCAAACTCAAACTTAGAATCTTTGTGGATAAATCGACTGTTGAACTGTTTGTTAATGACGGTGAGAGGGTGCTGACTATGCTTACCTTCCCTTCAGAATCACAAACCGGTGCGTCCCTGTATTCCCTCGGAGGAAATGTGGATGTGAAAATGACGGTTTGGAAACTCGATTCGATTTGGCAATAATTGATTTTGTGTAATAATTAGGTAATAGAAAGAATTACCTCTGCCACGGAGACTGTGACTGACAGAGGTAATTTATTCATAAATGAGATTATGTCACAAATTTTTCGATTTATGCACCACCTTCACCGTTGTAATAGGTTGTGATTACAGAATCTGTGTCGTAGTTATGTTCGATCCATTGACCTGTCTTTTCGCCATTGGAATACTTGCCTTCTATGGTGTAATATAATTTCCCGTTGCGGGTAAGCTCGTTGGTGTATACTCCGTTTAGTACTCCGTTTTTATAGTGACGCACAATTCGTGAATGTGTGTCATTCCCGTTATCGGCTATTTCCCATTCTTCACCTTCCTTCTTGCCGTCAATATAATTTGTTTGGAATACCTGCTCGTTGGTAGTGTTGTCATAATGCTGTTCCACTCCATGCTCCACACCCATACGGTATTCTTTTTTTGAGGCTATATTTCCGTCCCTAAAATAACCTATTACAGTGCCGTCTATTTTACCGTTTGCCATTGGCGTTTTCTTTTTGACTACTCCTCCGCCATAATATTCGGTAAACATCCCTTCGCGTTTCCCTTTGACATACTTACCGCTTTCTCGTAGCTCCCCGTTGCGGTAACGATTGTAATCGCCATCGATAATGCCATTTTTTAATGTCACCATTTCCACGTTGTGACCACGTTTTATTCGATAGTCACCTTTTAACGGTTTCCTGGATTCTCGATCATAATAGACAGTGCAATTGTTCCCGTCAACAATGGTTAACAAATCTCTCCTATCCACAGCTTTTTGAGCCGATACAGAAACTATCGACAGCAAAACAGACATAATTGCTATTATCCGCTTCATAATAGTTTGTATTTAAAGTTAGTGATACACAAAAATACGTATTTTATGGTATATGTGGAAAATGTGATGTAATGTTTTTTAACATAAATATAGCATTTGACATACATTCATGCCGAATTTACCCATCGTTTATAAGTAGCAATTTCAAAAAATACAAAAAGAAGAGTTAAGGAGAGCGACCATTGGATGAAGTTGCCACCTTGATTTTACCAAAAAATTCAGATTTTATTGTAACTTTGCCTTATCAATTATTTTTAGCAACCCATTCATTATTAATAATTACTTAACTCGAACATAACTCTTGACAATTATGAAAAAGATAATCCTCTCCCTATCAGCTATGTTGTGCTGGTCGCTGTCAATCGCACAGACTAATGTTTCTTCCGGTTTTCAGGAGCTTGATGAATGGGCGAATCAATGTCTGACCGACCGTCCTTTTGCTTTAGGCTATCCCGGCAATTATGACGGAAAACTTGATGGATTTTATCAATGGTATACTGCCAATAAATTGGGAAATGTGTTGATAAACAACGCCGGAAATCCATTTGATAATAGCGGTGCGCTGTCATCCGCAAAATTTGAACGTGATGTCATAGAATTTTTTGCCCCTCTATATGGCTTCGACCTGAGCGATCTATGGGGAATCGTGACTATGAGCGGAACTGACGGTAACAACCACGGCATATATTACGGCGTGAACTATCTCAAGAACAAGACGGGGAAAATGCCGGTTGTTTATGTCTCTGACGAAGCACATTATAGCAATTACCGCCTTTGCGACGTTCAACATCTTGATGTGAGACTTGTGAAGAGTAACGACATGGGACAAATGATACCTGAAGAACTTGAAAACTCGCTCGACCACACACGACCGGCACTGATTATATATGCGATGGGGTCTACATTCAAAGGAGCAATTGATGATCAGAAGGTGCTTCAGGAGGTTTTCGACCGTCATCCGGAAATAATGGTATATCGTCATGTCGATGCTGCTCTTTTCGGCGGATACCTACCATTCACCGATTATCGCGATTTGGTAAGCCGCAAACAGATGCATTTCGAATCAATCTCTATCAGCGGACATAAGTTTTTCGGCATAGACAGTCCTTGTGGTCTGTTTATAACAACCAAAAATATCTATGATAATCAGAATTCTTTTGATGTGCCATACCTTAATGCCAATATGCGCATGATAAGCTGCTCACGTTCAGGCACCGACCCGCTTAAATTCTGGTGGCTAATGAAAACCATAGGCATTGACGGATGGACGGCACAGGCTGAGAAAATGATGGACAATACAAAGTATCTGGTGTCGGAACTGCAACGTATTGACTGGCCCTGCTGGAATAACACTTACAGCAATACAGTGTTTTTCCGTCGTCCGAGCGACGAACTTATAACTAAATACAACCTTGCCAACAGTTTTGACGAGCGTTTTGGCGGCAATCTGTCGCATGTTGTTGTAATGCAGCATGTCACACGTGAAATGATAGACCTATTCATCGCAGATTTGCAAAAAGCCAAATAAACACAGCCTTTAGCCTTTTGTCAGCGTATCCACACTCATATTATACTCGCTGGAAAAATTCGCTGATCAAAAAGTATAGCCATGAACCCTGAGTTTCTGCGAGTTTGACGGCATAACGCTGTAAAACGCTGAACGGCAGACGGCTCACTCACTGATTTTTCAATCGTGAGTCATTTGCCTCACGATTGGGGTGACTCACGCATTACTCACGCTTATGCTCCGAAAACCGCCGTATTCTGCCAGATAGAGCAAAAAGAAAAACGCTGGAAATCAAGTGATTTTCAGCGTTTTGCGGTGGAAATTCGGACTTCCTTGTGATCCGCCTGGTGTCGGATATTTTACACTCAACTGAGTTGATTTGTAGCGTTTTATCTTTCGTGTCCATATTCCTGACCACGAATTGCACACGGCATGAATTCATCGGTTTTCCATGATTTGCCATGTGGATGCGACCGGGACCTCTGTCCCGGAAGGTGATTGAATGTCCTCTTTCACACCGCAAAGATAGCCGTTTTTATTGGTTCGGACACCATTTTCGATGTTAAAAATCGTGATTTTTGATTCGATTATTTCAATTATGCGGTCTTATATGGCGCAATTTGATTTTAGATTTGGAGAAAAATGCCCTAAAACGAGAATTAAAACCGCTATAATCTCAATTTTGATTTTGTGATGCGACGGATTTTCACTATATTTGCGCCATTAAAATGCATCGGATATGATACAAGAGCTGAAAATACGTAATTTCAAGTCGTTTCGCGATGAAGTGGAATTGAGTTTTGAGCCGTCGACAGACGACCGTTACAACAGTGTGGTCACGATGCCTGACGGCGTGAAGCTGTTGCGCTTTGCAGTGGTGCTCGGCGCAAACGCCAGCGGCAAATCAAATCTGCTTGAAGCGATTGAGTTCCTGCGAGGTTTCTGGAACACACTTCCATCCACCAACGATGACGGTACGGATGTGCAGCCATTCCTGTTACGCGAAGATGCGCTGTCTTTCGACACGGAATTTGAACTGAAATTCTATGCTGACGGTCTGCGCTATTGGTACAAACTCAAGGTAAATCCTGAAAAGGTCTGCCATGAGTCGCTCTTCGTCTATCTCACCAACCGCCCGACAAAGGTGTTCTGTCGCGAGGATGTCGGTGGTATATCCAGGTTGAATTTCAATCCGGCTGTCGTCAGACTCTCTCAGGCGGAGGTGGACGTCATGACGATGAACTGTCTCCGCAATATGTCGCTGCTGGCTACCATGAAGAAGGTGAATGTCTCGGTCGCATATCTTGACAATATGCGCCGATGGATTGACAGCCGTATTCTTCCATTGCAGAGCGGTTCGCTTTCCTCTCTTTCAAATGATGCGAAAAAGCATATAGCGGACAGTGAGGATTTCCGCGAATATCTTCTGCAATTCGCAAAGGAGGCAGACTTCAATATCTCGGATATCAGGATTCAGAAGATGGCGGCTCTGTTCGGCCATAAGGTCGAGAATGCCGGCGGTTCGCAGGATTATATACTCCCTGAGGCTTGCCAGAGCACGGGCACAAAGCGGATGGTGGAACTGGAGTCTCTGATCTACGAACAGCTCAACCGTCAGGCTTTCCTTTGCATTGACGAGATTGAAGCCTCGATGCACCCCAACCTGATGGAGTATATCCTGTCAAAGTTTGTCAATACTCCGGACAATCAGTCTCAGCTTCTTGTCTCGACACATTATGATCCGATTCTTAAAGACATCGACGACATTTTCGGCAAAGACTCCGTATGGTTTACAGAAAAAGGGAAGGACGGCAACTCGCAGTTGTTTTCGCTGGTTGATTTCAATGGTCTAAACAAACTCTCATCTATCCACCGCGCTTATATGAACGGTCGTTTCGGCGCACTTCCCAACGTATTGTAATCATGGCAAGAAGAATCAAAGAGCGTAAACTCAAAAATCCGGCGATTACAATCATCGGCGAGGGTGCTACCGAGCGCTACTACTTCACACACCTGAAACTCCTCAACGGCTATAACTACGTCTGCAAGCCCCGCAACTTTGCCGAGCAGAACATAGATGACATTCAACGGCAGGTGGAACGGGTACTCGCTGATGACGGGATAGCCGTATGTGTATTCGATGTGGATGTAACCCGCATACATCCGGCTGACAAGGTCAAATTCGACGCCATGCGTCGGCGTTATGCCGGTAATCCGTCTGTAATCATCTGTGAGAGTATGCCGTCGATTGAGTTCTGGTTTCTTCTCCACTATCTCAATACCAATCGCTATTTCGCTTCATCTGATGATGTGATTGCCCTGCTCCACAGATTCATGCCTAATTTCAGCAAACAGCAGTCATTCCTGTCCCGCGACAATTGGGTAGCCACACTATTGGCCGACAACAAACTTTCAACAGCCATCTCCAATGCCATTGCGATTGGAGACGAAGGAGAATCATATTCCAACCTTCATAAGTTATTCGCGTTTCTTAATCCATAAGGCGAATCACAAAATACCATAACGTAATTCCCGGTTATTCCCATACAAAATATTGCGATTAAGCACCGTTGGAGGTACAAATTTTTGCGATTATAACCGTAATTTTTACAAAAAAATGAGTTTGGAACATAGGTAAAGCGATGGGACGAGTGGCGGCGGTGCATTTGTCATGTCGGCATAGCCGTCAATAATGTCAGGGGCAAGCCCTGACATCCTTGACCGCCATTCCGACAACGGCGGAGGGCGACACCGCAAGATCCAACACGAAACCTATGCCACCATACCCTTACGGGTGGTGACTCCGGTCACGCTTATGTCTCATGCCGTGCCTTGATGCCTCCGCAAGTTATTTTCACCGCCGTCACTCCACCCATCGTTTGATTCCGCGCCATTGTCACGAAGACAGTGGCGTTCCGTTTTTCTACACGCCACAGACTTCTCCTTTGGGCGCTACAAGATGTGTTCCGCAAAGAGACCTCCGTTATCCTCATTTTGCCAAAAATCTCTTTGCGAGGCAAACCTCTGAAACTACCGCCCCAGGCGGCGCTATTCTTTACTTACGGTCTTTCTCGCTTCTCAGCAGCTTGTTTATGGTGGAGACCATGCAATCGTTGAGAACCACTTTAAGGTCGTGGTCATCAGTGATGTCGAGTTCCCCCTGCTCGGTGAAAATCCCGATCAACCGTTTCCTGAGTATGTTGAAGGACTCCCCGAAAGGAATCTGACGCACTTCCTGCCAGTACTCTGTGACAATATCGCCCCACAATACTTTCAAGGCGGCTTTCTCTTCCTTGCAGAGTTTCTTGTATTTCTTATGTTCCGGCTCTATACGCGGTATTATGTCGATGTCGGGATTGAACATATCATATCCCATGTCACCGAACAGTTCATCATCATAATATTCGTCAACAACCGGAATATCAGGGTCGATTTCGACCCCTTTCTTTTTCTTTGACATACACGCCTTGCAGATATGCTGTGCGTGACCCTTGCCACTGAATTTCTCATTGGCTTTATACTCTCCGCATATCCGGCAGTAATGTCCTTGTCGTTTCTTCTTTGCCATACACAAAATTAACGATTTATCCTCGGTTTTGTATGTCCGGCAACTGAAATATTCTCATGCGGATTTGTCAATATCAGGAATAATCACTAACTTTGTAATTGATGATATTTAATCAGTATTTGCATAGATATGGATAATTCAGATAATATGTTATCAGTATTAGACGGTTTTACGCTGCCTGATGCGGACGATGTGGCCCGCAAGATGGCGGATGACTTCCGCAAGAGGCGTGTGGAGCGTGGCTTGACACGGGAGACCGTGGCTGAGAAATCAGGTGTGGCTCTTGCCAACATAACACGCTTCGAGCAGAAAGGACTTATATCACTGAAGAATCTGATACTCCTTGCAATCTCGATGGATTATCTGCAAGAAGTGCGCGACATTTTCGCCGCTCCAAAGTATTCCACAATGGAAGAACTCACTCAGATACGTAAGAATACCGGCAAAAAGAAAGCATATAGCCGTAAAACCCGCACCGATGAAGAAGATTGACCGTCTTTCCGTGAAATATCACGACCGCAATGTCGGCACGATGTCGCTGACACCCGACGACCGCCTGTGCGTATTTGAATACGACAGGGAATGGCTTGTAGACGGCTTCAGTATCTCTCCGCTGGAGTTGCCGTTGAAACCGGGCATGTTCATAGCCAAACCGACACCGTTCAACGGTGATTTCGGTATTTTTGAGGACAGCCTTCCGGATGGTTACGGACGTTATCTGCTTCACAAGGCTCTGCTTCGCGAAGGTATAAATGACTCCGATTTATCGGCACTCGACAGACTTAGCATTGTCGGCAGTGGTGGCATGGGCGCGCTGACGTATGCGCCCGTCTCGAATATCGTTACAGGCGAAGAGACCGACGATTTCGACATGCTCCAGCAAAAGGCATTGGAGGTGCTTCGGGAACGACAGGATGATGATGCCGAACTTCTGCTTTTCAACAGCGGCAACAGTGGCGGGGCAAGACCGAAAGCGGTGTTCTCGGACAGTGACGGCCACTGGCTTGTGAAGTTCCGGCACACGTATGACCCCAAGAATATGGGTGAGCAGGAATATATCTACAACGAGACAGCGCGAAAGTGCGGGATAACGGTTCCGGATTTCAAACTGGTCAATGGCAAATATTTTGCCTCACGCCGTTTTGACCTGACGCAATCCGGAGAAAGACTGCATACCGCCACAGCCGGAGGACTACTTTGCATATCCCTTGGCAATCCGATTCTTGACTACAGCAATCTGCTTGCACTGACAGGTTTTCTGACACAGAACCCGAAGGATGTCGAGGAGATGTTCCGGCGCATGGTGTTCAACTATCTTACCGACAACAAGGATGACCACTGCAAGAATTTCAGTTTCATTGTGCGCTGTGACTCTTCGGGTAAATGGCGATGGCACATAGCCCCGGCATACGACCTTACTCTATGCACCGAAGGTTACAACGGCGAACACGCCACATCGGTCAACGGAACAGGGCATCCGACAATCTCGGATTTCATAACCGTCGGCACCAAGATAAAACTGCCGGAAACGGTATGCCGCAGGATAATAGAAGAGGTGGCCGACAACTGCGGCAAACTTCTCAGATACAAAATCAAATAATCCATCTTCCGGGTTATTGTCATCTTTGACACCCAAATTCCCCTGTTATTCTTGGGAACCAAAAAGATTGTTCATAAATCCCATGAAACGTATGTCCTTTGCCGAGGGGCGTTTAACACCCTGTAACGCCATGTCGAGGAATGGCTTGTATAACGGGGCAAGCGACTTTCTCACCTCGTCCGGCATGAACATGGTCCATGTCCCGGCGGGAACATCATCGTATGTCACCACCAGCCCGAGCTTCTGGAGCATATAGTAACTTTTGCGGGACTTGCGGGTCACACCTTTGTCAGGTCCCGCCTGCACAATCTCGTCCAACAGCTGAAGCTCCGCCTTCGCCAGCCTCGTGACAACCTCCATCGGGTTCTCCAGAACTTCATCCGAAAGCCTTTCAGCCGTCTTCTGTTTCGTGTAGTTCGGACTGACCCACAGATCAAGTTTCTTCGCTATCTTCAGAAGTTGCTCCTTTGTCATCGCCACATAAATCTGAAACAACTCTATTCCGGTTGTCTGTTGCGGATTGTCGGTAATAATCAGTTTGTCCATAAAAACTTAACGCTTAGAGTCCATAAAAATTATGCAAGAGGGGCAGACTTCTCAGCCCGCCCCTCTCAGATATATAAAAAGAATTGTATCGCTTTGGTGTCAGGATTATGGATAGACAATCCCGGCTATTACAGCCCGAGCAGAACTCCCGGAAGATCAGCCCGGGCCAGCAGATGGTTACATGAGGAAATGTTCATATTGAATGACAGCGACCTGAGACCCACCATCTCTCCGATTTTTCCCAGCCAGTTGGATACCCTGTATTTAAGTGCCCTGTCCAGTTTTATTAGGGGTGAAGTCTTCAATGGGAACAGGGAATCCCAATGTCGGCTCTCATACTTTTTTATTACTGTCCGCTAAACCATAAAATAGTGAGTCCAACTTCTTGAACGGCAGAAGTTGGGCTTACTTTTTGTATATGATAAGCCCCCTCAGTAGTTTTCAAGGACTTCGGGGGGCGATTCCGAAGCTTCGGCGAGCATGATTTTCAGGTCTGCATCGGGCTGATTGAGGAACTTTTCGAGATTAAGGTAATACATCAGAACGATTCTTACGATTGTAGCCAGTCCCGAGAAGCTCCAATGCCTGTTCAAGGTGCTTTGCAAGACCGAGAGTAACAGATTGGCGATGAGCGTGACCCATATCTGGATTTTGATGGCGTTGGCACTTTCTCCGTAGAAATATCTCAGAGGGAAGTTCTGCTTGATCTGCTTGAAAAGAGACTCTATCTGCCAGCGGCGGCGGTATATCGCCACGATTGTCTCCAGCGGCATGTCGAAATCATTGGTCAGAAGCGATATGAGTTTTGGCTTCTTGCCTTTCTTGATATCGACGTATGTTATTATTCTGGCTATGTGGTTTATACCGTCTTTACGGAAAACCACGACCTGCTCACGATATTCCATAAGCCCCTGTGGATTCTGATGCATACAGTCAACAAGCACCTCATAATTGAGATTGCTCTTCATTTTGGTGACATATACGACGCCACGGTCTGTCAGTTCCTCGAATTTGGCATAGTTGATATATGCACGGTCAAGTGCCACAATCTCGTTGTGGCTGTAATGGCTCGGAGCGAGCATGAAAGAGTCATTGGTCGCCGCCGAAGTGAACAGCACGTCGCAGGGAACGCCTTCGTTGGCGTGTATGACCGAGTGTACTTTGATGCCACCCTTCTTCTTTCCGGTCTTGGGATGTCGGCCGACACCCTTGAAAATGGCATTGGAGAACAGCGAAATGGTCGTGGAATCAATGATTCGAAGCTGCTTTATCCATTCTTCCGTACCATTGCGTCGGCTGTCCGAGGAAAGAATGTCCTTATTGGCAGCATATAGGTCGCGATATACTTCTTCGAAGAACTTCTCTGACCGTCTGGCATTTGCATCCGACAGGGTGCTACGTCTGGGCACACTGTTTATACCTACATGGTGCAGTTTGCGAACCTCCGCTGTCATAGATGTCTCTATCTCACGCAGCGAGTCGAATCGCTGGATCACGGCGTAGAGCATCGTAAGCAGATGGGTATAGCCGTCAAAGCTCTTTACATACTTCTCTCCGCCATGTTTGCGGCTTATTTCAACAATTTTATCACGATCGAGTGATTTTATCAGCTGACCATATATCGGCTGTCCGAAGAAATTACTACTTTTACTCATGGTTATTAATGGATAGTTTGGCGACACCAAAATAACCATTTAGGGCTGACTCCTGCAATAGGTGCCAGCCCTAATTTTTCAACTGCTCAAAAAACTTTAGCGGACAGTAATAATACTTTTTCAGGATTGCCAAGGCCCGGGAGTCAAGTCTCAGGGTTATTTCTTTCCCGTTGCCGCGTCGCCGGTATTTAAGCACATCACCGTTAAGATTCCCCGTCGTGAGGGCCATTATGTCTGTCAGCTCCATTCCGCGGCAGTAAAACCCGAACATGAACATGTCGCGGGCCAGATCAAGATTTTCGGATTTGGACAAATCAAGATTCGCAATCTTTAAGAGTGTTTCCCGGCTGAGACAGGCATTTTCGTTGCCGGCTATGTCTAACGAGACTTTGGTATTCACATTCCTGAACATGTCTTTATCAAACACTGCAATGCCTTCCTTTACGGCGTGACTAATCCCGGCGCGGAGTGTGCGCAGGTAGAACGACTGGGTGCTGTCGGCCACCCCGTTGTCTTTGAGCCATCCGGCGTAATCCTCTATGAAATTATGGTTTACATCGGTCAATGGCACATCCTCATCGCCAAGGAAACGTTTCAGGCTGTTAGCTGTACTTTTGTACGAGTCCGACGTGCTTTCACGCCCTTCAGACAACATTTTACGGGACAGGAGGCTGAATAGTTCCGGCAATGACTCAGGTTTCATGTCTGTCTCTTCATAGACAGCGTATTTGCTGCCGACTTTTTTGTATCTGAAGAACGGAATGAGATCCTTCTTCAAAGTGGCGACATCCGTGTCCCAGATAAAATCCTCGGCAATCCGGGTATCAAGCCTGTCATTGGCTATTACAGACTTCAATCGCTCGGAAACATCATCGACATTAAACGGCGCGCCGCTGTTACGGAGTTTGTCAATGATCAGATAGGTATTGTAAACGTATGGAAGCAATTCTTCACGCAAATCCCGGAAGTGTGCGCCTTTTGGCACGGAAATACCGATATTAACACTCCTGTGCTGCGAACGCACTGTGCCGTCAGACATGGGTTCCCGCTCAACAATGCTGAGATAAACCTTCCCGGGCTTATTAGGATGCAGTTTGCTCCTCGCCTCCTGTATTTTCAACGTAATCAGATACATCAGACCATTGTAGGCAATCCGGGGCTCTTGTATTTTCGACAAAATCCCTATTTAACCTCGCCTCTTTCCTTCCGGAATCATTCAATCTGAGGCTTTAGAGTTTTTCGTAACGATATTTTCAATTTTGCGCCGGTATTCCTTCATCGAGCCGATAAACTTATGCGTGATGTCTGCCGAATTGTTTATATGGAGACCCTTATTGTCGCATACAAACAGGATTCCAATCCGAAATCTCTATGTTCATGCCCTTGTGTCATGCTTTCTGGTCGCACGATGCAAGGATGAGTTTTCCATCATCAGACGTTTCAAGCCTGTAATCATAGCGGAACGATGTGATCATCCGCATAATCTGTATGGAGCTTATGTCCTTTATGTGTTGCGACTCCATAATGTCATGCCATACCGAACTGTCCTCGGATACCGGGGTATCGAAGGATACCGCCTCTATGAACTGCTTCAGTTTACCGACAGGCTCCCATGGAATCTTGCAATTTTTCCATGAGAATATCGACTTCGGAAGGTCGGGGAATTGCTTTCTGACCTTATCGGCATCAACAGGCTCACCCGATGGCAGACCTATTTGCAAAAGTCTTGCTTTCTGACGGTCGGTGAGCTTTTCAAAACCGAGTATCAGCTTATTCGTCAGGATATACAGATATGGGAGGGTGTCATGGTTTATGGCATAATCCGCAATCCATCGAACATCCTCCGGCTCTACATAACCCAGAAGGTCCTTCCTGTATTGCTCGATCAGTTTATATCTCCGTTTCTCAAGAGCCTTTCGCTCCTTATGCTGTCTGACAAGTTCCGGATTTGAGCGGAAAGCCTCTATGCCTTCCCGGATGGTTTTTCTTACCTGTTTCAGTATTCCGGTCTGTTCCTCATTGTAATACATTCCAAGATCCCAGTCCCATTCCCATTCCCAGTCATATTCATTCAGCACATACTCGGCCCTGTCCATGCCGTGAATGTCGCATTCCCGCGCCATCCACTCCGGCATGACTCCCGCCTTGACAAGTTCCCATATCGATGTTTCCTCGGTTATAACCATAATCAAGCTAAAATATCATATCTCTGAAATACATATATTTAAGCAACTCTTCAAGCTCTCTGCCGACACTCTGCTATTGATTTTGCCTCATGTACATAGAGAGTATATTCTTGACATAGATTTTGCTGTTGCGTCTCCAGCTTGTAAAAAATAGCAATCCTGTCACAAGGGTCACTGAAAGCCCTAATAAATCGAGACACTTTAAATAAAAACATTCAAACACAACGCATATCAGCACCAGCACTTGTGCGCAAAGCAGATTCCTGCCAAATACACTCTTGAAATAATAGGTATCCAACGGACAGATGTCTATACTTTGTTTGACTTTAATGAATAGAGCATTGGCATTCGCATTTGTAAGATTACTCCGAAAAGACCGTTCTAATCTTTGTAACAATGTGTCCAAATTTGCAAGTCGGTACCTGTCGGACTTCCCTGAAAGGATAATCCTTGATGGTCTCTTCAATATATCAAATTTATACAGCCAGAATTCCGTTTGGCTCGCGATGTAGTTGATGAGATAACCTATTACGAAGCTTACAAACGGGATGAAGAATAAAGCTGCCGATGTTACGATTCCGTCCGGAATCTCCTTTATCGCATTCAGGTATGTTGCGACTTCGCTACCGTCTGTAAATGGTGGCAATACAAAAAGACATACGAGGCAAAGAAAGTATAATCCAGGGATAAGCCATATGATTATTTCGTTGTATCTAAATTCCATTAGTCTTGTCTTTTGAATTTCTTTTCCAATACTTATACCCGGGAGGAGGTGACTTATAATCATTGTGATGTCCTTTTTCCTGAGCTTCGATAAGACTGTCAACAGGAAGCTCTACAGTCTGCACAGTATAAAGCCTTGAACCCAAATGCGAATATATTGTACGCTCAAATGCTTGTTTTCTTGGACTGAAAGCCATCGAACCACCATGGTAGCCAGTATTGCATATTACCACATTGCAGAATATCAGACGAGAAGCTGATTCGGCCAAATGATGGAACGATTCTGTGTCCTGATTATAAGCGACCAAAAACAGATGCTGTATCTGTCCCTGATAAATCAAATATCTTTCTATGTCATAGAAATCTGCACAGATTGCAAGGCCGATTCTGCCGAATTTACCTAAATCAAGTATATAGACAGTTTCAGCCGGGGAAAACTCATATTTCGCTCCATCCTCTGTCGTATGGTTTTCAATATATTCCTTTTCTCTCCATGCCGGATGCCTTTTTCCGAAGTGGAACGACTGGCTTTCCGAAGAACCTTTGCCGAAAGGCCAGTTATATGGTATTGAGACAATCGCCTCATTCCTTACCTTTGCCTCCTCCTTTATAAAATCCAATCCACTGATAATGATTGAGCCTATCAGCCGTGCAAATGAATGAAGATTCCGTTCATATTTCCGAGCAACTCCGAACTCAGGAAGCAGAATGACATGCGGTCGCTTATTCTCTGGCAGTAGTGAAAGCGACTTGAGAGCATCCCAAACCTCATCCCATACTCTGTCCGCTTCCCATTTATTCATTTCCGGGAAACTTTTGGCACCAATCTGCCATGCAAGGTCTTTGTTCAACGTGGTTTGAACTATTGCCACACGAAGCTTCTCCTCCATATTCAGTCCACTTTAATAATTTTGAACTCAACCACGCCATATCCGGTTTCATTCGGATTATCAGCCCCGTTGAAACCAACAAGGCTGTCAGTCCCCAATGATTTCAAGACAATATTGCGTTTAAGCGTCTCTTTCAATTCAATAATCCTGCTCTCCAGATCAACAATCCTGTCTATAGCGATTGCTTTATTGCGGGATGATACAGTGCCGTTAATTCTTCTTGTCTCCCATACATACGGCAACAGACACCCGGACAGTATCTTTTTGGAAGCCGTGCATATTTTCCCTGAGCAAACGAGACTGTTTATCCTTGAACGCCAGCTATAGCCTGTTTCACGGTATAGTTTTTGCCAGTCATCCGTCTGACGGCCACATAGCAGATGATAAAACACGGTACCCAACCCGAATATGATTCTGCTCTCATAATCCACGGCATTCGGCATAGGCGGCTTATTCAGAGATTTCATAAGTTCGGTCTCAGATTCAGGATCGTATCTGACAGTCAGCCTTGTCCTGTTCGCTATGATGTCATGCCAATCAAGCTTGTCGGTCTCTTCCTTGCGCAGAAGCAGATTCGAGGTGTTGAAATCGCAAGAAACCAGGTTGGCGAGTATTTCATTGCTTCCGGTAATATACGTAATCACATCACACAGTATCTTGGCACATACATATTCTGACTTTCCAAACTTTGAAGTAACCCATTCCTCCGACCTTAGCAGATTCCTGATTGAAATCCACCCGTCTGTAACAGCCTCGGAAGAAGGTTTGTACGCACAATCATAAACATCCCTTACTAATTGACAATCTGAGGAATCAATGAATGATTCAATTGTTTGAATTGTCTCCTTTTTCAAGTCACGGCATATATCAAAGAGCTTAAGAATTAAAGGACCGGTATATTCATCCTTGTTTTTTACCAAAGTAAACAATGACTGAAAGACATCAAAAATGACTTTTGGGGATATTCGATTCTCTGCGAGATTGACAAGATACATAAGTGAGAATGAAGCGTCATTGAAGTCGCTGTCATTCAAGTAAGTCTCAATATCTGTCTGATCGCCATCGACAAGTAGATTGTTGAATGATCTGGCAAGCTTGAGTAGCCTGAAAGTGCCATGATTGAAGTAATAGGTCTCGTCGTAATCAGGGAGGTTCATCATTACTGCAATGAACTCATAACTGTTCTTCCCGAAATGGACATTGCTCAATTTCCCTTCATATCCTTCCCATACTGCCTTTATGAACCACACGGCACATAAAGACAGAAGTTGCCTTCTGATGAAATTGACACCCAATCCATGCAGAGTCTTGTCTGAGATTCGCCCCAGGTAATCAAACAGTTCCGGAATGTGTGCGGGAGAATGCCGGATACAGAACTCCATGGTCCTAATCCATATATTGACCTTGTCGGGAGCCTCATCAAGCGCCCTTCTCAGCAAGTAGAATATTTTATTGGCACGTCGTCTGGAATCTTTTCTTGAATTATCGACACATTTGCGGATTTCTTCCAGTGATTGCCAATCTAACTTCGGAAAAAGGCTTTTAAGTTCATTTCCCGGCTCGCATTCCAAATCATCAAATGCAAAAGAGAGGCATCTGTCAATGTTTTCACTCTCTATTTTCGATTCAATGGCGATTGCCATTGAATCCCCCTCAGACAGGACTCCGACTTTTCCATCCCCGACTCTCTTTTCGATAGAAAATTTTTCCATCGAATGGGATCTGATGAATGTCTCCCTCAAATGCCTAATCTTTTCAAGATCTATGGGATTTGACAAAAGCATACGGGAAAGCATCGTACTTGCAAAAGATATCCTTGTTTCCTTTTTTATCTCCGCCTCAGGAAGGTCAACGGTAATCAACGACTTTAGGTCATGGAAGATGAGGTCATTCTCGCTCTTGGAAAGAAGATTCAGACTCAGATGGGAGATTTGGGAAACTTTCTGCAATGTCAGTGTCATCAAAGGCGAGGGATATATCGGGTCTATGGAACAATATGCTCCAATGCCATTTATCACCTCTTCCTTACTGTGCAGTTCAATCCGAGCGAGATCTTTTTTTATTTCTTCGTCATCCAGACATTCCCATCCATCCTCAATTAACCTCGAGAAGACCTTTGGATATGACTCCGGTAACGCCGGCTGGATTTTATCGAAGTTTATTTTGAGATTCCGTTCTTTGAGCAGGAGCCAATACTCATGCATCCAGTCGATGAGAATTTCAAAAGTCTCAGCAACAAAAGTATGGTCATCCACATATCTGAAATGGATAACCTTATCATTAGATTTAAGCTTAGACTCTATTTTATTGTCAATCTCCAGCAGATACACATTCGCCAACCAACCTCCGACAATCAATCCGGTTGGCAAACCTATGGATATATCTTTCTCAAAACCCATGTCGGCAAGTTCCTGTTCGGAATACCCGGACTTATCCACTTCAAATTCAAACATTGTGTTGATTAACCTCTTTGTCGCATCCTCATTTATAGGAGCAAATCGGATAAGGTCATCAATCAGCAGTTTTGAATCAATGGTCGGATAGAATGTCTTGAGGTCAATTCCGCCCCAATACAACTTAGGTTGGAACTTCTTCCCTTTGAAGTAGTTATCTGTGAGATACCGTACATTAAGCCATCCAGGCATTCCGGTATTCTCTGTTATCTCCGTTTCATCGGTATCATCAAGTATGTCAGGACAGTCTTTTTCTTTACATTTGCCAATAGCCATTCTTTTTATGGAAGCAGTCAACACTTTACGATATTTCGGCCAGCCCTGTTTCCATTTCCTGTATATAAATGGATAACAATTCAGGAAGCTGCCATATTGCCATTGTGATTTCTCATCACCGTTTTCCTTCCACATCGGGACATAAAGACGGTTCCCTGTGCTCCATCCCGGCATCTTGGTCTCGATAAGCGGTCCGAGGACGTTGCAGATTGCAACCCATACCAACTGGTCTTTCATCGAAATCCAGAAGGCTTGACGAACTTTAAGATTTCCGCTATCATCCCGACCGCCTTTGGGGAATGGTATCGGTCGGATAGAATCCATCCGGTAAGAACCGTCAAGGAGCGCTTTATGTATGGCATGAATGTTCTTGTCGAGCAGACATTCAAATTTCCTGAATTCATACTCGTCATACCATACATCCGAATACGTTATGGACTTCGCCAGACGGTTCCATGCCATATACAGGTTCTCAAGAGAAGCTATGTTCTTTAAGGTCGGTATTGGATACTTGGTGTCACTCATATCTGCTTATATGGTACTCGGCGTAGTCTTTGAATCCGTCCGGAATCTCCCGTTTGAATATGGAGCATTTCAGGTTCTTCAACATTTTGTCATATAGTCCGGCTCCAGGTTTGTCATTGTCCGGGAACATTGTCAACACAAACCTTTCCAGATATTTGGCAAACTCATCCTTATAGTTATTGGCTCCTGGGATTGCAATGGCGTGATGACCATCCGAGAGCATGGCAAGACAATCCGTCACCCCCTCCGCTATATAGACAGGAGTTCCCACGTCAAGACCGTTTAACGAGTTCATATTAAAAATCGAGACCGGAAGACCGGGGATGTTTCTGAAACGGTCTTGCGGTCTTTTCGGGAAAAACGTCCGTGATTGAATATTTACGATTTTGCCATCATAATCATAGTACGGGAAAGCCAAAGCGGGGAAAAGATAATGGCTACGATATTTTCCGTCCCTGTCTCTGAATAGGATCTTTGAATCGATACAGCGTTTTTCTCCAAACTCCGAGACAAGTTTGGAAATAAATCTGTATTCATCATTAAGTGAAAAGATTCTGCACTCACTTATGACTTCCTCAGACAACTTCCTTTCGTCATACAGGAACGATTTGGCGAGATTTGAAATTCCTCCGTTGGTGACAATCCACTCCAGTAGTTCGTGATCAATATTTGGTGCTTTTGTCTCTGATTTTATCTGTGAGGTTTTCTTGACAGGCTTGACATTTCGAGATGTGTTTCTCCAATTAGATTTATCAGGAAGCAGGATTCCGAAATTATGAGCAAGCCATTCACAGGCATCTATAAAATTACACTTACAGGCAAGCTTTACCATATCGATGACAGAACCATGTTCGCCACAGGCAAAGCAATACCACGTGTTGCTTTTCTCATAGACGGTCATACTCGGATCTTTGTCCGGATGGAGTGGATTCACACACCGGTACCTCTTGTTTCTACGTTCCAACCGAAGAGCCTCACAGACACGTCTTATTGGGATTGATTTGATTTTATTTTCTATAAAATCTTTATCCAATCCGGCCATACTCAAAATGCGATTTGAAGAACCTTGTTATGGATGTAGTAAAATCAAAGGTGGATCCTTTCTGTCACAATCTTCTTCAAAACCCCATAGGACTGGATTGTTGAGAATAAAGCTGTCAAATCCGGATCTCTTTAAAATAAGAATGCAGCACAATTTATGAAGTCTGATACTCGATTTCAACAAAAGATCCAACTCATCCTGACATCCTTTGTCTCCATACAAGACTCCATGCAAAAACCGATTCCTGTCATTGATAGCTTTCTTTTCTTCTTTAGTAAGACGATAGCCAATGCTTTTAAAAGGATTTGTAAGTTTATCGGAATTTGTCGGTCTGTTCAATTGGACTATACGTTGTTTTAGAATTCTAATTCCTTCATCGTTCTCATTGTCACCAGATTTGAATGAGTCCAGCAGAGTATTTAACTTTGGCTTTATTTCATTTTCATAAGATTCCTTTGGAACAGGAGTCATTTCTTTGTCACCTGACTCTTTCAGTAAAAATCCTGTTATGGTTTCCAATGCCACACTGTAAATCGGAGCTTGAAATTCCAAAGGATAAGTGGATCCTTCAATCATTAACACGACTGCACGTCTTAAAGAATCGTTGCAATGAATCAAACTGGCCAAATCTGACATAAATGGTTGTCGAATCCAGTCTACTTTGCCAGAATCAACATTCCCATTCTTCTCCAAATATTTGGCAGCATAATCTAAGTGATTTAATTTCAAACTGTGATGCAGGGAATACATATTAGTGGAGAATATGGAATACGTCCCTTTTATGGATGGACGAAGCTTTCTATATGCTAATGCCTTCGGTTTTAAAAATTCATTATCATCATATTCGAGAGTTATTTCTTCGTCCTGCCATAGCTTAGCAATAACTAAGCCCAAGGTAACACAGATGGAAAATACTAAATTCGAGAATTCTTCTTGCATCATCGGAATCATGCTGTCAAACACAAGATATTCCCTGTCTTTATATTTGTAGGGAAACAAATGTATTTGTATTCCATTGATTGAAAATTCGATAAGCCCGCATCTTGTTAACGAATCTTCCCGGTACCAATAAGTATGGACATCTCTTATCCAATCAACCCGTTCGATAGGTATCATTATTCTTCGATATAATTCCTTTTCCGGTTCAAAATGATTGGACGCACATTTGCCTACACGAACTGTCATTGATTGAGTCGGTTCAACCAAATTCAGAGAACAGTCAAAACTGAAATATCCGGCAGGAATTGACAATACATTAAGGTCATTCTTTATTTCAAACCCATCCATGCGCCCCATGTAGACCTCTTCCAATTCCTTATTATTCTCTGCATCAAAATACAAAGTAATACCTTTATCGTCTTTGATAATTCGAATGTTAGCAGCCTTAAACGGCAACGAAGTATCCGAATAGCGTATGTTGCTGAATAATCTCCCGATATATTCAAACGATTCCTTCACCGCTTTCGTGATAAGATTTGATTCCATTGAATGAGATGTGGTCATGGATCGTCACTTAGATAAGGTAAAGAGGATACAAAGATTGATTCCATAATTTACTCCGCATGGATTTGCTGGATTTACCGGTTTTTGTACATGTCGTCGTAGTAGCGCTCGTAGTCGCCGGAGGTGATGTTGTCCATCCAGTCCTGATGGTCGAGATACCAGCGGACGGTCTTTTCGATGCCTTCCTCAAACTGGAGGGATGGTTCCCAGCCGAGTTCTCGTTGGAGCTTGCGGGAGTCGATGGCGTAGCGCATGTCATGACCGAGGCGGTCGGTGACGTAGGTGATGAGGGATTCAGAATAGCCTTCGGGGTTGCCGAGGAGACGGTCAACGGTCTTGATGATTACCTTGATGATGTCGATATTTTTCCACTCGTTGAAACCGCCGATGTTGTAGGTTTCGGCAATCTTTCCCTCGTGAAAGATGGTGTCTATGGCACGGGCGTGGTCGACCACATAGAGCCAGTCGCGCACGTTCTCTCCCTTGCCGTAGACAGGCAGCGGCTTGCGGTGACGGATGTTGTTGATGAACAGCGGAATAAGTTTCTCAGGGAACTGATAGGGACCGTAGTTGTTCGAGCAGTTGGTCACGATGGTGGGCATACCGTAGGTGTCATGGTAGGCACGGACAAAGTGGTCGGACGATGCCTTTGATGCGCTGTAAGGACTGTGTGGATTGTATTTTGTCGTCTCCAAGAAAAACTCCGTGCCGTATGCATGGTGGTGCTCAGAAGAGGCCGTGGTTGTGAACGGAGACTCGATGCCTTCAGGATTGGTGAGTTCGAGCGCACCGTAAACCTCGTCAGTGGAGATGTGATAGAAGCGCTTCCCTTCGTATTTTTCAGGAAGTGATTCCCAGTATTCCTTCGCCGCCTGAAGCAGAGCGAGCGTGCCCATGACGTTTGTGCGTGCGAACGTGAAAGGATCCTTGATCGAGCGGTCGACGTGGCTCTCGGCTGCGAGATGGATGATGCCGTCAATTTCATATTCCCTAATGATGCGCCGCATCTCGTCGAGGTCGGCTATGTCGGCTTTTACGAATGTGTAATTCGGCTTATCCTCGATGTCCTTGAGATTGGCAAGATTCCCGGCATACGTAAGCTTGTCGAGGTTGACGATATGGTAGTCGGGATACTTGTTTACGAAAAGGCGTACAACGTGTGAGCCTATAAATCCGGCACCGCCTGTTATTAGAATATTGCGTTTCATTTTGATTCTTATTTGATGTTTTTGATACACTTTTTGAGGGAGTCGGTCCAATATGGCACTTTGAGTCCGAAAGTTTGCTTAAACTTGGTTTTGTCGAGCACGGAGTATGCCGGACGGGTGACCTTCGAAGGGAACTCGTCGGAGTGGCAGGGCTGGATGTCGCAGGCGGTGTTGCCGGCATATTCGGCTATCATCCTGGTGAAGTCGAACCATGAGCAGACTCCCTCGTTGGAATAATGGTAGATACCCTCGTTGCCGTCCATCTTGCGATTCTCGATGATTTTGAAGATGGCATCTGCAAGATCCTGAGCGTAGGTGGGTGTGCCGGCCTGGTCGAACACCACTTTCAGTTCCGGCTTCGTTGCCGTCAAATTGAGCATCGTTTTGACAAAGTTTTTGCCGTATTCGCTGTAAAGCCATGCGGTGCGGAAAATAAGAGACTTGACACCTGACTCGGCGATCTGTTGCTCGCCGTGGAGCTTGGTCATGCCGTAGACTCCCGTGGGGGTGCCCTTCTGATCCTCGCGGCAGGGAATGTTATACGGCTCCTTGCCGAAGACATAATCTGTTGAGATGTGTATCAGAGTGCCACCATTGACTTTGACAGCCTTGGCGAGGTTAAGGACGGCGGTGGAGTTGAGAAGTTCAGCGAGATTCTGATTGTCTTCAGCCTCCTCCACGTTGGTATAGGCGGCGCAGTTTACAATGACATCAACACCGTTGACTTTCACCATCTTCATGACCTGATCGGCATCGGTGATGTCAAGGCGGGAAATGCGGGTCCCGTCTATGTCAAATTCGGCGATGTCGGTGAATATATATTTGTCATTGGAGTCTTTGGCGGCAATGCGCAGGCAGTTGCCAAGCTGCCCGTTTGCACCGGTTACGAGTATGTTCATTTTTCGTACTGGTCTATGTTGAAATCAAAAGGAGAATTGAAGTCAGCGAGGAGGGGATGCTTCGTGTCTTTTTCAGAAAGGATGGCATTCGCTGGGTCGATACACCAGTCAATGCCAAGGGATTCATCCTGAATCGAGATGCCTCCGTCAGCCTCCGGATGATAGTAGTTGTCGCATTTATACTGGAATACGGCAATGTCGCTCAGTACTGCGAATCCATGTGCGAAACCACGAGGTATGAAGAACTGCCGGTGGTTATCCTCGGTCAGTTCAACGGCAACGTGCTTGCCGTAAGTCGGGGAACCTTTGCGGATGTCAACAGCCACGTCGAGCACACGGCCCTTGACGCAGCGCACAAGCTTTGACTGTGCATATGGCGGACTTTGAAAATGCAATCCTCGCATTACACCATAGGTGGAACATGATTCGTTGTCCTGTACAAATTCTATTGGACGTACCTTCTCGTCAAATTCTCGTTTCGAATAACTCTCGAAGAAATAACCGCGAGAATCCTTGAATATGCGTGGCTGGATTATCACCACGCCTTCTATGTTTGTTTTTATAATTTCCATTGTTGAAAAAAGATGGCTGGAAGCGATTGACAGTTTTTGTGTGGAATAGTTGGCTTATTTCGTCAATCGCCCCAGCCAGATAATATTAGTCCAAATTACGATCACCTGTGCGGTCGATTTCTTCCACCACCTTTATAAGGTATTGACCGTACTGATTTTTGAGCATCGGTTTTGCAAGTTCCAACATCTTCTCCTTCGATATCCAGCCCTGACGATAGGCTATGCCTTCGAGACATGCAATTTTCAGACCCTGACGTTTTTCGAGTACTTCAACGTAGATCGAGGCCTCGGCGAGCGAGTCGTGGGTGCCTGTGTCGAGCCATGCGAAACCTCGCGGTAGGGTCTGCACCTTCAGCTCCCCGTCCTTCAGGAACTCCTGGTTGACGGTCGTGATTTCAAGCTCGCCACGTGCCGACGGCTTGATCGAGGTTGCTACATCAACCACCCTGTTAGGATAGAAATAAAGCCCGACAACGGCATAATTTGACTTCGGATGCTCCGGCTTCTCCTCTATGGACAGGCAGTTGCCCTCCTTGTCAAACTCCGCCACACCGTAGCGTTCCGGGTCGTTCACCCAGTAACCGAACACAGTCGCTTTCGTATCTTTTTCGGCAGCCACAACAGCCTTTTTAAGCACTTCGGAAAAACCTGCGCCATGGAAAATATTGTCGCCGAGCACAAGACAAGCCGAATCTTCTCCGATAAATTCCTTACCGATTATAAAAGCCTGAGCAAGTCCATCGGGCGAAGGTTGCTCAGCGTATGTGAATTTCACTCCATAGTCAGAACCATCTCCTAACAGGCGACGAAATCCCGGCAAATCCTGCGGGGTGGAAATAATCAATATATCTCTAATCCCCGCCAGCATCAGCGTGGAAATTGGATAATACACCATCGGCTTGTCAAACACCGGGAGCATTTGCTTCGACACTCCCTTCGTAATCGGATATAACCGAGTGCCGGAACCACCGGCAAGTACTATTCCTTTCATAAAATGTTAAATTTTGGGTTTGGTTTAATTTTTATTACCACTAATTCCTATTGGCATGAGAAGCATTTGCGATTCTCGACAAGCCTTTTCAGTCGCCTATAGCTTTGATTCTTCTGACGAATCTGCATACTGTTGGTCATGCTTATGTCAATCATGATTTTGATCTGCTCTTTCCGTTCTTTACCGCTTCCGGCTCATTCAAATTGTTTCCAAGAATCTAATGATCCGCCGTACGACTCTCGACATCCACCAGAGCAATTCTTTGATGCGTATCACGATACCATATATCGAAAAATGTCAGTGCAAAGAAATATGCGTTGAAAGATATTACAATCTAAGTCGCCGATGCAACGAGGCTTTCATACAGCCTCAGATACATATCGGCCACCCGTCTTCCAGTGAACATCTCGTTTACACGGCTGACGCCGTTGTCGCTGTAAGTTCGGAGCAGACCGCTGTCGGAGAGCACCCGGTCGATTGCTGCCGCATATGCTACGACATCCCTGTTGGCAACTTCTATACCCGTGACTCCATTCTGCGACACCCAATTGACTCCGGAACCGTCAATGGTGAATGTAACTGGAGGACATCCACAATACATCGCCTCGGCCAAAACGACACCAAACGCCTCGTTGCGGGTGATTGAGGGAAATGCGAATATTGATGCCGCGTGATAATATAGCCTCATCTGTCCGTCATCAAGTCTGCCGATCCAATGGATGCGCGATGACTTGAATTCCTCCTTCAGTAGGGCTGTCAGCGGCCCTTGCCCGGCGATGACAAACACGCAATCTCTCTTGACCAACCTTTCTGCTTCAAGCAGATAGCGTATGCCCTTGTATTCGACATGACGCCCGATAAAAAACACAATCGGTTTGCCGCCATACTCTTTCCGAATTTCCTCGACCTTTACATCTTCGCTGTCCGACAGGTCTAATCTTGTCTCGTCAATCGAACACGGTATTACCGTCACCTTTTCCCTGTGGCGGCGGAGCTGTCTCGATGCGTCGCGATACAGCGGACTTGTCGCTATTATAGCGTCGGATCTTTTCAGCAGAAACCTCTCGACAGGTGAAATCAGCGTGTGCAGAAAACTCTGTGCGACCACATCGCTGTGCCAGTGGACAATCAGCTTGTTTTCTTTCCTAATCGATAGCAGCAGATAAAGTGCGCCAAGAGGGTTCGGATAATGAAAATGAACCACATCGGGCTGAAACATCCTTATGCTCCGTCTTAATTCAAAAAAATATTTTAGCGACAGTGGTTGGCTCGCCACAACACCGCTCGATGAAGCGCGAACCACCGGAACAGTGTCCACATCATCGTCAACAGCCGTCCGGCTGTTGTTGAACGAAATTATGCGCTGAACATTACCCCTTAACGTCTCGACAACAAAACGGGTTATAGATTCTATCCCGCCCTCTATCGGGGAATAGAATTTACCTACATGAAGAATTTTCATAAATTTTCGGTATAATATTAATAGCTCGATTTAGTTACAACCATCCACATGTGCCCGAGAACATAAAAAGAAGAAGTCAAGACCCTCGACAACGGTCTTACAGATAAACTAATTTGATTAGCAATTAAGAATTGATAAAGGAATTCCTATATAATGGAGATAATATATTATCAAGATAATACTTAATCATATTTTCCGTAGTATACTTATCTGCTATATGTATAAATACTTCTCTTTGGTATCTATTTCTTTGTACAGCAAGTAGAGCTTTCTTTACAGATTCTGGAGAATAAACATCAAAAACATAATCATCTCCTAAATGATGCTTTATAAACTCATAACCACCCCCACAAGTGTATGAAACTATAGCAGATGAACCACAAGAAAAGCCCTCTAAAATTACATAACCAAAACCCTCCAAGTCCAATGTTGGAACTACTACAGAATCAACTTTGGAATAAAGTGCCCACAAATCATCATATGACACAAAGCCGATATAATGAAGATTGTCTGGATCTTTAGCAACTAAACTCTCAACTTGTGATTGAAGCTCACCTTTACCTGTAACAAAAACATCAAATCGACTTCTAAAATCATCAGGAAATGTTAAAAAAGAATTTAAAAACTCTATTACACCAGTTCTTGAAGTCAGTCTACGAGGAATCAAAAGTTTAATTTTTGCATTATTCTTGATATATGATAAATTCTTTCTTATCTCATGCCTTTTGATATATGGAGGCAAATAGATACATTTTGATGTTGGTACCTTGTGCTCTTTTATCGACACGCGTTTCATATAATCAGAATGTGTCAATACAAAATTCGACAATAACACCGTAACTTTCTGCATCAACCATAGAAGCTTATAATGAAGTCCATTTTTGCCGGTTTTCATAGAATATTCCAAATGCAGAGGACCATGATAATGATATATGATTGGCTTGGCATACAGACGACCCCAAAGGCCTCCAAATAAACCCATTACTGGATGCTGTAAAACAACTATATCTGCTTTTCTGATATGTCTTAGGTAAGTAAATGGATTAAAAATGTGTTTTGTGGATACTTCTGTAATCCTGCCCTCATCTTTAATTCTATCGTATACTTTTTGTGCCTCTCGTTCGTCAGCCGAATATTGACCGTCAGATCTTTTACGAGTTATCAAATGGAAATCCACTTCATCTGAAGGAAAGTTCGTTATCAAGTCAAATACATGCTTACTTGATCCACCCATATAATTAGGATAGCAAAAATCTCCGATTATTAATACCTTCATAAAATTATCGTAGTTTTAATATCACTCCCTTAAGAGTCAGATAGAAGAAGTGTAATGGTTTCGACAATGTTTTCTGCCATTTTGAATAATTTCTACGTCTATATACCTGATAGCCGTTTTCAGTCAACGCCCTACGTCGTTGTTCCTTTTCCGCAGAAAAACTTTTCCCTTCCAAATGTTGAATTTTAGAACTTGGCACAGAGTATACCCGCTTACCTAATCTCTTAACTTGATTAGTAAGATCTGTTTCCTCATAATACATGAAAAATTCAGAACTAAAACCACCACATTTATCAAATAAATCTTTAGAAATAAATAAGTCAGCTCCTGTTACATATCCAACCTCTATTGTATTTTTCGTATAATTAAAAATACGATTTTTTCCATATATAATTTTATCCCACAAACCACAAGTAAGTAAATTAACTTCCCATTGAATACCCGGCAAATAACGTCTGAATGAATGTGCCGGTTTTAATTCAATGTCATATAAATTTCCACCACAAATTCCAATTGATTTATCACTCGTATAAAAATCATATAACTCCTTAATTGCATTATTTAGCAACAAAGTATCCGGATTTAAAAAGAACAGATATTTACCTGAAGCTTTTAGTGCTCCTTGATTATTTCCTCCCCCAAAGCCCCTATTTTCTTCATTATATATATATATAATCCGTTTATCTTTTTCAAAATATTGCTTACTTCCATCAGTTGATTTATTATCAACGAGTATTATCTCATAATTTAATCCTTGTGTATACTTCACTATGCTATCGATACAAGCCTTTGTGAGATTAACCGTATTGTAATTTACAATTATAATCGAAACTTCAATCATGACACAAATTATTATCTGACATATGTTACTCCTGACTCATATGGCAAAAGTTTTGCTCCTTCAAGAAAAGGCATCTTATAGACCCACATCACACATAAAAAAATTATTAGAAGAGAAATTACCCATTTATACTTTGATTTCTGAACATAGCACATTGGATATAATATAATTTCCAGGGAAATAATACCAAACAACATCCTATAAGCAGTTGGCATTACTGAAACCATATTAAGACAAACAAGCCCTGTACAGAATAATTTAATAAGAAACTTTTCACGCTTCAACTGAGTCAAACAGTATATTCCAAGTGTGCACACCGGCAACAAATCGCTTATTAATCCAAATTTGGTACGAGATTTACCCAATTCATATGAGGCATATTCAGAGTATTTATCCATACCGAAAGCACCAAGCTTAGAAATAGCTCCAGTGATAATAGAAACTGATGAAAAAACAAATGCAAAACATAATGTGACCAAAATTATAGTAATTGTTGTGGATATATTATACTTAGTTTTAAATGCCAATATAGCTAAAGGTGCATATATAATAGAAGTCGAATGGAAGCCTATAGCAATAAAAAAATAAATAATTCCAGCTTTATAATTCAGTTTACTAAATGACACCCATGAGAGCAATAAAAATCCAGTAGAAATAAACTGTCGAGTTATATTGAATGTTTCAGGAAAATAATTATTAGAAGCAACTACAAAAATTAAGATTGATAATGATGGCTTTGGACTATATCTTAGTATTACAATTCCAAAAGGTATATATATCAATAACGTTGAAATAATCTGAGTAAACCATACGGGAGTATTTAAACCGTAGAGACTTTTTATTAAAAAATAAAAAATAAATTCATTTTTAAAAGACTCTAAAGCTGTAGGATTAGTATAAATCTGCAAATAAGTATAAGTATCAGCTCCAACCCATGGCATTCTAAATGCACATAGACAAAACATTATACCCATTAAAATATAATTCAGATATTTTATATCTCGTCTTATCTGAACCAAATAGTTGGCAATAGCCAATATGAATATTAATAGAAAAACATTCACGTTCACTTAGTATAATATCATATAGTCAGTATTCAATAGAGTCATCGGAAGCATTACGAAACACGCCATGAACCTTAACAACAGACTTACGTTCATTGCAAATTAATGTATGGGTCTCATCAGTTACTGTTTTAGTAAGAATCGTATCTGCACCAACAACACTATACGGAGGAACAGTCACCCCCTTATAAATCTTACATCCATTGCCAATCCATGTATCATGCCCTATTTTTATGCTGCCATATCCCGGTTTGGTACTTTTTGCGAGCACCCCCCCACTTTTAACATGTGTTAATTTATGAAAATCAGTATCATACAAACAATTTTGCCATCCAATTAACACATTGTCTTCAATATCTATCTTGTGATAACATACTATCTTTAAAGATGTGGTAGCTCGACAATTATCACCGAATGTTATAACGCCTTTATTTCCTACTGATATATATGAATTGTTTCCGATAGAACATTCCCCATTAAAGATTATCACGCCATTATTGTCAAGCATAATTCCAGTATTTGGATAAATCGAAACTTGTTTATAACCAAGCCTTATCATTCCAAAATGCACAGGTCCATTAATTACAAATCTACCAGAATTATTACCCAGATGCGGTTTATATAACAATATAGGCACTTTGATAGCCTGTTTAAAAGGCAAATGACGAATACAAAACCATAAAGATGGTATTATAGCTCTCAAGACCCATCTATGTTTATAGATAATTTTTAACAATTTAACCATTAGATATTACTTTCTAACAATATAAGAAGGATTAATTACCTGTTCGATATAATCCTGGATACGTTCAGTATAAACATCTATTGTAAAATTATCAGTAGCAGTTAGAAATGCAGGCATTATGTATGAATCTCGTTCAGTCTGGCTCATAGATTCAACTTCATGCATACAGGCTTGTAAATCCTCGACTGTAGTAAATCGTAGTCCTATTTCATGACCATTTTGTCTTAAGCCGAGATCAAACTGCTCTTTGGTACCTCCGACATCACGCCCAATAATCAAACATCTATCAAACATAGCCTCTGCTGTAATACGACCAAAAGCCTCATATTTAGATGGCACAATTATAGCCTGAGCTGACATCATATAATCATCTACATTAGACACCTGACCCTCAAAATATACATGATTCTCCACATCATGATTTTTTTTTAAAATACTCTTTAATTTATTGACATAATAGTTTTCTCCAGACCCACAAATTAAAAGATCATAAGAACCTCCCTTTTTTCTATATTCGCAAAAAGCATTAATCAAATCTGTACATCCTTTATTTTCTGTTATCCCACCTACGAAAAGAAAATAAGGATTAAAACAATGGATAGGCATTGGAGAAGCTTTCGATGAATCTGATTTGGATTTCAGACCGTTATATACGACTATTCCTGATTTTTCAAGATGATAATATTGATTGATCTCTTTGGTAATTGATATTGAAGGAGTAGCTCTCATCAACCTATTTTTATATTCGTTCGTCGGGAAAAAAGTCCATCCAAAATCTTTGTTTCCGAAATCTCGAATATGCCATAGATGAGGTAAATCTAAAGATGATGCTACCCTAAATCCACACATTATTAATGAGGAATTTGAATATACCAAATCTGGCCTGAATTTTTTTGCTATCTTACGCAATTTAAATACGCTAAGTAACGAGAATAGAAAATACCTAATTAATCTTGGGACATATAACAATACATCTTTCCAACTTAATATCCAAGGCCAAATATTTAAGACAATATAAGGATTAATCTCATAATTAATACCTAATTTATCAAGAGAATCTGTTACAAATCCTTTCTTAGTTATAACTACCATTACATCATATCTATTTTCTTTGAGATATTTAGCAACAGTCAGCATAGATCTTGATGATCCACCACCATTAGGATCCGGTGTAACTATTAGAATTCGCTTACAATCACTTTTCACTTCTGTATGTATAAAATTGATGAAGTCCAGGAATTTCAAAGGACTATCCTAATAGGATAATATCAGAATTCATAATGTCATAATCTGTTGTATTAGCCTATAGGGAGAAAATATGAACCTATCTTTATCTGTATATGGCATCAACTCTAATTTCATAAATCTTTTCAAATCAGATTTTTCATCGTATACCATTATATTATTGGAGTTGAAATAGGGTTCATTTACAACATTGACATTTGTTGTAATCAGTTTTTTATCCCAATACACTGCCTCACAAGTTTTGATAGTCATCCCTGTCGATTCTCCTTGAATGGCATCAACAATACATCTGGATTTTGATATGTAACCTAAAACTTCTCCATAAGATATGTTCTGATTATATACAATATCCGGGTGAACATATTGGCTTTCCTCTGATACACCAGTAATAAAAAATTTACACTTGAGTCCTGCTTTTTGTGCGTTCTTAAAAATATCTATTAATTGGGTTAGCCTGTCCTTTGCTTGTCCAACATAGAATAAATCTAATTCTTGAACACAATTTATCAAATAATCATGTCTTACAGGAGCATAGACAAGTCTTGAATAATCAAATCCATACCGTTCCGAATCAAGCTTATCAAATGCATACACCTGGTCATAACTGTCTTTTAAATTATCAAGTAAGCCAAAGGTTTTAGCTCCAGTTACCTTTGACAGATTTGTGAAGCAATATACAATGGTTAGATTATTATACATTCGCTTAAAAGACTGAACTATATAAGATGACATTGTAAGATAATGCCAATCATATACTATCAAGATTGTCTTTCTTTTATCTATTTTCAATAGTCTACGAAAATACGGGAACCAAATAATCCTGCATAAAAATTTGCTTTTAAAATACGTTCTCCACCAAAACTTTTTAAGTAAAAGAGGCCGGAACAATTCATTATAGAATTCAATATTTGAGTCATTTTTAGTACTTTCCCATGAATAGAGATTCCATTCCTGACCCGCGCTTAGTATGATATATCTATAAGAAGAGTCAATCATTTCTTTGTTTTAGCTATTAGCTAGAATTTCTTGAATTTTAGAAGGATTTCCATAAACACATGGAGAATCGTACGGACGATCTGGGAAAGCCCCATATTCAAGCTTTATGTCAAGATTGTGTTCCTTTATGAAACGTTCTACTCTTTCTGCAAGGCTTATAGGATTGCCCGTACAGCAGTTGATAATTCCATTAACGGCAGTTTGTGTGACAGTCGCCGAAATTAATTTTGCAAGCTCGTCTACATTTATAAAGTCATATTTGTTTTTGCCGGTTGTAAATGGGAAGGTCTTCTTACCTTCTTCGGCAGCCATTAATATCTTGCAGAAAATAGAGTTATTGTGTCTGTCATCGCCGAGAATATAATAACACCTCAACCACTGGAAAATTATATCTTTCTGCTTGCAGTAAATCTCCATAGATTGTCTCAAAGCATTTTTTGCAATTCCATACATCGAAAGTGGATTGCAGGGAGTATTCTCATTAATAGCTCCTTCCCAATATCCTACTTCATGCATACTGCCCATTATAGCCAAATGTTTGAGACCTCCGTCAATTAATGCAGTAAGAAACTTATAATGCGCAGAAATATCTCCCATTTGGGTAGATGCATTATGTACAAAACCATTCCTCCAAGCCATGTGAAGGCAAACATCCGGCGACCCTAAAATTCCGAAGACATTTGAATCTGAGAGATTGAATAGATCAAAATCAATACAAGTTGCCCTTGAATCGACATTTTCAGTTCTAATATCGCATACGATTACTTCAACCTCTCTATCGAGAAGGTATGAAACTACATGTCGTCCAATGTAACCGTTGGCGCCTGTTACTAATATTTTCATTACGATTTAATGATTTTATATGATCGATAAACTAGTCTACTATTTTATGTTCTTTTTGATTAATAATTTCTCAACAGGCATTAACATCTCTTACTATTGACCAAATATTTTTTATTGATTCATAAAAAGCTTTTTTAGAATTATGCATAAGAGCAATTTCTCTAGAAAATTCCCTAATATTTGCTTTTTGTTCTAATTTTAATTCAAATATTCTATGTACATTTTCAGCCATTGTATTTACATCTCTAATATCTGAATAAAATCCTGACTTTCCTGACTCAATAACATCTAATGTTGTGCCAATTTTATATGAAACAACTGGCGTTCCACACATTAATGATTGATTTATCATTGATGGTCCTGCATCATCGATTGACGCGCAAAGGAATAAGTCAGATGCATTATATGCCTTAATTAATAATGTCTTATCAACAATGCCTAAATCAAAGATTGAATAAGTTGATGATATATCACATATACTTGAAAAATAATCATTCCCCACTGTTAGAATACAAACATTAGTTTGCTCGTCAGCAGTAAGTTTTTTAACAAATTTATCAATAACCCTTTTCATATCCTTATTACCTTTCCTTATATCAGGAGTAGACCTGAGCATTATTATAAAACCATCTATCGGTAATCCTAATTCTCTTCTAATCGAAGTTTGATTTAAAGGTCGAAATTTCACCTCATCTATTACAATCTCAGTCTTGAAAATACGATCAGATGGAAATAATAAGCTCCTTTTGACATATTGATTCATCCAAGTATTACCGAGAAAAGAAACATTCATTTGCGCATAATTATCTTTTTTTATATAATAATTACGTCTTGAGTTATCTTCTAGAATAGAACTATTCAGCCCTGGACAAAAGCCACATCCTTGTGTATAGCGAGTGCAATTGTTGAAATAAAAACAACCTCCTGTCATAGGGGTCATATCTGGAGAATAAATCAATATCGGAGCATTAATTTTATGATATATTTTTTTTAAAGTCTCCGTGGTAATCATATCTTGCCAAATAAGAGTAATTACCAAATCATAATCTTTATTTATGGCATTAACAACTTCCTCAATAGGAATGGCAGGATTATCCTCGTATGGATATTTTATCTCAATATTATTATTGATTATATATGGTGATTTTTGTGGTTTTATTCTATGTATAATCCTTTTGATAGCATCAAGCCTAAGAAAGGAGAGCAATCTTGATAATGTCATAATTATCAAAGGCTTTTCATTTCTTATACTGATTACATTGTCAGGCTGATTTTTATATTTAAATCTAGTAAGATAATCGACATTTATTCCATTTTCTGAAAGAGCGTCTATGATATCCTGTCCCAATCCTGCTGAATGGAAGGGGGGTCTTGATGAAATAACGAGAACATTCTTTAATTCCTTCATTTTATAAAATTGGGGCTATAGAAAATGTTTAGTTCTTTTGTAATCTTCATTACTTCCTCATTCGTAAGTTCATAATACAAGGGGAGGCGGAGGAGGCAGTCGGCGAAACGATCGCAATTGGGGAGGTCGAGGCCTACAACCTGCGTTTCGTCGGTAACAGAACCGTCAAAATTCTTCATCTGTATTGTCTCCAATCCCTGGCAGGTATCTGGACGTACATCAGAATGCGAAGTATAGAATCCGCTCTTGTGAAGGCTTAGATAGTGAAATACTGAGAGTATTTCGTTTTCTTTGAGATGCTTAATTAGAGCTGTTCTTTCTTCAAGCGTACGGCAGACAATGTAGAACATGTGGGCATTGTTGGTAGCATATTCGGGAATATCCGGCAATTGGAAATATCCTTTGTCTGCCATTGGTTTCAATCCTTGATAGTATTGTTCCCAAATCTCCTTGCGACGCGTCTGTATCATGTCCATATTTTCAATCTGCGCCCATAGGAACGCTGATATCAATTCTGATGGAAGGAATGAAGAACCAGTGTCGACCCAGCCGTATTTATTTACCTCGCCACGGAAGAACTCCGAACGGTTGGTTCCTTTTTCCCATATAATCTCAGAGCGACGGATGAAGCGATCGTCATTGATTGTCAAGAGACCACCTTCGCCTGCTATTATGTTCTTAGTCTCATGGAACGAGAAACATCCCAAATGACCGATTGAACCAAGCGGTCTACCTTTATAATATGAATCAATTGCCTGGGCTGCGTCTTCCACAACAAGAAGGTTATGACGATTGGCAATATCCATGATTTTGTCCATATCGCAGGCTACACCGGCATAATGTACAGGTATTATTACCTTTGTCTTGTCGGTTATAAGCGCTTCAATTCTGTCAGCGTCAATATTGGGATTTTCCTTACAGCTATCGCAGAAAACGATTTTGGCTCCTTGACGAACAAAGGCAAGCACCGTTGAAACGAATGTATAGCTTGGTGCAATAACTTCGTCTCCCGGCCTAATGTCGCAAAGGATTGCTGCCATCTCAAGCGCATCTGTGCAAGAGGTTGTCATCAGGGCTTTCTTGAAGCCATAATGCTCCTCAAAGAATTTCTGACACTTTTTTGTAAACACGCCGTTTCCCGACAGTTTGCCGGAATATACAGCTTGATAGATGTAATGCGCCTCTTTTCCAGTAAGGAAAGGTTTATTAAAAGGGATCATGTTATTATGAAATTTTAGTTCGTCATTTATATTTTCTCGCAGGAATTCCCAAGTATAATCCTGCAGATGTAATATCATCTGTAACCACACATCCAGCACCAAGTCTCACATTATCACAAACAGTAATATTGTCTATGATAGTGGCTCCGGCTCCTACGAATGAGTATTTCCCTACCGTGCTAAATCCTGCGATAGTGACGCCGGGAGCAATAAAACCACATGCGCCGATTGTCGAATTATGTGAAATAATACTTCCCAGATTTACCGTTACCCCATTATCCAACCTCGTCTCTTTGTCAATTATCGCTCCCGGATAAATGAATATATTTTCTTCGATAACAGATGTAGGGTCTATATAAGCCTCTGGTGAAATAATATTGTATAAAGGTATCTTTCCCTTGTGTTTATTTATAAGAGATTCCTTAAAATCCGGATGATTATATCCTATAGCGATGAAAAGATGTTCAAATTTGCCAGAATTAAAATCGTCTGTAGCAGAATCAATCTTTCCCAAAACAGGATAACCAGCAATTATCTCACCCTTTGAAATAGTGTCATCATACCATCCGACAATTTCATGATGTCGGGAGTTGCGGTCATTCTGTAAAATGTAATGCGCAGCCTGCTTCCCGAATTCACCTGCCCCTATGATAGCAATTCTTGATGGTCCGAATATACGCATGATATTCAATTACAGATAAATTTATGATTAGACTGATAAATAAAATATCCACTACGATCCGCACTCTCATGAATCTCATGGAGTTCTGTATCTGTTCTTTGTCCTCTGACAATCTGAGGATAGTCTTTCCAGCTATCTATGTACCTTTGAAGATGTTCAGTCTCTTTCGAGAGGAAATAAACTCCACTGAACTTCTGTTCAGTAAGTTCCGGCTCATTAAAATTACCTAATGCTACCTCCACAACCCCTTTTATAAAGTCGTAGCCGGTAGAAAGCCTTACTAAGTCAGACCCTATGAAATCTCCTCCCATTCTTGCTCCTATCTCAATTATCTTTATATCGCAGCCGGGAGTTATTTTCAATTCGGAATGCGAAGCTCCATTACGGATATGCAATGCATCAAGGGCCTTCTGCACAATGGTTTTTACCCGTTCTTTTACTGCATCTGGCAAGTTTGAGGGCTGATGATGTTCGAGTTCAACAAAATATGGAGCACCAGTAGTTACTTTGTCTGTTATCTGCAATATATGATGTTGACCGTCAAACGAGATAGATTCTACTGAGATTTCCCGTCCTTCGATATATTCTTCAATAATTACCTCATTTTTAAATGATTCTTTTGCGGCCCTGTCTATTGCATTGCTTAGCTCTTCCACTGTCAATATTTTCTTGACACCTCTACTACCTGACCTGTCGGTGGGTTTAACTATAAGCGGGAATGTCATATCGCTGATATCCGGTATTTCTCCATCTTCTACTACCATAAATAAAGGACAAGGAACGCCATCAAAACTCAGTGCTTGTCTCATTTTATATTTGTTGGTTGTAATGTCTGTGTATTCAACCGGATTGGCTATCAAGCCCATCTTATCAGCAACATAATTGACAGTTGTAACAGCCAGATCGGAAGCAATAGAAGCTATGGCATCAATTCCAATCTCCTTGCATTTTTCCAGGATTTGTTCCTTCTCAATAATCGAGATAGGGTAAAAATAATCAGCATAGCCGTCACAGACAGCTCCGTCTGCCCATGCGAAGCAGTGAGATTCAATACCCATCTCTTTACATTTCAATACTAATGGAAGCTGCAAATACCCCCCCAATTATGCCAATTCTTTTCATATCAATTAGTTATACTTATAAATTCCAAACATGATAGACTAATTCCTCATTTTTTATCTCGAATCCTTTATCTTCATAGAATTTGCAGGCTTTGGGATTATCTACCTGTGTGGTTACTTCAACCTGCAAATTCTCATTGGCTCCAATATTTATTATTTCCTGAATCAGCTTACTGCCTATTCCTCTTCCTCGATATTCACGATCAGTTGCAAATAAACCTATAGAGATTTCATTATTCCTTTTTCTTGCAGTTATAAAACCAATAGCCTTTTCTTGCTCCATACAGGCCAGAACATAGTCCGCAAATCCTTTATTGATTGAATTATCAATCCATACTCGATAAAGCTGTTTGAAGGTATCTTCTGAGATGTGAGGATCAGACCTATATCTTGAATGTATGCCGGCCTGATATGCCAACTCATATAGCATTTCTGCATGGTTTTCTATATGAAAGTGTTGTTTATCTGTTTGCTTAAATATAGGCTTCGGAAGAATGTAGCTACGTTTTCTATCTGCTTGACAGGCATCATAATCAAATAATTCCAACGGTTTATGACTAAACACATATACTAACTTACATCCTGCGCTTAAAAATTTATCTACTTCTGCCTTAACCTGTATTTCATTCCCATGACAAACCTCAATGAACGCCACCGGAAATCCAAAAAAGGCAGAATCCCATTCCAAAAATCCACTTCTTCCTATCATATAACCCTTAATAACTTATCTTGCAACTTGTTAAACTTAATCTTTAGTTTCCCAGTCTCTATAGCATACGAAATTATGACGCAAATCAGGATGAGAGTAAGGAATATTGCTATCGGGTTTTTGCTCCAATATATTATCTCCTCAAAGTAGAGGTAGTATATGAATGTATGGAACAGGAATATGTTGAAAGAGTGACGTCCAAGAAACTGAAACATGTAGTGGGATTTCTTCGAAGAGATGTTTTTGAAGATTAGTATTATCTGTACGGCAATGAGAGTGTCAATGAGCATCGCAAATCTTCCTGCTTTCAATCGGAATATGACCATACCTAATAAGAGAAGCCATAATATCAAGCATCCGCAAAAGCTTAGTTCACCCTTCAAAACACTATCTAACTTTCCTCTAATCCAGTAAATGCGGGGGGGGTAATTTGCTAAATATCAAACCTTTATAAAACAAACATCCCAAAATAAAAGTAATGAGATAAAATTTTATAGGCTGAATGAATGTTATTGGAACAAGTATAAGCCCAAGACTTACAACGAGCATGGCACATAAAACAAATGGACGGTTCAACGCTTTTAAAATCAAAGGGAACAATGCATATAGAACAATAATGCATGAATAGAACCACCAAGTCGGATTATATCCATATCTGCCGAACATATTTATTGTGCCTGTCAGGTCTGCTATAAAAGGAAGAAAGAAATCATTGCCATAAACTCTTTCAAAACCTATGTCAAGACAGAAAACGCCAAAAGGGACAAATAAGATCCATATCAGCCAATAATTCAGATAGAGTTTAATGTAACGATGTAAAAAAAAATGTTTCCAGTCTATTATAGAAAACTTTTTTACTGATGCAGTCAGTCCATAGCCTGAAAGGAATACAAAAAGAGCGACACAAACTTTACATAGGATTCCAAAAGTATTAACCAGACCATGTCCGGAAATGTATATATCATCGAACAGTCCGTTCTGGATATAGAACAAATGGTGACACAGCAACAAGACCAGTGCTATGCCTTTCAATGCGTTGCTTTCATCAAGCGAAAGACAAAGTCTTAACTTTTGGGTGGGTATTACTTGTTCCATATGCCTTTAGCAGTTTTGTTCAGAAGTCTATGTGTCTGAATCACACCAAACCAAGAAGTGCAGATTAAAGGAAGAACAATGGAAACTGTCAACAAACCGTTCAAGCCATATTTATCGCAGAAATAACAGCAGATCGGGATATAAGACAGACAACAAACTGAAGAACATATTACCTGAAGCCTGATTTTGCCAAGCCCCGACAATAGTTGTGTCCACATTGATCCCCACATATTAAGCATCTGAAAAATAAATACAAGGGAAGTGACTATAAACGGCACCTGCACCTTATCTCCAATCCAGATATCATAAACGAAAGGAGAGATTACAACCATTATACAACCACACAGTCCTAAAATGGAAAGAGCCTGAATCAATCTTTTTCTAACATTCTTCATCCAGTCATAATCGTTATTGACATTTGCTTCGGCAAATGCACTCCAAAACGGAGTAATGATTATGGTAAACACCATCGGTAATACCTGGAGGTACTTAAAGGCGATATTATACGTTGTTACCTCATCCGGTCCGAGATAGTGGGAAATTATTAGATTATTAGTTTGATAGAATGCAATAGCCAAAATCTGCAAGAAAAAGAACATTATGCCCAATGACATAATTCCTTTTGCTGACTTAAAATTTACAAATTTTAAGGATGGCCGATACTCCTTAAGTAGTTTTGTATACGTCCATACATTTGAAATTACCAAAGTTAGCATGGAGGTTCCACCCATTGCTAATGCCAAATATACAAGGTTTCCTTTAGTACAACTTGTCAATACTAATAGTACAAGACATAATAAAACTTGAGTAGATGTATCGAACATCGAAGCCAAAGCCGGTTTCTGAATTGCATTAAGTAACGTCCTATTTAATCCCAAGACAAAGAGTATCGAGAAATTAGTTACAACAATCAATACCGTATACAACAACTCTCTACTTAAAGAAACATCGGCGTTCAGTATCCCGGGCCAATCGATGAATAACGAAGCAATTATTGCTATTATCCATACACATGTAACCACTAAAGATATAATGGCATAAGCTGTGCTTACATACATCCGGGCTTGCTTATATTCTTTCTTCTCTATTGATTCAATGAACTTGTTCCTTAAACCGTTTCCAATACCTATGTCGAAAAAGCTAAGCCATGCTACAAGAGAGGATATCGTTAACCAAATACCATATTCATAAGGAGATACATAATCAATAGTCAAAGGGACAACAATAAGAGAGCAAAGAATGCTTATGCCTCGGAGTAAAAACATTGCCAAAATATTCTTTTTGGCTTTCTTACTTCTGTTATTCCCAGAATTTACAAAATTGTTTATTTTATTAAGACTAAACATTTAGCCAATAAAAAATATTTCAAATTATTATTTTAATAATTGTTGATTTTCGAGCATGTAGCGGGCTTGGCTTAGCTCTATTGAGGCCTTGTTGAGGTTTACCTTAACATAGACTCTTCTGTAGACGTCGCGTGTGTAAAGAGCGGATTCCGGAATGTATTGGAAAAGCAACTCTGTGAATAAATTCGGATTTTTTGCCAAATAATCAGCGGATGGCTTGACTATTTCCGGCTTTTGCTCCGGGTCTACTCCAAAATACCTTACCACTCTTTTAAGAATTTCGGATATATCTTTCTTTAATGACTCTATTTTTTCCTCAGAAAGGTTTTCCGGAGTTATATTCCCTTTCGTTGCAAGTTCTGACAACAATTTCCACATAGAATCAATAAATTCTTTGCGTATAGTTTGGTTGCTAAATGCCTTTTTAAGTTCTTTTTCAATACTTTTTGCATGAATACCCTTGGTTTCTTTAATTTCCATTTCTCCACCGTAAAGCGGAAATTTCTCTTCTACATAGCCTCCCTTTCTGCTTTTATGATTATATCTTTTGTGAAGATGAAGGGCTTTGTCTTCAAGTCCTATTTCTTGACCAGCATTATGGTTATCAATTGAAATTGTCTCTCCATCAATAAGTTTACAAATTGACATTTATATAAAGTTCAGGTGGGTTCTTTTACTGAGAGATGATTGATTTCGGGTTGCTATGTATTGGGTTTATGCGGGCCTATTCGTAGCAGGGGCAGAGGGACTGGTCGATATCGCGGTTGAAGAAGGGACAGTCCTCATTGGGAGCCACAATACCCGTGTTTTGTATCTTGCTGATTCCCGCTTTTATTGCCAGGAATTCGTTTATATTATTTCCGTTGTTCATCAGTGGACATTTTCCGTATGGAAGACCACCTTCGGGTGTGACAATATCAAGATTGAGGCATCTTTTCATAGCTTTAACTATAGTATTTTTTCAAGGTGATATGAAATGCAACCGCTCCGGGGCTGTATAAGTCATAGGTCAGAGTTATGAGTGATGAGGTAAGTACCTGTCAGTCGCGGGAGAAGATGTCGCGGGTATAGACTTTGTGTGTGACGTCATTCAGGCAGGGATCGTTCCTGTTGGCGAGGATGGCGGCACTTTGGGTCTTGAATTTTTTGAGGTCGTTAACTACGAGGCTGCCGAAGAAGGTGGTGCCGTCTTCGAGGGTCGGTTCGTAGATGATGACGGTGGCGCCTTTCGCCTTTATCCTCTTCATGACGCCTTGTATGCTGCTCTGACGGAAGTTGTCGGAGTTGGATTTCATCGTGAGTCGGTAGACTCCGATTGTCGGCGGAGCCGACGTTTTCCGTTGTCCGTTTTCCACGATGTTGGTGGTGTAGTCGTACCATCCTGCCATGCGGAGCACCTGGTCGGCGATGAAGTCCTTACGGGTGCGGTTGCTCTCGACGATTGCTGTCATCATGTTCTGGGGCACGTGCTCGTAGTTGGCGAGGAGCTGTTTTGTGTCTTTGGGGAGGCAGTAACCGCCGTAGCCGAAAGAGGGATTGTTGTAATGGGTGCCGATGCGCGGGTCGAGCCCTACGCCTTCGATGATTGCCTGAGAATCGAGTCCTTTTACCTCGGCATATGTGTCGAGTTCGTTGAAATAGCTGACGCGCAGGGCAAGATAGGTGTTGGCGAAGAGCTTGACTGCCTCTGCCTCCTTCATGCCCATGTATAGGGTCGGGATGTCCTCCTTTATTGCCCCCTGCTGAAGGAGGGATGCGAAAGTATGTGCAGCCTCGGTCATACGATCGATGTCGGTTACCGATAGGATTGCCGCATTCTCTTCTGCAAACTCTAGCTTGTCGATTATCTTTGGTATTCCTGCAATGATACGTGAGGGATAAAGATTGTCGTAAAGCGCCTTGCTTTCACGGAGGAATTCGGGGAAAAACAGCAGATTGAATTGTCTTATACCCTTGGCTGCATATTTCACATAGAGATTGCGGCAGTAACCAACCGGAATCGTTGACTTAATGACCATCACTGCATCGGGATTGACACTGAGCACAAGGTCGATTACATCCTCAATGCAATGCGTGTCGAAGTAGTTCTTTACTGGGTCATAGTTGGTCGGAGCGGCAATGACTATAAAGTCGGCTTTGCGGTATGCCTCCGCGCCGTCGAGAGTAGCTGTAAGGTCGAGATTCTTCTCTGCTAGATATTTCTCAATATATTCATCCTGAATCGGCGAGATCCGATTGTTGATTTTCTCAACCTTATCAGGAATCACATCAACTGCCGTGACGTGGTTATGTTGTGCAAGAAGCGTGGCGATTGAGAGTCCGACGTAGCCTGTGCCGGCAACCGCTATATTGTATTTTTTCATTTCGAATTGAATCAATCTTTAATAACAATATATTATCTGTTATATCTCAAAATGAGGAAAGTGTCATGATACTTAAATACGTACTTAAATACGTTCTAATTTAAGCATACTATCAATGATTTTTAAAATTCTATGCATTGGGAATACTGTCACATCTCCATCTTGCCCTGGTCCGTTTGTAAGGAGTCCTATCGGCTGGCCTTCTTGTGTGAAAACGGGAGCACCACTTAATCCTTTCCAATCCTCAATATCAAAGTGCGAATTAACGTTGAAAATTAGGTTATTATTATACTTATGCGAATATTTCATCTCATTGAATATGTTAACTCTTTCCAAACGTATATCCCCGACTAAATTGTTGTGTACTGTTCCTCCTACGACACATATTTCATCGGATTGCAACTTAATTTCATCTTCAGGTATCAATGAAATCTTTTTATCGCCTTGCTCAATAATTATATTACCTTCCGAATCAACTACCTGATTAGTCAAAAGGTCTATAGGGAAAGGTGATTTAACCTCTGATATGCAAACATCAATTAAATCGGGGATTCTACATCCGATTGGGAGGGTCTCGTCCTCGATATCTATATGTTTTTCTGTAATTCCATTAAGAAATTTAAGCAAAACCTTTCCTTTTGTCTCATCATCCATTTTGTCCATTCCTTCGAAACAATATCCCGTAAGATGATAAAAACCTCCTATTGGCAGAACAATTGTTGTCAATTCCGGACCCTTGTTGTTTGTAATTATTTCGATATTGTAATCCTTACCGATACGCTGTCCATCAGGATTGTCAGGAGAATGATCTTCAGGATGCAAATTGTGATCAGCTGTAACGAAGAATAGTCTTTCTTTATAAATCAATAGGAAGCCACTTCCAAATCCCCATATCGTATTATTATCACAAATATGTGATTCATTTGCCATATTTTCACGTGGCTTTCTAATTTGCAATTGTAAAGTTGCTAAAAAAACTAATTGATGGAGAGTTAAAGTCATATAATAGTGGTTGAGCTTAATTCTAAAATCATAATCCCTTTAGACAGTAACTTGAAACCCTGATAACGTGAAGTGTAGTTTCCACATTATGATTCTTTTGGCTATGTCGTGACTATGGTTTGTATGGAATGTTTTACCAGCCGTTGAGACGGTTCAAGGCGGAGGGTGGGATGTCCATGCCGTGGATGCGGATGAGAGTGAGGAGTTCATCTCCGAATTTCTTTATTTTGTCGGAGTGGAGCTGTTTGCCGTCGGTGGTCAGGTCGTCGAGGAGGTTCTCGGCGAGGGCCGGGGACATGTCTCCGCCGGATGATACGGCATGTCCGTAGAGTGCAGCTAATTTTCTTATCTGACGTTTCTTTGAGGGGTATTCCTTCTCGGCTGCCATGAGGCAGGGTATGTATGCCTCGGCTACCGTCATGGTCATGTCGAACATTGTCTTGAAGGCATCGTCGTCTTCATCGATCCATGCGGTGATGAGGTCGGTAATGTAGATGTTAAGTATCTTCAGTGATTCCGCCTTGCCAAGGTCTTTGACGAGCGGACGGGAGGCGATTGCGTATATCGACAATCCGAGAAGTATCCGCTCCAAGTCGGGATGATAGTAGAAAAGACTGTCATCCGGAGATTTAAGCGAGGAACGCCATTCTGAGTATATCTGTTCGGGTGTTGTCATAGTGTGTGGTGCATACTTTGCAAAGTGTTAAAGGTCAAAAGGGAGGAGTGGAGGATTGGGAGAGAGATTATTGGTAGGTTTCAGTTAACTGCCGGTTGAATTCCAATGCCATGCGGAATGCCTCTCGGTCGTAGGGGTTGAGGTCTGGGCGTGTGGAGAGTTCGGCGATTATGCGGTTGTCGAGTTCCATCTTTTCGTCGAAGCCGAGTATGGCCGGGAAAAGAGAGCCGACAAAGCGGCGGTAGCTGCGGAGTATCATGGAGCCAAGTGTCGAGAAGTCTTCGACACGGTTGTGTTCATACCATTTGCGTTTTGCGTTGTCGGCATCATAGCCTAATTCTTTGTCCAGACTCTCTCGCATGATGAGGGCAAGACACCGGTAGTTCTCGTATGCCGTGACATTCGGAAAGTAGCTGTGCCTCGTGAGAGTGGTGAGCCATTTCCCCTTTATCGACAGATAAGCCGTTACATATTCCTCACCAGCCTTTCCCGGATTATACGTCACTTCCGGGGCAACTATCCCGAACACCGAGCTTTCTTCGATGCTTCTGTCTCCCGATTTCCATGCTTTCAGGACACGACGCTTGTGCCGGTCAATGAAGGCGTTGTCAGGCATATGTCTGTTGCCGATGCGATAGGCAATGTCGTAGCATTCAATCAATTCCGGGATTTCGTTTTCCTTGCAAGCAGCGAGATAGCGGGAAATCCTGTCGCACAACTTGCGGCATTTTTCTGCCACAAGCGTTTCCTCGGCAGTCGTAGAATGTCCGTCAAAGCGAAGATTCCCAGCAAGCTGCCCCCTCATCACAAGCCAGTGTGTATATGCCGTGATGGATTTTATGTCGCCTAAATTGGCTGTCATGGGAGTAACGACCCGGTTACAATTTGTCCGCATGTCAAAATTTCAATCCGACAATCATGTTGTATGCCTTTGACTCGATGGAACCGGTTTTCTCATGCTCATTAAGCATTCGTTTCAACCTGTTTTTTGATTCAACGGGTACTGGCGCATAATCCTCGCATTCTTTTGCTGTATCCAACATCAGGAATATATGTCTTGAAGAAAGCTTCGTGTCTGTCGAAAGAGCCTTGCCGCTCAACTTGTTCCACAAGGCAGCCGCCTTACGAACACTGAACCGTGAGACATAATCGCAGCACGTCACAGCAGTATGGAGATTTTCTATTCTCCTTCCGAGGTCTGCATTTTCCTCAAATGCCGACTTATAGCATCGGTTTATTATCCTACTGGCTTTGCGTATCAATGAATCGTCACCGCTCATCAACTGTAGGGTAAGCATGGCTTCTGCCAATGCACTTTCTTCATTGACTGATGTGCTGTCTTTTAATGACATGCAATAGGTTACTGCATCTTCTAACTTTTTATTTACCCACTCTAGGATACGGATTGTTTTCCTGCGTCCGAGTTCAGCGATTTCTGTAAGAAGTCGGAGTGTGGATGCCGTGTCTATGTCCCGTTTCAACAAGTCAAGGGCATAATCAACATACTCCACCAACAGTTCACGCTCCACTATGTCACGGTAGTCGCTGTATAGACGGATGAGTGCCGTCAGTTCATCGGGAGTATATCTTTTCTCGCTGTCGGTGAAGAGCTTTTCACCGTCAATTTGAACAGGACGGGAGAACACGAGCGACATATTGTCGAGTTCGTTATGATAGGTGGCGACGCAATAATCTATTTTGAGCTGTTCGGCTTTGTTGGCAGCCTTACGTCGCAAAAGTTCGTTGACAATCTTTCCCTCATGGTAGAACGTGAAGTGTTCCCGGCCTTGCGTCTCACGCTCCCGGTGGCATATGGGCCAGCGGCGGTATAGGCTATGCAGTTCCGAAACTGTCATTGTTGCAAGTTCGGACTTGTCAGACAAATCAGTTATATTGGAACAAATATCATAGAGACCTTCGACCGAGAAAAGGCTGTTTCTTGCTTTCAGCTCGCCGACCACCTTCCTTAGCCTTGTCCCGCATTTCCGGGACAATGAAAGATGCTCGCGGTCAAGAACGGTTGACGCATAGTCTCCAACTTCGGACAGAATCTGTCCGAGTGTCAGCAGCTCGTCGGTTGGGGATGCAGCCGAGACGTTGTAGTCCATTATTCTTGAAGGAAGGGCACTGACCATAATTTGTCAGGTGATAAGGAGAAAGGGAAAAGGATATCGTCAGACGAACTGAATGAAGTCGGGATTCACCTCAACAGCGGCAGCAATCAGGTTTGGCAACTCTATTATGAGGTGCTTTTTCCTTTTACCTTTTATTGACAGCAACCGTCCCTCGAAATTGTTGAGAATGCCTCCCACGATTCGCACAGATTTGCCATACATGGATTTCGTCAGTTCGCCGGGCTTGTAGAAGATAGGGGTTTCGGTGTTGCTCACGGCGAATATGAACCGGTCCATTTCCTCGGCGGGCACGGTCATGGGTTCGTTTATCGTTTTTCCGAGCTGATAGCGGTACTGGAGGGTGGGGTATTTTGCGACTAAAGGGTCGAGGTCTGCCTTCGTTTCATGTACGAACAGCAAATCCTGTATGACCGGGACATCCCTTCGCTGCACACGTCCACCGATGTTCATGACCATCTGGGTCATCGGGGCGAACACCTCCAGACCGGCTTTCGCGAGGTCGTGTATGGCAAGGTTATTGGCGTTCCTTCGTTTAAGATCACGCATCACATACCATTGTTTTTCGGAAGTGTCCATGTGTGGTTTTGTGACCTGAGAGCAATTCTTTAAGTCCTGCTTAGATTCAAATCGCTTTGAATATTAAGCAGTTATAAAGGTTTTTCAAAAAGAATGACGTGTCGGAGCCAATCGGCTTCCATCGTTTTTTTGCTCTCGTTCTTGTCACTACATTTTTATCTTTAATCAGTTATTATTACAGGTTTCTCCGGAAGAAACTTGCATGATGTCCCAATCTGTTGGAAATCAATGACCGGATAGAATTTCAAGACACGATTTGCAAAACATCTGTTTGGCGAATCCATTGGAATCTGGATAATTTTTCAGGTGTCTCATAAAATTTCTTTCCGCTAAGTGCCGTTATTCCCAATAAATTGACTAACTTTGCAGTCTAAAATGCAAGTTTCTTCCGGAGAGTCTTGCGGTTTCGCAAAACACAAAAATTCCTCAAATCGTTATTTCCTCGAAAACTCATCTTTCCAGGCTGTTTTGCAACAGCGTTCTAGAGTCGGTTTCTTGGAAAGAAACTGACTCTAATCGCCAACTTGCTGATTTTCTATCGAAAAGGAGTTCATGAGGGTATTTCTCGCAAAACAAAACCTCCCTGCTCGCTAAACATATATGACTGAATAGTACTAAAAAATGGCAAAAAAACGGAGGCAAGTCATGGCTGTTTCAAGGGAAATAGCTAACTTTGCAGCGCAATGCAAGTTTCTTTCCAAGAGATTGTTAGATTCGCAAAACATCCGTTTTTCCCTATCCCTTCTTATTTTTGCCGTCCATCATCCTTATGATGTCGCTGTTGGCTTTGTCCACGGATGAGGTATCGAGCGATTGCAGGTAAATGAGTGTGGTATTCTCGGAATCGTGTCCCATAGCCTTGCTGATGGTGGAGAGGGGAACGTTGTTTGTATGAGCGATGCTGGCCCACGCATGACGGGCAACGTAGAGTGTCAGCTTGGTTTCAAGTCCGAGCATCTTCCCGATTTTCTTGATATTGCGGTTCACCCGGTTGTAGGCGTTGACGTATTGCAACTCCACATCTCCCCCGCTATCAGAAAGAATCGGCAGGAGATATTGCGATTCGTTTTTACCAAAGCGGTCGATAGTCCTGCGGGTTGCGGGTTCTATCCTTACCCTAAGCTGCTGGTGGGTCTTACGGCGCGAATAGGTTATTATGTCGCCGGAGACATCGCTCTTTTTGAGAAAGGCTATATCGACAAAGGACATTCCGCGGGTATAGAATGCGAACATGAACACATTGCGGGCGAAATCAAGCGAGGGATGCCCTGTGAGGTCAAGGTCGCGTATCTTGCAGACCGTGTCAAGAGGCACAGCCCTTTTGACTGTCTTGTCCACACCCATATAGACGTGCTTGAAGGGATTGCGAGGCACCTCATAGTCCTCCTCGATTGCCCGGTTCACCACAGAGCGTAGATTGCGCATATAACAGGAGGTCGAGTTACGGCACAGCCCCCTTTTCATCAGAAACTCCTCATAGCCGAGCATGAAAGTAGAGGTCAGATCCCTCCATGCCACCTCATTGCTTCCGGTATAACGAAGGAAACTCGACAGACAGACCTCGAAACGGTTGGCCGTTGACCGCTTGCCGATTTTCTTCATGTCTGCAATCAGTTTTCGTGTATACGACACCACACCAACCACTGTTATTGGTGCATTGTAGGCTGTAACTACATCTTGGGCTGTGTAAGGTACTCCCTTGCCGTCAAATTGCGAGATTATGGTTGTCAGCTTGGTAAAACCATCTTTGATAGACCGGCTGACAGATGATAGATAGATCGTTCTTTGTATGTCGGGAGTCGATGTAGTGATTACGGATGAGTTCTCACCGTCCCACTCATAATTGTGCAGATGAAAGCTGGTATATATTTGCTTGACTTCCCGCAGATGGATTATCTGGTAGAACAGAGTACCCTCCCTATCCTTGACAGAGGACGGTCTAAATTTTAGTTTTATCGTTGCCATTTGTATCCGTTGATATTGTTATTAATAATACAAGATACGGCAAGGGGACACACTCCGAAAAAGAGTGCATCCCCTCATTGCCGGATTTCACATATATAATTAAGGTGTAAACAGGGTTACAAACTCTTGACAGCGACGTTTGTATAGCCCCTTATGGAATTTACCCTTATAGTTGCAATGAGCGGTGTATGCCTTGAAGATGTTGCGGTCGCCGGCTTTCAGTTTGCGATAGACCGAGCTTTTCTTTACAGCACCGGGGCCGATATTGTAAGACAGAACTCCTAAAAGAAGTGCGTCAGACTTTTTGAAGTCAGAAAACAGCGCGATAAATTTATTGAGGTCCTTGCGTAGTAGTGCATCAGCTTCTTTCTCCGTCAGTGGACGATGTTGTGGAAAGTGCTCACCCGGCAGGATTCTATGCCCATATCCGTAGTAAGGTCGGTGTTTCAACTGATGAAGGGTCTCAAAGTGCTTGATTATCAAAACTGCTCGTTCAAAAGGAGGCAACTCCATAATCGACCGCCTTGCATTTGCGACCGGCGTAGTGACCGCGAGGGTCACTAACGCCATGAGAAATATCAGTATTCTTTTCATAAGCCTGTAGGGTTGGTACGTCCGAGGGCAGATGTTTTACCGTTATCATCGCCGCTGTCTTTGCTGTTGAACTCGAAGGTCTGCTGCCACGGGGTCGAATTGAAGTTATCCTGAATGACCACGAGAAATTTGTGAGCTTCGGAAGACTGGGCGGTGTAGTTGAGGCGGAAGGTTTTGCTTTCGAGAAGCACACGGTCATTGTTGACCAGCACGGGGCCGTCAACGAGTTTGAGAGTACCCTCGCCGTCATACTGGAAGTAGCGGATGGTGTAGAGGGTATTGGCATAGTTCCCTTCGGGTTTGATCTCGAAGCGCAGCTCGACGGTCTCGCCCTTGGCGATTTTGTCGCCGTATGGCATGACTTCCACCGTGAACGGATAGGACTGCTGCACGTCGAGGTCATCGGAGCAGGAGGTCAGGGAGATAACGATTGCAAAGAGTGCAATCCAGAACCCGAAAAACCGGGCGGGAGTGAGGCGGGTTTCGCCGATTTTATTCAGAATTGTATTCATTGTTTTTCAGAGTTTTAATTTTGAATTGTTTGAAATTTTGGGTTGGGTAGCCACAAGGAAATCGTTGAGGTCCTTGTGGTCGGGATAGAGAGCAGACTTATCCATTACCTTGTCGTCCAACTCCCTGCGGAGTCTGGCAAGGGCGGATCGTCCAGCCTCGTCGTTATCGAAGTAACAGGCGATTACGGAATAGTCCGGGAAGATGGTCAGGGCTTTGCCGACATTGGCAACGGAGTTGAGAACAACCGAGTCGGAACCGTCATTGAGTCCGAGGCGTTCCGCTGAAAGGAAGTCAATGAAGCCTTCAAACACGTTGCACCGGGTGTTACCATCGGCGATGTGGGTTATGTGCTTGGGCGGGTATGACCCCTTGTAGAAGGAGTTGCGAAGCTCAAAACCATGTGCGTTGTTCTCGAAACCGATGGCATAGTAGTCTTTGCCGTGAAGTCTGTAATCGACCTGCACACACCACCGTTGGGCGATGTTCCGGGGAATACCTCTGTCAGCGAGATATTTCAGCAATGCCGGTGATTCAAGTTTTGAGACTTTCACGTCCTCAAATGTCGGCTGCTCGATGAACGGCTCAGGCTTATAGAGCTTTGCAATAGGCATCTGCATCTTTTCGGCGATGAACTCCGCCTGCCTGATGAAGTCGGTGGAGTTACACAGTTCTCCGGCAAGAGTAAAAATGTCGCCTCCGGCACCACTGCCAAAATCGAACCATACCCCCTTATGGGGATTGACATGGAACGATGGCTTACGCTCACTTCGGCAGGGGGAGTAAAACCACAGACCTTTGCTGTCGCGTCCGGTAGGCTGATAACCCAACTGATTCAGGAACTCGACAAGCGAGATTTTACGGATTTCGTCGATGTTCATAGGCGCATCTTCCGTTTGGGTTTGTCAGGCTTCTGCTCCTGTTTGGGCGGTTCTATCTTCTGTTCCTTGTCTTTGGTCTTATCCAAAGCCGACATTTCAGAGGCGATATATCGGTTAAGTTCCGACATATTACACGAGCCGGTCAGCTCATAGGCAAGGTCATAGATTCCGCCGTATGCGCCTGACTTGGTGTCACGCCAGAGGTTTGTTTCGGTGTTGATTACCATTGTCGGACCGGGCTTATCATCGTAGGGAGCATTGTAAATCCTCAGATTGCCGTCGGCAGCCACCGGGTGTTCCTGACCCAAAGCCTTCATAAAATCGGTAAGTTTCACTTTCTTTATATCGAGGCTGATAACTGTCGGCTCCTGTGGGCGACGTGCCATTGCCGACAGTTCCTTGCCCTGTTCATACTCGTTCATCATTTTGAGAATATACTCAATCGGGTCTTTATATACGTCAGGATTCATGGCAAGAGTGGCGAGATCTTTCAGACCGCCGGAATCATCGGTTGCGTAATCATGCCAGATATTTGTTCTGGTATTAACCAAAAATATTGGTTCCGGGTCATCACGGTAAGGAGTATAATACATTGCAGCTCCTTCATATACCACTGCCGGTTTCTCGCCGAGAGCCGCCATGAACTCCGTCAGCAGGATATTCTTAATGTCATTTTTCGTATATCGCATAGGCTAAAACTGGTATTTAAGATGTAAGCCATAGGCGCAGAGGAAATGCCCCGTGTCATTGCCGAATACAAATCGCTCCTTGATATGCGCACCGAGTACCACATGGTCATAGAGATAGAAATCGGCTGACAGCGTTACTGCGCCGCCATAGATGAAGGCATCATCGGCTCCGATTGTGGCACCGTCTTTCAGTACCTGTTTGCCCCAGTTGACTGTCTCATAGCCACCGAGGGCAGACACACCGCCATAGAGGTGGAATGTCTGCGAATAGTCGCTGACAATATGGAGATTGTAGCCAACTTCACCAGTGAACTGAGCAATGGGAATGCGACCTTTCTCTCCGTAGGGCTTGTAGGTCTGGAGATATTCGCCACCGAAAGACCAAGTGTTGGCGTTATCGCCCTTGATTACGGAGTAGAACAAACCCAAATTATAGCCACAGTTGCGGGAGTTGCCAGTGTAGAAACCGTTTACCATATCGGTACGAACTTCGACTGCCGACATTCCGGGGAGGCATCGTTGGGCAAATGCTTCCCCTCCGAAGAGGGAAAACACTGCCACAGCGAAGATTGCAAGAATCTTCTTCATAGGATTACTGGATTGAAAGTTCGTCAATTACGTTGGCTCTTACAATGTCCTCATTATCGACCACAAAAGACTGATGGCGACCGCCTTCTTTCTCAGCGATCTCGATAACGAGCTGCTTATCGTCGGGGATGGTGAATTTCTCCAAGGCGAACACCGTGCGCTCCGACTGCTTGCCGTGTACCACCGTCACATAGTTCTGGGCACGGAGCGGTTCAAGTACCTGCTCCTGCATGGCAGTCCGTTTTATAACCTTCTTATCCACAATCTTAAAGCTGACATAATCAATATCAAAGGCGATATTGCTGGTATTCTTCAGTTCGGTATGGAAGTAGAGAAGACCATTGTTTGTATAGATGGATTTCAGAAGAAACTGCACACCGAATCGCTTTGAGCCGATATGCTTTATCTCGCGCTTGTTCTGCTTGTAGATTGACTTCATAATCAGCTTGACAAGCATCGGAGACTCCGAGCCAAGACGCTCCAAGAATATCTCCTGCGCGTTGTTGGGACGGTTGACAGCCTCGCCGTCATGAAGAAAGTCGGTCATCTCAATGCTCAGAAGCAGAGGCTCTTTCGCAAACTTGACATTGAAGGTGTAGTAGCTCCCATCATCGGTGATTACCGAGAGATTAGTCTCCTGCTTGAACGACTTGAAGGCTGACTTGACACGAAGCACATTCTTCGCACCATCGGCTATTCCAGCCACGAGATTTTCATTGCCGAGGTCGCAATATACAATCTCAGCCGGGAAGATGATGTGGGTGGTCTTGTTGTAGCAGACCTCCAGTGCGTGAGGGGGGATCATGCGGTCGAAGCCCACCTTGCGGGTCAGACCGTCGAACTTGTCGCCGTCGGTGTAGTTGGGCCCGTACACGTTCATATCGTGCTCGGATACCTGCTCAGCGTCAGGAGACACGTTGTTTTCAGTGTTATTTACTTTGTCTGTCTTGGCAAAAGCCGGGGTTGCCATGCCGATGAGAGCGATGGCAGAGAGAATAAATGTTTTCAGTTTCATAAAAATTTACGTTGGATTTTGTGGTTTGTTAATCGTTTTCGGGCTGGTAAAGCATTACGCGGTACCCGGATTTCAGATGCACCTTGACAGTGCGCATCTTCTTTGTGAGATACTGACTTACGCCGTTGATGAGACCTCTGCCCACATCGGAGGCAATCTGCGCTCCGGCATCAGTGGAGATGTTGATTGAACTGCCCATCGTGCTGCCCATGTTGGCACCGATTTCGTGAAGCGCGTCCGACTCCATAGAGTTGGGGATATTGATACCCTCCTGACCGTCGGAGTCAAAGACTTTCAACTCTACCTCATAGATCGAACCGTTTGTCTCCACCGAGGTAATCTCAATCTCCAGACGCTCGTCCTGCAATCGGGTGGCACCCACCACCGTGGTGTTACGGGGAATGAGCCTGTTGCCTATCCACATCGGTTCGGTGGTTCTCAGTTTCACCGACTGACCGTTAGTGACGGACTGGTTTCCGGCTATGACAGCGGCGATTGTATTCTTACCGACAGACCTTTTCATGCCGACCGAGGTGTTGAATCCTCGCTCGTTTGTTGCGGCACTCAATGTAGATACCACATTATGGGTCACATTCTGAACCGGCTGAACGTTGCGTTTGCCTTTTTCATCGGACTGAAGCGGAGCCTGATAATTGCCGTTGCCATTACCCATATACTGTGCGGCAAGCTGATATGACCTTTCGAGTAGTTCCATCTCGTTGGGTTGCTGAGTCTGCTGCTGAGCGATGGAGTTCTGCATCTCCAGTTCGTCGATGCGGGTCTGTAACTCCGCCACCTGTTCGGTTTGGCTGTAATCGGGAACATAAAAATCCTGCAATGAAGCCTGAGCCTGCTGGTAGGCGTTAGCCGAGTTCTGGATTTCGTCAGGAACAGCGGATTCCGACGGGGCGGTCACGGTGTCGAGCTGGAGAGTAACGGCATTGATTGTGCTGTCATTCTGCGCCTTCTCCTTCTGCATATCCTCCTGTTCGTAGGCGGCAATCTTGGTTTTGGGCATACCTTCGGAAGTCTGGTCAGGGAGTTCCATGTTTGCCTTTCCCTTTTCGGTTTCCTCTTCGCCACTCGGGGCAAAGATGAGCCAGAGGCAGACGAGACACGAGAGGGTCAGCAGCGTATAGACCGCCAGTCTTTTCAGTCGCTCACGTTCAGCCGGGGTCTTGGGCGTGAGCCTTGCTTTGAGATCATCGAGGAACTTCATAATCAAGTATTTTTGGTGAGACATCGGGATTGTCGTTGGAGGGTAGTTCCAACTGACGGATATGCTCTATCTCGATAGCCTGCCGAGCGTGGCCGGCTCCCATCTTGTAGCAGGCGTGACCGAATACGAAGAAGGCAATCAGGATGAAAGCCGTGAGCAGCACGGTGACGACCGTCAGGCGTTGTTTGTGGGGAATATCGTCGCAGACCCTACGGACTTTGGCGGACAGTCGCCCCTTCGGGCCGTGCCACACCTTATTATATAAGGGTGACACGAGGTTTTGAATTTTCTGTTTTATACTCATTGGGATAAAGTACGTTTTGTAGTTATCAAATCTTTGTTCTCTAAAATCGTCAGACCCTCGATCATGAAGCCGTTGGGGTTGTCGTCGGAGCGGGAGGTATTGACGAGACGGCACTGCGTTATCAGCGACCTTTCGGTGACATTGCTCTGACGGATAATCATCTGCCGGGCGTAGGTCCTTACGTTATAGGGATAGTCGTTGAAGTCAGTGACTATGCTGTCCACCTGCAAGACCTGAGTGATGTTTCCGGCGATGATGCGGTTGTAGTAACCCTTCTCGACATAATCGGAGTAGTAGTTATAGGCACTCTTGTCGGCCAGTGACATGGCGCGGTTGATGTTGTGTTCAATCGCCGACTTGTCGGGCGACAGAGTGAAGAACAGTTCATGGAAGCGTCGCACGTGTTCACGTGCCTCCGCCGGGCGGTTCTGCTCCATGTCCTGAGACAAGGCAAGCATCAGGGACTTGCCGTTGTCGAGGACATAGATTTTCTCCCGCTGCTTTTCGGCAAAGTTCAGCGACAGCACCACCGAGCCGATTGCGATGAAGGCACAGAGCGATACCATGACGATGCCGAACAGCCTTATCTGCCGAAAAGAGGTTTCGATGTTTTTTAATGACTTAAATTCCATAGTTTTAATTGTTGATACTAATCTTTGAGAAATTGGAATATGTGGCTTATGACCGCCACTGTCCAGCCGTTGCCGAGCATACGGTATATGTCGGACTCCCTGCATACCCATTCGTACCAGTCGGGTATCGTCTGCAAACGGCACCATTCCGTCGGGGTAAGATGCCGCAGCCCGATTTTTCCGTCCTGTACGAGCATACACACGCTCTGATGGCTCGCTGAGGCACGGACACAGGCACCCTTGCCACTCATGACCGGTCTGAATCCGACACCTGATTTCCGTGAGTCAATGGAGCCGGATATAATCCGCACGGGTTCATCGGAATATCCGCATGATATTATCATGTTGTCTTTCCGGACTGTGGTCAGCGTGTTTGTCTTTCCGTCAGTACGGATTTCAGGCTTTTGCTCGTTAAACCCATTCTCCGGGTTTAATCTGCCACGGAAAGCCACGCAATACTGTTGACCGTTTATGACGGAAACCGTGTCGTCATTCGATCCCGCATTTTCAAAATCAAGTTTTATTAGATGACTGATTTGCCTTTGGGACAGGTAAAACCGCCTATCGACATCTTTTTCAAGAATGTCGCTCAGAAATATGCCTTTGTCTTTCGGTTGCGGTATGTCGGCATATACATCTTCACCGAACAGATGCGGCACGGTTCTCGTGCGGATATTTGTCCAATACAGTCTCACACGGTTCTGAGCGGAGACAAGGGCTGAATTTATCATCACCGGGAAAATACCCAGTTGGCAACTGATGACATTTTCATGTTCCTTGAGCATCCTGACATTCTCCAGCATGAACTTCACATCGGGATTGTACCTCTGTATCTCACGCAGAATCCTGACATACTCGAAGAACAACACACTTCGCGGATCATTGAAATTCAACTGCTTTCCGGCAAAACTGAATCCCTGACAGGGCGAGCCACCGATAAGGAGGTCAATCGGGGGAAGGTCGGTAGCTTTCACCTCAGTGACACTGCCCAACTGAATAGAGTCGGGGAAATTGTGCTGAGTCTGCCTTATAGCCTGAGGGTCAATCTCGGATGCGAAATACTGCTTAATCTTAATACCCGCTTCCCGTAACGCTATGGCTCCGCACGACATGCCGTCAAACAATGACAGCACCGTAAGTCCATCATTGCACATAATGGGTATGGAACCATGTTATTTGAGCAACTTCCCGGCTCGACCTGCGAGATTGCCTGTCACGCCACCGGCGATGCTGCCGGCCCATGAGCCTCCGGTCATGGCGGTGTTGTTGATGGAGCGGTTGTAGCTGCCCATGCCACCTGCCTGAATAATCCAGCCCGCAACGGTCGGGATTGTGAAGTACCCGATAATGCCGATGATCATGAAAATGACATAAGCGGTATTTGATCCGTCGAGGTCAACATTCGGATTATTAGTCAGTTCCGAAATGTCATTCTGGAGCATCAGCACCTGAATCTTGGCAAGGATTGTGGAGAATAAATCAGCCACGGGCAACCACAGGTAGGTCTGAATGTATCGGCAAATCCATTGGACGAGGGTGTTCTGGAATCCGTCCCACACTGAAATGGCAAAGGCAATCGGCCCGAGTATCGCCAGCACGACGAGAAAGAATGTCCTTATCGTGTCTATTGTCAGCGATGCGGCTTGGAACAGCATTTCAAGAAGCTCACGAAAAAAGTTTTGGATAGCCTTCTTGACCTTATACATACCCCGCTCGATATACATTCCGGCGGCGGTGCCAATCTCAGTCACTCCGAGTTCGTCAATCTGCCTGTCAAACTCGGCATCATCGACAAGGTAGGCGGTGGATGGATCTCGCATCATCTGTTCATATTCCAGACGGTCTTTTTCCTCCCGGTACTTTTTCATGTCGAGCGTCTGCCTTTCGAGCATCGAGGCGGTTCCCTGCACAATCGGCGACATTACCGAGTTGATGGTGCCGAGAACAATCGTCGGGAAGAACATGATACAGAAACCGATGGCAAAGGGACGCAGGAGCGGGAACACATCCACCGGTTCGGCTCTTGACAATGCCTGCCAGATACGATAGGCGACGTAGAACAATGCGCCGAGTCCGGCTATGCCCTGGGCCACTCCCGCCATATCGCTGCAAAGAGGCATCATCTCATCGTAGAGCGACCGGAGTATGGAGTGGAGATTTGAGAAATCTATCGCGCACAGCATAGGCATTACCAGTATTTTTCAGAACCGTCGCCATAGAGGTTGACAACCCTCTGGGTGTCCGCCTTCTTCTTGGCTCTGAGGTATGATACACTGATGTTTTTGTTAGTGAAGTACGCCGTCAGGTTCTTCAGACGCTTCATCTCCTTGTAGCAATCATCGACAACATCCATACGGTCTTTGTCGGTCATGCTTAACGTTGAGATATTTACGACCTGTTTCAGATCGCTAAGGACTCCGTTGGCTTCTTCGAGGATACGGGTGTAGCCGGAGGCGATTGCCGACAACTCCGCGCTTGTGAAATTGGGGTCGGTCAGCATCTTCTTGAAGTTGTTGACGTAATAGCCGGATATGTCGCCGAGCATCAGGACTGTCTGCTGCACCTTACGGGCGTCGCGGACAAGGTTATTCACCTGCTGGAGAGCGTCGTAATACTTCTTCGCCTGCTGGTAAATCTTTACCGTCTCCTTAAAGTTGTTGACCATATTAGTAGCGGTCGTTGACTCCTGAACGAGTGACTTAGAAGAGTTTACGATACTCTGGGCGATGTTGGACGGGTCGATAACCGTCCATTGGGCGGAAGCCCTGCCCGTGCCTAACAGGAGGCACAGGGCAATGATGGGGAATAGAAATTTTAATTGTCTCATTTTTTACGTTGGATTTTGTGGTTATCGAATTTTGGAGGCCATGCCTCCGATTATTTTCACTCCCACGAAAAGCAGGAGCAACGAGAATGTTATCAGGGCAAGCAGTCCGATCAGCAGACCAAAAAGTATTGCCCACAGCACATAGAGGACTTTCATAGCGGCAACCATTGTGAGAGGTGGTTGGCAATGTTTGTAATCACATCATAGACAAATGGCTTGGCATACTGGATAGCCTTGTATGTCGCCACAAAGACTGCGGACAGTATTGCAATACCGGCGAGAAACAGGATAAATCCTGTCAGCACTCCGAGAATCGGGTGAAACACTTTGGGGATCTTCATGTCGCACCCTCCTTTCTCTCGTTGGCGAGCATCTTGATGGCAGCTTCGGTGTCGCCTCCAAGTTGCTTCGCCTTGTTGAGTACCTGAATCTTCTCCGTTTCCTCGGTGGTGTAGCAGAGGTATTCCTCCATGGACACCTCTGTGGCATAGACCGCTGACTGTGTGCCACCGAGACCAATCCACACTTCTTTATACAGACGGTTGGGATTATTCGCCATGTTGATACTGAGTATCTGGCTTTTCTCCTTATCGGTCAGACCGAGTAGCTCCTGAATCTGGTCAAAGCGATTCATATACTTGCGCTGATCGAGCAGAATTTTACAGTCGGAATTGTTGATGATTGTCTCCTTGACAATCGGTGACGATATAATGTCGTCAACCTCCTGCGTAACAACCACGGCCTCCCCGAAATACTTACGGACAGTCTTGAACATATACTTGAGATACTCACTCATGTTGGTCGTTGACAGCGCTTTCCACGCCTCTTCCACCACCAATAATTTGCGGATGCCTTTCAAGCGTCTCATTTTGTTGATGAAGGCTTCCATGATGATTATTGTCACCACCGGGAACAGCTCCTTGTTGTCCTTCACGGCATCCACTTCAAAGACCACAAACCGCTTGTTCAACAGGTCGATGTTGTCCTTGGAGTTGAGCAGGAAATCGAAACGGCCTCCTTGGTAATACTGCCGCAGGGTGGTCAGGAAGTTGTCAATGTCGAAATCCTGCTTGTAAATGGGGATGGGACGTTGTGCCATTTCAGCGCGATACTCGTCACGCATAAACTCGTAAAATGAGTTGAAGCACGGAACTATGTCCTTATCCTTAGCCATTTTTTCAAGGAACATCGACAATGCCGAACCCAATTCACCGCTCTCGGTCTTGGTCACTCTGTCGTCCTCCGACTTCCAGAGTGTCAGTAGTAGCGTTTTGATTGAATCTTTCTTCTCCACGTCAAAGACCCCGTCATCCGTATAGAAGGGATTGAAAGAAATCGGGCTATCCTCGGTGTAGGTGTAATACACACCTTCCTCGCCATGCGTTTTATTATGAATCAGATTGCAAAGACCCTCGTATGAGTTGCCGGTGTCAATCAGGAGGATATGCGCTCCCTGTTCATAATATTGGCGGACAAAATGGTTGGTGAAAAACGACTTTCCGCTACCTGACGGCCCGAGAATGAACTTGTTGCGATTGGTAGTGATACCACGTTTCATTGGTTCATCGCTTATATCCAAGTGGATAGGTTTACCCGTAAGGCGGTCAACCATTTTGATACCGAAAGGCGAAAGGCTGCTTCGGTAGTTAGTCTCGGCAGTGAAGAAGCAGACGGCAGGCTCGATGAAAGTATAGAAACTTTCCTCGGCGGGGAAGTCAGCCTCGTTACCGGGCATTGCCGACCAGAACAGTGTCGGGCAGTCGATGGTGTTATGCCGTGGCATACAGCCCATTGTCGCCAACTGACCGCCGACATCATTCTTGATTCGCCGCAGTTCTTCGGTGTCATCGCTCCATGCCATGATATTGACATGGCAGCGGACGGAGGTCAAACCGTATGAATGAGCCTCGTTGAGATAGCGGTCAATCCACTCCTTATTGATTGCGTTTGAGCGTGAGTAGCGGCTCAACGAGTTCATATTGCGGGCGGTTTTCTCAAACTTCGCCAGATTATCGTCATGGTCATCAATCAGGATATACTGATTATAGATGTGGTTGCAGGGTAAGAGCAACCCGACAGGAGAGGCGAAGCTCAATCTACAATCTGAGCGGTCAGTCGATAACCGCTCATAACGGTTATCAGTGCTGACTTTGCCGGGAAGATCATCAGTATCGGACAGAGTGTGCAGACATAGCATCTTGTCCCCTATGCGCATTTGACGTGCATCGAGGTCTATATCCTCCAGACAGGTTACATCGTCCATTGTCAGCGACATATACTTCTCAATAAGTCCGGAAGCCGTGTCAGTGCCAACCAGTTCATCATCAGAAAGACGGCGCAGCCTGATATAGCCGGTGTCATTGATGATACGCTCGAACTGTTCGACACTCTCCATGAACTTTACCACCATCTCGTGATTGAGTTCCTTCGGAGTGATACGCCCACGGCAGAGGGTGGAGAAATTGGATTGCTGGCGCATACGCTCCTTTGTGGTCTTTGTCAGAAACAGGTAGCAATTGTGCGCCAGATACGGACGCTCATTGAAGTGACGCTCAAAACTGCGGTCAAGGAACGACAATTCATCTTTGTCAAGTTCCGGCTTATAGCTTTGTGCGACAAACCAATCCTGCTTGTGCGCCACCGAATAATGCGGCAATACCTTGATTGCCTTGCACCATGCTCCGTGCATGGCTTCATATTCGGCGGATGTTACCGTGAAAAGTTCCGGCAGACTGACCTCAAAAGCGACTGTGATATCAGCGTCTTTGCTGATGATGCAGCCGTGTTCAACGGCAAGCAGCGGCAGCTTGGATTCCAGTGTTGTGGCTTTAAGAGGGTGTTTAATAATGAATGTTAATATTCGGGAGCCGATTTAGCAGCA
>ERZ777305.468-NODE-468-length-66207-cov-8.197439_pt1 | contig 66207 bp, 48 predicted proteins | sample MGYA00374965_ERZ777305 | MGnify/ENA primary metagenome ERZ777305 (study PRJEB29328, sample SAMD00013331) | mouse gut metagenome | study: EMG produced TPA metagenomics assembly of the Metagenome analysis of fecal microbiota from mouse which was promoted...
CTGCAAATTTATCATTTCTATTTCAGTTTCGGTTTGCCGCTGCAAATCTAAGGTTCTATTTCAGTTTCGGTTTGCCGCTGCAAATCTAAGGTGACGCAAATTTAATCAAACTTCCCCGATTATACAAATAGGCCGTCATTGCGCAGACAGGGAAAAGAAGCCCCGGCCTTCTGAGGGGCCGGGGCTTGTATGAGGGGTTATGCGTGGTTTCACTCGGCGGGCGCGCCTTTGACAAGCGCTGTGGCGTCATCCTTGATCACCTCGGCCGTGCTGTCGGCGGGGATATGGATGGTGGCCAGCGAGGGGCATCCGGTGGCTACGCACTTGCGGAGCGCCGTGTTGCCGCTCAGGTCGAGTCTGGAGATGGATGTGTTGGAGCAGTCGATTGTCTCGAGCAACGTCCATTTGCCGGCCTCGTCGAGCTGGATGAACGGGTTGTCGTTGAACTTGACGTTCACCAGTCCCTTGAGCGACCACATCGTGATCTCGGAAATCTTGTTGTGCGACACGTCCATGTCGGCAAGCTTGCTGTTCTCGCGGATTTCGGCCGTCGCGATCTCGTTGTTCGAGAGGTCGAGCTTCACAAGATTGTCGAGGAAGTAGAATCTCGCTCTGGTGAGCCTGTTGTCGGACAGGTCGATGGAGACGATTTTCTTCGAGGCCATGTCGGAGACCTCTTCGAGAGCGTTGCCGGAGGCATCGAGGGTCTCGAGCGCGGTCTGGCGCTTCACATCGAGCCTGGTAAGCTTGTTGCCGCTGAGGTTGAGGTTCCTGAGGCCCATCTGCATGGAGAGGTCGATCTCGGTCAGTTCGTTGCCGGAGAGGTCGAGGTCTGTGATGTTCTCGAAGTAGAAGATGTCGGCGCTCCTGAGACCTTTGCCCGCGAGGCTGAGTGAGGTCACGGCGTTGGCTTCCTCTATGGAGATTTTGCCGTCCTTGTCGGTGTCGGCGGTTTCGATCATGATCTGACGGAATGCCGGATCGGCGATTTCGGCGGCCACATCCTCCGGATACTCGCGGGGCACGCGTGTGATCATTTCATTGGAAACTCCGTTGAGACTGTTGATAACCTGGCCCTCATACATGGTCACCTTGTAGAGGTCGTAGCAGAAGTTGAGTGAAAGTGAGTTGAGCTTCACGCTCTTGCTGACGTCCACTTTGCGGAGCGACGGGCTGGAGCCAAGGTCGAGCGACACGAGCTGGCGGTTGGTCTCGGTGGTGAACTCCCTGATGGCTGTTCCTGACATGGTGAGTTCCCTGAGGGCCGGGAATGCCGAGAAGTCGGGCGCCTCGAAGTCTGTGGAACCCGAGATGGAGAGAACACTGAGGTTGTCGCAGCCCGAGAGGTCGAATGACTTCAGCTTGTCGCCTCCGGCCGTGAACCGGCGCAGGTTCTTGCAGTCCCTGAGAGTGAAGGTGACAAGGTTGTTTCCGGCGATGGTCATTTCCTCGAGGGCGGGGAGGGCGGTGAATTCCAGGGTTTCCAGACCGTTATGCATCGTATAGAGCTGACGCAGGGCCTTCTTTTCGCCGAGTCGGAGAGTCTTCAGGCTGCTGAAGAATCCTGTCTGAAGCTCCTCCAGGTCGGGGCAGCAGTTGGAGAGGTCGATCTCTTCAAGTCCGGAGCATCCCTGCATCAGCAGCTTTTTGAGGGCGGTGAGATGCTTGATTCCGGCGAGCGATTTCACCTGCTTGTTGGAGAGATCGAGCACGCTGAGCGCCTCGATTTCAGCCTCCGAGAGGCGTCCGTCCTTGTCGGTATCGCCCTTCGATACCTCGGCCAGAACCATGGGGTCGGTAAACTCGGTGAGGGCCACATAGTTTTGCGGAGGCTCCGGGGGGAGCTGCGACTCGTCGAACGAGAGGCCGACCACTTCTTCAATGGGATACCTGACAGTTTCTCCCGACTGCAGGGTCACTGTGAGCGACTGGGCGGCGGCGCCGAGCGGCATCAGCGCCAGAGCTAACATTGCTGTTTTTTTCATGATGGGATGTCGTTAACGGATGAATTTGATGGCCTTCTCGTTCACCATCAGTATGTAGGTGCCCTGAGCGAGGTCGGTGAGGTTATAGGAAAGCTCGGCTTCGGCCGAAACGGTTGTAACGGCGCGGCCGTTGAGGTCGAAGATGCGGAGTGTCAGGGTATTCTCCGGATATGTGGCCCGGAGAATGCCGTCGCTGACGGTTACCTCGAGCCCCTCGTCCAGCTCGAACTCATAGAGTCCTGAGACGGTGGCGAAGCGCATCACCTCGATTGCCTCGATGTCATGTTCGCGGAGTCCGTCGGTGGCATGGTTCACCACCATCCTGTCGCCGTCGAAGGTGATGTTGATCACTTCCGTGATGTCGTATTTATGGGAGGTGCCGTTGTATTCCTTCACCTCAAGCATCTTTTTTGTGTCGGCCGAGGCGCCTGCCGCGAGCAGGGCCGCCGCCATCAACACTATGGTCTTTTTCATCTTTTCTGTTCTTTTGATTGTGATGGATGATGGGTTAGTTGCGGCCGAGGGAATCGTCGGCTGTCGTTTTCCCGGTTTCCCCCGAGGGGGCGAGACGGCCGGTGTCGGTCGCCGCGCTCTTCTTTGCGAAGGAGGGGGCGCTTATCAGCTTCACCTTTCCGTCGGGCGATACCGCTCCCACATAGCAGGGAGCATTCGAGGGCTTGGTCCAGAAGTCGTAGGCCGGGGTGATGTTCTCTCCCTTTCTGGGAGTGAACTCCTCGTAGTGCCAGGGTCCGAGCTTGCCGTCCTTGTCCTTGGCTATGTAGGAGAAGGAGTATGTCACGCCGTATGTGAGGGTGCGGTACAGACCTTCGGGACTGTTGGTGATGTTGAGGCCGTCGAGCTGGATGAGATGGAGCAGATAGTCGTCGCCGCCGAGGTCATCGTAAGTGCCTTCGGGCATCCAGAGTCCGCCGGTGTAGTATGCGGCTTCGGCGTTGGGCTCGAATTTCGCGCGGAACACCACCATGTCGGTGTAATCCTTCCAGCGGTCCCAGTCGAGTTCCGCCAGTTCGGAGCCGTCGAAGAGTTCCCAGCTGGTCTTGACGTCGGCCTTGGACTCTCCGAACGGAATGGCCGGAGTGGTGAAGTCAAGGGTGAAGAAGTGGGTGGTGTTGCCGCCTGACCATCCGCAGACGAGCATAGTGTATTCGGTTTCGGAAACAACGTTGAAGGAGCGGGTGATCTCTCCCTTCAGGGTGTAGTAGTTGGGAGTGTTGTCGTAGTAATGTTCGATCTCCTCGCAGATGGTCTGTTCGTCAAGAGTACCGTCGGGATTGGTGACGTACTGCATCTCCTCCTTGGAAACGAGCAGCGGGATATAGTACTCGTCGTCCCTGGAAGGCTTGAAGGTCACGGTGAACTTGTTGTAGGTGGTTTCCTGCGGAACCATTTCCACTGTCATGTCGCTCTCGGGAGCGGGGAGAGTGGAGCGCTGCTCGTAGTACACGTCGGTGGTGCGCTTGCCGTTGGCGTCGATTCCGAACACGTAGACGTTGTATTTGCGGTTGGGCGAGAATGTCCAGAAAAGATCGTCTCTGCCCCACTTGGTCACCTCGCCGGAAAGCATCCAGGGAGCATTGGCCCAGGTAATGCCCTCGCCGTAGAAGCCCTGCTGCAGACGGCTGTCCTCCATGTTGATGAGCCGCTGTGCCATCTGGTACTTGTCGTAGCCCACGCATTTCGACTCCTCGACGAACGCGGCGTAGTAGCGCTCGCTGTTGTCGGAGGGCTTGATGTGGATCTGCATGTCGTTGTCCTTGATCACCGGGAAATCGACGGCGAACGTGCAGTCGGAGGTCACATCCTCGGGGATGGTGGTGAATGTTCCGAATTCCATCGGGCTGGTGGTCGGGGTGCCCATCTCGTCCATTCCCCAGCCCACAAGATGATAGCGTGTGCCTTTCCACAGGCCGGTCACCTTTTCGCCGGAGGGTCCGCGGTGGATGATGGTGTTGATGTCGGTGCCGAGTGCGACGGCGTCAAGCACGTTCTGCACCATGTTGTCCATGATGAAGTTGAGGTCGTACTTTGTCCAGTCCATTTCCGATACGTATGTCCAGAAATAGGAGATCTCGTTGTCCGAGGGAATCACCTTGAGGTCGGCCGAGGTCTGGGTGACGTCCGATGCCTCGAGCGTCAGCGAAAGGTCCACCTTGTTGACCGGTGTGGTGGTGAATTTCTTCTTGAAGAACTCGGTGGTCACCTCGCCCTGCAGGGAGAGTCCGTAGCAGTAGATGTAATAATCGGTGTCGTTGGTGAGTTTGGAGTACGTCATGGTGGTGTTGGCGCCGTTCATGGCGTATGCCTGGGGATATTGGGGAAGGAAATCCTCGAGTGTGGTCTCGTAGTATTCGGCGAGACCCTGAAGATAGTCGAGGTCTCCCTCGATCCAGCCCTCGAGGTTGCCGGCGTTGAGATATTTGTCGACAGTCTCGCACTTGGCCACGAAGAAGAGATAGTTGCCGGTGTATCCGTTCGGCTCGATCCGTACCATGGCTTTGTAGGGGGTGAGGATGTCGACGGAGATCCTGAAGAGCGCGTCCTCGTCGTCGTATATCGATTTCTGCCGGACAGTCACTGCGATCGGGCGGGCATCGCCGTATGCCACGATGATGCGGCCGCTGCGTGTGCCTGCGGTCTCGTTGGCTGCGGTGTGGAAATGGATCTCGCCGTTTCTCAGGGAGAGCTCCTCGATCCAGTCGCATTCGGTGGATACCTCGGGTGCACCGTCGGCACCGTCGGCCATGGTGTATGCCACGGAATACCAGGCGCCTTTGGGCTCGGCCTCAACATAATTGCTCTCGAGCTGCACGAAAGCGTCGGTGCCCGGCTTGCCGGAGTCATATCTGAAGGGAAGCTCGCCGTCCACGGGCGCGTATGCTGAGTTGACGCATACATATCTGTCTCCCACTTTCTCGGCCACGTATATCAGCAGACGGCTGTTGGCCATCTTCCATGCGTTCTTGATCGAGATGGTCTGAGTTGTGAACGCTACGGAGCCTTTCTGCACGGCGCCGAGGTTGACGCCTGTGAAGCCGCCGTCGGTGTCGCGGCCCACGAGCGTGCGGACCACATTGTCGTGGGTGGAGAAGTCCACGTTGCCGAGGGTTTCGCTTTCATAGTTTTCCTGATCGGCCTTGATGCCGTCCTCGATCAGCATGGCTCCCACGCGGTAGCGGCCGTTCTCGCCGGCTTTCATCGCGATGGTGAGGTCGATGGTGTTTTCGTTGATTGTCGCCAGGGAGGCGATGCCGGAGGGAACCGTGGCCGTCATCTCGCCGTCGATCAGCTGTTTCAGTTTGTCAGCCATCAGGTTGTAGTTGCGGAGAGCGCCTACGCCGTCGTTCTTCCAGTTGATGTTGGTGAATGGATATCCTGCTCCCGTGTAGGGTTTCGACACCTCGCGGATCAGGTCGGTGCCCATCGGGTCGTTATCGTAGGAATGTAAGGCGGCGAGGGTGAACGCATCCTTGTAGTTGTCATCGGCCGCGACTGTGCGCAGGGCCATCACCATCTTCGGGCAATAGCCGCAGTTTGTGCCGGTGTGTTGTGTGAGAAGGACCTTGCGGGTGAAGTCCGTCGATGTAGGGTAAGGGTCCTCGGGCAGCTGTACATTGTCCGTCGTCCCGTCGAACCTGATGTCCTTGATGTTTTCCACGGGAATGCGTGCTTCTTCGCCCGACTTCAGTTGTATCACGAAGTCCTTGGCTACTGCTATGAGCACGATGCATGCCGAGGCAAGCAATAAAGATAAGAATTTCTTCATAGCGGAATATTGGTTAAATTAGTAATTCGGGGAAAGAGAAATCGCTCACAAAGTAAATAAAAATGTCGGAATAAAGAATGCGAAATCGGACAAAAAGCGCAAAATCTAACAAAATGTGCTATAAAACATCTGAAGAGAGAGGGGAGTGGCAGGACTTTGAATTTTGGGCGGATAAATATTCGATATGGGCCGCAGGGTTAGAGGTGTGAGAGCATGGCGGGAGCTTTGGGCCCCCAGTAGGTGTTGAACATTTCGCGGGTCACTTTCCAGCGGCGGTGGCTCCATAGCCAGTACTGTGGAGCCTCCCGGATGTTATCTTCAAGCATACGGAAGTACGCTCGGGTGATTTCGAACAGCGGTTCATTTTTCGGGGAGTCGGTCACGCGGATGAAGCGCAGTGTGTAATAGCCCCGCTTCGGGCGGGAGATATGGATGAAATATACTTCGGAGTCGAGGAATCTCGCGATTCGCTCGGGTCCGGTGAGCACGGGGGTGTCGCGGTTGAAGAAGTCGGTGAAGAGATGGAGGTCGAGATGGGGAGCCTGGTCGGCGATATAGCCGGTGATGCTCGGTATGCCGGCGCGTTTCCATTCCACGAGACGGCGCAGTGTGTCGTCCATGGCGATGTTTTCCGAGCCGAACCGTGTCCGGATGTCCATGAAGAGCCGGTCGAAGGCGGCGTTGCTGAGCGGATGGTAGATCTGTGCTCCGACGGAGTTTCCGGGGATGTGCAGCGGGATGGACGACACCCATTCCCAGTTGCAATAATGTCCCAGAAGGAGCGTGACGTCGCGGCCTCGCCGCAGTGCATCGCACGGCTGCTCCAGGCCCTCCATCCTGACGCGCCGGCGTATCTGTCTCTCGCTCATGGATATCATTTTTACGGTCTCCACTATGTAGTCGCCTAAAAAGCTATAGAAATCATGCTCGATTTTGCGGCGCTCCTTTTCTGTCATCTCGTGGAAGGAGGCCCTGAGGTTTTCACGGACCACACGGCGGCGGTAGCGGAGCACTTTCCCGGCCAGCAGCGCCAGGCCGTCGGAAATGAGGTAGAGCGCGCGCAGCGGCAGTAGCGACAGGGGGTAGAAAACGGCGCGCAGCGCACGGTAACCCGCGCGCTGGCCGAATGTGAAATTTTTTCTTCCGAATCTCATTGTCTGTCGTCGGTTCTGTCGTTCTGTATCTTCTTCCCGCCGAAGTAGCCGCTCCGCATCAGCCGGTTGAAGATGATGATGTTGCGTGCCTGCTGGCGGAGCATCACCGGGCGCACCGCCGTGAGCTGCACAACCCAGCCTACGGCCCACCATGCGGCGGCGAGAATCCAGAGCATCAGGTACTCGTGGCTCACCTGAGCCAGACTCGACCCGTTGCTGCTCATCTTGATGAATCCCTCCACTCCCCATGTCGAGGGGCAGATGTCGCTCAGCGCCTTCCACACCGGAGCCATGTCGTAACGCGGCCATATCATGCCCGACAGGAAGAGGAACACCACGGAGGTTATCACCCAGCAGACGAACACCGACTCGCGCTCCGTCACCAATCCCTGGAAGGCGAAGCCGAGGCCGAAGCAGGCTATCACCATCGGGAGGAGGAAGGCCATCTCCTCAAACAGGTTTCCCGCTATCGGGAAGGAGAAGATGAGCGGCACATAGTGGATCATGAACACCGCCGGAAGAATCAGGATGGTGATGTAGGCCAGCATCTGGGCGCACATGGTGCCGAATATGGAGGGTTCGTAGTTGTCGGCGTCGTAACGCACCAGGGTGCGCCGTTCCCTCTTCGCCCCCCCGGCCATGCCGATCACGAGGATGATGCACTGCTGGAGGATGAGCACCACGATGCCGGGCATGATGAAGGTGTCGAATCCTCCCTGGATATTGCCCATGTTGATGTTGGCGATGGGGAGCAGGTCGCCGTCGGCCACCGTTCCGACGAGCGGCACGGTGTCGTCGATTTTCTGCGTCAGGATCTCGGCTCCCATGTCCATCATCACGTTGGTGGCGGCCACCACGAAGCCCCGGTACCGGAGCAGGAGTCCCATGTCGCAATACATAACGGCCTGCGCGGTGGAGTTATTGCCGACGCTCCTTTCGAAACCCTCGGGAATCTCGAGGATGGCGTAGCAGTCGCGTCCGGCCATCGCGCGGCGCGCCTCGCTCAGGTCGGAGGCATAGCCGCGCACCCATGCCTGGTCGCAGGCATCGATCTTGCGCGCGAGTTCCCGCGAGAGCGGCGTGCGGTCGTTGTCGACCACCACCATCGGCACATCCTTCACCAGTTCCGGATTATAGATGAGCGAATAGACCAGCGGATAGACCACCGGCAGGAAGCAGAGGAACAGCAGGAGTCCCATGTCGCTGATTATGAGCTTTAACTCGCGGCAGTACACTATGTAGATCCCTTTGAGGGAATGTTTGAATCTCTTCCACATGGCGAATGTGATTTAGGCCTAAGGAACGTAGACCGGTTTGAGCATCTCCTTCTTCATGCGCCAGAGCATGGTGAAGGGAAGAATCATGTAAACGATGTAGGCCGCGTACCACACGCGGGAATAGTACAGCGGATCGCCGTTGAGCACCTGGCTGATGTAGATGAGGAAATTGTAGCGCACTGGCATGAGCCAGCTGAAGATAGCCACGGCGGGGTACATCGACTCTTCGGGGAATGAGAACGCGGCGATCGAGAAGGAGAGGATGCCGAGCAGGGCGCACACCGAGAGCGACAGCCGCAGGTTCGGCAGCAGCCCGAACACGAAGAGCGCGAATCCCTGGGAGGCGAGCACGAACATATACTCCGAGAGGAGCAGCCACCCCCATCCGGCGTGCATCGGGAAGTGGTTGAACTTATAGAGCCATACGGTGAGGAAAGTGGCTAAAGCCATCCATATCAGAGTCTGCGGCAGAAGTTTTGCGAACAGCGCCTTGACGATGGAGCCGTCGGCCATGCGCAGAAGTCGCGTGGAGGTGTGGTACTTGATTTCCTGGCCGAGCGTGAACACCGTCATCAGCATTATCATCAGCTGCAGGGCGGCCGGCAGGAATGAGTTGCAGAGATAGATGGCATAGTTCAGCGTAGGGTTTCCGATTCCGCGCGCCGAGATGTTGACGGGCTGCATGAGCGGGGCCGCCTCCTCGGCGTTCTGTCCGGCCATCTGCACTATGTTCATCGCCACGCCGGCCTTGGTGTAGACCGCCGTTGACTTGAATGTCTTGAAAAGCAGCGACGCCGGCACGAAGTATACGGCGTTGGTATAGAAGGTGATCTCCGGCTTGCGTCCGGCCATGAGGTTGGCCTGGAAGTTCTCCGGGATAAGGAAGAAGCCGTAGATTTCGCCGCGCTGCACGGCGTGGCGCGCCTCGGTGTAGGAGTTGGGCGTGACCCGGATATCGACCATCTGCATTCCCCCCAGCGTCTGGGTGATCTCGCGCGAGAGGCTGGTGCCGTCCTTGTCGACGATGCCGGCCGGTATGCGCGTGGGGAGTCCCTTGTCGAGGAACGATGCGAAAAAGAGGAAGATGAAGAGCGGAAGCCCGATGAATCCGGCCCACGTTATCGGCCGGCGCACTATCTGGACGAGCGACCGGAGGAAGATGGCCTTCACTCCGCGCTCCCCGATGGGTGTGCTCCCGCTCCGTTCCGGAGTCCGCTCCGGCGCCGTCACGGCGGTATTATGATCCTTGTCGCTCATCGCGTTGCCTGATTTTCTATTTTTCCTTTACTCCGAGATAGATCACCGACATGCCGGGGCGGAAATTCTCGATCGGTTTTTCTGGACGCGCCTTGATCTGGAAAGTCCGCGCGTCGTAGTCGCCCGTGGCCTTGGTGGCCTGCCAGTTGGCGTATGTGCCGAGATCCTTGATATAGAACACCTTCATGTCGGTCTCGACGTCGAGGGCCGGAATCCTGACCCGGATCACCGAGCCTTCCCTGATGTCCTTCAGCAGGAATTCACGGACGTTGAACACCGCCCAGTGGTCATCCTTCTGGAGGGTCACCACCGGCGCGCCGGTGGCGATCAGTTCGCTGACATTGGGATAGATCACTACAATCTCGCCGTCGAAGGGGGCGGTGAGATATTGGTCCTCGAGGATGGCATCCACTTTTTTCACGCTGCTCTTGGCTACGTTGACCATCGCGGCCGCGGCATTGCGGTCTTCCGACTGTGCGCCGGCCTGTGCGAGCTCATAGCTGCTCCTGGCGGCCTGCTCGCCGGCCTTGGCGGCGTCGTAGGCGGCCTTCGCCTCGTCTCGCTTCTGTGCGCTGACCACGCCCTTGCCGTAGAGAGCCTCCATGCGGCGCCAGGTTTTTTCGGCGATATCGGAGGCGGCGCGGGCCTGCATCCATATCTCGCGGGCGGCGTTCACCACCTGCGGGCGCGTCCCGGCGTCGACCTTGCGGTTGGTGGCGCGGGCCACTTCCTCCATGGCGCGGGCCTCGTCCAGCTGTGCGTCGGCAAACTGCGAGGTGATATGGACAAGCGTGTCGCCGGCCTTCACCTTCTGTCCCTCTTCCACATAGATTGCGGCCACGCGGCCAGGCAGCTTGCCGCTGACGCGTATTTCCGTGGCCTCTCCCTGCCCCTGGACCGTCTCTGGCGGCTGCTTGATCGAGAGGAAGCCCACCAGTGCGAGCGCGAGCACCACCATGATAATGATGACTATTGTGGAAATCAATGTCTTGTCCTTGCGGGTGACTTCATGCGGATCCTGGAATCCTACTGCTGCGTAGGTGTCGATCTTGTTCTGGAGATCCGGGTTTTCTGCGGGCAGGTTCTCATTGCCGACCTCTCCCTTCTGCGGTATATTGTTCTCAGCCATAATGAATGAAGCTTCAATTGTTCAACTTGTGTCCTTGTAGTGTCATGGCAGACTGTGTGCTGCCGGTTTTTTTATTTTGTCTTGCGGTTCTGTTTTATCGGGTTGAGGTCTGTGCGGAGTCCGCCGTGCGTTCGTATCCCAGCGTGCCGATCACCTTGGAGAGGTAGACCTCGCAGAGGCGCACCCCGATTTCGGCGTCGATGCGCTCGGAGTTGGCCTGCAGCCAGCCTGTCTGGGCGAGGATCACATCGTTGGCGGTGAGCACTCCTTCGTGGAAGCCGATCTCGGCGTTGCGCAGATTCTCTTCGGCGCTTTTCATGTTGGCGCGGGCCATGTCGAGGGTCTTGAATGCTTCCTGGAATTTGAATTTGGCCTGCTCCACCTGAAGTTCCACTTTCTCCTCAAGGTCCTCGAGCAGCAGACGCTGTGCGTTGGTGGCGGTTTTGGCGGCGCGGTAATGGTTGTACTTGCCTCCCCAGTGCCAGATGGGGATGGTGACGCCTGCCCCCACGCTGAAGCCGCCTCTGACGCGTTTGCTGAATCCGTCGATCAGATTCGGCGTGGAGAATGAATATGATCCGACGATGCCCACTTTGGGGAGCATTGTGCCCATGGCCATCCGCTCGCGGCTCTCAAGCACGTTCACGCCCTGGCGCACCGCCTCGAGGTCCTGGCGCCTCGCCAGCACGTCCTGCATGTTGTAGGTGTAGGCCGGGACTCCGGTGCTGCCAGACATGCCGGAATTCTCGTCGGCGAGTGTCATGGCGGCGCTCACCGGCTGCCCGCAGATCTGTGCCAGCGCCATCCGGGAGAGAGTGAGGCCGTTCTCGACTTTGGTGAGCATGATCTTCGCCTCGTTGAGTTTCACGTCCACGGTGAGCAGGTCGCTGCGGGTGGCCACTCCGGCGTCGAGCATTGCCTCCACATCGTAATGCAGCGTGTCGACGAGATTCACGAAACTCGCCGCGAGCAGCTGCTTGGATTTGAGCGACACCACCAGCCAGTAGGCCTCGTCGACAGTGTAGATCACATTCTGCACGACGGTGTTGCGTGCGGCAACGGCCGCTTTCTCGGCGTATCTGGCGATGTCGTTGAGCGCCTTTATCTCGCCGCCCATGAAGACGGGCTGTGTCAGTGTCACGGCCGCGCCGAACACGTTGTGGGTATCGAAACTGAGCGCCTCTTTCGGAATCACAGCCACCTCGGTCGGAATGTATCCGCCCCCGTCGGGATTCTTTACAGGATTGCCGAGAGGATCGGTGAGTATGTTCCATTCGAACGATCCGGTGCCCGGATTGAACGATTTGGTCGGGAGCATGGCATCCTCGGACAGAAGCGAGATGCCATGCTGGTTGTAGGCGTATGCGGCAGTGAAGTCAATGCCGGGAAGATAGGCGGCTTTTGCAGCTTTCCGGTCATAACCGGCCCCGCTTATCGTCTCTTCCGCCATGCGGATCGTCTTGTTGTTGGAGAGGGCCATCCGCCGGCATGAGTCGAGGCTCACGCTTCCCTGCGCCAGCGCCGACGGCTGCCAGACAGCCGCGCACAGCAGTGCCGCTCCTGAAAGTAGACATTTCCTGTTCATATCAATATGGATAGTCTGTTGTTTTTATTCTGTTTCCTAATTACACCTACAAAAAATTGGCCTAAATTGTTTTGGCATGGGTGTAGTATATATGAAAAGCGCCATAATGACCACTAATTGGTCATTATGGCGTGTTGCGTCTGTTCCATTTTGGAAACTTCAAATAAAAAACGTCCTTATTCCGTTCCAAGTAATGGAACAGGGGGATTTGTAATGATGATACAGGTTCTATGGCTATTGCAGGCATGTGCCCCGCAGCGGGTTTTTTCAGGAGATACAGCGGAGAGTACAGGGCGCTGGTGCGTCTTGGGGCGCCGGTGCTGCTCACTCAGGTGGGAGTGATTTGTGTCAGTTTCGCCGATACCATGATGGTGGGACTGTACGGCGTTAACGAACTCGCTGCCGCGGCGTTCGTCAATTCCGTGTTTCTTATTCCTCTTGTGATGCTTATGGGTCTTGCCGCCGGTCTGACTCCTCTCGTCGGAGCGCTGTTCGGACGGGGAAGTCTCGCCGAGGTGGGACGTACCGCGAGGGGAGGACTTCAGATCAATCTCATCGCGGGCGCCATATTCACAGTCGTCATGGGCGCGCTCTATTTCTTTCTTGACCATTTCAGCCAGCCGGAGGAAATCATGCCGCTGATCAGGGAGTATTATCTTATCCTGCTGTTCACTCTGGTGCCGATGTCGCTCTTCAACGCGCTCCAGCAGTGGGCCAACGGAGTCACCGACACGGCGTCGCCGATGTGGATGATACTGCTGTCGGTGGCTGTCAACATAGTGTTGAACTGGTTGCTTATATATGGAGAATGCGGTATGCCGGAACTGGGACTTGCCGGAGCCGGTATCGCCACTGTGGTGGCGAGGGTCACCGGACTGGCGGGAATGGCAGTGATCGTGTCCTGTACGCGCCGCTATCGCCCGTTCCGTGTAGGTTTCTCCAGTCCCGGGCGACTCGGAGCGGTCCGGATGCGGGTGTGGAACACTTCCTATCCGGTGATGATACAGAACGGCGTGGAGTGCTCGCTGTGGTCGTTCGGCGCGGTGGTGTGCGGCTGGTACGGAGCCGTGCAGCTCGCTTCATATCAGGTGACAAACACCATCGGTCAGCTCGGCTTCATGATTTATCAGAGTTTCGGGGTTGCGGTGTCGGTGCGTGTGGCCAACTATGCCGGAGTCCTCGACCAGGCCGGAGCCGGCCGATGCGCGCGTGCCGGGCTGCACATCAATCTTGTGCTCGCCACCGTGGCCTCTCTTATCTTCCTTGCCGGAGGGCGGCATCTGCTTGCGCTATTCTCCGAAAGTCCCGATGTGATTTCAGCCGCCGCCGTTCTGCTCTGGCCTCTGGTGCTTTACCAGTATCTCGACGCCTTTCAGCTGACGCTGTGCAATGCCATCCGCGGCACCTCGCAGGTGAAACCGCTCCTCTGGATCAGCGTGGTCAGCTACATGATCACGGGTGTCCCGGTGCTGCTGCTTTTCGCCGATGTGCTCGAATGGCACAATCTCGGGGTGTATTACAGCTTCGACGTCGCTCTGCTTGTGGCCGCCCTCATTGCCTGGATAGTTTTCCGGCGCACAAAAATCGAGGGAGCGGAGGTGGATATCGCGGAAAGTATGAAAAAAAATAACTAACTTTGTCATTGAAAAGAAAAGTATTCACCGGCGCCGTATGCCCCGGATTGTGAAAACAGCCGTGTCCGGGGCTCAGGTTCCATAAAACATCATATCATGAAACAACCTGTATCCACTCCGGCCGCACCTGCGGCCATCGGTCCCTACAGCCAGGCTGTGAAGACCGGAAATCTTCTTTTCTGCTCGGGTCAGCTTCCCATCGACCCCGCCACCGGCGAGATGCCCGCCGACATCAAGGCTCAGACCCGTCAGAGCCTCTCCAACGTGAAGGCCATCCTCGAGGCCGCCGGCACTTCGATGGAAAATGTGGTGAAATCCACTGTTTTCCTTGCCGACATGAGCCTCTTCGGCCCCATGAACGAGGTATACGCCGAATTCTTCTGCGAGCCCTTCCCCGCACGCTGCGCATTCGCCGTGAAGGAGCTTCCCAAGCAGGCCCTGGTGGAGATCGAGGTGATCGCCGCCTGCTGATCCCCGCTGTCATAGACACGCAGGCCCCCGATGTTCCGGCATCGGGGGCTTTGCTTTTCCGTCGGTTCACCACAGTACGTCGGGGCCGGGGCGGCGCGTTGCGTAGGCATGGAAATCGGATACGGCGCGGGCGGTACGGCGCGGCGGATCCATCATAAGTATGCCGTTGCGGGTGGCCTCCTCTCCGTCTACGCGGTCCGAGAAGGAGTGCTCGCTGCTGTAGACGTAGTGCACAAGGCGGTTCTCTCCGATCAGCGCGCCGCTGTTGCTCCAGCCCAGACGGTCCAGAGTGGGCTCGCGCTTGATCTCGATGTCGCCGAACACGGTGTGGAAGTTGGTGACGGTCCAGCCGATGGAGTTGACCTTGGTGGAGATCTGTATCTCGGGATGCTTCGAGAAGTCGATGCACTGTATCTGCTCCAGGAGATTCTTGCCTGCTAAAAGGAGGGCGGTCTTGGGTACATCCTCGCCGGTGAAGAACATCTTGGACAGGGAGATGATGCGCTCCACGGTCCATGCTCCCTCATGCTGCAGCTCGCGCTTGAACTGCCAGCGGAGCCCCTCGGTGCAGTAGACGTACTGCATCCCCATCCTCGGGACGTTGACCTTGAACTTTCCGGCGCGTCCGGCCCAGAGCGTTCTGTTTCCGCGAACCTTGAAGTTGGCGATGGCCTGCTCGGCGATGATGGCCTTGGAGAAGGGTATGCGCTTGCGCTGGCTTTCGAAGTAGTCGCTCACCACCTGGTTCATGCCCCTCTTCTGGAGGTAGACCTTCGAGGGGCGCGGCACAATCAGGTCGGGATCCACTTCCTTCTGGGTCTCGTAGAGGGAATTGGCGAGGATCACGCACTCGGTGCCGGAGGGAATCTCCGGAATGGTGCAGAATTCGTCGGCGGCGCTTGACTTGGGACCGTTTACAGCGCGGACCACCGGATTGTTTGTGGTGGGATCGTAGCCGGTCACGAAGAGCATCAGCTCCTTTCCCGCCGTCTTGGTGATTCCGTCAGCGGAATATCCGTCCACGCCTTTCACCAGCAGCGTGCTGTAGGGGCGGGGGAGGGCCTGGTCGGAACTGCGCAGCGGAAGAACTCCCTGCATCGAAGAGGTCTGGTTCATGGTGTTGGCGAGAGTCACGAAGCTACGGGGCTCGTCGATCATGAAGTGGTCCACCTCCGGACTGTTGACCTTTACGCGTTTTGCCTTGAGCATGAGGTTCATCAGCGGCGTGTCGTCGGAGTTGAAGCTGAATAGTTCGTCATCTATGTCGCTTTCGATAAAGTTGCCGGCGTCGAGGCCGCCGGTGGCTTCGGCTGCCGATGATACTGTAGCCGGCTGGCCGGGATACTGGGTTGGATTGCCGGAAGTGCCGGCTGTCGCTTTGATTTCAGACATGGTTTGATAAATTTGGATTTCCTCGTGGATTAATAATTGCGGATTAATATTTTATAGATCTAAGCAATGAGTTTGCTTGCTGATGGTCAGAATGCTCCGCGGGCAAGGTCGAAAATATTGCCGGGGCGGTGGCCGGATATCGCGCCGTGGCCGGTGCCGGGGTGGGGCAGACCGTCGCTCTCTTCCTCCATCAGTATGTCTTCGCGGATTGTTTCGTTGCGTCCGCGGATTTCTCCCTCTTCGGCGGCGTGGGCAACGTCTTTTTCGTAGTCTATGCCGCGGAGGAGCAGCGTCAGTGTGGCCTCGCTGATTTCGCCGGACTCCAGTTCTCCGGCAATCTCCGTCAGCATGGCCCTGACGTCCGCGCGGGTCTCGTCCGGCACAATGGCGACAGCCCGTTCAGACGGAGTTTCAGCCTCATCGGACTCATCTGTCTCATCGGACACATCAGACCCTGCGGAAGAATCTGTCAGGTCTGATTCTTCGTTCCCTTCTTTCTCCGCACTCTCTTCCGCATCCTCCGGCTGGGTGGATCTTGTGGCGTCGATGGCATTCCTGATTGCTTCTGTGATTGTCTTTACGGTTTTCATATAGTTTCTGTTTATAGCGGCGTCGTTTTGCTTTCGCCGTCGGTTTACAGGTGCAAAATTACTATGCTTGTCCGGTGGTATGCCGATAACCGTTTACTCTTTCTTTTTTCCGGCGCGGCGGATGCGGTAGATGATCACGCGCGCCGACTTTTCGGTGAGATAGAATTCGGGTGCGGGGGAGTTCACTGCGTCATGGACCGCCTGTTCCAGGCGGCATCCGCTGTCGGAACGTAGCCGCTCCTCCACGCGGCGTAGTATCTCGCCATACATTTCGCGCTTTTTGTCGAGCATTGCCGATCCCGTCTGGGTCGAGGTGCTCCCTTCGATCATCTCCTTGATGACCCGGAAGGCGCGTGATTCCCCGACCCAGAACCGCGAGCAGGGACGCTTCGCAGCGGCTGCAAACATTTCAGATAGCGGCATATCAGCCATTAACAGGATTTCGCGGAACGCGGCCGACAGCTCGCGGTCGCGCTGTTCGATAAACTCAGAAATAGAACCGGACTTTTTCATAAACGCATTAGTGTTGGAATGGACATCATCTAATCGCAGTTCGGGTAGACATCATTCCATAAATTTTAGAAAGGACATGGTGTGACGGCAACCGATGCTTGTCGGCTGCAAAGTTATAACCTTGCTCTGCAAAATTTAGGCAGTGTTGTGTTAATAAATACTAATTGATGCGTTTCACTATGCAGTGCATAACCACTCCCCCCATCCTTCGATGAATAAGGCCCGATAGAAAACATGCGCTATCTTTGGATTGCAGTATTTGGAGGTATGCTTATTCATTAACACGAGTTCGGGGTTAGAAATGGATAAATAAATTCGTTACCGTTACTTGAAAATTGCTTGAAAATTGCAATAATTTCACGTTTATTCTTGCATAAATGAAAACTTTTATATATTTTTGACAGCAGTTAACAAAATAACAAGATTATGAAACAAAAAAGCGACATCAAGAAGTTTATCGAAACCGTTCTGGACTCTTCGGTTCCGGCAGACCAGCAGTCAATGATCTGTTCCACTGAATTAAGCCTTATAGGCGGCAATGATGACGGTAACGCAAGGTGTGAAAATTCAGCCACTGCATGTGGTGCAACCAATAAGATTGTGTGCTATAACAGTGGTAATTTCTGTAATTTAAGTGATAATCAGGGAAGATGCTTTAACATGGAACCCGCGCTACCTCCGACAAATGGATCATGCGATCCTCCGATTGTGGACAACCAATGTGATGGCTAAGTAAATAGACGTGCTCTTGAATGGCACACTGCCATTCAAGAGCACGTCTATTTGGGGACAAGTCTAAATAGCATATCATAGTTCAGGGGCTATTCATGCAAACGCATAAGTGCTATATAAGAAATTACATTAAATGAAACCAAGTATCTACAACTCATATTTTAATTTTTCCGATGGCATTCAAATGATATATAATGCCTATACTGATATGTTCGTATTGTTACGCAGTAAAATTATTGTTGACAGCCAGAATATTATCAGTACCGAAACTACTAGTCCGGAGTTTTATGAAAATGCCATTAATTCTGGGTGCGTTATTGAGAATAAAGTAGATGAAGTAGAAAATGTCCGCAATGAGATTATTCGCGCAAATGAAAATGACGAATTTTTTCATCTGACCATAAACCCTACATTGAATTGTAATTTTAAATGTTGGTACTGCTATGAAAATCATCAGGTAAACTCTAAAATGACGCTTGAGACAATATGCTCGATAGCTGCATTGATTTCAGCATCCATAAGCAAGAATAACAATTACAAAAAAGTCCTGATATCTTTTTTTGGCGGGGAACCGCTGATGTATTTCAATGAAACGGTCAAGCCTTTGATTTTGAAGGCTGATTAACTATGCAAAAGGCATAATAGGGACTTTGAGATTCATTTCACATCGAATGCGTTCCTTTTAAACGATGCTACTATAAAGTTTTTGAGCAACTATTCATGCAGCTTCCAGATTACTCTCGACGGACATCGGGATCGACATAACACTGTTCGGTATAATGATGCCGGAGGCAGTTATGATACAATCCTAAATAATATAATAAGTCTTGCACAATCCGGAATACGGGTGCTTGTCCGTATAAATTGCACCAGATCCAATGTGGACGATCTCGTGAATATTCTTCAGGATTTTAAACGAGGTATTAAACCGGATACTGCGAGCATGCTGTCCTTTGACATTCAAAGAGTGTGGCAGGATATCGACATCGACGTGAACTCAGAAACGGAGTCTGAAATCAACAATAAGATTTCAGACTATATCAAATTATACCGCGATAACGGTTATCGGGTCAATTCAGTTCTTATCTCTAACAAAGTTAAGAATTGCTGCTACGGCGATAAGACACATCATGCCACAATAAACTATAACGGGGATGTCTATCAGTGTACTGCAAGAGATTTTAATGAGACAAATAGAATGGGACGCTTATGTCCTGACGGCACAATCAACTGGGACAAAATGACGGTTAATAAAAGAAATAGTCATAAGTTCTCAAATCCGGTGTGTCATTCTTGTCGCATCGCACCGATATGCGGAGGCGGGTGCTCACAGAATTCAATAGAACGCCCGCACAACGGCAGATGTCCTTTTGGATATACAGAAGAAAAAATCGATGAAATTATATTGACGAGATTTCGATACATGCACATGGTATAACCCCGTAAATCCCATTTTATATTTAAATTCCTTATTTATTTTCTTGCTATGACAAATAACAATTCATTCTATAGATACGTAAGCATCATAATAATTGCGCTCTCTCTTGTCTGCCCGTCAAGCATGTTTGCCGTGGAGAGAAACGACAGCTCCACAACTGAAAACAAGGAGAAAAATGTCAAGGAACTGAAGGAGATTGTCGTGGAGGGGGATAGCCAGTGGCTCAGTGCGCGTAAAAGCGCGTATGTCCCGACAGCGCGACAGAAAAAGGCCGCGCAGGACGCCTCCGACCTGCTGATGAGGATGGGAATCCCTGAGTTATACATAAATCCGATTGACAGAATCATCAAAACCGTCTCCGGGGAACCGGCTTCGGTGTTCATCGACTTCGTTCCGGCACGTCAGGAAGATCTGGCGGCCCTCAAGACCACCGATGTGAAAAGAGTCGACTTCTACACCGCACCGGATGATCCGAGATTCGGAGGCGCGTTGAACGTGGTCAACTTCGTGATGCATAAGTATGAGATTGGTGGTTACACCAAATTATCGGGTGAGCTGACCGCCAAGATATTCGACGGATCATCCCTGTACAATGTCGAGAACCTGTACTCCAAATTCAGCTACAAGGCCATGACCTACGACCTGTATGCCGGCATGACGAATTCAAGAAACACCCGTGCCGGCGATGTGTCAGGCTACACCTACAGGATACCCGGCAAGGAAGGCTCTTTCACGGAGTATTCCAAAGAAACAGTGTGTACGGACAGGAAATATATCATCAATTCCTTCCCGGTAACATTCCGTGCCGTCTACAATAACCCGAAATTCATGTTCCAGACACATGCGGGCTACACTTACGACTTCATTCCCGCCTCGGATGTCGCGGGACTTCAAACGATAGTACATGACGGAACCAGGACGGACGGCAATTACAGCTCAGTCAACAACGGCAAGCGACATAATTTTATATGGAGGGCCAACGCCACAGCCGGTCTGCCGTCCGGATTCAGCCTGAATCTGAATTGCGGACTCAAGGTATTCCATGGCAATATCCATAGGTTGTATTCAACGACGGACAATCTCAGACTTGACAATTCATATACAGAAAACAATGTTTCACCGAATATCAGTCTGAGGATCACAAAGGAATTCGGAACGGGTCATTCATTGAACCTTGGCTGCACATACAGTTTCAGGCACAACAGCGTGAAATATGCCGAAGCCGCCCCGTCCGACTTCAGCCTCAATTATCTCGGGTCGTCATTGGGCTACGACTTTTTTTCAGACAAATGGACGGTATATGCCAGCGCGGGACTGGAATATGAAAACAATCTGGTCGGCGGTGTGCGGAACACCTACTGCCTCCCCCATCTCCAGACCCACATGACTTTTTCCCCTGACAGCAAAAACAGAATTATGCTTCAGGCCCGGTACGGCACGTTTAACCCGGCCCTCAATTCCAACAGCAACACGATACTCAGGACAAGCGAATTCATGTATGTCACGGGCAATCCAGAGATTAAAAGCACTAATTTCGCCGATCTCATGCTGAAATATACATTTCTGCCTGCCGCATGGCTCCGGGGATCCGTATATGCCGTCGGAAACATGCTTTTCAACAGTCCCGTCACCCTGTATTCGCCGTATGACAGCCCGGACGGCTCTCCGGCTCTGTTGCGATACGTTGCGAACGACGGTACGTTCAGCGAATTCAAGGCGGGAGCCAACCTGTCGTCGTTTTTGTTCCGGAACACGTTTTCCATCTCCCTGAATCCCGAATACAGATATTGCAGACGCACGGGCGCGCTTCCGTTCTCGTTCAGCAGTTTCCAGATGGGGGTGTCAGCCAACTGGTATATCGGCGATTTTTATGTCACCGCATACGGATGGCTGCCGACAGTGCAGATGTCGCAGAACGGGACGGAAACCCGGCATAAAGGGTATTATTCCCTCAGCGGAGGATGGAGCAACGGCAATGTCCAGCTGAGCCTTGACATAGCCAACTTCGCCGACTGGAGCTGGGACGGAGACCGCACATCCTACTCCTCGACATATTACGACAGTTACTCGCAATCATTTACAAGCGGAGTGCGTCATGCCAGTTTCCGGCTCAAGGTGGCATGGACCATCGGTTATGGTAAAAAAGTCAGAAGAGGAGATGAGATAGGCGCCCAGAAAGGTGCCGACAGCGGAGCTTTGTGAGAAGAGGATGAGGCATAGGATACATTCTTATCAGCAGCTGGAACATTCAGACTGCGGCATAACCTGCATACGGATCATAGCGAGATACTATGGTAAAAAAATAGATCCCGCTTATCTCAGAAGTCTATGTGATGCGAGCCGCCTCGGAATTTCAATCAGAGACCTGACTGATGCTCTTAATGAGATTGGCTTTGATTCATATACAATTAAGTTAAGTCCAGAAAGACTGGACGACATGCCTTTGCCTTCGATTCTTTATTGGAATCAAAGTCACTTCATAGTGCTTTATAAGGTCAGAAAAGACACTTTTTTTGTAGCAGATTCATCTCGAGGAAAAATGAAACTGTCCCGGGAAAACTTTCTACAGATGTGGAAAGGGAACACTGAAACAGGCATCTGCATACTACTTGAGCCCCGACCTGAATTTTTCGATACACAGTTCCCAAAACCCAAAACGAAGCATAGTTTATTGGGATTACTTAAAGATGCCGTAAAAATAAATAGGAAAAGTTTCGCCATAAGTATATTTTTTTCATTACTTGTACTGGTAGCGGATATTGTAATACCTTTTCTGTTTCAAACGACAATAGACAAAGGGATTCAAGATAGAGACATCAGTCTTGTATGGATACTCGTAGGCGCTCAGTTAATGATCTTTATCGGCAATTATCTCTCCAATACAATTGTAGAAATTGTCATGAGTAAGCTGGGATTAAGGCTCAGCATAAACATGATGTCAGAATATCTGGTTAAACTGATAAATCTTCCGGTGTCTTTTTTCGAACGAAAATCCAGCGCCGACCTTATAAAGAAAACAGACGACCAATACAGAATAAAGAATTTTCTCATATCATTTCCGGAGACTATGTTTCTGACAGTTCTGTCTTTACTTGTATTTTCCTCTTTGATGATATGGTTCAGCTTCCCGATATTCCTTATTGTCGTTTCCTTTACATGTGCAGGTATTATATGGAATTCACTTTTCTTAAGAAAAAGAAGAGAAATTGATTATTCTTACTTCTCAGCGTCCGCAGAAAATCAGAATAATCTATATGAATTGATTAATGGCATGCCGGAAATCAGAGCTAACGGTGCGGAGAATATAAGGGTTAAAATCTGGAGAAAAGTTCAACAAAAGATAAATGATCTGTCATTACAGAATCTTAAACTTAAAATATATATGGGAGCCGGCACAAGCTTGTTTTCCCAATTAAGAGACATCGTTGTTCTCGGCGTTTCCGCCACCATGGTGATAAACGGAGAAATGACAATCGGCATAATGATGACAATCAGTTATATAGAGGGAAGACTGACCATGCCGTTCTCAAATATATCAAATGCATTCAGCGTTGTTCAGGATACAACAATGTCCATTGAGAGAGTTCAGGAAGTAATGGAAAATAATAACAATATACCAAGCGCAAATGAAATTTCTCCTGTTGACAGTTCAATTCGGTTAAATGATGTGTGGTTTCGATATGCCGGAAGCTCATCTCCTTATATCTTGAGAAATTTGTCTCTTGACATCAAACCTGAATCCACAACCGCAATAGTCGGCGAAAGCGGAGAAGGGAAGTCTACTTTAATTAAGATTCTTCTCGGAATGTATGTTCCGTGTAAAGGGGATGCGGTATTCGGTAAGGTCAGTTATGATTCACTAAACACAAAAGACTGGTTGAGACTCTGTTCCGTTGTAATGCAGGAAGGCATGATATATTCCGGTTCCATATTGTCCAATATTGCATTAACGGATGAGAAGCCTGATAAGGAAAAGGCGGTGGAGGCATTAAGAATAGCATGTCTCGATGATTTTGTAAATTCGCTGCCGATGGGATTAAATACTAAGATTGGAAATACTGGCATAGGATTAAGCGGAGGACAAAAACAACGATTATTAATAGCGCGAGCTGTATATAAAAATCCGGAAATCATATTGATGGATGAAGCGACCTCTTCATTGGATGCCGCAACGGAATCTTCAATAGTGTCAAATCTCATGCAGTTCTGCCGGACAAAAACTGTCATAATAGCTGCACATCGCTTAAGCACAATTATGCATGCAGATACTATTCTGTTTCTGAAAGATGGGCAGATTGTCGAGTCAGGAACACACTCCGAACTCATACAAAAACGAGGGTGCTATTACAATCTATTTAAACAGCAGATAAGCAATGGAATAACATGATGTTTGCTTTCTCTTCACAGTATAAGAAATGCCCCCTCCTTTGAATTTTATGATTGATAAAATGCTATTCGACGGGAGACATTTTGGAGCGCAGACGCGTGGGGAGGGAGCGGCGATAATGCTGCCAGGCGGCGGTCTTGTGGCGGTCGGCGGCGCGATGATAGGCGGCCCGGGCGCGCAGTTCGGCGGCACGTGCCATGATGCGGCGCGGGCGCGAGGATGCCGGAGTCGTGCCGGATTTAGAGTCGGATTCGCTGGTGGAATCCTTGTATCTGTTTTCAAGGGAGTCTGCGGTGGCGGCGAGTACGTCGGCAAGCATCCGGCGTGAGTTTACCGTGGTGTCGGCGAGGTAATAGTTGGCGTAGGTGTATGGGCCGTCGCCCATGCGCGTGTCGGCTGTCCTGACAAGTTTCTCGGCTCCATCGATATTACCGTGCTCCAGCAGACGCGCCGCGGCCACCGTCAGCGCGAAACGCTGCGAGGCTACCATTCCGGCGGGCGTGCGGTCCATGTAGGCGTCCGGATCCGCATTCGGAGCGACAACGTGCGCAGCGGCATCAAGCAGCAGCGAGTCCGTCTCAGCCTCCGGCCGCATCCCGTAGCGGCTGCCGAAGAGCCAGGGAGCCGCCGCATCCGCAAGACGGATGTGGCCGTCGCTGCGGACCTGGCGTAGCCAGTAGAGCGGGCGCGGGTGCGCCGACTCCGCGTTGGTGGCCACTATGTCGAACACCATCAGCCGCCCGAAATCGAGCGTCCGGCTCGCGCCGCTGCCCGACAGCGACCTCAGATTATAGAGAACAACCGAATCCGCCGACACGCGAAGCCGTACATACTGGCCCGGAAACTCCCGCGTGTCAGAAGCCCGCAATGCCCGCAGTGCCTCCACCGCCCCGAGTGTGTCGCCCGCGGCGCTTCCCGCCTTGGTGTACCGGAGCGCTCCGTAGATGATGTCCTGACGCGTCAGGGTGGTCTGCAGCGGAAGCGACTCGCGCCATCGGCCCATCCGGGCGGCCGCGTACTCCGGAAGCGCGATATATGCCAGGTTGATTACCTTCACGTCGCGCCTCACGCCCTCCACTTCCTGAAGATACCAGAGAGGGAATGTATAGTTGTCGCCGTTCACGAAGAGTATGGCGTCGCGCTCCATCGAGTTCAGTATATTCGCCGACAGGTTCGCGGCCGCTGTCCGTCCCGAACGGTCATGGTCGTCGAGGTTTTCCGCAAACATCCATCCGGCTATGCCGAGAGGAATCAGGAATCCCCACGCCGAGCGACACATCCTTGCCACCGCCACCGCCCCGAATCCTCCCCATATCGAGAAAGCGAGGAAAGATCCCAGGAAACTGTAGTCGCGCTCGCGCGGCTCTCCCGGACCCTGGTTAAGATAGACCACAATCGCCAGACCGGTCATTACGAAAAGTACCGCCACCGTACCGGCCGCCTGCCGCCCGCGGCGTCCCTGGCCACAGAGCCATCCGGCCCCGAGCAGACAGAGCAGCAGCGGAAGCATGAAGTAGCGGTTGCGTCCCGGATTGTCGCGTCCGGCCGATGCGGGAAGGGCATCTTCTGCCCCTAACATCAGATTGTCCACGGCAGTGAAGCCGGTGATGAAATTGCCGTGCTGCACCTCCCCCTGCGACGGCACGTCGTTCTGACGTCCCGAGAAGTTCCACATCAGATAGCGCAGATACATATAGCCGATCTGATACGACACCAGCCACTCCAGGTTCTGCAGCATCGTGGGGCGCCACGACACCGGATTGCCACGCACTCCGTTGCCGTCCATCCTCGCCACCGGATTCCCGTCGGCGTCGAAAGCCTCCGTCACATTCACCCGCTCCATCGTCGAGGTGTCCATCCAGACCCACGAGGCGTAGCTGTCGAGGTCGAAAGGGGAGGTCCCGGTCATTCGCGGGAACAGCATGTTGAGCTCCGGAGTCGGAACGGTGCGAACGCGGTATCCCTGCGTTACGTAACCCGCCTTTCCCGCATTGGCTCTCTCAAGCATGGCTGCGTTGATGGCCGAGTCGCGGGCAGTAAGCATCCCGAGGGGATCGGCAATGCCGGCTCCCGCCTCGGCGCGGGACAGCCGGCTGTGTCCCCGCTCGAGCGCATAGCGTGTGTACCGCGTCTGCCCCGTCACGCTGTCGGTATCCTCCTCATACATCGCCTTGCTGTAGGGCGTGGGACCGTATAGGAGCGGTTTGCTGCCGTACTGCTCGCGGGCCTGATACTCCGCGAACGAGAAGGGATTGCCGGGCAGCGAGGCGTTGGCCGGCGAGGGAATGCCGCCCCGCACCGGAATCAGAGCGTAGGAGGAATATCCCGTGAGAAGCATCGCCAGCATCCAGAGCGCGAGATTGAGGCGGCGCGTGCGGGGCGATCGTGCTGTAACCCACAGAGAGGCAATCAGCATCGCGCCCAGCCCTGCGATAAACAGCACGACTCCCGACAGTGCCGGCAGTCCCGCGCCGTTCACAGCCATCAGCTCCAGCCATGCCGCCAGCGCTATCGACCATGGCATCACACCGACAAGAATGAAGCCGACCGCCGCCAGCGACAGCAGAAATATAAGGATTACTTTGCCGGGACTCCGTATTCCGCGGCGTATGGCGAAAATCATGGCCAGTGCCGGAATGCAGAGCAGATTGAGCTGATGCACTCCTAAACTGAGTCCGAACATATAGGCTATAAGCACGAGTTGCCGCGAGGCCCGCGGACCGTCGGGCATCATAGCCCACCGCACTGTCAGCCAGACGCAGAGGGAGGTCATGAATATCGACATTGCGTAGACCTCGGCCTCCACAGCCGAATACCATGCGGAGTCGCACCAGCCGAACATGAGCGAGGCCGTCAGAGCCGCCCCGGCCGAGCTCTTCACTATGTCTGGCGCCCTGCGCCGCGCGCGGCGAAGCACCCACAGTGCCGTGTTGAAAACCGTACGCGACAGGAAAAAGCCGGCAAAGGCCGTGAAGAGTCCCGACGAAAGGTTCACCGCCAGAGCCGCGTAGTGTCCTTCCTCCGGTGCAAACAGAGTGAACATCCGCGCGGCGAGCATCCAGGTCGGGTTTCCCGGCGGATGCCCCACTTCAAGCAGAGCCGCCGCCGACACATACTCCGGACAGTCCCAGAATGATACTCCGGGCGCCACCGTGAGCCAATAGGTCAGCAGGAGCGCGAAAAACGCGCTCCATGCCACTGCAAGATCCCATCTGTGAATACGACTGCCCTCCAAGTTTTTGTCAGCGCTCGGCGCGCATTGTGTTGGTCAGGAAATCCTCGTATGCCATGCGGACCCCGTCGCGTAGTTCCGTGCGGGCGCTCCATCCCAATGCCGTAGCTTTCGACACGTCCAGAAGTTTGCGCGGGGTTCCGTTCGGCTTCTCTGTGTCCCAGAGTATTTTCCCCTTGTAGCCGACAGTTCCGGCCACTATTTCCGTAAGTTCGCGGATGGTAAGTTCCTTCCCCGTACCGGCGTTCACTGTCTCGTTGCCCGAATAGTTGTTCATCAGGAACACGCAGAGGTTCGCCAGATCGTCCACATAGAGGAATTCACGCAGCGGACTGCCGTCGCCCCAGCAGGTGACGGATGGCGTCCCGGCGATTTTCGCCTCGTGAAAACGTCGGATAAGTGCCGGAAGCACATGCGAGTGCGTGGGGTGGTAATTGTCATTGGGGCCGTACAGATTGGTGGGCATGACCGAAATAAAGTCGGTGCCGTACTGGCGGTTGAGGTATTCGCAATACTTCAGTCCCGAGATCTTGGCGAGGGCGTAGGCCTCGTTGGTCTGCTCGAGTGCAGAGGTGAGCAGACATGACTCCGGCATCGGCTGCGGGGCCATCCGCGGATAGATGCACGACGAGCCGAGGAACTCCAGCTTGCGGCAGCCGTGACGCCATGCGGCGTTGATCACGTTCATCTCCAGCATCATGTTGACATACATGAAGTCGGCCGGAGCCTTGCTGTTGGCCACAATCCCTCCCACCTTGGCGGCGGCAAGAAACACATATTCCGGGCGTTCCGCGGAGAAGAAATCCTCCACGGCGCGCTGGTCGGTCAGGTCCAGCCCGGCGTGCGTGCGGGTGATGATGTTCCCGTAGCCCTGTCTGCGCAGTTCGCGCACTATCGCCGAACCGACCATTCCCCGATGTCCCGCAACAAAGATTTTAGAATCCTTTTCCATCTCCAGTATCAATATTAAAAAATCTCCCCTTCGATATTCAATTCATTATAATAGATTTTCCTCATCCTCCGTGTAAAGATGTCCCATGAGAGACGGATGTCGAATTCCTTGCGGGCGTTCTCGCCGAGTCTGCGGCGAAGCGTCTGATCGGAGGCGAGCCTCCGCATGGCCTCCGCAAGCGCGTGGGCGTCGGCCGGCGGCACGAACAGCGCCGTAACTCCGTCTGCAAGAAACTCCCTCTGCGCGCCGTTGGCGCAGCACACCTGGGCGCGCCCGCACCGCATGTAGCGCAGATTCTCGAGGCCGAAGGCCTCCCTCTCCATCGAGGGCTGTACCCCGAAGTGGCTTTCGGCGATGGCGCTCTCAGCCTCTTTGGCCGATGTGTTCCAGTCGATCATCTCCATCACGCCGCGCGTCATGGCGCGACGGCGAAGCTTGTCGAGGAAGTCGGGACTTCCCTTGCCGCATATTTTCATCCGCATCTTCAGGTCGCGCAGACTCACCAGCGCGTCGATGATTGTCTCCAGTCCTTTTCCCTCCACGAGCGGACCGTGGTACATCGCCGTCACCGGGCCTTTCTCAGGCTCCCCGGGCGGCGGAGAGTCCGGCAGGTTCAGCGAATTGTGGATGATGTGAACCCTTCCGTCGGGCAGCGGTGCGGGAGCAGGTTCCCAAGTGGTCCGGAAAGCGTCGTATGCCAGATGCGACACGAATATGTGGGCGTCGACGTTTCTGTAGATCCTTCTGAAAAGACGTGTGTCGCGTCCGCGGCGCACCGAATGGCGCGTGGCCACCACGCGTATGTCCGGACGCTTCGCCAGGCGTCTGGCGAGAAGCGCAGTGAATGCGTCGCGGTAACGGTGTACGTGTACGATCCCCTCGCCGGCCGGTATCTCCTTCAGCATCGAGGAGAGGATCAGAGCCGAGGCCGGATCGAACAATCCGCGCAACGGGGCATGGCGCAGCCCCACTCCGGCGCCGCGGAACCGGTCGTCCACCGCCTTGGCGTCGCACGTCAGAGCCGTCACCTTCCATCCCTTGCCGAGGAAATGACTGCACAGGTCCAGCGCATATTGCCACGCACCGCCCCAGTGGTTGGATGATATCAGGTGAATAAGCCGCATCCTTGGCGCGCGTTCCTGCTTAATTGGACCCCGAGAGCATCACGCTGATGTCGACGCATGGCATGCCCAGGTAGCTCCCGACAAGCTTGTCCACCAGCTTGCCCTCGTATGTCACCATTCCTCCCTGCACTCCCGGGGTCGTGGCGACCATCCCTTTGAATCCGTTCTTTATGGCCATTTCGTCGAGGAAGTTGATGAGGATGTTCGACATGGCCATCGCTACGGTGCGGGGTACCGATACCGACGGGTGGCTTTCTCTCAGGTCGATCACGAACACGTTCTCCTTAAGGCTTGCCGACAGATTCTTCGGGAACTCGAACGGACGCGAGGTGTTGCACTGGATAATGGCGTCGGCGGCCTTGACGAGGTTGGTGAGCACCCGGGGGTGGATTGTGATGAGCTCCACCCGGTCCTTGCACAGACCGCGGGCAAGCTGCAGCGCCGACACGTCGTTGTCCATCAGTACTACGCGCGCTCCGGTGCCGGCCGCGGCGTTGGCGGCCGATATCGCCTCCGTGCCCGATCCGATCACCAGCACCTCGCATGGATTGAGACCGGCCACACCGGCAAGAAGCACTCCCTTGCCCCCTCCGAGATAGGAGAGCGACTCCTCGGCGTACATTATTGCGGCGCGCCCGTCGATCTCGTCGATGATATCGGCGAAAATCTGGACATCGTGGTGGCTCACCATGTTGTCGAGGCATCCGGTGGATATATGCTGCTTCAGCAACGCTTTGATCACGGCCGGGTCGAACATTCCGTCTCCCATCATCGAGAGCAGCGCCGCCCCTTTCGTCATTTTCTCTATGTCGGCTATCCGGAGCGGGGTGTAGCTCAGGACCACCGGACACTTCAGAGCCTCTCCGCGGCTCACTATCCTCACGCCGTACTCGGCGTATGTCTCGTCGCTGAAGCTGATGTCTACTCCCGCGCCCTCCTCCATCGATATCCGTATGCCCCCCGATGTGAGCATGCCGCATGCCTCCGGAGTGAGCAGGAACCTGGTCTCGTCGGTGTCGGAATAATTACCTACGAGGCCTATATGCAGTCCGGGCGAGGAAATGGCTATTGTTTCCAGTTCCGCTTTTGTCTCGTGCGCTCCCTCGGGGAGCTTCTTGTCGTTCTTCTCTGTAGCCATATTGTATCGGTGCGTTTAGGGTAAATATGTCAGTGTGATAAGATCAAGGGTTATTTGCTCATCGTGAAATGGCGCGAGGCGAGACGGTAGCCGTCGCAGAACACCTCCACCGTGTAGTCGCCTGGCGTCAGGGTGGTGTTCACGTCCCAGTAGATCGACACGTTGATCTCATCGTTGGCGTATTCCACAGACCTCTTCGCCGTATATGGCACATTCTGGCCGTCTATGTGGAACGAGCCGGCTCCCCCAAGCAGGGTGCCCTCGGGCGAAATCACCCGCATGTAGAAATCCTTCATTCCCGGTGCGGCGGTGTTGTTGGGGCTGACAGTGAAGCTGACGCCAAGCTGGCGGGCTTTGCCCAGCTTCTTCTCCACGCGTCCCTTCTTGTTGTAGGCGTGGAATCCCACATTGGTGATGTTCAGCTTCTTTGCGAGCTTCACGGTCTGTGTCAGCTCTGCGTTGCTGGCTGTGGCCTGCGTCACCTGCGACGTAAGGGCCTGGTTGCGCTCCTGCACCTGCAGTATCTCCTGCTTGAGTCCGGCGTTTTCCTCGCCGAGGCGCTTTATTTCCTCAAGATAATGGCGGACTATCCCTTTGAGAGTAGCTATTTCCCCCTCCAGTTTCTTGATTTTTGCACGGCTCGAGGCCATGTCGCGCGAATGGGACTTCTTCTCGTCGTTAAGTTCCTTGATGAGACCCTCCACCTTCATGCGCGCCTCGTTGTACTTCTGTACCAGAGAGTCGTTCTTCAGATATATCTGCTGCCCTTCATACTGGTTGAAGTCCGCGTTCAGCTGGTTGAACTCGCTGGTGAGCAGCAGCTGGTCGTTGGCTATGGCCAGACTGTCGGCGCGGGCCTGCGCCTCGTTCACCGCCGTGGTGGTGCGCGAATTGTTCACGATGAGGACCACAATCAGGATTATCAGAGCCGATAGCACGCCGATTGCGCCATATACCAAGGTCTTAAGTTTCTTATTCATAGTGTCGGGGTTTATTCTGTCAGGGGACTGCCTGAGAAAGGCTCCGCCGGTTTTCAACATGCAAATATAATCAATCTCTTCGAAACAACCAAATAGTGCTAACCGAGTTCGAGCTGGTTTCGGACGAGAGTGTAGTATATCCCGCGTGCGGCGGTGAGCGAGGCGTGGTCTCCGGTCTCGGCCACGCGGCCGCGGTCGAGCACCACTATGCGGTCGGCCGAGCTGACCGTGGAGAGCCGGTGGGCCACCACCACCACGGTGCGCCCGCGGTAGAACGAGGCGAGGTTCTCCACGATCATGCGCTCGTTGCGTGCGTCCAGCGAGTTGGTTGCCTCGTCGAGGAATATGAACTCCGGGTCGCGGTAGACAGCCCGGGCAATCAGTATGCGCTGCCTCTGCCCCTGGCTCAGCCCGGTGCCGTCGCTCCCAACCCTGGTGTCGTAGCCGAGCGGCAGCGAGTCCACGAACCCGTCGAGGCAGGCCGTTGCGGCGGCCGAGCGGACGCGCTCCATGTCGACGTCGCCGTCGCCTACGGCGATATTGCGCGCTATCGTGTCGGAGAATATCACCCCCTCCTGCATCACCGCGCCGCAGCGCGCCCGCCAGTTCTCCATCCGCATCCCCGCCAGCGGCTTTCCGCCGACATATATCGTGCCGCGCTCCGGCGGGTAGTAGCCGAGCATCAGCTTCACCAGCGTGCTCTTCCCGCTTCCCGAGGCCCCGACTATCGCCGTCACCTTCCCCGGCTCCGCGTCGAGGTCAATCCCGTCGAGCGTCAGCTCCGGTGCATGCGTGTCGTAGCGGAAGGATACACCCGACACCCGGATGCCCCCGCCTGCCGGTGCGGCCTCTTCCGCGCCGCTGTTTTCAGGACCGCTCTCTTCCGCGCCGTCGCCGTGAAGAGTCACGGCGACCGTCTCATCCTCGTCCGGACGCGTGTGCACCTCCCCGATGCGGTCGAGCGAGAGCCGCACGTCCTGCAGGGCGTAGACGAAAGCCATCATCTGCTCGACGGGCGACGACAGCTGTCCCGCCACATACTGCACGGCGAGCATCGCTCCTAACGTGATGTCGCCCGAGATGACCGAGGTGGCCGCGATGACGGTGATGAGGATGTTGCGCGTCTCGTTGATGAGCACCGAGCCGGCTCCCTGCGTCTGCGCCAGCTTCAGCGAGCGCATCTGGAGTCCGAACAGCTCCGTCTGGGTCTCGACCCACTCCGCTGTTCGCCGTCCGCCGCATCCCTGCAGCTTTATCTCCTGCATCGAGGTGACGAGCTGCCATGTGCGCGAGTTGTTGCGCGACTGCGCCTCGAACATCTCGAGGTCCAGCACCCCGCGCCGCCGCAGGAAAGAGGCCGTCCAGAAGCCGTAGACCACGCTCGAGACCACGAACACGGCGAAGATAAGGCGGTCGTATACGAGAAGCACCGTGCCGAACACCAGGAAGCTGAGTGCGGTGAAGAGGATGTCGATCACCTGTCCGGTGAGGAATGTCTCCACCCGGCGGTGGTCTCCGATGCGCTGCAGCAGGTCGCCGGAGAGCTTCGTGTCGAAGAATCCCATGGGGAGACGGAGCAGTTTCACGAAGAAATCCGACACGAGCGACACGTTCACCTTCATCGACATCCGCAGCAGCACGCGCCGCCTGAAGAAGTCGGTGAGGGTCCGTCCGCTCACTATGGCCAGCTCGCCGAGCAGAATCAGCCACACGAATCCGATGTCGCGGTTGCGGATTCCGGTGTCCACTATCTGCTGGGTGAGGAAGGGGAGGATTAGCTGGAGAATCGTCGCGGCAAGCAGGGCGACTGCCACTTTGGCCAGCGTGCCCCGGTATTTGCCGAGATACCGGAAGATGAGTTGCAGCGGATTGCCGTGTCCAGCCTCCGTCACGCGGCGGAATGACTCCGCGCGGCGGTGGAAGTCGGGTCCCGGCCCGAAGGTCATGGCTATGCCGCGCGGATGCTCCGGGTCCCTGCGGTCCGAGATCCAGTGAGACTCGAACTCCGCGCGGTCCATCCACCGCTTCCCCTTGGCGGGGTCGGCGATGCGGAAGCGGCGCGCGCGGCGGTCGGCGCGTTCGAGCACCACGAAATGGTTCTGGTTCCAGTGCAGCACGCAGGGACTTTCGAGCGATGCGAGCGAGTCGGTGGTGGCGAGTCCGGCGGCAGTCTCGATGCCGAGCTTTTCCGCAGCCTGCGCGATGCCCGACAGCGAGACTCCCTCGGCGGTGGGACGGCACACCCGCTCGAGGGTGTCGACCGCGAGTCGCTCCCCGTGCCAGCCGCATATCATCGACAGGCACGCCACCCCGCACTGCATCGCGTCCCGCTGACGCACTACCCTGACCCTGCGCATACGCCGCTACTTGAGGATGATGGAGTTCCCGCCGCCCATCTTACTGACTTCGTTATCTTTCGAAGTTTTCTTACCGTAGCCGAAGGAATAGGTCACGGTCAGCTCGATATTCTGACGATAGGTGGTATTGTAATATGTCTCGTTGTTGATGTAGTCTCCCGCGTCCATGCTCGAGGTAAAGCAGACAAGCGATTTCCTGAACGGACTTTTGAATGAAAGTCCGATATACAGTCCGTTCCATGCCCAGGTCCCGTTAAGATAATAAAAAGAGGGATATCTCTCGTCAGCCACAGACGAATGAGAAACGCTGGGAGTGGAATATCCGGCGGAAACCTGGAAATTGCGGATGTAATACGTGGCGTAAGCTCCTCCGGTCCAGTCCCAGGCTACCCTTGCATAAAGACCGCTTCTGTGGAAATATTTGGCCGCGCCGTAAAGCTGAAGGTAAAGTCTGTTGCCGAAGAATCCTCCCGACAGCCGGAGCATGGCGTTGCCGTGTAACATCGAGCCGTTGTTAGCGAACGACTGTACCATCATCCGACTTCCGTCGGCGGCGTATTTCGGACTGTACACAGGCACTATATCGTTTCGGGTGTAGGTCACATTGCCGTTGATGTTTGCGGAGAATGATCCGCCGAATGCAATACTGTAGCCTACTGATCCTGTGTAGAAGTCGTAGTATCCGAGATTATCGTTGCCTTCCACGGCATCGATCTCGTTGCGCCGGACCAGTACCGGACTCATGTCCGCCGGAGGTACTCCCCCCTTGGCGTATTCGAACGACATGTTGGCAGTCTGACGGTTGCTTATCCTTACCCATGCGGGTATGAATGCCTTCGGGAACCATCGGTTCAATACATGCCCGTTGATGGTCTGGAATGTCTTTGTCATCGACACGCTCGGAGAGATGCCGAATCTGCCCAGATTGAACGACGAGTTTATACGGAAATGCATGTACGACTCCCTGTATTCAACCGAGGCAAGGCCATCGGTGCGGTAATCGAGCAGACTGTTTCTCCATCCTCCCGACACGGTCGCGCCTACCGACTGGGCTCCGATGTTTTTGGTGACGGTGATGTCGCCGTCGGTTTTCCACTCCTTTTCGGTGATGTCGTTGACAATCGGACTGGCGGAGCCGGCCGTATAGGATGTCCAGTCATCGTTGAGGGTTCGGGCGACAGAGCCGTTGAAGTTGATGGAGAACCGCTTCGGAAGGCTGAAATAGTACATGCCTCTCCAGGATATGGATTTCAAATCTGAGTCGTATTTTTTTATGAATTCTTCTTTCGGCGTGTGGCCGGGATACTCCACCGAGCCTTTCCGGATGCCGAAGCGTAGGTCCTTTCCACTGTATCCTACGGTATTGGAAATCATGATGCCGTTTGTCGAGTAGACTGCTCTCGCCGTGACGTATGGCATCAGCATCAGGTCCCTGAAGGAATCGACAGTCTGGGTTCTGGTGACGGTCTCGTCCCCGAAGCGGTATATTGATTCGGAGTCGGGGCCGTTGAGGGTCGTAGTGTTGATGAACCCTGTTCCTCCGGAGACATCGTATGTCATCTTCCGGTACGAGAGCTTTGAATATACTCCATATTCACCTGACGAAGCGGGGAATTGGTGGGTTCCGCTGAATTTGGTATAACCGCCGTATTCATATTTCCTCATGATGAAGTTGGCGGCTATCCGCGCTCCGTTAAAGCGCGGGTCTTCCGGACTCTCTATGACCTCCACCCGCAGCACGTCCTGCGGACGGATGTCCTTGACCTGCCGGTCGGAGGCGGGGACATAGTCGATGAAGAAGGAGTACGGCACTCCCGCCGCATTCGTCACCGACTGGTCCAGCGGATTGACCACTACGTTGGCCTGCGCCATGTTCCGGAGTATCCCGATGCCGTCGGAGGCGAACTTCTTGTCGCGCGGTGTCGGAATCAGTGTCGTCCGCTTGCCGTCCATCACCATTGTGTTTGCCTTGACTTCAAGTTCCTCGAGGTCGACCGCCGTATTCTCCGTAGTATCGTTGGCCGTTGCAGCTACGCTGTCGTTTGGTAACCTTGTGCCGCTTCCGGATACCGTGCCCGATACTGGAGCAGCGGACAGACTTATCGCAGCGACGCATAACGTTATGATTGAGGTTTTCATGATTTTGTCGGTTTAGTTTATAATATGTGAATTACCGGCATCCCTTCCCGGTGATTTTCCTTCAGGTGATTCAGCAGAACCCTTTTCAGTGTGATCGGATTTTTCAGCGGAGAACATACCGGAAATTCTCCATCCTCGAATTTGTTGCGGTATCTGAGAAGACTGCATCCTCCTCCACAGACGGGGAATACCTTGCATTTGCGGCACTCTTCGTCAAATGGACTGCACTCATGCATATAACGCATCAGCAGGTCGTAATTGTATAATTTATCATTCATTATAGAACCTACGACTTTCTCCGGCTTGCTGACATCATCCCAGCATTTGTACAGTTCTCCCTCAGGCCCTATGATGAACGCATCAGTCTGTTGCAGCATGCAGCCCTTGTGGTGGATTCTTGGCATGTAGTCTATGTTTACGCCCTCTCTTTCCAGACATTCATACAGTTTTATCAGGTCGTCGTTGTTGTAGCAATAGTGGCATAAACTGCGGCTGTCCGGGGAATCCACCCGTATTATGCCGGGATAAATGGTCAGGCGGTCATTTCTCTTTTCCTTGAAATAGCGGGAATACAGGATGGCGAAATCCTTGAAATTGTCCTTATGGATATTTATTCTTAACGACACATTGAGTTCCGGAAGCGCTGAAGTCAATTTCTCGATGTTCTCCTCGATTTTCCTGAAAGTGGGTTTGTGACCGTCTTTTGTAAACCGTGTCTTGTCGTGGGTTTCCTCCACTCCATCTATGGAAATCTGGATTTTGTCCATCTTGCTTCTTCTGAAGAAATCTGTTATGCTGTCATTTATCAGATAGGCGTTGGTGATGATTTCCTGATAGGTTATCTTCTTTTCCGTTTCCTTGCATATCCTGTCATACAGACGGCAGATTTCTCTGGACATCAGGAGAGGCTCACCTCCATACCATGTCAGATGGATGGAATCTATATGGTCCCTGTTGTTGATGTATTCGATTATCTTGTCCTCGACTTCCGGCGTGATGCTCTTAGGGTTCTTTTTAGGCTCGAAGCAATAGGGGCATTCGAAGTTGCATCCCGTAGTCGGAGCGATAATCAGAGACATGGTTTTCGAACCGTATGCCTCATTCAAAAACTTTGTAAGAGTGTGATGGAAATATAGGTCTGGATTTGCATAGTCCGTGATGATTTTTTTCTCTTTGAGTAGCTTTATTGCCTCTTCCGGAATAAGATCCATCTTCCGGTCGTATAACATCACGTATAGCTCCTTTTTTACTTCCGAGAAGAATTCGGACTGTGCGTTGAAAATGAAGAAGCGTCCTTCATTTTCAAATAGAAATGTATATGGAGAAATTTTTTTCATGTTGCTATTTTATATGATGAAATGAGAAGGGGCACGTAAGTGCTCCCTTCTGATAATAGCTTTCATTGGCGATATGACTTAAGGCAGGGGCAAACCGGATCTACTGGTTCCGTTGCCTTCACTGAATTGCATGAGCACAATAGAGTTGCTCCTGCATTACAAGTACAGTGGGTATAGCAACCGCAGTCGTAAGTTGATCCTCCACCGTCGCATGTGCACAACGGGTGAGCTGTCCCACCTCTGACAGCATTCATTTCCGATGAGTTGAGACCCTCATTGAAGATGGTAACGAAAAGTTCGTTTGCTTCCATAATCATTTTTTTGAATGGTTATTTTTTTGATAATACATTGGGAGAGAGGTTGATGAGTCTCGTGTTGTTTACTGTCTGTTTCTTAATAAATAGTTTTGAGGTTATGCCGCCTTGTTTACTGGCCCGCGGCTTCGCGCAGAGAATTGAGCAGTTGTCTCGATATATCGGCAAATGCAATATGGCAAACAAAATTGCAATATGAATTATAAATAATGACAAATTAAATAAAATTATGTAAAATGTACAATATTCTAATGTTAATTATTGTTAAAAGAGATAATTTGTTTATATTATCTTGATTTTCTCAGCAATCTGGCAGATAGAGAGACACCGGCCGCCTCACTCTGCCGGGATGTCACCGATGTGGGTCGTGCCAAATTCGGTGGCGATTCCAATGTAGAGTTCGGGGCCGGTGGTGTCAACGGTTGTGGAAAAAGACATCTCTGATGAGAAAGTACAGGTCTTGCCGGCGGGGTCGGAGTCCGATGTGGCGGTCATCCCGCACACGCCCGCGGAGTGCGCGAACAGTACCGTGAGCGCCGCCGTTAAGAATCCGGTTAATGAATACTTCTTCATCGGTTGAATATATTATGTGATGATCAGGTTTCGTGATGCAAAGATACAACAGGGAAATGTATAATGCAAAAGAATATTTCGGGCATTTAATTTTCAATAAACTCGAGTATAGTGTGTTATGAGAGACTGAAAAAGAATATTTCGGGCATGCATACGCATAATATACATTTGAGGAAAAAGCGGGTAAAAAGAGTGTCGCAGCCATGTAAGACATGCCGCGACACACATTCATTATACGATAAGGAGTAAGGTTATTTGAGGATTCCTGTGTATGGAACCGCTTCAGGGATTCAAAGATAGGAAATGAATTCGTTCAGATTCTTCGGATTGTTTTTTGTGAGTTTTTCCTTAAGCCGGAATTTCCTCTTTGAATAACTGCTTTGAGATTTGTTCTGTATGGTTGATACGGTCCTGTATTTCATTCCGGATGCTGTGAGTATGTAGAAATCCATATCGTCGGATGTGAGAAATCCGGAACACTGTTCACGCAGTCTTGAGATGAGGCCGTTTTTGGTAAGGTCAACCCGAGTCTCGACAATCTTTATGAAATCCGGATTGCGGAGACTGTCGAACAGGTCGGAGATTACCTGCATGCTTTTCATGTCCGACAGGTCGCTCCGGGGGGTCTCGATTAAGTTCTCACACAGACTGTTTATTGTGGCGATCTGCTCGGAAAACAATGATGACAATTCTGCGAGTGACGAGCCTTTCCCTGACGTTTCCTCCAGTTGCTTTATGCGTTGCCTGTAACCGGACTCTTTTTTCTGATTGTCCTCTTTTTCCCGCATTGCGGCCAGTCTGGCTTCCTCCAGAGATCTGCCGACGGTTTCCGACTCCCGGCGCGAACTGGTCAGTTCCTCCTTAATTCTGTTCAGATCATCTTTCATGACGATTAACTCGGAAAACATTTCCTTTAATCTCAAGCTGTTTCTTTTTCTGATTGCCAGTAATATGAAAACTGTGACAATTATCATCAGCCCGCAGATCATGGCGAGCGTACGAAGTCTCTCATCTGCCCGACGTTCGGATTCCGCGGCTTTCCGGGCAGCCTCTTCGTTGAATCTGTTCTGTATGTCAAGGTTACTTTGTCCGATTATCACTCCGGCCTGTCTGTCCCTTATACCGGATATGGAATCCTTGCATTCCAGGTATTTGCCGGTGTCTCCATCCTTCATCCAGCATGAGGCCAGTGTCTCGTAAGCCATAATCCGTGAATACGGATCAATGCCCGGTCTGACAAGGGAATCAGCGAGCTGTCTCGCGGCAAGGTCTAATCCAAGACGACTCATTGCCTTTGCCTTCATTGACAGGAGCTTCGGATTGTCCGACATCGTGCATGAATCCGAATTCCAGAAATCAAGGCATTTCCTGAGTTTGCCGATATCGTCTGTCTTTAGCAGAGGTGCCGCGTATGCGTAATGCCAGTAATTCTTCAGCCGGATGTCGCTGAAGAATTCCCCGTTTTGTTCATGGATCTTTTCAGCAAGGATCACAAGACTGTCGGTAGTCTCAGGGTCCGCTGATAACCCTGAGAGGCAGAGGATCTTGTCAAGGTCATTATAAATGGCATTTACCTTTTTTCCTGCCTTTCCGAACATATTTTTTGCCTTGTCGAAATACTCTGCGGCCTTGATGAAGTAGCAGGTGCCGGAATATGACATTCCGAGAAGCTGATAAATTCTTGCTTTCCATAACGGAGAGCAGAGGGGACCCTCTTCTTCGGCGGCATTTTCAGCATGGAGTGAATTCAGTACAGCGGATTCCATGTCTCCTTTGATGTAGGAATCATATCCTTTGAGATAATATGCCTTCATCCTGATAAATCCGTCCAGATCCATATCATCAATATCAATGTGTTCCCGGTCGGGGATTATCGGATGGATATCCATCATGTATCTGGCCTCATATTCCAGAATCCTGGCTCTTGGATTCCGGGATCTTGTCATGCTGTCCATACTCATGACGATGCTGAAGGCCGAGTCCGGACGCTCCTCCAGTAGGGCTTCGGCGCGGTCAAGGTCGCGGTCGGTGGCGGTCGGACCGCATCCGGAGAGCTGTAGTGGAAGTGTCGTCAGCGCCAGCGCCGCCGTGACGCGGACTGCCATGCGGAGGAGCCGCATGGCGAGAATGCCGGAGTGGCCGGAATTGTGGATTTGTGTATTCTTCATTCTGTCAGCGAGAGATTTCCGGGGATTCGATTCCATCGTCATTTGCGACAAAGCCGATGATTCGGATGAATCATCGGCTTTGCATACTTTGACTTTCGTCGCTGTACTTGGCACTGATTAGTTGGCAGCGGGTACTTCAGCTACCTCAGCAGCCTGTGCTACGGTGTCGCCGGCGGCAACAACGTCAGCCTCTGCAGCTACGAGAGTGTCGTTTGCAGAGTCAACTGCAACAACCTCTTCTACCTGAAGCATTGTGTCTGTATCAACAGCCTCAGCTTTCTTCTCACCACCGCAGGATACGAGTGCTACGCTGAAAAGTACAGCAAGCGAATAAACAATTTTTTTCATCTCTCTATAAATTTAAAATAATAAAACAATGTTTTCTTGCTATCAAAAACGTTGCAAAGTTAATATAATTTTTTTTCAACCGACAAATTTTTTTCAATTTTTTTATCGGATTTTCCTAAATTTCTCCGGGATTTAATGATTTTAACTTAAAAATTTGCAAAATTTAAGAATTGCCGATGAAATTTTCACCATTGGCTTTATCTGCCGGACCATTTACCGGACCATGACTTTGGCTGTCCCGGTGCCGCATCTCACGGCATAAGCACCTGCCGGCAATCCGATCTCTACCGACTCGGAGGCCTCCGCACGGGCAGCGATGCGCCCGTCGAGCGTGTAGACCGTCACCGGGGCTGTCGCGTTCTCCACTCGTACGCAGCCATGCGTGCCATAGATATGGGTCTCCGGCGCCGAATCGGCAGGAATGTCGCCGATTCCGGCCACGCTTCCGGAGGTGAGCACCACATAGCAGTTAGGCTCCACGGTTACGGTCCTGGCCGCCGCGTCGAACGTCGGGCCGGAGGCGTAGGATTTCGAGGCCACGCGGTAGCTGCCGTTGTCAGGGTTGAGGAAGTCGACGGTTACGGTGATGTTGCCCGTAACATTGGGATTGATCACGCAGTAAAGCTCTTTGTCGCCGTTTACTGCGGTGATGGTGCGTCCGGTACTCCAGGCCTGGCATAGATTGGAGTACTGCGCCGTGCCGCTGAAGAGGTCCGGATTGGAGAGACGCAGGGCGATCATAGTGCGGTACGACTCCACAAGACCGGCGTTGTCAGGATCGTCGAGAAGTGACCAGTTCACCTTCTTGGGCCCCGTGTTGTTGCCGCCGTTGCTGTCCTTGGTGTTCTGGTCGTTGCCCATCTCGGAGAACATCCAGATCAGATGGCTCCCCGGCACGAGAATCATCTGGGCCGCAGCCGAGCCACAGCGCTGCATGGCCGCGCGATGGTTGTCCTTGACTCCGTCCACGCCCCATGTTATCTGCTTGTAGGCGAGGCGCTGTTCGTCGTGGCTTTCCAGATATGCCACAGTCGATCCTGCGGTGCGGTTGTCTTTCACCGCGTTCATGCGGTTCAGATTCGAGTCGGAGGAATATCCCATGGCAAACTGGCATCCGGCATTGTTGACATTGGCCCAGTTGAGCTCGCCGTCCTCGGCCATCTCGTTCTCCTCCTTGGCCGAGGCAAGGTTCTCGTTGATGAAATAAGCCTCCGGATTCACATCGCGCATGGCGGCGTGCAGGCGCTTCATGCGCTCCACGCGGCTTTTGTTGTAGGCATTTGTGCCGGATTCGCCCGAATTGGCGTATGAATCATTGTCACCGAGTCCCTTCACCAGGTCGAACCGGAAACCGTCCACACGGAACTCCTCGAGCCAGAACCGCAGCATGTCGGTCCACTGGCGCTCCACGAGCGGATAGCCCTGGTTCCAGTCGTTGAGCACGCTATAGGCATGAGGCGCGGTGGCGTTGAAGAAGGGATTGGAGCCTGACGGGTACATCCTGAACCAGGGATGCTGCCAGTCGCTCTGGTTGAACACCACATCGAGAATCACCGCGATTCCCTCCTTGTGGCAGAGGTCTATGAATTCCTTGTAGTCCTGAGGCGTGCCGTAGGCCTTGTCGGGCGCGAAATAAAAGTTCGGGTTGTAGCCCCACGAGTTGTTGCCGTTGAACTCATTGATCGGGAGAAGTTCCACCGCATTGATGCCGAGTTTCTTGAGGTAAGGTATCTTTTCGATGGCGGCGCGGACGGTGCCGTTTCCCCGGGCCTGACCCTCTGTGCCGGTGAAGTCTCGGAACAGCATCTCGTAGATCACGAGGTCGGTATTTGCGGGAGCCTTGAAGTCCGGCGATGTCCACTCGTAATCGAGCATGCCGTCGCGGTGATAGGCAAGGGATGTGTTGTCCGGAACCTTGTCGGCAGGATATTCCGGAAGTCCCGGGAAAACATCAGCCGGGATATACTTGTCATTCTGCGGGTCGAGTACAAGCCGTGCGTAGGGGTCGCCCACGGAGGTGCGTCCCTCCACCAGGTAATAATAGCAGAACTCGCTGCCCGTGACCCCTGCCGGAAGAGTGGTCTTGAAGAACCTGAAGGTGTCTCCGTCGATGTCGGTGTCGACATATTCCATCACATTGCCGTTGGTGGGGCGGTAACCGTTCCAGCTTCCCACCAGCATCACGCTCTCCTTGCCCGGTGCCGCCAGACAGAACGTGGAGGAGCCGTCGGCGTTGCGGGTGAGGCCCATTGCCGGCACCGTGGTGTCGGCGGCCGGCGAGGAGTCTCTGGCGTAGACCACCGTTATCGACCGGGTCAGTGTGGCACCGCCGGCGACTGCCTCAGCAGTCACCACATAGTCGCCGGGTCCGGTGAACGTGTAATCGGCCACGAGGCTCTTGGCCGACGGAGTCGAGGCCACGGTCTCGTCGCCGACCCTGATGCTGATGGCTGCATCCTCCGTGGTGCTCGCTGTAAACTTCAGCTTGTTGGTGGCGCCGGTGATCACGTCGGAAATCCGGTTGTGGCGGAAAGTAAGCTGGAAACCGCTGTTGTCGGCATCGTCAGCCGCCTCTGTGCCCGCATGGCTTTTGTTGTCTTGGCCTGTATGGAAGAATATCTCTGCATTCCGGGAGTTTTCCTGAAGCGGAGAGGCGGTCGTTGTGACAGTCAGAGAATGAACCCGGAGCGCGAAAAATATAGTCGCTAAAAGCAGAAAGCCTGATTTTTTCATATATTAAACAATTGTATTGTTGTACATTAAAGGATTATCATCTGTATTGAACGGTTATCGCTCGTCGTCATCTTCGGGGATGTAGGTGTTGGCGCGCATCTCGCGGTATTCCTCCCATCCGGGGTCCTCTTCGGCTTCCATGCGCAGCGGAAGCAGCGGCAGTTCGGCGAGAGCGCGGTTTAATACCCGGCCGAATATATTGAGGTTGAAGGTGTAGAAGATCCAGTCGCGGCGTCCTTCGCCGGTATATATTCCGGTCATGTAGGCTGCCTTGTCCTTCCGGAACGCCTGCATGAGCGCGTCGGTGGCCTGCTCCATGAGTGCGGCGTCGGAGTCCGACGGCATTCCCGAGGGGAGGGGAGTGTAGTCCCAGCGCACGTCAACGCGGATATTGAACTTCCCTTTGGCGATGATGTCGTCCATGTAGTCGCGTCCGGTCACAATCACGTCGCCTCCGCCGTCACCGGCAGCGGGGGCCGTCCACCATCTCTCCTTCATCGTTTCGATACTTTTTTCGATACCGGCTCGCTGTAAAGCGGAATCTCGATGACGGGGGTCTCGAAATATACGCCGGGCCTGAAGCAGTGGGCCCTGAAGAACTTTGTGAGATCGATCTTGCGCGACACGTTGAGCGGAGTCTTTACCTCAAACGGCTTCCCCTCCTTGTAGGCGATGGCCTGAAGCACCACGCGCTCCATCTGCGCTATGGTTTCCTGACTGAACTTGGCCAGATCGATAAGCTCGTTGGGAGCCACCTCGCCCCGGTAGACCGATACCCAGCCCTCCGTCTCGTCACGTCTGAGAAGGTTGAATTGCAGGAAATAGTTGGAATCGTTCACGAGCACCGTGTTGATTTCGGTGTCCGACAGCCGCTTGATGTCGCGCGGCTCGAAAGCGAGGGTGATGTTAAGGGCGTCGCCGTACTCAGTTTCCTCCACCGGGCTCTGCGGCTCTGGCGCCGGAGAGTTTTTCTTCTCTTTCGAGAGCGCCGGAGCGGCGGCTTCCCGGGGCTCCGGTCTGTTGCGCACCGATGTGCGTCCGGTGTCGAACGCCTGCTGGTCGAACATCAGCCGGGCGCTCCCCTCGGCAGGGGTGTGCCCGGCGGGAATCACCACCACAAGGTCCGACACCTGTATCGGTGTCTCGAAGCCGGCATCATCCACGTAGGCGATCTTCCCTTCCACGCGCGTAACCGTTCCGCCTCCCACTTCGTTAAGGTATCTTACTGTATCTCCTGGTTTTACCATAATGTAACAATAGTCAGAATTATATATCTTCACCGGTGCTTCCGGCAGCCTCTTCGGCCGCTACATCTTTCTCCCGCTGCTCGTAGGCGTCCACTATCCTCTGCACCAGAGGATGGCGGACAATATCTTTTTTCTCATACTCGATCATGCCGATTCCCTTCACGCCCCGCAGTATCCGCAACGCGTTGAGAAGGCCGCTGCGCACCGAGCGGGGCAGGTCGATCTGCGTCACGTCGCCGGTAACCACCATTTTAGAGTTCATGCCAAGACGGGTCAGAAACATCTTCATCTGGTGGGTGGTGGTGTTCTGCGCCTCGTCGAGGATGATCACGGCGTCGTTCAGGGTGCGCCCGCGCATAAAGGCAAGCGGTGCTATCTGGATGGTGTCGGCATCCATGTATTCCTTGAGTTTCAGCGGCGGAATCATATCCTCCAGCGCGTCGTATAGCGGCTGCAGATAGGGATCGATCTTCTCCTTCATGTCGCCCGGCAGGAAACCGAGTTTCTCGCCGGCCTCCACGGCCGGTCGTGAAAGGATAATCCTGCGGCACTCCTTGTTCTTGAGCGCCCGTACTGCCAGGACTATCGCTATGTAGGTCTTGCCGGTACCAGCCGGGCCGAGGGCGAATGTCAGATCATTCTCACTGAAACTTTTCACCATCCGCGCCTGATTGGGGTTGCGCGGTGTGACCGGCCGGCCGTTCTGCGCGTAGATGATCACCCCCTCGGCGTCCATACGGCGAGGAGCCTCGCCGCGAGCCAGGTCGATGATCGCCTCCTCGGTAAGCTTGTTGTATTTTGAGGCGTATGCCTCGATCTCCTTCAGCTTCTTCTCGAACTCCGCTGTCTCATGTTCCTCTCCGATAACCTTCACCACATTGCCGCGGGCCGATACCCGCAATTTCGGAAAAAGATTGCGGATAAGGCTGATGTTGGCGTTGTTCACGCCGTAAAAAGTCTGCGGGTCGACCCCGTCGATTATTATTATCCTCTCAATCATCGTAAAGATTCAGCTCCAGTCATTTTTCTGGTCATCCGTCATTCAGAATCCCTCGTTCAGAATTCAAAACAGTTCATCCCACCGAGTCCGCAAGCGATATCTGGAGCAGTTTCTGGGCTTCCACTGCGAACTCCATCGGCAGTTTGTTCATCACCTCGCGGGCATATCCTCCCACGATGAGCGCCACTGCCTCCTCCATCGGTATCCCGCGCTGACGGCAGTAGAACAGTTGTTCCTCGTTGATTTTAGATGTGGTGGCCTCATGCTCCACCGTAGAGGAATCGTTGCTGACGGTGATGTACGGGAATGTGTGCGCACCGCACCGGTCTCCCATAAGCAGCGAGTCGCATTGCGTATAGTTGCGGCAGCCTTCGGCTCCGGGCGCCACGCGCACCTCGCCGCGATAACTGTTCTGCGACCGTCCGGCAGATATTCCCTTGCTCACGATGGTGGACCGGGAGTTTTTTCCGAGATGTATCATCTTTGTGCCGGTGTCGGCCTGCTGGAAGTGGTTGGTGAGCGCCACCGAGTAGAACTCTCCGGTGCTTTCATCCCCTTTCAGGATGCAGGAGGGATATTTCCAGGTGATGGCGGAACCGGTCTCGACCTGCGTCCAGGAAAGTTTCGAACGGTGGCCGCGGCAGAGTCCCCGCTTCGTCACGAAGTTGAATACGCCGCCGCGTCCTTCCGCATCGCCGGCATACCAGTTCTGCACCGTCGAATATTTCACCTCGGCGCGTTCTTCCACTATTATTTCCACGATGGCGGCGTGAAGCTGGTTCTCGTCGCGCATCGGTGCCGTACACCCCTCGAGATAGCTTACGTAGGAGTCGTCATCGGCAACGATGAGCGTCCGTTCGAACTGTCCTGTCCCGGCCGCGTTGATGCGGAAATAGGTGCTAAGCTCCATGGGACAGCGCACTCCCTTTGGTATGTAGACGAACGAGCCGTCGGAGAACACCGCCGAGTTCAGCGCAGCGTAGAAATTGTCGCGGTAGCCTACCACCGTGCCGAGATATCTCCGCACCAGTTCGGGATAGTCCTTCACAGCCTCCGAGAAGGAGCAGAAAATCACGCCCAGCTCGGCGAGCCGTTCCCGGTGTGTGGTCTTCACGCTCACCGAGTCGAGCACCGCATCGACCGCCACTCCCGCAAGACGCTTCTGCTCCTCGAGCGAGATACCCAGTTTGTTGAATGTCTTTACCAGTTCCGGGTCCACCTCGTCCATACTCTTTTTCAGCTCCTTCTTTCTGGGCGCCGCATAGTAGCTGATTGCCTGGAAGTCGATGGGGGGTATGTCGAGGTGCGCCCAGTGGGGCGGAGTGAGCGTGAGCCAGTGGCGGAATGCCTTTAGACGGAACTCGAGAAGCCAGTCCGGCTCCCCTTTCATCGCGGAGATGTGGCGTATCACCCCCTCGTCCAGACCGGGAGGCACTATGTCGGTGTCGATGTCCGACGTGAATCCGTACTTATATTCGGAATTGGTCGCGTCCTCTATCACACGCGACGAATCAAGATTTCTGTCATCCATACTTGCGCAAGGACCGCTGTCAGAGCGGCCTTATTAATATTACGCAAAATTAGTAAAAAAGTTGCAACGGCACAAACACACAAATACATTGTCCGGCAAATCCGCTCCCGGTTCGGGAGACGGATGCCGGACAATTATGGTTTGATCCGCGGACTCCGCACGGGGCGAAGTTGCAGCTGTGTCAGTCTGGTCAGTGGCGGGGCTTGATGTCGAGCTTCACCGGCTTGATCATGTTCTCGGGGCTGAGGATGGTGTCGAGGTCCTCTTTGGAGAGGATGTCATGCTCGAGCACAAGGTCGTACACGCTCTTGCCTGTCTCCAGAGCTTCCTTGGCGATCTTGGTGGAGTTCTTGTAGCCGATCACGGGATTGAGGGCCGTGACGATGCCGATGCTGTTGTGCACGTAGGCAAGGCAACGGTCGGCGTTGGCTGTGATTCCCTCCACACAGCGGGTGCGGAGAGTCTCGAAGCCGTTGATCATCAGATCCACGCTCTCGAAGTCGCACTGGGCCATCACCGGCTCCATGGCGTTGAGCTCCATCTGCGCGGCCTCGCCGGCCATGGTGACGCAGAGCTCGTTGCCCATCACTTTGTAGCAGATCTGGCTCATCACCTCGGGGATCACAGGATTCACCTTGCCGGGCATGATCGAGCTGCCGGGCTGCATGGCCGGGAGGTTGAATTCTCCGAGACCGCAGCGCGGGCCGCTGGCAAGGAGACGCAGGTCGTTGCAGATCTTGTTCATCTTCACCGCCACGCGCTTCATGGCCGAAGCGTAGCCCACCAGGCACGATGTGTCGGAGGTGGCGCCCACAAGGTCGTCCGAGAGCTTGAACTCAAGGCCGGTGATGGAGCAGAGCGCTGCCACGCATTTCTCGGCATAGCCCGGCTCGGCGCAGATGCCGGTACCGATGGCGGTCGCTCCCATGTTGACGGTCAGGAAGTCGGCGGCGGCCTCGTTCAGATGTTTGATCTCGTCCTCGAGGATGCTTGCGAATCCGCTGAATGTCTGGCCGAGAGTCATCGGAACCGCGTCCTCAAGCTGGGTGCGGCCCATCTTGACGATGTTGCGGAACTCCTCCGATTTGGCGCGGAATGCCTGAATGAGGGTGCGGTAGTGTTCCACGAAACGCACGTGGCTGTACCACATTCCGATGTGGATTGCAGTCGGGTAGGCGTCGTTGGTGCTCTGGGCGCAGTTCACGTGGTCGTTGGGCGAGCAGTACTGGTATTCGCCGCGCTTGTGTCCCATCATTTCGAGCGCGCGGTTGGCGATCACTTCGTTGGCGTTCATGTTGGTGGTGGTGCCGGCGCCTCCCTGAATCATGTCGACGGGGAACTGCTCATGGTGCTTGCCGTCGATTATCTCCTTGCAGGCCTGCACGATGGCGTCGTGCTGCTCCTTGGTGAGAAGTCCAAGCTCGTAGTTGGCCATAGCGGCCGCCATCTTTGTTATAGCCAGGCCCTTGATGAAGAGCGGATACTCGTTGAGATGGAATTTGCTGATCTCGAAGTTCTCGATTCCGCGCAGTGTCTGTACGCCGTAGAGGGCGCATGCCGGAATCTCGCGGGCGCCAAGAAGGTCGCTCTCAGTGCGAAACTCGTTGTTCATATAAATGCGTTTTATTTGATTTAAGGATTTTCTATTTTAGATTTTCATGATGTTGCTCCGGTTTCGCGGCATCTCGCAAAACCGAATCCGCAAATTTATAAAAAAAACGTGACATCCGGCATATCGCGCCTTATGTTATCCAACATATTGCTCCGTCGCCATTACCGGCTTTTTATTTAAGCAGCAGGACTTCCAGAATATAGACGCCGGCGCCGGCAAGATATCCGATAAGTGCCCATGCCGTGAATTTGCGCAGGTACCATCCGAAATCTATCTTCTCGAGGCCCATGGCGATCACTCCCGCCGCAGAGCCGATTATGAGCAGACTGCCGCCTACGCCGGCACAGTAGCTGAGGAACTCCCAGAAGATGCCGTCCTGCACGAAGTTGGCCATATAGCCTGTCGCGCCGGGATCTGTCACAGGGTACATTCCCATCACTCCGGCTACGAGCGGAACATTGTCGAACACCGACGACATGATGCCAAGCAGAATGTTGATGATGTAGATGTTGTGGATCTTCTCGTCGAGCCATGCCGCGGTAGCGGCCAGGATTCCCGAATGCTCGAGCACCGATACCGCCATCAGGATTCCCAGGAAGAAGAGGATGGAGGGCATGTCGATGCGCGACAGCACCTTGGGGAGGCGGTGTTCCTTGTCGCGTTCCACCCGCTTGCCGTTATAGAAGATTTCCGTGTATATCCAGAGGATGCCGAGCACGAAGAGCATCCCCACGAAGGGAGGCAGATGGGTTATGCTTTTGAAGATTGGCACGAACAGCAGGCCGCCGACTCCAAGAATCAGCATGGTGAGCCGCTCATGGTAGGACATGTCGGAGTTCTGCGGTTTCATCGCGGTGTGTGGCGGAAGTTCTCCCTGAAGCTGGCGTGAGATGCCGAGCAGAGGCACCACCATGGCCACGATGCTCGGCAGCAGCACGAAGCATACGAGAGCCGGAGCGGTGACGTTCCCTTTCACCCACAGCATGATGGTGGTCACGTCCCCGATGGGACTCCACGCGCCGCCTGTGTTGGCGGCTATCACTATCATGCCGGCGTAGAGCCATCGTTCGTGACGGTCCTCTATGAGTTTGCGCAGAAGCAGCACCATCACGATTGTTGTGGTCATGTTGTCGAGCACTGCCGACAGGAAGAATGTCAATATGCAGAGCACCCACAGCAGCGAGCGCTTCCTGCGGGTGGTGATGTTGTCGGTCAGGACGGTGAATCCTCCGTGCACGTCGACAAGCTCGACGATCGTCATGGCTCCGATCAGGAAGAAGAGGGTCTGCGTGATGTCGCCCAGACTCTCCACTATCTTGATGTCGAGAATGTAATTCAGAGCCTGGCTGTGTAGAGATTCGTCCAGCATCCGCGGATGTGCGGCTATGTAGGCCTGAAGGGATTCTCCCTCTATAGCCGGGACGATGTACTCCGCCCCGAGGGCATAGAGGATCCAGAGAAGCATTCCCAGCGTCAGCGCTATCGCCGTCTTGTCGATTTTGAGCGGATGCTCGAGTGCTATGCCGAGATAGCCGATAAAGAACAGAATGATCAGTGTGGAAATCATGGTTTTTTAGGTAGACGACTTTAAGAGAGTGTTTGAATTTAACACGAATTTTATGTTGAAATGTTTTTTAATTCTTTTCATCCTCCCCAAGGGTCTTTCCGGCGAATTTCACCAAGCCTCGTCGGTCGCATAGCCCGCTATGCTCCCTCCTCAACTTGTGAAATTCCCTCGGAAATCCCGCTTTGGGTGAATGAAAGTTAAATTCAAACACACTCTGAGAAAATGAAAAAATGGAGTTGAAAATTGTGATTTAAGGTTGTGATTTAATATGGAGTTGTTTGTGATTTCGGGTTATTAGATTATTGGCAGGGATCCGCCGCAGCGGATTCCTGCCATTTGCTCGTTCTTTTTTATCTTCTTCTTTTCTTTTTCGACGTGCCGGATTTTCTCGATTTCACCGTGGATTTTCCTTTTGCCGGGAGTTTTAGTTTGTCACCGGGGTGAAGTTCGGTTCCTTTCATTCCGTTGGCCTGCTGGAGCTGCTTTACGCTCACTCCGTACCGACGGGCTATCACCGAAAGGTTCTCGCCGCTGCGCACGGTGTGGCTCTTTGGCGAGGCCTGGGTGCGGGCTTTTGCGCTCTGTTTTGATTTTGTCGATTTATTTCCGGATTTATTCGATGTATCCGAGGCTTTTTTTGTGGCAGGACCGCTGGTTTCGCTCCATTTGTTCTGGCGGGGCTGGCTTGCAGAGGCCACTTCGCGCGCACCGTTGGCTTCGGCGAGCTCGGCCGTGGTGGTGATGCGGAGCATCTGTCCGGTGCGGACCGCGTTGCGCTGAAGACTGTTCCAGTCCTTGATGTCGTCGGCGCTGACATTGTAGAGCGCGGCGATGCGGCTCAGTGTCTGTCCCGGAGTAACCTTGTGCACGATGGTCCTGAGGTCGCCGGCATTGCCGGTGTCAGGCCGTCGCGCCACCACGGTCTGCTCGGCTACCGTTGTCTCTTCGAGCGGCGTCTCGTCTACAGCCTCCTCGCGCTCGATCTGAGCCGCCAGGGCGGTGCCGGGACGTGTGCCGGGAGAGACTTCGATGCGGCGCGCGTATTTCTCCGCTTCGTATGCAAGTATGTCACCCTCGCTCATAAGATAGGCGTGGCACTGCTGGGAGGGGAGGACAAGCGTGTAGGGCCGTTCCGGAGTCCCCGGGATTATGTCGGCGCGGAATTGCGGATTCAGTATGCGCAGCTCCTCCATCGGGATGTCGAGCACATGTGATATCTGGTCGAAATGCACCCGGTCGGAGATCATGAGCGTGTCGGTCACCAGCGGCTTGGTGGGAAGCACCGGCGATATGTTGTGGTGAGGATAATAGTTCATCACGTAATTGGCGGCGATGAACATCGGCAGGTAGCCTCTCGTCTCCTCCGGCAGATAATAGTAGATGGCCCAGAAATCGAGGTTTTTGGAGTCGCCGCCGGCACGGCGCAGCGCCTTGTTGACGGTGCCGGGGCCGCAGTTGTAGGCGGCGATGGCGAGAGGCCAGTCGCCGTAGGTGGAGAAAAGGTCCTTGAGGTATTGCGCGGCTTTGGCCGAGGAGGCGTATGGGTCGCGGCGCTCGTCGACAAGCGACGACACTTCCAGGCCCATCCCCTTGGCCGTGCCTATCATGAACTGCCACAGCCCCGAGGCTCCATGCTTGGAGACGGCGTTCGGGTCGAGTCCCGATTCGATCACCGGCAGATATTTCAGCTCGAGCGGGAGCCCGTTCTGTTCGAGTGCCTGTTCGAATATGGGCATGTAGTACAGGTTGAGTCCGAGCAGCGCGGCAACCTGTGCCCGGCCGCGTTGCGTGTACCGGTCGATGTAGCTGCGTACGATCTGGTTGTACGGCATCTCGATGAGCGTTGGGAGCTTGGCGAGACGCTCGCGGATGGTGGCGTCATCGGTCTGCACGTCTCCCTGACGCTTATAGCGGTCGTCGGTGGCCGTATAGTTTTTCATGTACCAGCCCTCGAGCATCTTCCGGGTGTCGGTCTCGTAGCTCTCGGGGAAAACTATGCTGCTGTCGGTGATTTCAGTCTTTATGTCGAGCACGTTTTTTCCTTTGTCTGCATTTGCTGCCGGGGCTGCCAGGGCCAGGAGCAGGAGTGCTGTCTGAGTAAGTCGTCGTGTCATGATACTGTATAATTTTACTGGAGAGTTCGTTAAAAATTTATTGCCCAGTTCAGTCCCAGGGCGGCACGTGAACCGCCCCCTGCGGGCTGAATCATGGTGGGGGAGAGATCCATCGACAGATTCGGGGAAATATCGAAATGCGCCAGTGACGCGTCGACGTATGCGTCGACCATGCACACCAGATAAAAGGCGGCGAGAAGGATGACGCACAGGTCGCGGTAGCGGCGGAAATTGTCCTTGCGCGACTTGAACGACCGTTCGAGCCAGCTCTTGTCGAGGGTGGACTCGTCGGTGGTCGGAGGGAAGAAATCCATGTATGAATTTGTACCCGGATCGTTGTCGAGGAGGTCGCGGTAGGCCTGCATGTAGTCCTGGTACTGGTTGCTGTTCCATGCCGTGGCGTACCCGAGCCCCATGAATCCTCCGATCACTATGGGTAGTTTCCAGTAGCGTCGGTTGTAGATCTGTCCCAGTCCCGGACAGAGCGCGGAGAGCCATATGGCCCGCGTGGGGGAAGGGTTGAACGGAATCTTTCCGTCAAGGCCGTAAGGGTAGTCTTCGGCGGTGACTTCCGTCGGTGGAATCGAGTCATTTTCCGGAAGACGTACCGCCATCTCGGCATCGAGATTGACGGTGGAATCCTGCGGTATGGCCGCTTTCGCGCCAGGCGTGAAATAGCCGGACGGCACTGTGAGGAGTATGCACAATGCCACCAGAAGTATCCGCTCCTGAAGCGGAGTGTCAGCTGTCGAATGCCTTGATAAGCGCATGCAGTTCGTCGTCGGAGGAAAATTTAAACGTTATGCTACCCTTTCCATCGGCGTTCCGTGAGAATTTCACCGGAGCGGAGAATCGGTGGGAAAGGTTTTTGGCGAATTCATCGTATTCGTGATTCGGTCTGGCTTTGGGACGCGCGGTCTGCCCCGCGGGAGTCAGGCCCTCACGCACTATCTGTTCCACGGCGCGCACCGACAGCCCCTCTTTCAGTATTTTCTTGTAGAGGCGGAGCTGGTCCTTGGGGTCTTCCAGACCGAGGATGGCGCGCGCATGCCCCATGTCGATGTTCTTGTCGCGCAGACCGAGCTGGATTTCAGCCGGAAGACGCAGAAGGCGCAGATGGTTGGCGATAGTGGCGCGTTTCTTGCCCAGGCGCTCGGAAAGGCGCTCCTGGGTGAGAGCGTATTTGTCGATCAGCTGCTTGAAGCCGAGAGCCACCTCGATCGCGTTGAGGTCCTCGCGCTGTATGTTCTCGATGAGGGCCATCTCGGTCATTTCCGAGTCTGAGGCCTTGCGCACGTATGCCGGCACGGTGCGGAGTCCTGCGCGGGAGGCGGCCCGCCAGCGTCGTTCGCCGGCTATTATCTGGTAGTTCCCGTTGTCCGAAAGCCTGAGTGTCAGAGGCTGTACCACTCCGAGCTCCCGTATCGAGGCGGCAAGCTCTCCGAGTGTCTCCTCGTCGAACGTGCGCCGGGGCTGCTCCGGATTCGGCTCTATCCGCGAGATTTCTATTTCCGATATGGCCGAACTTCCGTCGGTCCTCACCTCATCCATGCGGATGAGCGAGTCGAGGCCCCGGCCCAATGCGTTGCGCTTGTTTATCATTGATGTCAGTTCTTCTTGCGTTTGCGGGATTGAAGTTCCTTGGCAAGCTGGGTGTATGCTATGGCGCCGCGGGAGTCCGGGTCGTAGAGGATCACCGGAAGTCCGTGGCTCGGCGATTCCGATAGCTTGATGTTGCGCGGGATCACCGTGGAGAACACCATGTCGCCGAAATGTCCCTTGAGCTCTTCGTAGATCTGGTTGGCGAGTCTGAGGCGCGCGTCGTACATGGTGAGCAGAAAGCCTTCAATCTCGAGTGAAGGTTTCAGTCTGCTCTTGATTATACGGATGGTGTTGAGCAACTGTGCTATACCCTCGAGGGCAAAGTATTCTGCCTGGACCGGAATCAGCACTGAGTCTGCGGCTGTAAGCGCGTTGACGGTGATGATTCCGAGCGATGGGGAGCAGTCTATCAGCACATAGTCGTAATTGTCCTTGACCGGTGCCAGCGCACGCGAGAGGCAATGCTCCCTGCCCTGACGGTTCATCAGTTCGACTTCCGCGCCGACAAGGTTGATGTTCGACCCGATGATGTCGAGCCCGTCAATCTGCGTGTGCAGCACTGCGTCGGCTGCGGGATAGTCGTCGATAAGGCATTCGTAGACCGATGCGTCTGTTTCCGACAGTTCCATACCGATCCCCGAAGTGGCGTTGGCCTGCGGATCGGCGTCGACCAGCAGCACACGCTTGCCCCCGGCTGCCAGACATGCTCCTAAGTTGAAGGATGTAGTGGTCTTGCCCACTCCTCCCTTCTGGTTTGCGATTGCGATAATTTTTCCCATGAAAAGCCAGGTTTTCATAAATGGCTAATGAATAGGTCGATACGTCTGGGTTCCGATGTCTGTCTATTCGATAGCCATATTAATATGCAAATGTAATCAAAATTTGCCGGATTGACGCAATCTAAAGTTTTAAAAATGTTAAATCCCTTTTGTGTCGGTAAAATTAGTTGGTAAATAAAAGAGCGGCTGGATTGTCCAGCCGCTCTTTTATTGTTTGATTCACGGGTGATTATCGGATGCGTTTGTACACCGTGCGGGAGCCGTCCGCGTGCCTTGTGATTTCAAGATACATTCCGCTTCCCGGCTTTCCGGCGAGGCGTGTGCCGTCAGGCGCGAAATATTCTGTCTTTACGATATTCGTGTCTGGGGCAACGCTGTTTATGCCAGATGATTCCGAGAGCGTTATCCCGATTGGGTCACTGACTGAGTAGAGTCCTCTCTGTGAATCGGTGACGGCGATGTAAAACTCATATTTGCCTGGCTGGACAGTTCCGCCATTCTGGGTGGTGAATGCGGTTGTGATGTCCAGGACGGCCGTTCCGTCTGCTTCGAGGTCTACGATGCCTGGCGTTCCGATGCCGGCCAGATTCTTGCCGCTTAGAAGCACGGGATAGTAGGTGCTGTAGAAAGGTGCGTCGCCGGGAAGAGTCCAGATACCCTTTATTTGGATTTTATCACGGTTGCCGAATTCAGTCGGTATTTCGAGTTCTGTCAGTTCCGGCAAATCCCTGGTCGTCTGCGTGAATGTGCCGAAGCCGTCGGCGATGGTTAGTATCAGTCCCGGGGAGTCGTTGAGCGGAGTGCGCATATAGCTCCACTTTGAGGGGTCCTTGCCGAGTGCGTATGCCGGGCGCACGATGTATGTTCCGTCGGGAAGTTCGGGAAACAACACCACAATGCCGTCATATCCGTATCCGGGATCGAGGTTGTCGTCATGGAATTCATTGTAGGTGAAATGGGGATACTCCACAGCATTGTTTTTAGTGTCGCCATAAAGATCTATCGCAACTCCCACATACCCGTCGGAGAAGGAGCCTGGTCCCGGATTGTATGAGAATCCTTCTATCGGTAAGTAGTTCGGAAATGTGAGTTCACCGTTGGTGAGTACGGGCAGTTCCTCTCCCTCTTCCGGTTCGAGGCCGCGCCAGTCACCGGTGAATCTCAGCGGTGACGACAGTATGATTTCTCCGATGAAATCGGAAGTTCCGCTCCGGTCGGGACGAATGTCGACCACGATGTCCTGCATGAAATTGAAAGCCGAATCGGCACCGCCGATACCTTGTACTTCGGGGTCGAGGGCATCAAGCAGGAAGTAACCGTCGCTCACTCCGCCCCAGCCCCAGTTGAAGTGGAAATAGCCGTCGGTGTCATATCCGTCGCACACGAACGAATGCCCTCCGATCATGGCTTGTCCGCCGTAGATCACCGGTCCGAAGTCGCGCAGCGAATTGTAAATGATTTCCTCCCATTCCGCAAGGCTGTAATAGTCGCGGTTGAGATATTTCATTCCTTTGTCGTATTTGAAGTGCTCTGTCAGCGCCGGACCGATGTTTAAGGAGTATGAGCCTGACGCAGTCGGGCTGTAGTCCATGTGTACGGCGAATCCGACGGCGCGCATCAGCAGGGCTACAGCCAGCTTTTCCTCCTCGGAGGATGCTTCTGTATACCGGTCCAGCATCCTGTCCCAGTCGAGAGCCTGCTTCTCGAGATTCATGCTGAGAGTCCTGCCGCCGCTCCTCCATTGGTAAGACACCGTTCCTACGGCCTGGTCGGGCCAGTTGTGGTATTTCATCACCTGAGCCATGGCGGTGGCCACGCAGCCGGTCACCGAAAGTTCGGAGCCTTTCTTGGGGCATTTCAGGTTATACGGTTCCCCCTGGTTCCATGCCGTCTTGCACAGAGGCGCTATGGGATTGCGCGCGGGGCGCTCTTTTCCGAATGTGCGGCGTACACCATCCTCTTTTACGGTATATGCCACCTGACGGCTCAGCTGATCCATCCATGCCTCGAAGGCCTCCGGAACTTTTCCCTCCGCGTCCAGCGCGGGCGAGTCTCCGTAGCCGAGAAGCAGTGTGGCGTCATCATCGGCCGATGTCAGGATAAATCCGTTGTCCGCGTTGCGGAACAGATATAACGTGGGCACATTATTGTCGCTCCTGGTTATGGCAAGCTGGAAACGGGATGCCGGTTTTCCCGCGACTTTGGATGGCGTCTGAGGAAGAACGCGGCTGAGCGCCTCCTCCGGCGTGAGTGGCGCGGCGGTGCAGGTTATCGCTGTGAGAACCGAGGCAACAGGCAGAATAAGTCTTTTCATCGTGTCTGAATTTTTATTTTATCCCCGTCTCTTCCCACAGGTATAGCTTGTCGGAAGGACGGATCTTTTCTGGTACGGGCATAGAGAAAAGATCCCCTTTTCTCACTTTATCCACCGGATGCAGGTCGTAGCGCAATTCGTCGACCTTGAAGATGAGGGCTCCCGTGGTCGGACCGGTCAGCACTACCTCGTCTCCGGTTTTCAGTTCGCCGCTTTCCATCATGAACTCGCCGACACCGAGCTTGGAAAAGTACCGTATGGTTTTGGCTGCATATCTCTTGACTCGGGTCGCGGAAGAGCCGTATTTCGCACTCCATTCGCCGAGACGCTGCCCCATATAGTAGCCGTCCCAGAATCCGCGGTTGAAGGTCTTGGCCAGTCGGCGGTCCCATTCCGGCACCATGTCGGGGGAGTACGTCCCGTCGGCAATGGCCTGCAGGGCTTCGGAGTAACATGCCACGGTTTCAGCGACATATTCCGGTCCGCGGGCGCGCCCCTCGATTTTGAACACGCTTACCCCGGCGTCGACCATCTTGTTTAGGAAGTGGATGGTCTTCAGATCTTTGGGCGACATTATATACTTGTTCTCGATGTCGAGTTGCTCTCCGGTCTCGCGGTCGGTCACCGTATAGGCGCGGCGGCATATCTGATTGCATGCCCCGCGGTTGGCGCTGGAATTCATCTCGTGGAGGCTCATGTAACACTTGCCGCTCACCGCCATGCAGAGGGCACCGTGGCAGAACATCTCCAGGCGTACCCGGTCGCCGTGCGGCCCGCGGATATCCCCGGCCTCGATGGCGCGGCTTATCTCCGTCACCTGCTCCATGTTCAGCTCGCGTGCGAGAACCATCACGTCGGCGAACTGAGCATAGAATTTCACGGCCTCTATGTTGCTTACATTCTCCTGTGTGGAGATGTGGACCTCCTGACCGATCTCCCGGGCGTAGAGGATTGCCGCCATATCGGAAGCGATTATCGCGCTGATGCCGCTCTCCTGGGCGCGGCGGATAATGGTGCGCATAAGTTCCATATCGCCGTCGTATATCACGGTGTTTACAGTAAGATATGTCTTCACTCCACGCTCCGTGCAGAAGGCGGCTATCTCAGCCATGTCGTCGGCGGTGAAGTTGGCGCTCGACCTGCTGCGCATGTTCAGGCCCTCTATGCCGAAATATACGGCGTCCGCACCGGCGTGCACGGCGGCAGCCAGCGATTCGCGGCTCCCTACCGGAGCCATTATCTCAAAGTCTTTTCTCTCCATCCTGTTTCTTGGCTAAATAAAACGTGACTACTCCCATGGTGAGAGAGCGCCATCTGCAGCGCACGAATCCGCAGTCCTTCATAATCTGTGCCATGGCCTTGCGCTGGGGCGCTGCCGCGATGCTCTCCGGCAGATAGCGGTAGGCCCGCGAGTCGCCCGACACTCTCCTCCCTATCGCCGGGATAAGACGGTCTGCATACAAGTGATAGGCGCTTTCGAGATATTTTCCTTCGGGCACCGACAGCTCTATCACACAGAGCAGTCCTCCGGGGCGGAGCACCCTCAGTATCTCCGAGTAACCTTTGCGTAGATTCTCGAAGTTGCGTACGCCGTAGGCTACCGTCACAAGGTCAAACGTGTCGGAGGGGAATTGCAGATCAAGACAGTCCTGACAGTCGAAATCGACTTGTTGCCTCGTTTCATAGTCGGCGCTCAACAGTTTGTTGTGTGCTATTTTAAGCATTCCTTCCGAGAGGTCTATGCCGGTCACCCTTGCCTCCGGATAGCGTTTGTGAAGTTCGAAAGCGAGATCGCCTGTCCCTGTGGCGATGTCCAGGATTCGTGCCGGCTCGGGAAGCTCTCCGTAGACGGCGTCCAGCGCCACGTTGCGCCAGTGACGGTGGAGTCCGAACGTCATGGCTGTGTTCATGAAGTCGTATGCGGGAGCTATCGAGTCGAACATCTCCTTGACCTGTTCTCCCTTCGGATCTCCGGCGCGATAGGGGTTTACTTTTTCCGCGCCCTCCTTTTTTTTAATGATTGCCCTCTTGTCTCCGGTTTCCATCTCGATTCACAGTTTTTTAGAGTAGGAGCGGCGCCGGCGGTGCTGACGGGTGTTGAAGTACTGCCACTGGCTCTGCACCTTGGAATTCGTCTCCATCTCCGGATTCGATTCGGCGTAGCGATAGCCGTATTTGATGAACTGAGGCACCAGATCCTGGAACATCAGGGCGTTGACGCCTTTGTTCTGGTAGTCCGGATGCACGGCCACCAGCAGCAGGTCCACACGGTCGTTCTTACCCCGCAGCCCTTTCAGCAGCCAGTACCATCCGAAAGGGAAGTAGCGTCCCTTCGATTTCTGGAGCGCCACGCTCATTGATGGAAGCGCTATGCCGATCCCTATCAGACGCCCCGTCTTTTCCACCACAAGCGTCACCAGGTCAAGGTTGAGAAGGTTCAGATAGATGCTTATGTAATGATCTATCTGACGCTCGGTCAGCCTGGAATATTGGTAAAGGTCTTTGTAGGCGTCGTTCACCAGGCGGAATATCGCGTGACCGTATTCCGCCTTTATGCGTTTGCGGTTGTCGTATTTCAGAACCTTCAGGTCATATTTCTTCTTGACGATGTCGGCGATTCTGTCGTAACGCTCGGGCACTTTGTCGGGGACCTCCATCATGAATTCCACCCAGTCCGACTCTTTACGGTAGCCGAGTTTCTCGAGATGGGTCTGATAGTAGGGGTAGTTGTAGTTGGTGGCCATGGTCGAAAGTTCCTCGAATCCCTCCACCAGGAGTCCCTCACGGTCAAGGTCCGTGAATCCAAGCGGCCCTACGGCTTTCGTCATCCCTTTCGAACGTCCCCATTCCTCAACGGCGTTCATAAGGGCAGCCGGGATCTCGGGGTCGTCGATGAAATCGAGAAAACCGAACCGCACGATGTTCTGGCGGTAGTCGCGGTTGATCTGGTGGTTGATGATGGCGGCCACACGCCCTGCGGGCTTTCCGTCGCGATAGGCCATGTAGTAGGCTGACTCGCAGAAATCAAATGCGGGGTTTCCCTCGGGACGGAGGGTATCTATGTCGTCGGAGACCAAAGGCGGCACATAGTACGGATTCCCTTCATACAGATCAATCTGGAATTCCGTGAATTTCCTGAGTTCCGCTTTCGTGGGTCTTACTTCTTTTATTTCTATCATTTCGGGATAGGGCGAATTGATTATGATTCTGGCAAATTTGTCACTGTCTTAAGGACAGCCACATCAGCAACGCGATCAGTATCACCAGACATGTGCACAGGAACACGAACACCTGTGAGGAGGAGCGCCGCTCCATGGCCAGCTGTATGTCGGAGACTGTGCGGAATGGAGTATCCTTCTGGGTACATTTGTTGGCCACTTTCCGCAGTTTGGGCATTGACGCGGGGAGGTTGTCAAGCACTTCGTTCAGTACTTTACCGTAACTCTCTATATCTTCATGCGCGTCCTGGGTGGAAAGTTCCTCCGACTGGTCGTAGCCCACGTCGATCAGCTTCAGATTCTCGTTGTACTCGGTGAAGATGATGGTTTCCGGAGTGATCGGATGGTGCACGATGTGGTTTTCCTGAATATATTCCATCGCGTCGAGAAGTTGTGTCTGAAGGCGGTGTACAATCTTTGGCGTCAGCCGCTTCTCGTCGATAAGCCTCCGCAGCGAATAGCCGTAGACGTCATCGGTGATTATCGCGGTCCCAATACCTGGAATTTCTTCGAAATCGTTCACCATCACGATGTTGGGATGCGCCAGATTGTATCGGGTGTCAAACTCCTGCTCAATCATCCGGCGGTACTCCGGCTTGTCGGCATATTCCTTTCTGAGCGCCTTGAGCATGACCCATTTGCCATGTTTCTTAACGGTATACACATCATAGTGCTTCTCGCCCCATTCGGGCAGCAGGGTAAGGTCGCTCCACTTCCCCGTAGGGTCGTTGATGGGAATCTTCTTCTCCTCCTTGCTGATATATGCCTTGTCTTTTTCCATCTGACGGTCGTTGATGTATGGTTAGTCTGTGATGTCGGATTAGTTTATAATGTCGAAGCCCGTGTATTTTCTGAGACATTCGGGCACTATGATGCCCTCGGGAGTCTGGTTGTTTTCAAGCAGTGCCGCCACGATGCGTGGCAGAGCCAATGCCGATCCGTTGAGTGTGTGGCATAGGTGGATTTTCTTGTCCGCCCCGCGGTAGCGGCATTTCAGGCGGTTGGCCTGGTATGTTTCGAAATTGGATACCGACGACACCTCGAGCCAGCGCTTCTGAGCCGCGCTCCACACTTCGAAATCGAAGGTGATGGCCGACGTGAAGCTCATGTCGCCTCCGCAGAGACGCAGTATGTGCCAGGGGAGTCCGAGCTTTTCAAGAAGTCCCTGCACGTGATCCTTCATCTCTTCAAGTGCTCTGTAGGAGTCTTCGGGACGCTCTACGCGCACAATCTCCACCTTGTCGAACTGATGGAGACGGTTAAGACCGCGCACATCCTTGCCGTAGCTCCCCGCTTCGCGGCGCCAGCAGGGAGAGTAGGCGCAGTTCTTTTTCGGCAGCTCGGCCTCGGGGATGATCTCGTCGCGGTATATATTGGTCACCGGCACTTCGGCGGTGGGAATCAGATAGAGGTTGTCTATAGTCACGTGGTACATCTGTCCCTCCTTGTCGGGAAGCTGTCCTGTGCCGTATCCTGATGCCTCGTTCACCACAAACGGAGGTTCTACCTCGGTGTATCCTGCCTTCCAAGCCTCGTCAAGGAAGAACTGGATGAGGGCGCGCTGCAGACGTGCTCCCTTTCCTATATAGAAGGGGAAACCGGCTCCGGTAACCTTGACGCCTGTCTCGAAGTCGATGATGTTGTATTTTTTCGCCAGGTCCCAATGGGGCAGAGCGTCGGCGGGGAGTTCGGGAATGATGCCTCCTGTCTTCTCCTCCACGTTCTCTTCGGCGCTCTTTCCCTCGGGGACGGCGGCGCAGGGGAGGTTCGGTACAGTAAGCAGCATCTCGCGGATCTCATGTTCGCGGCGTTCCAGCTGTTCCTGAAGTTCGCCGGTGCTCTCCTTGAGGGCGGCCACGGCTTCCTTTGCCCGCTCGGCCGCTTCCTTGTCCCCCTCTTTCATGTACTTACCGATTGTGGCGGCAAGTTTCTTCAGCTCCGATGCGTCGCTGTCGGTTTTCTGTTGCAGACGGCGTCGCTCGGCATCGGTCTCGATTATTCTGGTTATGATATCACGGCCGTCGAATCCTTTCACGGCCAGACGCCCGATCACGAACTCGGGATCGGCTTTTATAGTTTGTAGTGTCAGCATTTTGTCAGATAATAGTTGTTGGATGCTCCTTGCCGGCGTCAGGCCAGCAGACGTTTCACTGCCTCCGATATGGCGCGGCCTTCGGCGCGACCCGCAAGCCGCTTGGTGGCCGCTCCCATAACTTTGCCCATATCCTTGGCCGATGAGGCGCCGGTCTCGGCTATGATGTCGCGCAATTCGGCGTCCAGTTCTTCTGCCGACAGCTGCCTGGGCAGATATTCCTCAAGCACCGCAGCCTCGGCCAGCTCGTTGTCGGCAAGTTCCGGACGGTTGTTTTCATTATAAATCCGGGCGCTTTCCTTACGCTGCTTCACCATCTTGATGATGATTTTCACCGCGTTCTCGTCGGAGAGCTCTCCGTTGGCGCCTTTGGCTGTCTTTGCCTCCAGAAACTCTTTCTTGGCGCCGCGAAGTGCCTCGAGGCGCACCTTGTCGCGAGCGAGCATCGCCTTCTTGATGTCCTCGCTGACTTTGTCAAAAAGATTCATAATATGCAGTTGTATCTTATATTCTTATATCTTGTATTCAAGATCTGTCTTATGCTGCCTGATATCTGAGGACAGACCATGACCGTACGGGGGAGGAAAATGTCCTTATCCCCGTACATATCCATCAAATCGCAAATTTAATGAAAAATCCGTTAATCTGAAAATCAAATTTGCAAAACCGCACAAAACCGCATATATGAGAGCGTATATGAGAGCGTGTTCCTTAACATTATCTGAGACCGGTTACTTCCTGAGGCAAACCTTGCGGGTGACAACCGATCCGTCTGATTTTCGCTCAATCCTGATGAAGATTCCGTTATCCGGCTTCGGAACCTGACGTCCCTGCATGTCGAAGTAACTTACATCGGCAGTCTGCTTTACGGACGTAATTCCCGTCTCATCCGGCAATGGCGGAAATCCTCCGGTGGGCATGGTGATGACGGGATTGTTCTCTCTGTCCGTGATGGCGATGAGTCTGTGTGGCTCCCATTGGAATTCGTTGTAAGTGCCTGGAAAGGGTAAAAGGCTGTCCGCAGAGCCAAATCCGCAATATACTGCGGCTTCCTCATCGAGGCGTGTTTCAAACCATTGTATGTCCACCTCTTTATTGTCTACGGTCCCCGTGTATCTCAGTGTGACTGGTAAACCGGCGTCGTCATCACGGCATTCGCTGTCGAACCATAGGATCTCCCCCTTGTCGAGATCGAAGTCATAAATCAGCATCTCTGTGTTGCTATCGGGAACCCATTCGAGAGCCGGACAGATATAGGGGTTTATGCTGATGTTGTAATCATTGAAAAGTGTCTGGTAGAGTCCTCCCGACGGTGTCGCTTCACGCATATAAATCCTGTTTCCTTCCTCGCGCATATATGCGATGACTGGAGCTTCCCCGTTGGCCGGTTCCTCTCTATCTTTCCAAATAGTGCAGTTTTGATACTCAACTCCGCCGATGACAGTTGTTCCGGAGAACCCTATGTTGAGGTAAATGTCACTGCATGCGTCTTTGCCTGAAGTGTTGTTGGGGTCACTATAATCTATATTGAAATATTGATGATATTTCCACACCCAATCCTCGCGCAATAACTTAATATCTTTCTTTGCGATTCCTTTAGATACCCCGACATTGTAAACGACTGGGAGTGTACCTGGGTAATGAACACAGACGCTATATGGGCATCGGTCAGATGGAAGCTCGATATCTGTTGTGCTCCCTTTATAGTTACGCACTTCTTTGGTTTTGCCATTGAATACAGTGATGATGGCATAGTCAGGAGCGGAGATTTTGACATTCTTTTTGTCAACACATGATATGCTGCACTTTATCCTGGTTGGTTTCTTTAAAAATATATGCATGCTTGGATCTCCGAATAATGTCAGGATTGATGCTTCAAATAAATTATAATTTTTCACCTTGTTTTCTTGGTACGCGGATTCCGGGAAAGCTGAAGACATTCTTGTTCTGGCATAATTGGCTAGCATCCCTAATGAAGTCAAGGAAGGGTTTGTGTTTGACTCCAATTGGAATCTTTCATCATTCCATGTGATTCGAGGATAAAAGCCTGGTGTAGGCCACATTCCATTAAAGAATCCTGCTGCTGCCACATCTGTATATCCTGCGTATGTATTGCCTGTAAATCCGAAAACTGCAGCAGCTCCTCCATATTCTTTAGTGAGGAATTCCTGTGCGAAGCATGTATCGGAAAGGAAACTGCCTGTTCGACAAGCCATGCTGAATATTACGGGTAGATTATGGTCTGAATTATTCAGATTTCGTACGTCTTCAATTGTAAATTTAGGTAGTTTCCATTGATCCCAGTCCCCATGTGCAAAATAAAACACTTGCGAAACACCTGTGTTTATTGCATCCCTAATATCATCGCAACTGGCGTTCCAGCTATAATTCGGACGCAGCATATGTTCTGGTATATTTTTGTCATTGTTTAGAATAGTATTGCCATTAGCTGATCTGTATAATGTTACCTGGCTCCATTTAAGAGGATCCATATCTGGTCTACAGTAAAACGCAAGATTTGGAACTCTGTCTAAATCTTTTACGTATTGAGCAAGTTCATAGCTGGTTTGACAGTTTCTTAGGCGTTCTGTTCCTATGTAGTATCCATGGGTGAATTCTGATATGAATAGATTGGAATTAAAAAATTGCTCACTGGCGTTTGTCATTGACTCATAATATCTGATTTTTTTCAATGCATTATATACCTCGGTATTGTTGTTGGCAGGTATTCTGCCATACTGCAATTCAGGGATAATGTCATCTTCTGAAACCATTTCTTTTGTTGCAAGAGCATACGGCAGATCTGTCAATACGTCTTGTTCATTTTTTTTATTATTCTCATAAATGTCCAAAGTCATTTTGTAAAAATAGCCGGGTACTTTTTTGTGGTTCCCTAATATCAGAAGGTATGTCAGAGGTGTATCGTTGTTGATTTTTACAATTGAGTCATTAACCGATTCATTTGTCCAATTGTTTGAGTGGCATACAATAACGTTGTTCCCGAGCGTTCTCTTCCAGTCCGCAAAGCTATCTGCGGAACTTTTAAATTCCGTTGGCGTTATTATTAGATATCCCGGTGACGTTATTTGTGTTGCGGAATTTGGACCTCCCACAATCTTGGTGGAGTTTTCAGTCTTGTCTTGTTCTGCTGACCAGTTTAATGTTACATTGGAAAGAAAATTGTTTTCTTCTTCAGAAGTCACGTCTGTATTCTTTTGAATGGATTTGTTCATTAAATTGGTCGCCGCATTAAAAGAGACTTTATATTGAAGTTTTCGGCATATTTTAGCTTTTCCTGTCGACAAGTCATATTTAACTGGTCTTATTCCAAGAGAATAGATGGCTACATTTTTATAGCTCCTAAGATTATTCTCGTTAATTGTTTCGAGGGGAAACCATCCCGAAAAATCTTTAATAGGGGTAGTGTGTCGGATTGTATTCTCTCTCTCCGAGAAAAGTATTTCAGGGCTTCTCGCGGGTGCGGGTTTACTTTTGAATTCCACCCATTCTTCTTCCAGAATCTGGAAAGATGCTTCTTGTCCACATGGTATGCTGAAGGAATCATTTGCGTAAGGATAAGCTGGTTCCCCTTCCACGTTGTTATTGCAGAACCCGGTCATCACTGGCGTTTCGCAGTCTTGAAAGTCGTTGTCCGTGTCTAATGCCAACCGGTGAATAGTATACGTTACGATGTAGCCATCGTTGGTTGATTCTATGGTCCTCGATACATCAAGTGGCGAAATTTCACTCGAAATTGAAATTGTGTCAAGATTGAGTATACGTTGCGCTGTTGCTGTTCCTTTACAGATGATTGCTGTGATGACAACAATTAGGAAATAGACAAGTTGTTTCATGGCTTTATAGATTAGATGGTTTATTTTCAGTGAGAATTTGTTGTTATCGTTTTGTAGTGTTGCAAAACAAAAGTTTCAGATGGGTTTTGCAATACGTAAAAAGTGCTCAATCAGATGGTTACGGATCAATACCCAAATTGCTGAGGATTATTGTTCCAATTGAATAAGCAAATATAAAACAAAAAAACAAAGAATCAAAGAATAAAATCAAAACCGCATATATAAAAGTCGTTCATAGACCGTAATTTGACGGGTAATTGCAATCTCTGACCGATTTGTATCTTATTGGACCCAGATTGCTTCCAGCTGAGGTTAACATGCTAAAAAAGGGAGCTCGCCTTCATTTCTTGCGATTTGAAGACGAGCGTGGGGATTTGGGGAGTGGGCGATTACGGATTCGAACCGCAGACCCTCTGTTTGTAAGACAGACGCTCTAAACCAGCTGAGCTAATCGCCCCAATTGTTGTTTTAATCAGCCTCCGCTACCGGAGTGCTATCGGTGGGCGATTACGGATTCGAACCGCAGACCCTCTGTTTGTAAGACAGACGCTCTA
>ERZ777305.470-NODE-470-length-66106-cov-24.557630_pt1 | contig 66106 bp, 60 predicted proteins | sample MGYA00374965_ERZ777305 | MGnify/ENA primary metagenome ERZ777305 (study PRJEB29328, sample SAMD00013331) | mouse gut metagenome | study: EMG produced TPA metagenomics assembly of the Metagenome analysis of fecal microbiota from mouse which was promoted...
ATGGTGATGTCTATTCCACATTATCGCCTTAGCGTGTCCGCTGAATAGTTACTAATTTTTTATAGAATTGCAAAATAATTTTAAAAAAACTATAAATTTGCATTGGCTTCTGAGGTCGACTCATTAGAGTAATCTCGCCTCAGAAACGCACAATAAAACACAATCTGTTATGAACAAAAAAATGTTTGTTACTGCTGCAATCGCAGCACTGATGAGTGTGGGAGCCTATTTCGGCAATACCACCACAACTCCTTCTGAAGGTCTTTCTGACCTCCTGCTTGAAAATGCTGAGGCTCTCGCAAATGGCGAAATCACCGTAGTTGGATGTATGCCCATGAGAGATGCCACATGCTATGTGTTTGATGGAAACGGACAACTTGTGGATAGACGCAAGAATCAATATCCAGGTAATTAATTTTTAGGGCATGCAAAGAATAACACTTTGCGTGCCCTTATTAAGTTGCAGAAAAATGAAGTCATTTAATTATACATTTCTTGCCATTGTTCTTACATTGGCATCATGTCAATCCAATGATAAGGATAACGGCGAAGTCGATTTTTCTGAATCAGTGACATTGCAAGACGGGAATGTTTTGGTAAGTAATTGTGATCCGGTTGATTATATGGTGCTGTGCGATTCGCTGTTATGGATTGCGGGGCAAGATCAAAATGAACTGTTGCATGTTTACGACGTTTCAGGCAAGCTTCTTGACTCCGGAATGTCCATCGGTCAAGGTGGTGACGATGTGCTCGAAGTAAGCTCAATCCGTTCCATTAATGGTAAGATATACGTTTATGATTCGCGTGGAGGCGTTATTGACGAGGTTGTATGCAGGGATGGAAAGCTGGACGCAACCGGTATTGTCCGTGATATGCGTTTTCAAGACGATGCTTTCATGCTGCCCGATTCATCAATGTTAGCGCTCCCTTTGAATAGCTCCAATGCTTATGTCATGCTTGACAGTGAGGGTAGTATTCTTGACAGTCTATCCTATTTTCCTCCCAAGCCGGATGGAATCAGCGACGCTACCCATTATCTTGCATGCACCGGCAAGTTGGCTTATTCCCCTGCTGACACTACATTTGCAAGGACTGTGGCATATGATGGCGGCATCGATTTCTTCGCTGTCAAGAATGGCAGGATAAGTCATACAGCGCGTTATGCTAATTTTGACATGGTTTACACTACATATCGGGATGAAGGCAAGTTTCCGGTTCCTTCCGATGAATCGAGGATTGGCTATTCACATGTCTATGCAACTCCTGATCATTTCTACGCTTCTTATTCAGTGCAGAAATGTCTTGACAATCCTACCGGGATGAGCACCGAGATACATGTGTTTGATCACAACGGAAAGCCGCAATACAAGATGCTGTTCGAGCACCCTATACAGGCATTTGCAGTAAGTGAGGATGATGCGCATCTATATGTGGCTGAGGCGGATAATGATGATGACACAGTGATTAAACACTATATTCTGCAATCAAAGCCAAACAAATAATAGCACATCTGTTGGATCTTAGGAAACCAGTTGTACCGGATTGTTGACGGCGGTGTTATCTGGAGCTGTCTACGCAAGGTATTGTAAACAGAAACCGTGCGCCGTCGGTATAACCGGAGTCAAGAACAACCTCTCCTTTGAGCAGTGAGGCTACGGTGCGACTGATTGGCAGTCCGAGACCTACACCCTCTTTGTAGCTGTTGAGTCTTTCAAAACGGTCAAATATTATCTCGCTTTTGTCTGCCGGAATTCCACATCCGGTGTCTGTGACAGAGAATGTTATGTGCGATTTGTCGGCATCAAGTTCCCAGTCGAGCGTTATCTGTCCGGTCATAGTGAACTTGACTGCGTTCTGAAGCAGGTTTACAAGCACCTGCTGTACTCGTTGCGGGTCGGTGTATATTTCAATGTCCTCCTGATTCTCTTTCGCATACACCATGTGTACTCCCGGTTGTAGTTTGGATGCTACGCTGTTCATGGCTACATCGCAGAGTGTCTTTACAGATATATAACTTTTGGCAATGGCGAGTTTCTTTTTGTTCAGGTCAGACATGGTCAGCACATCGTACAACATTGTGAGTACCAGTTCGGTGTTCAGCATTACAAGGTTGGAGTATTTCTCAAGTCTCAGACGGTCTTTGTCTTCAAGACAGTCGACAATAAGCTGCGTGTAACCGGCTATGGCACTGATAGGTTCTTGCATCTGACAGCTCATGTTGTCAATGAAAGCCGTTTTGAGTTTTGAGGCTCTGTTTGCTGCGTCGCGGGCTGTAATCAGTTCGTTTTGGGTCTGTTTTAGCACGTCGCGTTCTTTTTTCAGGTTCATGTTGCTTTTCGCGAGCCCTTTGCTGAGTTTTTTTGCCCGCCGGTACAGTCTCAGCAGTATCATGCACAGTATGAAAAGTGCAGCAAACGAAATTGCCGATATTAATATTATCGAGCTCTGTAATTTTATCTTTGAATTGTGGCTTTCTGTCGCAATTTCGTTTTTTTGCCGGGTCAGTCTGTCGACGTCATATATTATCTGTAGCTCGCGGTAGCGTTCCGCAGATTTGCTTTTTATATAATCTGACTGTATGGTTGTATAGGCAATGAGGCTTTCAAGCAACAGGTTTTTGTCGCCGGTAGCCTGCGCCGCTTCTATAAGCATTTTGTATAGTCTTGGTTTTAAAGCAGCAGAACCGGGAATATCCATGTTGGTGACTCTGGCGAGGGCCGGCAATGCCTTGTCGTATTCCTTGCGTGCCATGCGGTAGTATATTTCCGGCAGTGAGGTGCTTTCAATGTCTTCCCGTATCTCGTCGCTTTCCTCGGCAAGGGCGTTTATCCGGTTGAAGTATTCCTCTACCTCTTCAGGCGACAGCGCAGGGTAGTTGCAAAGCATTCTGCGGTAACAGATGTATCTGTTTCGGTTATAGTTCTTGAATTCTCTTCCGTTGGCTCTGTACTCTTTCTCCATCTGATCCATGATGGTAAGCAGGTGTCGGTCGGCATTTACCGCTTTTTCAAATTGTCCGCCGGTTGTGTGAATCAAAGCGGTGTGCGCGTAGTACATGTTGCGCAGGGCGTACAGCCCGAACGGCAGGGCGTTTATCATATCCTCGCTTTCCTCAAGGTATTTTTCGAGCAGGTCGCTCTGTATAGTAGAACCGAGGTAAATGCACACGGTGTACAGCTGTTCGAGGTTTTCAAGCCGGTCGGTTCTGTTGGTGCGGGTTGAATATCTGTCAAGCGCTTCAAGCATCCATTTCTGTTTATCATCAGAGTCGGTGAACAGTGCGCGAGTGGATACAATGAGGAGTCTGAGAAATGTGACCGTCTCTTTCTGCTCGTCGCTATGCGGCAGGGACATAGCCTCATTCAGCACAAGGGTCTGTGCGGAGTCGTTGCCAAGATAGTCGTTGCCTATTATCCGCAGTATGTCAAGCTGTGCGCGTGTATTGCCTGCCCGTCTGGCTACTTCGTAAAGGGTTGCGTTGAGGTGCTTGTTTTCATCCTTAGTGTTGAGGTCGTGTATGTTGTACAGTATTCTCAGGCTGTCGGCGGGAGATGTGGCATTGTGCAGCAGAGTGTATAGGCTGTCGGTTTTTGTCGGGTAGGCGGCAAAAGAGACTATCTGTGCAGCAAACAAAATCGCAAGCAGGCATGTCGCTATCTTTTTCAATGGGGCTATAGTAGATGTGTTGATGTATAAGGAATGTACATGCAAATATAGGAATAAAAGTAGAATGTATGAAGAATCTTCATGCAGTTTTTGCGGGGTGAAAAAACAGAACCGCAACAAACATGTCGCGGTTCTGGTATTGGGGGGTATCTTAAGCTGACTGAGTTATTCCGCCTTCTTTGCGGTTTTCTTTGCTGCCGATTTTTTAGCTGTGGTTTTCTTTGCTGCAGCTTTTGTGCTTTTCTCAGCGGGAGCCGGTGCCTTTTCGCGTAGAGCATGCTCTTCGTTGTAGTGCTCGAGGTTCTGACGCATCGAGGCTACTTCTTTATTGAGTGTCTCGATTTCAGCGGCCTGGTTGCGTATTGTTTTGAGCAGGGAGTTCAGCTCTTCGTTTTCTATAGACAGCGGGTATTGTTCTTCAACGCGAACAATGAAGTCCGACAGTACATTCATGTAGTTTGTGAACGCCTGGAACGGGGTTTCGTAGGGGCTGAAGTGAGAGTGTACGGCTCCGTCGTTCATGTGTTTGGTAGCCATGTAGAACAGGTGATCCGATGCCTGAAGGTAGTACCAGTCCTGTTTGAGGCGTCTGTCATCGCAAAGTCTCACACGTTCTGCCACCGAGTACAGTTTGCTGAATGCCTCGTTTTGAAGTTTGTTTCCGAGCCATGCCGATGTGTCGCGGGCTTCGTCTGCCCAAGATATGGGGTGCATGACAGACAGTTCACCGACGGGTTTCAGTTTGCTTATCGCCTCGCTGGGTGTCCAGAAGTCAATGCCGCGTTCTTTGGCGAAGCGGGGCAGAGCTTCAAGGAACTGGAATATGCCTGTGTCGCGGTTTTGCAGCTCGCCGAATGTCTCAAGGTTCATGAACAGGTTCACAATCTGTTCGTCGTCGGGAGTGTTTGCAATCCAATCGATGTATTTGTCGGCGGTCAGGGGGTATGCGTCCCACTCGGAGTTGCTGAAACGGAATGAAATGTCATCGCTCAGCTTAGAGTTCTTCAGCAGCATCTTGAGTTTGGGAGCGCTTGCGGCGGAGTACACATAGTTGGGCGATTTCCAGCCGAGTATGTGTTTGGCGCCTTCGGTAATTACTCCTTTGTAGCCCATGGCGGCGATTTGCGGGGCAAGGTCGTCGCAGTATATCAACTCGGTGTTGCGGAATACTTTCGGGCGAACTCCGAACAGCTCAAAAATTTTGTCGTCGTGGGCTTTAACCTGTGCGGCAAATTCTTCCGGCTCTGCAAGCGATGCAAGCGAGTGGGCGTATGTTTCGGCAAGGAATTCCACTTTGCCGGTGTCTGCCAGTTTTTTCAGAAGGTCGATGAATTCCGGCACATAGTGTTCGCACTGTTCGAGTGCCACTCCGGTGATAGACAGGGCGCAACGGAATGCGCCGTTGCTCTGCTCAATCATTCTCAGCAGGCTTTCGGCTGCCGGTATGTAGCTGTGGTGGGCTATTCTTGTGATTATGTCGTCATTGGCAAAGTCGTCATAGTAGTAATGGTCGTTGCCTATGTCGAAGAATCTGTATCTTTTGAGCCTGAACGGCTGGTGAATCTGAAAATAAAAACAAATTGCTTTCATGATGTCAGTCTGGTGAATGTTTTTTGATGTTTGACTTCGTGTTGTTTTGCGGTCAGTGTCTGTAGCTGTCAATGACCTTGCGGTAGATGTCTATAACTTTTGCTCCGGCTTTGTCCCAGGTGATGCGGTTTACCTCGTCAAGCCCGTCCTCGCGCAGCTGGCTGTACATCGCGGGGTAGGTGATGATTGAGTTGATGGCATCTGCCATTGCGTCAATATCCCAGTAGTCTGTCTTTATGACGTTGTCAAGGATTTCAGCGCATCCGCTCTGTTTGGATATTATCGAGGGTACGCCTATCTGCATGGCTTCAAGGGGCGAAATTCCGAAAGGCTCTGACACGGAGGGCATTATGTAGACATCGCTTGCCTTTAGCATTTCATATACCTGCTTGCCTTTCTGGAAGCCGGGAAAATGAAACCGGTCGGCAATGCCTCTTTCGGCTGCAAGGAGTATCATTTTGTCCATCATGTCTCCGCTGCCAGCCATTACAAAACGCACGTTGTGATTGTTTTTCAGCACTTTGGCGGCGGCTTCCACGAAGTATTCGGGACCTTTCTGCATTGTTATTCGTCCAAGGAACGTGACGATTTTTTCTTTGGGTTTGGTTACTTCGAGGTTGAGCAGGTCTTCGCTCAGCGGTGTCACGGCATTGTGTACCGTGGTTACTTTGGCAGGGTCGATGCCGTATTTTTCAATAACGGTCTGTCGAGTAAGGTTGCTGACGGTCATGATATGGTCGGCGTGGTTCATGCCGTCCTTCTCTATGCCGAATACGGTGGGATTGACATTGCCGCGAGAGCGGTCGAAGTCGGTGGCGTGCACGTGGATTACGAGGGGTTTGCCTGTAACCTGCTTGGCGTGTATGCCGGCAGGGTATGTGAGCCAGTCGTGGGAGTGGATTATGTCGAAATCAAGGGTGCGGGCTATCACGCCGGCGCATATTGAATAGTTGTTGATTTCTTCAAGCAGGTTGTCGGGGTAGCGTCCGGAGAATTCAAGGCATCCGAGGTCATTGGTGTGCATGTAGTTGAAGTCGGCGTAGATATGGTCGCGCAACTGATAGTACAGTTCCGGACTCATAACCGAGCCTATGCGCTGTACGACGTATTCACGGTTGACATCGCGCCAGGCTACGGGTACCTGAGAGGTGCCGATTATTCTTGCAAAACTTTTGTCCTCGTCGCCGAAGGGTTTGGGGATGACGAATGTTATGTCCATGTCGCCACACTCCCACATACCTTTTGTGAGTCCGTAGCTGGCGGTGCCGAGTCCGCCGAGGATATGAGGTGGAAATTCCCACCCAAACATTAGAGCTTTCATGGAGTGCGGGGATTACATGTTGAATTTTTTGAGAGTGGTGAGGGTACGGAGTATTTCCGCCACATTGGTTATATGGCTTATGGCTCCGCGTCCGCTGAAGGGCGGGTTGCCGTCGTAGAGCTGCGACAGCGAGCCGATGCAGCCTTGTGTCATTTCGTCTTCGTAGCCGATGAGCATGCGGTCGATGTAGCTTACTCCGCTCATGCCGAACACGCGCAGGTAGGCATCGGCGTAGAATCCGAACAGCCAAGGTCTTGCTGGACCGTTGTGGAGTGCCATTTCGCGTTCGTCCGGCGAGCCGAGGTAGTGGGGACGGTAGCCGAAGCTCTTGGGAGAGAGTGTGCGCAGTCCTTTGGGTGTAAGGAGCTCGCGTGTTACAACATCAAGCACTCCTTTGCGCTGTCTGCGGTCGAGCGGTGAATAGTCAAGCCCTATTGCCACCGCCATGTTGGGGCGCACGGAGGGGTCGGCGTATGTGCCGTTGACGTAGTCGTAAAGGTAGCCGTAGTCGTTCAGGAATGTGTCTATAAACGCGGGTTTCAATTTTTCTGCGGTGTCAACCCATAGCTGGCGTTCGGCAGCGTATTCTTCTAACCCTTCGGTTAAATTTGCGGCAAACATGAGTGCGTTGTACCACAATGCGTTGAATTCAACAAGGTAGCCGGAGCGGGGGATGAGCGGTCTGCCATATCTGGCGGCATTCATCCACGACACGGGATATGCGGCGCCCATTGTGAATACCATGCCGTTTTCTTCGACTCTGAGGTTGGGGTGACGGTTTTCCAGTATATACGACAGTATTTCGCGTATAAACGGCAAGTAGTGTTTTCTGGCATCGTCGTTGCCGTACGCTTTTGCATACTGTTGCAAAGCCCACATGCACCACAGCGGGATGTCAGGCAAGTCGATTCCCTGTATCCGTTGCGAAAGTTCACCGGTGTTCATGAAGTGGACAAGTGCGGCTCTGCCGGTTTCCATTATTGCTTCATAGTCATCGCGGTGGTTAATGGCTATTGTGGCTCCGGGAAGAGCCATGAATGTGTTTCTAGCGAGTACTTTTCCCCAGGGGTAGCCGCTGATGAGAAATTCTTCTTCTTTGTCTTTGAGGTAGCATTGCTTGGCTGCGTTTTTAAGGCAATTGAAGAAGCTGGTGCGGCATGTGCGCGAAGCTATTTCGGTTTCGTACATTTTGCTCAGCGAGCGGGGAGACACTTCGCTTACTCCGGCGGAGAATATGATGGATTCTCCTTTTTTTATAGGTATTTCGAATGTGCCGGGCACCCAGAGGTCTTCTGTGTATGGCACTCCGCGCTCAAGGTCTTTCAGGTATTCGAATCCTTTGTACCAGTGCGGGTCATAGTTCCATTCCGGTTTGCGGCTGAATTGCATGAATAGGGTGGGGTAGCCGTCGTAGAGCCTTGCCGAGACGCCGTTAGGCACTTCGGGACATTCGGTGTTGAGGGCTGTGTTTTCCACGCAAAGCTGGTTTGCTTCACGGAATGCGAGCATCGGTTTGAACCGCAGGGTTGTGGGGCTGTGGGCCTCGACAAGTGTGTAGCGAATCAGCAGACGGTTTTCATGGGATATGAAAATTTTTTCTTTGGTCAGGATGACTCCTCCGACACGGTATGTTGTTCGAGGCACGCTCTCGCAGTCGAATTCACGGATGTACTTGTGTCCTGCCGGGCTGTAAACACCTCCGCTGTAGCGGTGTAACCCTAAGTTGAAGGGCGCTCCGTGCTGAATCACGGTAACGTCCATTGATGACAGGAGCACATGTGAGGAATTGTCCATTTCGGGGATAGGAATCACCAGCAGTCCATGTTGTTTACGGGTGTTGCAATCTACCACCGAGGTACAATGATAAGCACCGCTCTGATTAGTTCTGAGCATTTCCTTCATGAGGGACTGCTCCAGATTAATCATGAGGTTTTTATCAAATTTCAGGTAGCTCATGTTATATTATTGTTAAGGTATTATTTTCAATGGTATGTAAAGTGGTTTGGATTAGGTCACGAATGTAACTCAATTTCTACAAATTTCCAAAAAAAAGAGTTTTTTTCTATTATTATGCCGCTTTTTTGTTTAGGAAGCGGACAAAATCAGCTGCAGGCCGGCGAAGTGCGGGAAATTTTGCGTAATTGCCAAACAATCATGAACAGGGTGACAATAGTGGCAAGGAGGTCGCTGACGGGGAACGAGTACCATACTCCGTCAAGCCCGAAGTAGCGTGGAAGCACAAGCAGCAGCGGTATCAGAAAAATTACCTGCCTGATGAGGCTCAGGAATATGGATTTTGCGGCGTTGCCGATGGATTGGAAAAATGTTGTCGCCACTACCTGAAAGCCGACAGCCCAGAATGCGAGCAGGGCGAATGAGAATGCGCGCGAGGTCTGGCTTATCAGTGAGGCATCGGTGGTAAACGCGCGGGCTATGAGCTGAGGGCAGGCGAGTCCGAACGCGCATCCTGCGGTGCATATCGCGGAGCTCCATCCTACAGCAAGCCAAAACGCATGTCGGAGTCTGTCTGTTCTGCCGGCTCCGTAATTGTAGCCGATTATCGGCTGGAGCCCCTGGCAGATTCCTATGACAATCATTACAAGCAGCGAGGTGTATGTAGTGAATATTCCGGCTGCTGCAACGGCGTTGTCGCTGCCATAGTGTATGAGAGAACGGTTTACGATTATGTTTATTGCGCTTCCGGCGATGTTGACTACGGACGGGGCGGCGCCTATGGCGATTATAATTATAATTATGTGTTTGCGCAGGGCGTATATGCCTTTTTTGAAGCACAGGGTGCTGGAGCTCCGGCAGAAGTGTCCGAGTACAAATATTGCAGAGACTGTCATGGATATGTCTGTGGCTATGGCGGCTCCTTTTATGCCCATGTCGAGCGCAAAGATGAATATGGGGTCGAGAATGATGTTGACTCCGGCTCCTATAAACATGGACACCATTGCTTTGACGGGGTATCCGCTTGCCCGCATGATGTTGTTGAAGCTGAATGTGACATTCATTATGAGCATGCCGGGGAGAAGGTACAGCATGAGGTCTTTTGCGTAGGGCAGCGAAGCGGCGCTGGCTCCGAAGGCGCATAGTATCGCGTCAATGAATATTGCGAATACGCTGAGGTATATCACAGCGTTTATGATTATCATTACCAAGGCGTTGCCAATCACTTTTTCTGCTCCGGCGATGTCTTTGGCTCCGAGCATTATAGACACTCTCGCCGATGCCCCTGCTCCGATGAGAACGCCGAGGGCTGTGCTTACATTCATAACCGGAAATGTCACGGCAAGTCCGGCAATGGCTTCTGTACCTACCCCTTGACCGATGAATATGCGGTCGACTACGTTGTACAGCGACACAACAAGCATGCCTACCACAGCGGGGATGCTGTAGCTCCACAGCAGCCGGGCTATGCTGCCTGTTTCAAGTCTGTTGAGTTTGTCGTTGTCGGTAGTGTGGGGGGCGTGTTTCATATCATTTGCAAAGGTACTAAAAAAATCGCACCGCAGACTGGTTGTGGTCTGCGGCGCGACTGTGATATGTTTAGCTGAGGCGTGATGTCATTACATCATGCCGCCCATGCCACCCATGCCGGGAGCGGGCATTGCGGGAGCGGGGTTTTCCTCTTTTTTCTCTGCGATGACGCACTCTGTGGTGAGGAACATTCCGGCGATTGAAGCAGCGTTTTCAAGAGCCACGCGGGTAACTTTGGCGGGGTCGATGACGCCTGCTGCAAGGAGGTTTTCGTAAGAGTCGGTACGGGCGTTGTAGCCGAAGTCAGCGGTACCTTCTTTTACTTTCTGCACAACAACTGCTCCTTCAACGCCTGCATTGGCTACAATCTGGCGCAGGGGTTCTTCAATTGCGCGTTTTACAATGAGGATGCCGGTGGTTTCGTCATCGTTGTCACCTTTGAGACCTTCGAGTTTCTCAACGCAGCGGATGTAAGCCACACCACCTCCGGGAACTATGCCTTCGGCAATGGCGGCGCGTGTTGCGCTTAGGGCATCGTCCACGCGGTCTTTCTTTTCTTTCATTTCCACTTCGCTGGGTGCGCCGATGTGGAGTACGGCTACTCCGCCGGCGAGTTTGGCGAGGCGTTCCTGGAGTTTTTCGCGGTCGTAATCGCTTGTGGTCTGTTCAATCTGTGTTTTTATCTGAGCTACACGGGCGGCGATTGCTTCTTTGTTGCCGGCGCCGTTGACGATTGTGGTGTTTTCTTTGTTAACGGTCACTTTTTCAGCGCGTCCGAGGTAGTCGAGAGTAGCGCTTTCAAGTTTCATGCCTTTTTCTTCAGAAATAACCACGCCTCCTGTGAGTACGGCGATGTCTTCAAGCATTTCTTTGCGGCGGTCGCCGAATCCGGGGGCTTTTACCGCACAAATCTTGAGGGAGCCGCGCAGACGGTTGACCACAAGTGTTGCCAATGCTTCCTGGTCGACATCTTCTGCAACAATAAGCAGGGGACGTCCGCTCTGGGCTGTCGCTTCCAGAATCGGGAGCATGTCCTTGAGGTTTGATATCTTTTTGTCGAAAATGAGGATGTAGGGGGTGTCCATCTCGCACTCCATTTTTTCAGGATTTGTGACGAAATAGGGTGAGATGTAGCCGCGGTCAAACTGCATGCCTTCCACAATGTCGACAGTGGTTTCGGTGCCTTTTGCCTCGTCTACTGTGATAACTCCCTCTTTTTTTACTTTCTTCATAGCCTCGGCGATGAGTCGACCTATGGCTTCGTCGTTATTGGCGCTCACACGGGCTACGTCTTCAATTTTCTTGAAGTCGTCGCCTACTTCCTGAGCCATGCCTTTGATGCCTTCGACAACTGTTGCCACGGCTTTGTCGATACCGCGCTTGATGTCCATGGGGTTGGCACCGGCGGCAACGTTTTTCAATCCTACGTTTATGATTGCCTGAGCGAGCACGGTGGCGGTAGTTGTGCCGTCGCCGGCATCGTCACCTGTCTTGGATGCTACTTCCTTGACAAGCTGTGCGCCCATATTCTGGAACGGGTCTTCGAGTTCAACTTCGCGAGCAACACTTACACCGTCCTTGGTGATGTGGGGTGCACCGAATTTTTTTTCTATAATGACATTGCGTCCTTTGGGACCGAGTGTCACTTTCACAGCGTCGGCAAGTGCGTCAACGCCTTTTTTAAGCTCTTCGCGGGCTTTGATTTCAAATTTTATTTCTTTAGCCATGGTGGTTTCTGTTTTTATATTAATTATGTATCAGTTTTACTCGGCAATGATTGCGAGAATGTCGCTTTGACGCATGATGAGGTATTTCTCGCCGTCAAATTCGATTTCTGTTCCGGCGTATTTGCCATAAAGAACTTTGTCGCCTTCCTTAACAGTCATCTCTTCGTCCTTGGTTCCTTTTCCGGCTGCAAGCACAACGCCTTTCAGCGGTTTTTCTTTTGCGGAATCAGGTATGATGATTCCTGCCATGGTAACCTCTTCAGCGGCGCAGGGCTGGATGAGTACTCTGTCTGCCAATGGTTTGATATTCATAATTCTGTTGGTGTTTATTGGTTAGTCGATAATATTTACTGCATTTGTTACAAGCATATTCCGTGCCAAAGGTGTATTTGTGACATTATTCTGCCAAAATGTCAAGGCGCTGTCATGTCAGCACACGTGGTATACGGTAAGAGTATGTTTGAATTTAACACGAATATACATTTCTGAATTTCTTTCTATCCCCTCAAAGGTCTTTTCAGTGATTTCCGTCGAGTTTCATCGGTCACGATGTCCGCATCGCTCCCTCCTCAACTCACGCAAACCTCTACGGAAATATCTTTGAGTGTGCAGAAGTGAAATCCAAACATACTCTAAAACAAATGTGGCGGCAAAGGGGTTCAGGAGTTTTCGCCCGGAAGGGCTGAGGCTATAGCCGCGCGGGTGCGCTCCATAAGGACTTCGGTGTCATGACCTTCTGCCGGCGGGTTTACCGGCGGGTGTATGGTCAGGGTAATGTGTCCGGGGCGCGGCAGCTTTTTGAACCGGGGCAGTACGCTGAAAGCTCCGTCAATGGTAAGCGGCACTACGGGCATATTGAATTCAACAGCGAGCATGTATGCTCCTTTTTTGAACCGTCTCATGTGTCCGTCCCATGTTCGGGCTCCTTCCGGAAAAACTACAACGCTCATGCCTCCGGCAAGGAGCGATTCGGCGTCTTGCATGGTTTTGCGCAGGCGTGCAGGCGATGAGTTGTCAACATAAACCTGTTTCGCTTTTTCACATGCGTAGCCGACCAGAGGTATTTTCCGGAGTTCTTTTTTCATCATCCACCTGAAGTTGTGGTTGAGCCATCCGTAAACGGTGAATATGTCATAGGCTCCCTGATGGTTTGCCACAAAAACGTACGATGTTTCCGAACAGATGTTTTCCCTTCCTTTTACTGTGACTCTTACCCATGCGAGCCAGCACATGACTTTGCTCCACAAGGCAGGGGGGTAGTAGCCCGCCCATTTGCCTGCTCCTAAGAAGGAGCAGACAATTACGGTCAGGGCTGTGAGGGTTGTTGCCACCAGCATGAGCGGCAGCATTATGACAATCTGGTATATGCGGTATAGTATCATTTATGGTAGATTGTCAATTGGATGTCAGTCATTGTTTTCCGAGCCGGCAAACTCCATCAGGTATGCCTTGATGAAGCCGTCGAGGTCTCCGTCCATTACTCCTCCTACATCTGATGTCTGGTGTCCGGTGCGGTGATCCTTGACTCTGCGGTCGTCAAATACATAGCTCCTAATCTGGGAGCCCCATTCGATTTTCATTTTCCCGGCTTCAACCTTAGCCTGTTCCTGCAATCGGTGCTGCAGTTCCTTGTCGTAGAGAATCGAGCGGAGTTGCCTCATGGCGTTCTCTTTGTTTTTTGGCTGGTCGCGGGTTTCTGTGTTTTCAATGAGAATCTCTTCTTTTTCGCCGGTGTAAGGGTCGGTGAACTGGTAGCGCAGGCGCACGCCTGATTCTACTTTATTTACGTTCTGACCGCCTGCTCCGCCGCTTCGGAATGTGTCCCATGAAAGTAGCGCGGGGTCGACTCTCACTTCAATAGTGTCGTCGACAAGCGGGGTGACAAATACGGATGCGAAGGATGTCATGCGCTTGCCTTGAGCGTTATACGGCGATACGCGGACAAGTCTGTGTACACCGTTTTCGCTTTTGAGGTATCCGTAAGCGAAGTCGCCTTCGACATTTATGGTGCAGCTTTTGATGCCAGCTTCGTCGCCTTCGAGCAGGTTTGCAATGGATGTCTTGTAGCCGTGAGCCTCGCACCAGCGCAGATACATGCGCATAAGCATCGAAGCCCAGTCCTGGCTTTCTGTGCCGCCTGCTCCGCTGTTTATTTTGAGTACAACACCGAGCTTGTCTTCTTCCCTGCGCAGCATGTTGCGCAGTTCCAGGCGCTCGATTTTGTCTATGGCAGCGGCGTACATGGCGTCTATTTCGACTTCTTCCATTTCGCCGTCTTTGACAAATTCCCATGCAATCTGGAGTTCGTCGACAGCGTCCTCTACTTCAGCATAGCCGTCAATCCATGCCTGAATGTCCTTGATTTTTTTCATCTGAGCCTGCGCTTCTTTCGGGTGTTCCCAGAAATCGGGCACATGTGTGCGCAGTTCTTCTTCTTCGACCTCTATTTTCTTGCTGTCGATGTCAAAGATACCTCCTCAACGCGAGCTTGCGTTCAAAAGTCTCTTTTAGCTGTTCCTGTGTAATCATTTCGGTTACTTGGGTATTGGGTTAATAAAAATATAGTACAAAGTTATGTAAAAATTTTCAATCTCTGAATCTGCGTGTCATATACTCACGCACAATTTCAGTAATGTCAGACATTGACAGCAGGGAGGTGTCCAGTGTAAGGTCGTAGCTTTCAGCGGCTCCCCAGGTTTTGTCGGTGTAGAAGTTGTAGTAATTGGCACGCAGCCGGTTGATTTTTTCGGCTTTTGCGCGTGCTTTCTCTCTCGACAGCTCGGGCTGGCGTTTGATTATGCGGTCTATCCTGGCTTCCATCGGGGCGTGGACAAACAGGTTTATTGTGCGGGGATGGTCGCGCAGCACATAATCGGCGCTGCGTCCCACAATAACGCAAGGACTTTCGTCGGCAAGCGAGTGTATGAAATCGCTTTGGGCACGGTAAAGGCTGTCGTCGCTTATTGCTGTAGAGCCGGCGTAAATGTTTGAAGGAGCAAGTCCGAGTGAAAAAGAGAATATGCCGTTGATGAACGAGGGTGCACGCTCGTCGTTGCGCTCAAAAAATTCCGGACTCATGCCGGCGCGTTTCGCGGCTTCGCTCAACAGCTCCTTGTCATAATATCTGAATCCGAAGGCATCGGCGAGTGTGCGGCCGAGTTCTCTGCCGCCGCTGCCGAATTGTCTGCCTATGGTAATTACCGTGTTTTGTTTCTTGTCGTTGCTTTCCATGGATGACATTTTTATGCGTTAAACAAATAACAGTACCAGAAGCTGGGCTATGACGACCCGCAGGAACATTGCCAGGGGATAGGCGGTGGCGTAGCAAACGGCGGCGTTGTCGCCCGGTATTGTGTCGCTTGCATAGGTAAGCGCCATAGGGTTTGCCATTGCGCCGCACACTGTTCCGCACGCGCTGCCGAAATCGAGCCTGCTCCAGCGCATGGCTGCGTAAATCATAATCAGAGACGGTACTATTGTTATTACAAATCCGACAGCTATCCAGGTGAGTCCGTCCGCTTTCAGTATCGTGTCAAGGAAATGGGCGCCGGCATCAAGCCCGAGGCATGCGAGGTAGAGAGACAGACCGATGCCACGGAGCATAAGGTTTGCGCTTCGGGTGGTGTATGTTACAAGGCGGAATCTGGGTCCGAACGCCCCGATTAATATGCCTGCCACAATTGGACCTCCGGCAAGTCCGAGCCGTACAGGGGTGCCTACTCCCGGCACAAAAATAGGCACGGAGCCGAGAAGAAGTCCGAGAACAATGCCGATGAATATGGCAGCAAGGTTGGGGTCGCGCAGCACGTTGGCGGTATTGCCGAGTACTTTCTCCACGTTGTCTATTGCCTTGGCTTCTCCCACAACAGTGAGCCGGTCGCCGAGCTGCAGCACCAGGTCGGGGGTTGCGAGCAGTTTTACTCCGCTGCGCAGAACTCTTGAAATGTTTATGCCGTAGCTGTTGCGCAGCTTTAGGGCTCCGAGTTTCTTGCCGTTGATTTCCGGTCGGGAAACTACTATGTGACGTGATATCAAGGTGGAGTCTATTGCGTTCCAGTCAATGTCGTCGGCGTTCCAGTCGGTATGCTCCTGCTCTCCGAAAAGCACTGTGAGCGCGGGCACATCTTTTTCAGTGGCAACCACAAGCAGCCGGTCTCCTTCAAGCAGAGGCGTTTCGGAGCATGGTATGCTCACCTGCCCGTTTCGCCAAAGGCGCGATATGACAAATTTCGGTTGTATAAGCGCGGCAACCTCGCGTACGGTTTTTCCGAACACGGCGGGGTTGTGAATCTGGAATGCGGCTATGTATGTGTGTCCTATGTCATTGTCTGAGTCTCCGGAGGGTATGTCGTTTGGCTTCACCGCAAGGGCTCTTACAACGATTATTGCGAGTATAACGCCTATAACTCCGAGCGGATAGGTTACGGCACAGCTAAGAGCGGCTCCGCTTGCGCTCTGTCCGAGCTGCTGGAGTGTTTGCTGCGCTGCACCGAGCGAGGGGGTGTTTGTGGTTGCGCCGGCAATTATGCCTACCATATCTGACATGGATATGTCAAGCCCCAATGAGAAGCCGATTGCCATAAGTGTACCCAACAGCACAACGGCGAGTCCGAGAAAGTTGAGTTTTATGCCGCCAGTGCGGAACGAGCTGAAAAATCCGGGGCCGACTTTCAGACCGAGCTCGTAAACAAACAGTACAAGACCGAAACTCTCGGCGTAAGACAGCATTGCCGGGTCAATGCCGAGACCGAAATGTCCGGCAATAATGCCGGCAAAAAATACCCATGTAACACCCAGACTCACTCCACAGATGTGGATTTTGCCAAGTCCGAGCCCTACAGCGATTATTACCGACAATACCACTACCGCCTGTAGCGGTGAGTGTGTTATAAATACGGTCTGAATCCATTCCATGCTGCAAAAGTAGTAATAAACTTACATATAGCAGCTTGTTGACCTGACATTTTGGGGCACGCCGGCTGTCGCTGTCAGAATGTGAACATGCAAAGAGCGCCTGCGCGCTTGCCGTAGCGACGCTCTCCGTTGAAGTTATTGCGCCATCCGAAGTCGATTTCTGCACCGAACTGTACTCTCGGGGTCGGGTTCCAGAAAACATTGACGGCGGAGGCTACTCCATATTTGTATTCGTCGCCGGCTACTGTGTGTTGAGGCAGATAGCGGGTTTGGCTGATATTTGCTGATACAAACAGGTTGTGTCTGAAATTGTATTGAACTCCGGCTCCAAGTCCGAAGGATGCCGGGGCATAAAGTGTTCCGGGTCGCGCAGGGTCTCCAACGAGGTCGTAGTTTCCGCATAGAAGGTCGCCACCGCAGCCTCCATAGCCTTTTCCATAGCTTGCCGACAAGTATAGGGTAAGCGGTGTCAGGGGGTGAGACACAGAACTTGCCATTACGCCCCAGCCGGTTATGTTGTGGTTTTGCGAGTTTATGAGGTCGCGATAGGAAAGGGTGCGTATTATGCCGCTGAGTCTTACATGCTGTCCGCGAGCCCATTGGTATTGCGCGAACGCAGCCCAGTCAGGCATCCACGAGTCTACTTTCTTGGTGTTTGTTCCATCAACAGAAATTGCGTGTGCAGGAGTTTCGCCGGAAACCGCGAGCACCCATCGGTCTTTGATTACCGGCATGTAGCGCACAAGAACGGCGGTTGTAGACATTTTGTTGTTTGGACCCTGAGCGTCGACAGTCGGAGGCTCTGCTGCGGGGTCGGAGAATGTAGAGGTGGCGTAACCGACCGTGAAGTCGTTGATAATCGCATACGCCTTTTTCAATGCGAAGTCACGGCGATTGTAGCCGTTGAAATTAGCTTCGAGATATAGTTGGTATGTGCCTATTTTGCTATTGATGCCTAATACTCTGAAATATAGGCATGTGCCGCTCGGCGAGGTGTCAAAGTGCCTCATAGAGGCGGGGTCGGGAGTCATAGGGATGAGGTAGGACGCGAATCCCGGAGACGGCATTGCTCCGCCCCAGTCGTAGTATGCTCTCATTCTGACGGCTCCTCCTATACCCATTGCCAAGGATGCCTCTTTGCTCAGAAACATGAAGTATGGCGCGTCAGGGTCGGAGAAGTTGCGGAACTGGTCGTAATAAAATACGGAAATAGTACGACGTATGGAGTCCAATTCCGCAGCTTTCTGGGAGTTTTCAGGCTTGCCGTCTATATAAATGAATTTATTGCTTTTCAGCAAAGAGTCGATGTGGTCATCGACAAGGCTTTGGGCGTTGGCAGAGCCCCAAAATGCAAATAAAAATGCAAATACAGCAGAAATAGCAGACTTCATGATGGATGTTTTAAAAATTTGTTGCAATTTTAACACCCGATAGCACAATTTAGTTTTCTGACATGAGCTGCAAAACATATCTTTTGCGTCAAACGTTAGATTCACAAACCCGATAAGACCCGATATGGAAGACGACAAGAATATTGCAATAGAGAGTCATCCGTGGCAGCCGTTTGTGCCGCCACATACAAAGGTGCTTTTCTTAGGCACATTTCCACCCAAGCCTTCGAGGTGGAGCATGGATTTTTATTATCCGAACCGTATCAATGATTTCTGGAGAGTAATGGGTATTGTGTTCTTTGATAATCCTGACAGGTTCTGGAACGCAGTGTCCGGAAGTTTCAGGCTGGACGATATTAAGAATTTTCTTACGGAAAGAGGCATTGCATTATGTGACACAGGCGCCCGTGTAAGGCGCCTGCGAGATAATGCTTCAGACAAGTATCTTGAGATTGTAGAGACAGTAAATTTAAGAGCCTTGCTCGGCATGATGCCGGAATGTCATACGATTGCCGCTACTGGAGAAAAGGCTGCAACTGTTCTTTCCGAACTTGTGGGTTCTGTGCCACCTCCCTCCGGAGCCTCTGTCGAGGCAGTTTTTGAGAACAGAAGGCTTTCTTTGTGGCGGATGCCTTCTACAAGCCGGGCTTATCCTCTTGCCGTGGCAAAGAAAGCAGAGGTGTATGCTAAGCTGTTCAGGAGCATCGGACTGGTCAGATAATGCTGTTTGCTTTCGTCCATTCAACAATCTCCGGTATATAGCCGAATGCCAGCCCGGTGACGGTGTCCGCACACCCGTAGTACACGGCAAGTCTGCCTGTGTCGGAGTCGGCGAGAGCCGCGCAAGGGAATGTGACGTTGGGCACATCTCCGGTCAGTTCGTATATTTCTTTTGGCGAAATAAGGTATGGACCGCTTCTGGCAATTACTTTCCAAGGCTGTTCAAGGTCAAGGAGCGCAGAGCCGAAAGCGTATACATAGCCGTTGCAAGAGCGTAGCACTCCATGATATATCAGCAGCCAACCCTCGGATGTTTCGATAGGAACCGGTCCGGCTCCTATTTTCATGCACTGCCACGCGCTCTGTTCAAACGCTGCCGGTGACATGACATGCCTGTGGTGCCCCCAGAATTCCATGTCAGGACTTTCGCTATAGAAAATGTCGCCGAACGCGGTGTGGCCCGTGTCGCTCGGTCTTGACAACATGGCGTACCTGCCGTTTATTTTCCGGGGGAACAGAACTCCGTTGCGGTTGTACGGCAAAAACGCATTTTCAAGCTGGTGAAAAGTCTCGAAGTCTGTTGTCCAGGCAACACCTATTGTGGGACCGTGGTAGCCGTTGCACCATGTAACCCAATATTTGTCATCAATTTTTGTGACACGCGGGTCGTAGCCATACTCCCAGTCTGAGATGTCCGGGTTTGCTCCGGTGAGCCCTATGTCTTCTTCATTGATGTTCCAGTTGAATCCGTCGGGCGAAAAGCCTGCGTGCAGTCTCATGCGGCGGTTTGTGTCGTCGCATCTGAACACTCCGGCGAAACGTTTTGAGCCGTTGTCTGCAAACGGTACTACTGCCGAGTTGAATATGCTGTTTGATGTAGACAGCAGGTCGCGGCGTATTACAGGGTTGTTGCTGTAACGCCACAATATTTCTTTACTCCCTGACGGTTTCTCCTCCCACGGCATATCCGGCAGGGGCGGAGTCATTATTTTCAGTTTCTTGTTCATGGTCGTTGGTTGTATTTTGGTTGTCTGTTTTTTCTTCGGTACATTCTTTATGAGAGAATGGGATGAACCATGTCATTATAAAAGCGGGGACCGTAGCAACCATTACTGCGGTGAAAAACCAGTTGTAGCCAAGGGCATCGCTGATGTACCCGCTGACAGCGCCTGTCAGCATAACCGAAAAGTTCATTATGCCGGAAGCGAAGGCGTAATGAGCCATCTGGTGTTTGCCCGGGGCTACCTGCTGCATCATGAAAAGAGTCAGCCCTACAAACCCGAACCCGTAGCCGAAATACTCCACGGCGATAGCTCCGGCGGTAATCCATATCTGCTCCGGCTGGAACCATGCGAGCATCGCGTATGCAACAAACGGAATGTTGAAAATGCAGCACAGTGAGAACAGGCTCTTCTTCAATCCTCTGTGCGCTATGAAATAGCCGGCGAGCAGTGAGCCTATGAGAAAAGCGGCAGAGCCGAATGACCCATAGTACAGACCAATCTCTTCATTGGACAGCTCCAGCCCTCCGCTTGCGCGGTCGCTCATCAGAAACAGCGGTACAATTTTCATTACAAATCCCTCTCCAAGACGGTAAAGGATAATGAAAGCTATGTAATACCAAATATAACGTTTTGTGAAAAAGTCGGCAATGACTTCACGCAGTTTGCCGATGCCTTGGCGCATTGAAGCGGCATTGCTTGTAGCAGACGCAGCCTTTGAAGGCACAGCCCAGCTGTGGTATGTGCCTAAAAGCAATAGCAACAGCCCTATAGCACCAAGCACTATCATCCATGCGTCCAGGTAGTGCGAACGGGTCGGGGTGTCGCTGCCGCTGAAGTGTCTGGCGAGTATTCCGGCAAGACCTACAAGCCCTCCTGTGGCAACAAGTTTTGCAAGATTGTAGAAGGCTCCTTGCCAGCCGATATACTGAGACTGGTGTTTGCTGCTCAGTTCAGACATGTACACGCCGTCTGCCGCAATGTCATGTGTGGCTCCACTGAATGCGACAGCCGCGAATATGGCTATGAGTACCGCGAAGCAGTCGGGGATATTAAGGACAAGTGCGGCAAGCCCGAACAGCGCCCCGCTTATGATTTGTGTGCTGACAACGAAAAATTTTTTTGTCTTGAAGATTTCAAGGAATGGACTCCATAGGAATTTAATGGTCCACGGCCACATAATCAGCGATGTCCAGAAAGCGATGCTGGCATTTGGTATCTCAAGATTCTTGAACATTACGGCAGCCACCATGTTCAGTACCACGAATGGTAAACCCATGGCAAAATATACTGTGGGCACCCAGCCCAGTGGATGACTGCTTTTCTTCGTCGGCTTGCTTGAACTCATTACAAATATAGTGATAATTGCTATGCAAATATAAGCAAAGCCAAGTTCAATGGCAAATTATCTGATAGAATATATCCGACGGTGTCAATCTTCAGTTATGACTTCCGATACGAGTCCGGGGGCAGATGTCAGTTTGTTGTAGATAGGGCGCAGAGACAGGCTGCAGTTGTCAAAATCAATCAATACATCCTGTAGAAACAGGTTCAGCGGGTTGAATGCATAAGGTTCTTCAAGACTGTCGTAATAATGTGCCAGTCCGTTTACAAGTCTGTCGCCCATTTCTATGTCGGCATGGTTGTCAACGAAGACGTTGAATGAGCCAAGCGCGGAAGTGACGGTTTCTTGATGCAGCCGTTGTATGGGGCGCGAGGTCTCATCGGCGGGCAGTTTGATGCGGGCGTTTCTGATGCCTGTGTCAAGGAAGAAGGAGTTGGTCTTGCCGTTGACGGAAAATTCTGAAAAATACCTTTTGCCAAGCCATAGGGCTGTGAAAATATTCTTTGACGGTTCGAGAGACACGCATTTGGTGTATCCGTCCGGAGTGTTGAAATACAGAGCTATAGCGCGATTGTTGTACTGGTATTCCACTTTGAACTTTTGCAGGAAATCTATGCCTAATACACTTTGTCCTGTGCGTGACGGAGCGAAGTCTATGTTTGACAGGGTGTTGGCGGATTTCCAATGACCTATGGCGGTGCGTCTGCCGGTGCTGTCTTCTACAAAATCATACTTAAGCAGGGGCATTGACACGGTGTAGCGTTTTGTTTCCATCATCGTACTCCCGTTTCCGTCTCTGCCAAATACGGGATAAAATGATTCTTTGTAATGGTAGCCGAGAGAATCAAGCAGGGCAAGATTCTCTTCTGTGATTGTACTTATGTCGCTTCCTGTGTCAATTTTAAAACGGAGTCCGGGAATTACCTCTATTTCCAAAGGGTTGCCTCGCAGGGGCAGAAGTCCGAGTGAACCTTCTGTGCGTTCTGCGGTGAGGCTGTTTTGTGATGACAGTAAGGTTATACCGATATATGCTGTTGCTAATATTATGGCGAAAGCCGAAAACAATATTGACAATTTCTTTTTCATGTGTGCAAATGTACTATTGTGCGTAATAGGGAACAAATGCGATACTGAAAAGTAATGCTCTTGTAACTTAATTGTATGATTGAAAAAAAATCGTGCTTCGCGGAAAACCGGAAACACGATTTGGTGGGGTGAACAGTGGGATTCGAACCCACGACCTTCGGAACCACAATCCGACGTTCTAACCAACTGAACTATGCTCACCATTTGGAGCTTTTGCGCTGCAAAGTTATAACTATTTTTTTTAATAGCAATGCTTTTTGGCGTAAAAAATAAGGATGTGATTATAATGGGCTGATAATTAGCGCTGTTTTGCGGTAGGAGTATCAATGCGAAATCAACATGTACGACAGCGAGCCTGACCCCGGAGCTACGCGGTACCGTGTCAGCGCGTAGCCCTTGTCTGCCGCAATGCCCGAAAGAGGCGCTCCGGTGCGATAAACGTCAAATGTGCTTTGGCATACAGGGCATCGTGCTATATTAAATTCGGTGTCAATATATACACGGGTGTTTTTATTTATTTCCACGGGGCAGCTGAGATCATAGGCAAGCGGGTTATTGTCGAAGCTGCATACTAAAAGAACTCCGCCGAAGCCTGTAGCTTCGGCGGCGGTGTATGCAAATCCTTCCGGTTGTTTTTCGGATTTAATGAAACGCCTGTAGTCCAGTGCGCCTGCTACACCATACGCTTGCCATTCGCCAATAGTGGCAAATTCTATGCGAACCGATGCGGATGGGATGCGTTCGTCATCCACGGAGCTGCATGCACTTGATAGCGTTGCTACAATCAAGGCTGCTGCCAATGCTGCTTTCATGCAAAGAATGTTGTAATCAGCTCTCCGAATTTGTCAGCCGCTTCCTGCATTTTTCCTCCCACCATGGGCTTTAACATAGCGGGAATCTCGACATCAATCTGGCTGACGGCATTGGTAGAGCTGTCGCTGTCGGGGGTGAGGTTTACAGAAAGAGTCAGAGGTACAGGTGATTGCTCGGCAGACAGTTTTACAGAGGAAGGTTTTATACGCTCTTTTACAGCAAAGCGTATTTCTCCTACCGGGGCTGCTGTTATGACAATAGCATCCGGCTCAAACCTCACATCGCCGAGTTTGTCTTTAACTTCGGCAGGCAATGAATCCAGCTTCTGCTGGTAGGCGCCGATGTTACTGATTCTTTCGTAGACTTCTTCTATCGGGTGGCTGATAGTAACCTGTTTGCTTTTATAAGTTGCCATGAACGGTGATATGCGTTTTTACAGAGAGTGCGGTTATCTGCGGGCTGTCCAGTTGGCAGGGTCTTTGCGCCATTCTTTCAAGGTGTCGATGTCTTCCTCGCGGATATACTCTGTTTCAAGAGCAGCCTCAAGCATTGCGTTGTAGTTGCTTAGTGTGAGGAGGTTTACGTTGGCATCTTTAAAGCGCTGTATTGCAATCGGGAATCCGTATGTGAATATTGCAGCCATTCCCACTACTTCACATCCGGCAGCTCTTATGGCTTCTACAGCCTTGAGGCTGCTGCCGCCGGTTGATATGAGATCCTCTATGACCACAACTTTCTGACCCGGCTTGAGGTTGCCTTCGATAAGGTTTTCAAGTCCGTGGTCTTTGGGTGTGGAGCGTACATATACATAGGGTAGTCCGAGGGTGTCGGCAACAAGCGCTCCCATGGCTATGGCTCCGGTCGCTACGCCGGCTATGGCATCGGGGGCAGGGAAGCTTTCCATTATAAGGCGACACATCTCCACTTTGATGAAGCTGCGTACCTCAGGATAGGAAAGAGTTTTGCGGTTGTCGGTATATATAGGTGAATTCCAGCCGGACGCCCATGTGAATGGTAGTTCGGGCTGAAGTTTGATTGCGCTGATTTTCAGTAGTTTTTCGGCTAAAATTCTTTCTAACGGTTTCATGGGTAGTCAGATATTTATATTGTATAACTGTCCCTGTCAAGGGAATCTTTTGCAAAGATAATTCTTGATGTTACGAATTGCAAATTTTTTTGTATACTTTTGTGGTCAATGACAATAAGTTTTAAAATATGGTTGATAGGTGTAAACTGTTTGCCATTTTAAACGTCATATATTCAAACGTAAGTAAACTTGACCTTATGAGAAACAGAATTGGTATAATGACTCTGAGTCTGATTGTTTTATTTTCGTCAGCTCCCGATATGTACGCGCAGCGGCATGATTCCCGTAGAGAACAGCGTAACGAACGCAAGGTGAACGGAAATCGTCATTCAGGAAACTCCGCAGGCAGGGATAAGAATAAAGAGGAAAAAAAAGCGAAAGACTATTCACGTCCCGGGTGCAGACCAAATTCGGGCAAGGCTCCTGCAAAACACCCGTCAGCACCGGTAGCTCCGTCTAAACCGCAGGCTCCTCCCCCGGGGCATAACAGCAATCACCATAATGGCAATAATCATAACGGCAATCACCATAATGGCGGTTATAAAAAGCCGTCACATCAACATCGCCCAAATCGTCCTGTAGCTCCTTCACGCCCTGTTTCACGCCCGCCGATGCGTCCTTCAAGACCGGTAGTGCGTCCGTGGCATCGTCCTGTTGCACCTCATGCCTGGCGTCCGACTCGTCGGGTTCCTTTTGTAAGAGCTTTGTTCGGGCTGTCGTTTGGAATGGTTGTCAATCAGTCGCTACAGCAATTGCGCACTGCCGGATATAGCATTGACGGTTATGATGACAATTTGCTTTATCTTAATAATATCCGCGAGTTCGGCTATCTCTGGCCGGAAGGGGTTGTGAGTTATGTGGATGGCTATGTTGCCCGCACTCAGCTTTTTTATTCGACTCCGGGCTATAACCGCAGCCGATATAACTCGATTTATTCGCAACTCAGCAGGCAGTATGGGGTGCCGTTGCGCTCGGTGTTGCCGGGCAACGGAATGCAGGCTACATGGTTTGCTTCAGACGGCAGTTATATACAGTTGGAATTCTTTGCAATGAATACCTATGGCAGTGGCAGCCGTTATTTTACCACACTTACATTCGGAAATTAAAATGAAACTCCCAACCTCACGGCTGCCATGTGTATGCCGTTGAGGTTATGGGTTGTTTCCGAATCCGTATAGCTTTTTAGCCCGAGGTATTGATAGCTTAAAATGATGTGGGAGCTGAAATTTTTGCCTTTCGCGAGGTTTACGCCAATGCCGGGTGATGCGTATAATGGGGTCTGATTCTGATTATCGGCAAGATTAGCAAAAGCGCATCCGATGCGGCAGTCGAAGAAGCAAAGCGATGGCTTTATGCGGAAGTTGCTTTGAAAAAGGGCATATACGGGAAAAACTCTGTTGCTCTTGCTTACCATCATGTTTATTCCCGCTCCAATTCCAAAGAAGTTGACAATGCCGCGGCGATATCCGAACCGTGCGTCAAGATTAATGGAGGACATATCGTTGCCTGTAAGGTCTATGGCTCCGCCGAGGTCTGCGCCCCATGCGAATCCCGCGGGCAGTTTTACCGGGTCGGTCTGGGCGTGAATGTTATGTGCTGTCGCAGCAAGAACAATGGTAATGACGGTTTTTATTATCAGTTTCATGAAATAGCGGTTTTTGTGAGTTTGATGCACGCCCAGTCGTCTTTTTCTCTTGAATGAACCATGGTTAGTCCATGTTTTGTCGCTTCGGCAATGATTACCGGTATGTCGTCGGTGTAAAAACCGCTGAGAAACATGTTTCCGCCCGGCTTGAGTGCGGAAGCATAGTTTTTCAGGTCGCCGGTTATGATGTTGCGGTTGATGTTGGCGAGCAGTATGTCAGCGTCTGAAATGTCAGAGATACGGGATATATCGCCGAGGCGTATGTCGATTTCCGGGTGTGAGTTGAGTGCGGCATTCTCAAGTGCATTGGCGTGAGCTGCCGGGTCTATCTCGACACCTATAACTTCGGATGCGCCTTCCATTGCGGCGATTAAGGCGAGTATGCCGGTCCCTGTGCCCATGTCAATGACCTTTTTTCCTTTCATGTCAGATGCCATTATGCTCTCTGCCATTTGTGATGTTGTAGCGTGATGACCGGTGCCGAAAGCCATTTTGGGATCTATTACAATGTCAAGGCGGCATTTCGGAATGTCTTTATGAAAAGAGCTGTGTATCACACACTGGTTGCCTATGACAATTGGTTTGAAGTAATTCTTTTCCCATTCGGCGTTCCAATCGCGCCCCTCTACAAGGGTTGTTGTGGTGGAAATGTCTGCCTGCATCGGCAGCAGGTCGGAGACATCTGTGTATTCGGGGTTGAACAGCTCCTTTTTTATGTAGGCGGTGATTCCGTCGGAGTCAGGTACAAATGATTCATAGCCCCGGTCTGCAAGAATCGCGGCTATAATGTCGGTAATCACTTCGTTGCAGGGCGAAACATTGTAACGCACTTCCAAGTAATCGTTCATAGTGCAGTATCTATGTGGTGAAATGAATGGTGTTTAGGACTTTAAGTTTTAGTGCCGATGGAAAATAGAGTAGGCTTTCCTGCAAATCTTGAATGCAAGAAACGCATAATCCATGTAAGTAAGGCTGCCAAGTATCCGTCCCATTATGCCGCTTTTCTTGATAGCTGTTCCGCTGTACAAAGATTGTGCAGAGGCGAGCATGCGTTCTTTTTCTATTTCAAGGCGAGCCTGAGCGTATGCCTGCAGGTAGCGTAGTTCGTCAATGTCATAGCCTTTCCATTCCGGGCTCTGTTCTGTTGCTTTTATTTTATTTGTCATTGCTCGGATTATTTATCAGGAGAGTATGAGTCGGGAAATGAATCTTGAAATTGGATTCATGATAAGTGGTTTGCGGAAAATAAGCAAAACCGCAATCAATAGAAGGTACGCGAAGCTGATTAAGGCGTAAGCCCAGGCAATGCCTATGTATGGCGAAATCCACCACGCGAGTGCCAGCGACATGTAGAATATAAAAATGACTGTAAATACGAATGCTGCTATGGCAACAGCTGCTGCAGTCAAGAATACGGTCACCTTCTCTGCAAGTGTCAGTCGGGCATATCTGACATAAAGCTTTGCGTAGTCTGTCAGTTGCCTGCGCATGTTGGAATATGGTTGTTGGTTTTCAGTCATGTAAATTCAATCAGGAGGTACGGTTTCAGCTACAAGTACGGCATATATAAGTGCGCTGCGGAGTAGATACCTATCCGCAGTGGCGCTTATATAATATATATGTGTGTTTGGGTTATTCGTCAATTTCAGTGGTGAGTTGCTCCACAAGTGCGTCAATTTCGTTGTCGCTGCAGAGAATGCCTTTTTTCTGAAGGAGTTCTTTTATTTTTCTACGGGTGGTCGCTCCTTTTTCGGGTGCGAGAAGAACGACTGCTCCGGCGCCGACAATTGCGCCGCCAACGAATGCGTATAATAGGCTTAGGTTGCTCATAGGTTGCGGTAGTTGAAAATAATTATATATCTATTTGTTGGGAAAAACTGGACTTAGCCTTTGATTTGTTCTGCTATTTCATCGGCAAGCTCTTCTATTTTGCTCTTTTTGAGCTTGATGCCTTTCTCTTTGAGAAATTTGATTATTTCGTCACGGGTTTTTTCTCCTTTTTCGGGGGCGAAGAGTAGTCCTACAGCGGCTCCGGCAACAGCTCCGCTGATAACAGCAAGTACAATGTTAAGTGGTTTCATTTATATTCGGTTAAATGGGTTAGTATGCTTTTATAACACCTGAGTTCGAAAAAGGTAGGATGCGGTGGCAATTTTTTTTCGGTGCGCAGGCGTATTCTTTTGCGAAGATAGCAATTACTGTCAAATATCCGAAGAATATTGAAATAATACTGTTGAATATATGTTGCAATATATAACTTGAGCGCCGCAACAGCGGCGCTCAATGTTTCAGCCGATTATTGCGCTGTTATTTCTTGGAAGCGGTTTTTCTGCGTGACGCGGTTGATTTTCTGCGTGACGCGTAGCGCTTTTTCGCGGTTTTGCGTACATTGCTTTTTTCAACTTGTTGCTTGTTAAACGAGTATGTGTCCTTGATTGTCACTCCGTTTTCAAAGTCAATGAGCTCTGTGGGGTTTATTGCAAGACCAAGGTAGCGGGTTTCGAAATGCAGGTGTGGACCTGTGCTTCGCCCGGTGTTGCCGCCGAGTGCGATGGGGTCTCCGGCTTTTACAATCTGATTCGGCTTTACGAGAAATTTTGAAAGGTGACCATATACGGTTTCCATGCCGTTTGTGTGGCGAACCACAACATAGTAGCCATATCCCCTGCGTTCGAATTTTGTGAGGCGTATCTTGCCGTCAAAAGCAACGCGCACCGTGTCACCAATTTTCAGGCTGAGGTCTATGCCGCGATGTATTCTGCCGAATCTGGGGCGATAGCCGAACGCGGATGTGACACGTCCTGAGATTGGGTGGACATAGCCGCTTACATCAATGTCTTTAGTTTCGGGAATCGTGACTCCGGCGTAGGGGTTTACTCCGGAGCTTGCCCAGTAGTCTCCAAAAACCTCTTCTTCATCGGGTAAGGCTGTTTTCTGGAGCTCGCTCATGTAGCGCAGCACGTTGGACACTTTTATGTCGGCTGCCATAGGCTTCTGCGAGGCGAGCAGCTCTGAGTGCTGTTTGTCGTGAGATTGCGGCAGTTTGTATTGTGCGAATGCTGATGCCGAGCATAAAAGAACCGCACATGTTATCGCCGTTAATGTTTTAGAGAGAAATTGCATTATATTCTTAAGAGAGAATTAGTTTGATTCAAGGGGTGAATAAACGAACGGAGTGTTTGCCGGTGTCCAGTCAAAAATCTCACTTGGAGAGAAGAAACGGGCTATTTCCTTGTCGGCATCCTCTTTGCAGGAGGCGTGGACAATGTTTTCCTGATTGCTTAAGGAGAAGTCACCCCGAATTGTGCCGGGGAGTGCTTCGCGGCCGTTTGTGGCTCCTATCATGAGGCGCACGACATTTATTGCGTCCTTGCCGGAGAGGCATAACACAATTACCGGCGATGCCATCATGGAATCAAGAATGAGGGGGAAGAAGTCTTTCTCGACAAGGTGAGAGTAGTGCTCGCGCAAAATCTTCTCGTCAAGCTGAATCATCTTCATGCCTGCGATTGCCAAGCCTTTTTGCTGAAAGCGGGTCAGTATGTTGCCAACCAAGCCGCGCTGAATAGCACTTGGCTTGAAAATCACCAATGTTTTCTCCATTCGATTTTAGGTTAAAGAGGGCTTTCTGTAAGAAAGATGTCCAAAGTTATATATTTTTTCGGGTATGGGCAAATGTTATTTATTTTAAAAGATTGAAATCGTGGAACATATTAGTGCGAATGGCGGTTAATGAACAAAATACAAGGCGGTTACGTAGGCGTGTGAAAATTTGTGAAACAATAGTTAAAGAGAATTTCTATAGAATAAGCGCCTTAAAATGTGTGAATTATTGTAATGGAGCGGGGCGTATTTTAACTTATTCGACTCCAGTCGTGTGATTTGTCAAATAACAGAGCCATTTCTTTTCTTATGCCATAAAGGTCTGGAGATGCAAGAGTCGGGTCGTTGTCAAGAATGGAATTGGCGCAGTTTCGGGCGAGTTGCACAATCTGACCGTCTGTTGCCAAAGACGCGATGTGTAGCTCTACAGCTATGCCGCTTTGCATTGTGCCTTCGATGTCTCCCGGTCCGCGCATACGCAGGTCGGCCTCGGCAACAACAAACCCGTCTGTGGTGGAGGTCATGACTTCAAGGCGTTTGCGTGTTTCTTTGGCTATTTTTAGCTTGGTCATGAGTATGCAATAGCTTTGGTCGGCGCCGCGACCCACTCTGCCGCGCAACTGATGAAGCTGAGACAGCCCAAAACGTTCGGCATTTTCAATGAGCATTACTGATGCGTTGGGAACATTTACCCCGACTTCAATAACTGTTGTCGCTACAAGTATGCGAGCCTGACCGCTGGCAAAAAGGTTCATCTGCGCCTCTTTTTCAGCCGGTTTCATGCGACCGTGCACATATGCTACGCGGTAGCTTGGAAACATCTGCCTGATGTGTTCGTAGCCCTCCTCAAGGCTTTTCAAATCGGTTTTTTCGTTATCGCTTATCAAAGGATAGACAATGTAGGCTTGTCTTCCTTCTTTAAGCTGCGCTCCGATAGCCCGGTACACTTCCATTCTTTTGTCCTCATAGCGGAGTACGGTTTTTACCGGTTTGCGCCCCGGAGGCAGCTCGTCGATAACGGATACATCAAGGTCGCCGTAAACAGTCATGGCAAGGGTGCGGGGAATGGGTGTCGCGGTCATGACCAGAATGTGTGGGGCAATGACATTTTTTTTCCATAGTCTGGCTCTCTGCGCTACTCCGAACCGATGTTGTTCATCAATGACAACGAAGCCGAGGTTTTTGAACTGAACGGAGTCTTCGATTACGGCATGGGTTCCAATGAGTATGTGAAGCGTTCCTGACCGTAGCGCGTCATGTATTGAGTCGCGTTCCTTTTTGGTAGTGGAACCCGTGAGCAGTTTTATGTTCACCCCGATTTTTGCGGCGAGTGAAGACAGTGTTTCAAAATGCTGTGCGGCAAGAATTTCGGTAGGAGCCATCAGGCAAGCCTGTGTGCCGTTGTCAAGAGCCATGAGCATGCAAAGAAGCGCAACCAAAGTTTTTCCGGAGCCGACATCGCCCTGTAGAAGTCGGTTCATTTGTTTTCCAGAGCCGACATCCTGGCGTATTTCGCGTATCACCCTCTTTTGTGCTCCGGTCAGCTCAAACGGCAGGCATTCCTTATAGAATCTGTTGAAGTAATCTCCGATTTTTGCAAATCGAAAACCGGCAATGGTTTTGGAGCGGGCGCGGCAGTAGCGCAGTATGTTAAGCTGCAGGTAAAACAACTCTTCAAATTTGAGTCTGAAGCGTGCTTTTTGCAGTTCGTCGGTGTTAGCGGGGGTGTGTATGCAGCGAAGGGCGTCTCCAAGAGACATAAGCTGCAGTCTGTTTCTCAGCTCCTGCGGAAGCGGGTCGTGAATGTCGCGGCAACGCGGCAAAAGGGCGTACACCATATTATATATGGTACGGGAGGTAATGCCACGGTTGCGTAATGTTTCTGTAAGCGGATATATACCGCGCATTCCGGTAGATATGTCAGGGGTGTCGGAGCGGTCTATTTCCGGGTGCACCATGCTCCACCTGCCGTTGAATTCCGTAGGCTTGCCAAACAGGATGTACTCTGTGCCGGGGAGATATGAGTCGCGGATTGATTTTATGCGGTTGAACCAAACGACTTCCATGGCTTTTGACCCATCGGAAAACAGCCCGACAAGCCTCATTCTTGCACCTTCTCCGTGAGTGGCAAAAGATACGAACATGCCTTTGACCTGGACAGACGGCATGTCGCCGGAAAAATCGGCAATGCGGTATGTCTTGGACCGGTCTGCGTAGTGCGAGGGGTAATGCCGCAGCAAATCGGCGCAATTTTTTATGCCGAGCTGTTTGTTGAGCAGCTCGGCTCTTTTGGGACCGACTCCTTTCAGAAATTTTATGTCTGTGCAGCGCAGCCGCTCCATGTGTCAGAATGAGGTTTTAATAAACAGTTCGGCGACGGCAATGTCTAAAGGGTGGGTGATTTTTATATTGGATGTCTCGCCGTCTACGATGTCTATTTTGCCGCCGATGCTTTCAACAACAGATGCATCGTCAGTAAAAGAGGCGGATTCCGGCTGGAGGTAAGCATGTCTCAGCAGAGCGCCGTCAAATGCCTGAGGAGTCTGTACTGCTACGGTACTGCTGCGGTCAATCGCATGGTTGCTGCCGTCTTTGCTTGTAACTCTCAGCGAATCGGTAACGGGTATTGCCGGAACAACGGCTTTGCACCCCGATTGCACGGCATCTGTCAGCCGGCGTATAAGTTGCCCGGATAAAAGAGGGCGTGCACCGTCATGTATAGTTATAATGTCGGCGGTTGACCCGAAATGTTCAACGGCATTTCTGACAGACTGCCATCTGGTAGCTCCTCCGTATGTGAGCTCAGGGCTTTCGAAATTGTATTCTGCGCATAGGGTATACCATGTGTCTTGCATGGTCTGACTGATTACCAGAACCACGCGGCCGCGTCCATGAGCCCGCAGTGTTTCAATTGCATGCATCACAACGGGACGGTCGCCAAGCCGGCAGAACTGTTTGGGCAGGTCAGAGCCGAAGCGGCTGCCGGAGCCGGCTGCCACTACTATGTGTAGAATTTCGGGTAGCTCGTTCATAATTGCAAAAGTAGTACTATATTTGCAAAATAAAAAGAACAGAACTAACGTAAAATTATAGTTATGAAATTAAAAAATGTAGGACTCGTGGGTGCGATGCTTTTAAGCGGCGCGGCGCTCTCGATGTGTACCCCCAAAGCCGCTGACAATGGCTGGCAGCTTGTATGGGAAGAAACTTTTGACTCAACAGACGTGAATCCTGAAGTGTGGAGCCGGATTGACAGAGGCAATGTCGACTGGAACAATTACATGACCAAGGCAGACACTTGCTATGAGATGCGCGACGGTAACCTGGTGCTTAAAGGTATAGCCGCCTATGAAGGCGATGGCGATTCTGTGCCTTATCTCACAGGTGGAGTGTACACCAAAGACAAAGTTGCGTTTGGCAACGGCCGAATGGAAGTGTGTGCCAAGCTGCAGGGCGCAAAAGGCGCATGGCCTGCTATCTGGATGCTGCCCGACCCGAAACGTCCCGACGCTTCATGGCCTCATGGGGGTGAAATTGATATAATGGAGCGTCTGAGCCACGATTCCATTGCATACCAGACTGTACACTCATATTACACTTATGAGCTTGGTCATGAATCAAATCCGCCCCACGGATCTACCGGTGCCATAAATCCGGACGATTACAATGTCTACGCAGTGGAGATATATCCCGATTCGCTGAGCTTTTACATAAATGACAAACATACATTTACATATCCTCGTATCGAAACCGATTTGCCCGAGCAGTTCCCGTTTGACGGAGACTTCTATCTTCTGATAGATATGCAGCTTGGCGGCAATTGGGTAGGGGAGGTTGACCCTGCGCAGCTCCCCGTTGAGATGCTCATCGACTGGGTGCGTTTTTATAAGCGTAAGGAATAGTACAATAAGTTATAACAACAAAAACAGCTCCTTTCGGATATCCGCAAAGGAGCTGTTTTTGTTATTATGCGTAGCCTTGTTAAAGCTGTGTGGCAGGATCGAGATTTGCCTGTTCGATATCTTTGTAATAACGGTATGTGCCGACTTTGAGCTCTTCGCATGCGGCTTCATCTGCAACAATGAGGGCTTTCTGATGCATCTGAAGGGCGGAGATGGTCCACATCTGGCTTATGCCGCCTTCCACGCCGTGGTGAAGGGCACGGCTTTTGTTGTGTCCGTTGACAATCAGCAGCACACTTTTTGCTGACATAATAGTGCCTACACCTACAGTCAGAGCGGTCTTGGGTACCAGGTCGACATTATTGTCAAAAAAGCGCGAGTTGGCAATGATGGTGTCGCGGGTAAGAGTCTTCATTCTTGTGCGTGAAGTGAGCGACGACCCCGGTTCGTTGAATGCTATATGTCCGTCCGGTCCTACGCCGCCAAGGAAAAGGTCAATTCCGCCGTAGCTCTTTATTTTTTCCTCATACCGTGCGCATTCGGCTTCCGGATCTTCGGCGTTTCCGTTGAGGATGTTTACATTTTCACGGGGTATGTCGATATGGCTGAAAAAGTTTGTCCACATGAATGTGTAGTAGCTCTGTTCATGGTCGCGGGGTATTCCACAGTACTCGTCCATGTTGAAAGTAACCACATTCTTGAAGCTGACTTTACCCTCTTTGCACAGCTTGACCAGATTGCGGTACATTCCTAAAGGTGAGCTGCCTGTGGGGCAACCGAGTACAAACGGATGCTCGGCGGTGGGGTTTGCCTCGTTGATTCGGGCTGCAACGTAATTGGCTGCCCATTGTGACACTTTGTCGTAGTCTGGCTCAATAATCAGTCTCATTGTGCTTGGGTATTTTATTCGGTTAGAAATTAATAAGTAACGCAAACTTACACAAAATACATGAAATGTCATCGGAATTGCCTGTTAATTTTTTTTTGCCGAGACAGAGTTTCCGAGAGTATGACAGCAACAACCGGCGGGCAATTATAAAGAAAAATTCATCTGTTGTGAAAATTTAACCTGCATGTGCGGCAGTTTTGCTCATGTGGCGGTTAATTTTGCAAATGTTAGTCATGGTGACTCTCCTTGAAACCTGTTAAAAATAATAGATATGACTTTTATCATAGTTATTCTTTGTGTGTTCGCGTGGCTTGGTCAAGCGCTTAAAGACGGAGCTGATATATAACAATATATAACCGATGCATATGATTGGTGTGATTATATTGTCGGCATTGGTGCTGTTTATCGTTATCTGTACCTGTCCCGGCTTCCTTACATTCTTTTTCTGTGTTGCATTGCCGGTCGGTGCGCTGGTATATTATTTAGTTTATAAATTGCGCCAGAAATTAAACCTGTAAAAACATTATAGATATGTCATTTTGGAATTTTATAGGCGGATTCGTCTTGTTCAATATGGTTTGCAACTGGTTTTCGGGCAAGCCGAGAGTATCGGCGCCACTTAATGTGCAGAGCCGCGATTTAGAGTATGAAAACCGCCTGGCGCAATTGAATAGGGAAGTGGAGGCTTCTCGGAGAAAAATAGCGGAATATGACAGGATGATAGAACGGGATTTATACGCGGATGTTGCGGATTGTGACGTGGACGAGCTGCAAACCCGCATTGACGAACTTGAAAGCCGGCTTGACAACTGTGATGTGATGTCAGAGCATTACGATTATATACAGGAGGAAATTGATATGTTACAAGATCGTCTTGACGAACTTGAAGAGCTTGAAGATTTGACTGATTTTGATGATTGCCCGGATTTTGACATTCACATGCATGCAAATCTGTCTAATATGGATTTTGCCGATGACGACATGTGGTAGGGTAGATTATCAACCCTGTAAAAACGGCTGTGTTGTAAACTCCAGTTACAACACAGCCGTTTGAAGTGATCCGGATGCGACTCGAACGCATGACCGTCTGCTTAGAAGGCAGATGCTCTATCCAGCTGAGCTACCGGACCGTTGTTTTCGGCAATTGCCGTTTTTCGCTGCAAAGATACAACTTTAATTTAGTGAATCCAAAACCTGACGTATTTTTTCGTATGTAGTGATTCTTGTCGGCACCAGCGGCAGCCTCAGTTCGTTTTCGATAAATCCCATGGCGTGCAGCAGACATTTTACTCCCGCCGGGTTGCCGTCAATGAACAGCAGGCTGAAAAGGTCGGTAAACTTATGGTGTATATTGCGGGCTGCATCGTAGTCACCGTTCAGCGCCAGTCGCACCATCTTCGAAAATTCTTTTGGGAAAGCGTTGCCTATTACTGAAATAACTCCGGCGGCGCCAAGGGTTATCAATGGAAATGTAATGCCGTCATCGCCTGAAATGACAAGAAAATCAGGATGTTTCTTCTTGATAATCTCATCCATTTGGCTGATGTTGCCGCTTGCTTCTTTTACTCCGATAATGTTGGGATGCTCGGCAGCAAGTCTCAACGTAGTTTCGGCAGACATGTTCACGCCAGTACGTCCCGGCACATTGTACAGTATTATAGGCAACGGCGATGACTTGGCTATTGCGCTGTAATGTTGGTAAATGCCTTCCTGAGATGGCTTGTTGTAATAGGGCACAACGCTGAGCACCGCACCGAAATCGTCAGTATTAAGCGTTTTAAGCTCCTCGATAACGGCAGCGGTATTGTTGCCTCCGCAACCTATGACAAGAGGAACCCGTCCGGCAACCCGTTCAGCTATGAACCGTTTAAGCTCATCTTTCTCTTTGGAGCTTAGTGTGGCGGTTTCTGCGGTAGTGCCAAGGGCTACCAGATAATCGGCTCCGCTTTTTATCTGATAATCAAGCAGCTTGGCAAGGGCGTCAAAATCAATAGACTTATCTTTTTTAAATGGAGTGACAAGAGCCACCCCCATTCCTCTTAGGTCAAATCGCGACATGAGTAGGTAGAGTTTTTTTGTTGTCGCAAAATTAAATAAAAAAGGAATATCGGCAAAATGCCCTGCCCGTATATTTGTTAAGCATGTTTGTGCAGAATCAATTTGGCGCAACAACGGCATTGCCGCTGATAGTAAACGAAGAGTCTTGCGTTAGTTAAGTGGTTGACTATGCGTTATGCCTGCATAAACTTTGAAGTAGAGATATTTGTTTTATAAGCAGACTGCAATACCCATGCAATTAAACATATTTCAACTTTTAACATACACAGATATTATTATGGCAGACTTTAACGACATTATCAAGGATTCAAAGCCGACACTTGTGGATTTTTTCGCAACGTGGTGCGGTCCGTGCAAACTCCAAGGTCCAATTCTTGAAGAGGTTAAAAACAAGTTAGGCGATTCTGTCAACATCCTTAAAGTTGATGTCGATCAGAATCAGGAATTGTCTCAGCAATATGGCATCAGATCAGTGCCTACCTTGATTCTTTTTAAGGACGGTGAGGCTGTGTGGCGCGGTTATGGGCTTCATCAGGCAGATATGCTTGAAGAAAAGCTGCGTGAGCATATACCCGACAAATCCGATGAATAATTGGAGGAATGGCTATGAAGACTATAGAACAGCTTACAGCCGGTTCCCAACCGGTGCTGATTATGTTTTATACCCCCGGATGCCCTCGTTGTCAGGCAATGGCGCCAGTAGTTGATAGACTTAAAGACAGTACAAAGGGTATCGCGGTAATACATGAGGTCGACCTGTCTGCGGATCCGGCTATGAAAACAAAGTATAGAATACCCGTGTGTCCCGGTTGGGTTCTGTTTAAAGACGGGCAGCCGGTGTGGTCATACGGCGGAGAAAAAACATATTCGGAACTGAAGGATATGATTGACCGCTTCGTATAGGAATGTTATTGCACGAATAGACAGCAGGCGAGTCCGGTATCGGCTCGCCTGCTTGCTGTTATATATAGGGAAACGTGTCTTACATAAGGCACAGCACTATGCCCTGTGCCGCTACTACTCGCAAAAACATGGTCAGCGGGTAGACGGTTGAGTATGCTACTGCCGGTGCGTCGCTGCCGGTGCTGCCGTTTGCGTATGCCAGTGCCGGGGGGTCGGTATAGCCGCCGGAAAACAGACCCATTATGGTGAGGAAGTTGATTTTATAAACTCCTCTTGCAATGCAGCCAACAATTACCAGAGGCACAAATGTTATAATGAATCCCCATATCACCCACCACATGCCGGAAGTGTTGAACACTGTTTCTGCAAATCCTGCTCCTGAAGCTATGCCTACCGACGCGAGGAACAGGCAGATGCCCAATTCGCGCATGAGCAGCGAGGCGCTGGACGATGTGTAGGTGACAAGTTTGAATTTGTAGCCGAAGCGGCTCAGAAGAATCGCAACAACGAGCGGACCTCCTGCAAGACCCAGCTTCATGCCGAAGCCAACATTGATAGACCCCACGATGATACCGAAAAGAATACCGATGAAGATTGTTATCATGTTGGGTTCGTTGAGTCGTTTCATCGAGTTGCCAAGTTTGTCGGCAAGGCGGGAGATGTCGTTCAGGTCACCCACAACAGTGATGCGGTCACCCATCTGAAGTCTTAGCCCCGGAGCTGCAAGCAGGTCCACTCCCGAACGGTTTACTCGGGTGGCGTTTACCTTGTAGGCAGCGTGTAGGCGGAGCGAACCTAACGCAACACCGTTGTATTCGCTTTTGGTTATCAGTATTCGGCGGCTTACAACCTCTCCGTGAACCGCTTCCCAGTCCATGTCAATCTGCGGGCCTATCACGGTTTCGAAGCGCTCGATATCCTGGGTGGATATGACAACATACAGCTTGTCGCCCATGTGAACCTGTGTGCTGGACACCGGAATGATTACATTGCCGTCCTTGCCTATCAGTCGTGATATAACAAAATCGCACTGGATGATGTCGTGAATCTGGCGAAGGCTTTTGCCGTCAATAAGAGGATTGGTTACTTCTACAGATATGATATCCGGTTTGAGCTGGCTGTTTTCGTTCTGTTCCTCAAGATCCTTTATTTCTGCAGGAGTCTTTACCCGGAAGAGTCCCTTGATAAGGAACATTGCACCGATTATGCCGCAAACGCCCAACGGATATGCAGCGGCGTAGCCCATTGACATAGTGTTGATTGCATCGGCGTTGCCGGCTGCCTGCTGTGCGGCGGCAAGGCCGGGAGTGTTTGTTACAGCTCCGCTCATTATTCCTACAAGAGCGGCAATATTGCTCTCTCCGCCGAAGTAGTAGATACAAAGAACGATGGCAACGTTCAGCGCTATGCCGAGCACCGCAAGTCCGTTAAGCCTCATGCCGCCTTTCTTGAAGGAAGAAAAGAAGCCGGGACCAACCTGTAGACCTATCGAGAAAATAAAGAGGATAAGTCCGAACTCACGGATAAAATGTAGCACCTCGCCGTTTACAATGTAGCCGAAGTGACCCATGAGTATGCCTACAAAAAGCACGAAAGTTACTCCAAGGCTTACTCCGGCGATTTTTAGCTTGCCCAGGAACACACCTGCGGCAATCACAAACGAGTATAGGGCAATGGTGCTCGCCAAAGTCTCGTTTCCGGGGCCGATAATTTTTAATAGCCAGTTAAAATCCATAATTTCAGTTAGATATCGTTGGGATTAGAGCGTCTGCTCTGAATTTGGCTGCAAAATTACTCATTTTTGTCAAAATATATGTTGATGAGCTGTCAATCTTTTCGGGCTATTTTCGTTAATGTGATGATAGAGCCTGATTATTAGTATGAAATGATTTCGTAAACATAGGTCATCAGCGTAGGGATAATGAAATGGCAACTGCCAGCGCCATTTGCATAATCTCGCTATCTTTATTATTTTTGCATCATATTGCCAAAAAAAATCAATACCAGATACAAATGAATCTCTTTAGAACATTGTCCGTTTTCGCGATTGCTTGTGCGGCAACCGCTTTTGCCGGTCAGCGTGAAGACTACACTTCCTTTGTCAATCCGTTTGTCGGAACAACTAATTATGGCACCACCAATCCCGGTGCCCTTGTGCCCAACGGCATGATGCAGGTGGTTCCGTTCAATGTAATGGGCTCCAAGGAAAACCGTTTTGACAAGGACTCCCGTTGGTGGAGCACTCCTTATGAAATCAATAATAAGTTTTTCACAGGCTACGCCCATGTTGCATTGAGCGGTGTGGGCTGTCCGGAACTCGGCTCTCTGCTGACAATGGCCACCACCGGAAACATTGCCCCTGACTATCATGACTACGGGTCGGCTTATGCCTCTGAACAGGCTATGCCGGGATATTATTCCAACAAACTTACAAAATATGACATCCTGACTGAAGTCACGGCAACTAAGCGCACTTCAGCTGAGCGCTATACATTCCCCGGAGGTAAAGGCAACATCCTCATCAATCTGGGCGAAGGTCTCACCAACGAGAGCGGAGCGACTGTGCGGAGGGTAAGCGACACTGAAATAGAAGGATCCAAACTCCTTGGCACTTTCTGCTACAATGCTCAGGCGGTCTTTCCTATTTATTTCGTCATGAGAGTCAGCCGCAAGCCTGACGTATGCGGTTACTGGAAAATGCAGCCGGTAATGGAAGGTCCCGAAAAGAACTGGGATAAAGACAACGGCACTTATAAAATATACACCCGCTACGGGCGCGAGCTCTCAGGTGATGATATAGGCTATTTCTTTACTTACGACTCGCTTGCTCCAGGCGAGCAGGTAGAGGTGCGTCTCGGAGTCAGCTTTGTGTCAATTGCCAACGCAAGAGAGAACCTTGACAAAGAACAGATGTCTTTGTCTTTTGACGACATTCGCGCCGCCGCCCGTGACAAATGGAATGCAGACCTCGGGCGCATCCGTGTAAAAGGCGGTACCGAAGACCAGAAAAAAGTATTCTACACCGCATTGTATCATGCCTTGATTCATCCTAATGTAGTGAGCGATGTCAATGGAGAGTATCCGTTGATGGAATCTTTCGGCGACGGGAAAAAAGACTATGACCGTTATACGGTGTTCTCTTTATGGGACACATACCGTAATGTTCACCAGCTGCTTACGCTTGTGTATCCTGAAAGGCAGCTTGATATGGTGCGTTCAATGGTAGATATGTCCAAAGAATGGGGCTGGCTGCCGAAATGGGAGCTTTACGGACGAGAAACCTTTACTATGGAGGGCGACCCTGCCATTCCTGTAATAATAGACACATACAGGAAAGGAATTACCGATTTTGACATAGATTCCGCCTACATAGCCATGAAGCGGAGCGCCACTACCCCCGGCGCATTCAACCCCATGCGTCCGGACATCGACCCGTACCTCGAATTGGGCTATGTGCCTCTTGGTGCTTATGCGGCAGATATGAGCGGTGACAACTCTGTCAGTCATGCGTTGGAATATTATGTGGCAGATGCGGCGCTGGCATGGCTCGCAAGGCAAAAGGGCGATGAGGAATTTGCAAATCAGCTGCAGTCGAGGGCTGCCGGCTACAAAAATTATTATTCAAAAGAGAGCGGCACGCTGAGGCCCAAATATGCCGACGGTAAATTCCTGACCCCTTTTAATCCGCGGCAGGGTGAAAACTTCGAGGAGGTTCCAGGCTTTCATGAAGGCAGTGCGTGGAACTACACATTCTTTGTTCCGCACGATGTCGAAGGGCTGGCTAAACTTATGGGCGGCAAAAAGAAATTCGTAGACAAATTGCAGATGGTGTTTGATACAGGGCTTTACGACCCCGCTAACGAGCCCGATATTGCGTATCCCTACCTGTTCAGCAGGTTCAAAGGCGAGGAGTGGCGCACTCAGCGCGAGGTTAACCGGCTTCTCGAAAAGTACTTCACAACCAAACCCGACGGCATTCCCGGAAATGACGACACCGGCACAATGTCTGCGTGGGCATTGTTCTCTATGATGGGGTTGTACCCCGATTGTCCCGGAGAGCCATACTACACTCTGACTTCACCGGTGTTTGACGAGGTGGAGATTGACCTTGGCAATGGAAAAACACTGTCGATTGATGCCCGGCGCAAGTCTCCGGACGACATCTATATGAGGTCAATGACACTCGGCGGAAAACCCTTGAAAAAATACAGGATTTCGCATGATGAACTTATTAATGGCGGCAGACTCTCTTTTGAACTGACTTCAACTTTACAAAAATAGCCCTGAAATGAAAACGCTTCCGGTTGTAGTGGCTGCAATAGCGGCTATGTCATGCGTGTCGCCGAGGCAGGAGACGGATTCTTCGTTTACTCGATTTGTCAATCCGCTTATTGGCAGCGGAGGGCATGGGCATGTGTTTGTCGGCGCGAGCGTGCCGTTCGGCATGGTGCAGCTCGGTCCAACTTCTATACCTCAGGCTTGGGACTGGACTTCAGGTTACCATGAACGCGACAGCACGATAATCGGGTTTTCTCATACACATCTTAGCGGTACCGGAATCGGCGATTTGTTTGACATAACCGTTATGCCGGTCATAGGCAGCGTAAAGTATGCCCGTGGCAATCAGAATGATTCGTTGTCAGGGCTTTGGAGCTACGGAGTCCGGTCAAAGCAGGTAGTGCGTCCGGGCTACTACAGTGTGCCGCTTGAACGGTATGGGATAAACGCGGAGTTGACAGCGACTTCAAGAGTCGGATTTCACCGTTACACATTTCCGGCTACAGACTCGGCGGCGATTGTGTTTGATTTGCAGAACGGCGGCTGTTGGGACAGACCGGTGTCTACATATATCAAAGCCGATGGCTCGGATATGGTCAGCGGACACCGCTTCTCGTCTGGCTGGGCTGCCGATCAGAAAGTCTATTTTGCAGCGCGGTTCTCGGAGCCGTTTGATTCAATAAGTTTTCATGGTCGCGACAGTATGTTCTGCCGTTTGGATTTTCCGCCCGGCAAGGAGCGGGCTATACTGGTCAAAGTAGCTTTGTCTCCCACATCAGAAGAGGCTGCAAAGGCAAATCTTGAGGCAGAGATTCCCGGCTGGAATTTTGATTCGGTAGCTGAATCGGCAGACATGGCATGGAACAGAAGCCTTGCTAAAATCCGAATTGAATCATCTGACAGTGCTGAACTTGTCAAATTTTATACAGCGCTATTTCACACCATGATTTGCCCGGCAGAACTATACGATGTCGGCGCAACTCCCGCATACACAACCTATTCTCTTTGGGATACATATAGGGCGGAGATGCCTCTTCTGTCAATCATTGAGCCGGAAAGAAGCGTGGAAATGATTAACGACATGCTTGCTATATTTGACACCCAGGGTCGATTGCCTGTATGGCATCTGTGGCGCAATGAAACAGACTGCATGGTCGGCAACCCCGGCATTATCGCGGTTGCGGATGCGGTAGTAAAGGAGTTGCCCGGCATAGACGGAGGCAGGGCTTTGAAAGCTATGGTCATCACTGCAAACGACACTGCGAGAGGCGGAGGGCTGAGACAGCGTTACGGATATATACCGTGCGATATGTTTAATGAGGCGGTGGCATATGATATGGAATACGCAATTGCCGATGCCGCGGTGGCTAATGCGGCTTTAGCTCTCGGTGACAGCGTTACGGCAACCGAGTTTATAAGTCGCAGCCATTCCTACCGCAATTATTTTGACCCGGCTACCGGCTTTATCAGAGGAAGATACAGCGACGGCGGATGGAGAACTCCTTTTGACCCGTTTTCCACAACACACCGCATGGACGATTATTGCGAAGGCAACGCATGGCAGTACACATGGCTTGCGCCTCACGATGTCGCCGGTCTCGAGGCTTGTTTCGGCAGCCGCGAGTCAATGCTCGAAAAGCTCGATTCGTTGTTTATGGCACCGTCGGTTCTTACCGGAGACGCGTCACCTGACATAACAGGGCTTATAGGACAGTATGCCCACGGCAACGAACCGGGACACCATACACCTTATTTATATACGATGCTGGGTCATCCAAGACGCACATCTGAACTTGTTCGTCGCATACTTGACGAAATGTACACCACCGGAACCGACGGATTGTGCGGCAATGAGGATGCCGGGCAGATGTCAGCCTGGTTTGTTCTTTCCTCTCTTGGATTCTATCAGGTAGAGCCGGCGGGTGGACGTTATTGGTTTGGGTCGCCGCGCTATGAAAAAGCGGAGGTGGAGGTCCCCGGCGGCACATTTGTCATAGTGGCAAAAGGCGCTTCGGAAAAACGGTGTCACATTGCCTCGGTAAAACTCAACGGCAAACCCTATGATTTGCCGTACATTACACATCGTGACATTGTCAAAGGTGGAGCCCTTGAGTTTGAAATGTCGGAATGACACACATTAGGCTATCTTATTTAATAGTTTTGGCAAATATTATTATTTGTGACACCCAATAATTTTAATCGGTGGATTACCAAACGAAAAAAAGTGAGTAATTTTGTGGCTCAGAAACTAACTAACATATAATATAATGGCTAAGAAAGCGTTACTAATGATTCTTGATGGATGGGGCATAGGCAACCATTCAAAAAGCGATGTCATTTACTCTACACCTACACCTTACTGGGATTATCTGATTAAAAACTACCCCAACTCGCAGCTTCAGGCGAGTGGCGAAAATGTGGGCTTGCCCGACGGTCAGATGGGAAACAGCGAGGTAGGACACCTCAATATAGGAGCCGGCAGAGTGGTCTATCAGGATCTGGTCAAGATAAACAAAGCATGCAAGGACGGCAGCATTATGGATAACCCCGAAGTGAAAAGTGCCTTCTCGTATGCCCGTGACAACGGCAAGGCTATCCATTTCATGGGGCTGACCTCTGATGGAGGAGTGCATTCTTCTCTTGATCACCTGTTTGCACTTTGTGATATTGCAAAAGCGTACGGACTGGAGAAAGTGTTTATCCATTGCTTCATGGACGGTCGTGACACAGACCCCCGCAGCGGCAAAGGTTTCATAGAGCAGCTTTCGGAGCATTGCAGTAAAAGCGCCGGCACTATCGCTTCAATTGTGGGTCGATACTATGCCATGGACCGAGACAAACGTTGGGAGCGTGTGAAAGTCGCTTACGACCTTCTTGTACACGGAGAGGGCAAGCAGGCGACAGACATGGTAAAGGCTATGCAGGAGTCGTACGACGAGGATATTACAGACGAATTTGTAAAGCCCATAAACAATTCTACTGTAGACGGCACCATTAAAGAAGGTGACGCGGTTATTTTCTTCAATTACCGCAACGACCGTGCAAAAGAGCTTACAGTCGCTCTCACTCAGCACGACATCCCCGAAGCAGGCATGAAGACAATTCCAGATTTGCAGTATTATTGCATGACTCCGTACGATGCATCGTTTACCGGCGTACACATTTTGTTTGACAAGGAAAATGTGGGCAATACACTTGGCGAATACCTTTCGTCTCTGAATAAAAAGCAGCTGCACATAGCCGAGACAGAAAAATACGCTCATGTGACATTTTTCTTCAACGGCGGTCGTGAAGCACCCTTTGAAGGAGAGGAGCGCATCCTTGTGGCTTCGCCCAAAGTGGCTACTTATGACCTCAAGCCTGAAATGAGCGCTTTTGAAGTGTGTGACAAACTTGTCGAGGCAATAAAATCGCAGGAATTTGATTTTATCGTAGTCAATTACGCCAACGGCGACATGGTAGGTCATACCGGAGTATACGAAGCGATTGAAAAAGCGGTGAAAGCAGTAGACACTTGTGTTGAACGCACCGTAGAGGCTGCCAAAGCTGCCGATTATGAGGTTATAATAATAGCCGACCATGGCAATGCCGACAACGCGGTCAACCCCGACGGTACTCCCAACACAGCGCATTCTCTGAACCCCGTGCCTTGTGTGTATGTCACAGAAAACAAAAGTGCGAAGGTGGAAGACGGTAAACTTGCAGATGTGGCTCCCACCATTTTGAATATAATGGGTCTTGAACAGCCCGCGGAAATGACCGGACACTCTTTGATTTCAGAGTAACAACAATCTATATTAAAACCGGCTGTGACTTCAATGACGAGTCACAGCCGGTTTTGTTTTCAGCCCATAGGTGTTTTTACATGCGTGCAATCTTGAGAGTTTTTCCGTTAATCCTGACAATGTATATACCTTTGGCGGCAGGAACGGAAGTGCCAAGGTAGCGTCCGTGCAAATCGTAAACCGCCTCTATTTCATTGCTGTCAATGCGTTCGGCGGCAATAGAGCTTGTTGCGGTGAATACCGGCTCTATACATATATGACTGTCGAGAGTGTGCTTGATATAGCTTTCGCCCTTCTCCGGAAGCATAACCTTATCATTGACTTTCACGGCTGTTAGAGTGTATTCCGAATCGGGAGTGGCGAAAATATAAAGCGTTGTCGAGTAGGGCGCTCTGTCGTTGCTGCCGAAAGGAGTTCCTGAGCCGCGTCCGAACGAATCCAATTCCCGATACACCTCAAGATTGCCGTGTACAGCCTGTTTGACAACAATAGAATAGTGTACCGGCGCGAATACGGCGCGGATGTCAAGCCTGTCGGATATGTTTATCCGTATGGGCAATAGGCTCAGGTCTGTTTCCGAGCCGTTTACGTTTAGTGCGGTCAGTTCATGGTGTTCATCCGCTACGGCATTTATGATTAAGGTTGCCCCGTCAGGCAAAGACTCTCCGGGTACTATTTCTTTGGAATCGGAATCTGAAACAACCGACAGGTTTCCGTTGCCTTCCGCGCTATAGTATATCGGGTATGATGATTTGAAATTTGCGGTAAGTTCAATATCGGCTTCTCCCGAATATACAAACAAAGGCTGTCGGCTCAACTCCACGCCGTTGGCATCAGTCCAGCAGACAAATTTGTCGTATGTGGAAGCCGGGGATGCTTCAACCGATACATACCGCTGAGATGTTATGCTCAATGTATTACAGTCTTTTATTGACACGCTTCCTTTAGTCGGGTCGGAAGATTTTACTGTGACAGTGCGGGGAGTCTGGATTCTATAGTCAAACACTCCTGTGTAGTGACAGTCATTCAGTGCAGCCGGCACGGTATACACCGCTCCCGGTATTCTCGCAGAAGAATTGCTGAGCTCCCACCCGGAAAATACGCAGTCAATGGCTGGCTCGGCGTGCAATATTGTGAGGTCGTCAGTAGATGCCTGCACGGATGTTGTACCCGGTGTGTTGATATATACAATGCCTTTTTCTATGTCGGAAGACACAACTGAAATCTGTCGCGTGCCGGAGGTATTTGAGTCAAGAGTACCTTTTATGGTAATGGGCTTGGTTACAGTGGTGCGAAATTTAGTGGATTCATGGTGCACTGCAATGTCATTTATGTACAAAGTGTTTACACGGTAGCCTGCGTTGGCTTTGAAAAGAATTATTATCTCAATGCCCTCTTCGACCGTACTTCCCGAAAGCAACGTGGAGCCGTTGTCGGCACGAATTACCGAAATGACCCCGTTTGACGGAGATGTGAAAGATACAGAGTATCTGCTTGAGAATACAGCAGTAAACGAGGCTGATTCAGCCCCTGTATATGTGAACGGATTCTCTGTAAATGTTTCACCGTTCGAAATCCAGTGGACAAAATAGTCATTGTCGCTTGTCGGTTCTGCGATTATAGTGACATCAGAGCCAGTTTCAATTATGTCGGAATCAAAATCCCTTGCACGCACCGAGCCTTTTGACGGGTTTGAGGAGGATATGGTTATTGTCCGGGTTTGCGGTGTTTCCGGTTTTTCATTCTCAACAAAAATGGCTTTCAGTGATGTGTCCCCGGTAATATTTAATGTGTAGTCGGCGGCAGTAGACACCGAGACTCCGTTGCTGACCCATCCTAAGAAACCCCAACCCTCATCAGCATCGGCATGGACTGTGGCTTGAGTGTCATGCGTGAATCGTCCTGTGGTGTTGGACTTGTTTTCGCCAATCCATACGCTACCCGAACCTTCTGCTGATACAGACAGAGTATATGAGTCGGCGACCTCGTCAACCGGTTCTATTGAAGTGGCAATCAGAGCAGGCTCATCGCGATCGCTGAAATATTCGAGAAAGCCGGTTACCGTGCAGTATGTACGTTTGCCGACGGTATAATCGTATGATGAAGGCTTGATGTCTCCAAGCACCTCTGCGGGAGCGTATATGTACACCGGTTTTGTGAAAGTACCGCTTGTGTACGCGTTGTCGCCGAGCCGGTAGAAATCATCGCCTACGTCATTTTTTGTTATTTGAAGAAAAACATCCGTCAGCCTCAGGCATTTGTACATACTTGTCGGGCTGTACATGTCAGACAGCCCGATGTCCGACATTTGAATGTTGACCGGCTTGTTGTCTATGATTTCTGGCAGGGCTGCGCCTGCCAGAACAGTGCCATATTTTCCGCCCTTGATATCCAGTATGTTAAACGAAAGACCGCTGATTATATCTCCCTGACTGAAATTAGTCAGTTTCTGAAACCAGCATTTGAAAACATTTGTGCCGTCTGTTAAGTATATCTGATTGCCAAGCCTGTCCCATAGCGCTATCTGATAAGTGCCTGTCAGTGATATTTCTCCGCTCTCGTCAAGCCTGCCGTCCAAAAGTTCCTGTAGGGTTCCCGAAGCCGTGGGCGAAACTGATTTTGAAAAACGACCCACTAATGCCGTATTGCTGTTGACAGTAAAAGAGTAAGGGTTGTCTTCGGAGATGAGAGTTTCATTTTCAAACCAGCCTGAGAAAGAGTAGCCGTTGTCGGGAGTGGCTGAAAGTGATACGGAGGCGGGAGTATTGACAGTAATACAAAGCTCATTGTGTCCGGCAATTGCGACGGAGCCTCCTGAGCCGGCTGTAAGGCTTAAAGTGTAAGTTTCAGATGCTTGAATGGCGGAAAATTTCGCGTAGACAGATGTATTTGCGGTTATGTTAAAAGTGTATGTCTCTGATTTTGATTCAAGCCTGTCTGTAGAGTTGTCAAACCAGCCGTCAAATACATAGCCGGGTTCGGCGACAGCCCGCACTGTGACTTCTGTACCGGCTTCAAACATGTTGACATCCCCTTCAATCATAGCAGAGCCGCCGGCGGAGCTATTTACTTCAAGGGTGAATAATTCAGGTTCAGTGGCTTCGACGAAACGGGCGGTGTATGTGCCTTGTGAAGTTACGGTTATATCGGCATCCTTGTCGTTGCTGAAAAACGTTTGATTGTCACCGAAAGTCCATTCTAAAAAACGAAATCCGGGAGCCGGGGCGGCATGTATGGTTGTCCGGGAGTTTTTTTCAAAACTTTTCTGATTCTCATTCCGGTCGTCGCCAATCCATGCTTTGCCGCCATCATTCGGATCTGATGTCACCAGAATTAATACCGGGTTCATATCCTCGTATCCCAATATGTCTATGTAATATATATTATCGTATTCATCATAATTCACAAAGCCTGTAAATCGGTATTTTTTGTTGTTTGTCAAGTTGCCGGTTGAAATATCCATACGATACTTTTTGCCGGCGGCATTTGTTATCACACTATTGGTTTTCTGATAAGTCGCGGTAATGGCGACATAGTGCATATTGATATTCAGGTCGCTCGTGGACTCGGATATGTCTGTCGGTTCGGGGACTGCTATTTCGGCATTAACCTCCTCGCCGGGCACGCCGGAAGTTATCTCATGTTTCTTTGAAGAATTATAAATGCCTTTAAGCCCGTTGAAGGTATAGCCCGGAGACTTTGAAAACAAAGGAGATCCGGATTCAACTATAATAAAGTCATTGCCGTCGGTAATGTAGCAATGTAATCCTTTGCCTATGAGTTTAAGATTGGTATTTAGAAAAATATTATCTTTATTGGCGGCGCTGCTTTTCAATTCGCTTATTGATGAATAACCCGAACTGTTTTGTGCTGGAAGTAAGAATGGTACACAAATTGAGAAGAACAATGACAGGATACGTCGAAACAGACGGGTAGACATGAGCGGATTTCTGTGGGCGAAACCCAGACAGGAAAATAGAGTCATGGTAATGAATGGTAATTATGTTAGGTAATGCTTTTTAACAAAAGTATAATTTTTAATATGGCTACGCAATTAATATTAAGTAAAAAATTATGATTTAACTAAATATTGGCAATTTGTGGCTATTCACAGCGTGCGGAGGCGCGCAAGGGTGTATGAAATCGGAAGGTTTCCGGATAAAAAAACTCCGGAATGAAGCGCGATGTCCATTCCGGAGTGTAACTTAAAATTTATTGAGCTGATAGCTTACAGCTTTATTTTTGTAGAATTTCAAATACGTTGGTTTTGCCCTTTAGCGCAACTTTTCGTGCCTCGGGTACAAATGTCACGTTTGAGTAAGCGCTGTCAATTTTGCGGCTCTCTACCAGTTTGCCGGCTGAATCATATTGTTCTACAACTATGTTTTCAGCAGGCGAGTCAAGCAGGAGTACAACAGAATTGGCATCGCCTTTACGTTCGAATTCGAGCTTGCCGTCAAGAGCGTATGTTGTCAGCGGGTTGTTGTCAAAAGCGAGTAATGCGGAGTCAATGTTGTCGGCAATAATTTCCAGACCGACGTTTTGGGCTGTAACCGGATTAACCCGGAATTTGCGGAATGCCGCCCAGTTTGATTTTTTGCTTTGCAACTTGCGAAGACGGACATAGCGGGCTTCGATAGGCTCTCCGTTCCAGTCAATCACATATACTCCTGAAAGTGAATCGGTGAGCTGTTTCCAGTCTTTGCCGTCCAATGATGCTTCAAGAACTGCGGCGTCAAAATAGTCGACATCGTCAACAGAATTGCGTCCCTGATAGATGCTGATGCTGTTTACTGCTGTGGGCTGACCGAGGTCAAGACCTACCCAGTGACCGGCTTTTTGTGCGGTGCCGGAGGTGTAGAAAGTGGTTGTGTCGTTGTCGAGCATCAGTTTGGACTGTGTGGATGACAGATTCCGGTAGCTTCCGACAGGGGTGTATATGCTCGGCAGTTTGCCTGCTATGCCTTTGTAGAACTCGTAGAGCATTCCGTCCATGGCATTCTCATAGAAAGGCTGTAGCTTCATGGTGCCGATTTTATGGGCGTCATAGGCTGCGCGGTCTCCGTTGCTCATGAGGTTTGCAACATAATCGTTCCAGAATTGTGCGGTGTTGCCGCTTTCGTATACCTTTATCAGGTCAAGGGTGCGTTCGCCACGTTCGCCGAGTTTGCCGAATTCCACCAGCCAGGGGCGAAGCTCGTTAAGCAGCCCTTTGTTTGAAACAGCCTCCATTTGAGCAGGCACCTGTTTAATTTTTCCAAACTCTTCGCGTAGCGCGTTGAACTGTTCAGGGGTATAGTCGTTGAACGGGAATGTCGTTGTTCCCCAGGATTCGTCTCGGCGGTAACCTGTCTGGGTGTCTGCCGAGTGAATTGCGAAGAGACGGTAAGCGTCAGCCGCTTCGGGAGCAATGTTTTCAAGTCCGCGTTCCCAGTTGTCTATAGGGTTGTAGTCCGCTATATTCCAAGCGTAGTCGGCAACACCGTAAAGGGCGAGTTTGCTTGCTTCGCCGTGTTCCATCGGGTTGCTTTCTATACCGGCTACATCGGCAGCTGTGAGAGATGTGTCAAGACCGTAGACCGGACCCTGGAGAATGTAGTTGCGGCAGTAGTCTGTGACAGGGAAGTTCCACCAGAAAAGGGCGGGACGTTTGATGCGTGAGTTTACAAATTCAAGCGTTTCGGGAGTGAGGTCGCTGCACACGACGGCACCGGTCCAGAACACCTCCACATTAGGCTTAAGGTTGTTGCCGTAAACCGCAAGCTGTCCTGTCGGTTTGGGGTTTGCCCAAAGCTGTGAGTAATCGGTGGGGCAAATCATAAGGTTGGTGACATCGCCTTTCTTCTCGACAAAATCACGGGTCAGGTCGTTGACGAGTTTTGTCTGCATGTTGGAATCGGTGCCTTTGCCGCTGATATCATCGAAGAACAGGGCAAAAGAACGCACGCCGAGGTCGTACATCATGTCCAGTTTGTTTACAAGGCTGTCATAGTCTGCCTTGTCCCAGCGAATATCCTGTCCCGGATGTATTGCCCAGATAAAATTGACATGATTGCGTTTGCAGGCCTCTACCAGTTCGTGGATGTTTTTCGCCTGGTCTTCCGGATAGGGGAGTCGCCAGTAAGGGGAGCTGTGGTAGGGGTCGTCTTTGGGGCCGTAGATGTAGTCGGTCATTTTGTTCCTGCCGTAGAAATCAATGAGTGACAGGCGCACCTCATGGCTCCAGGGATTGCCATAGAATCCTTCTACCACGCCGCGGTAGGGCAGGTCGGGGTAGTCGTTGATGCTGACAAAAGGCAGTGAGCTGTCTTTGGACACCGGGCTGTCGATGAGCTGCCTGAGCGTCTGTAGCGCGTAAAACACACCACTGCGGTCAAATGCCTTTATGCTGACACCGTTTTTGTTGATGTTAAGAGAATAAGCCCCCTTGACATTTTTAACACCGGCTTTTGCGGCGACTTTTTCGCCGTACTCGGCAGATAGTTTCAGTCCTCGGTCGGAGGTGGGAATCTGCAATGTGGTGAAGTCGCTGCCAAGTTCCTGCATGAGTCTGGCTTTGGCGCTGAACCCATTCCGGAAGCTGACCGTTTTGGAGGAGTCGACTGTTATTTTGTGTGGAGTCGGGTTGATGATGATGCCTTTGTGGTCAACTTTGTGTCCGGGCACTTTGAGGTAATTCTGAACCTCTTTTCTCTGCGATGACAGGTCGAACTGAGCATAGGTCGGTGCAGTGGCAATTACTGTCGCTGCCAATCCTGTCAGGAGGATTTTGTACAAATTCATGGAGTATTATTTGAAAGTTTCTTCTACGGTATTGCAACAGGCTGTGAAATGCCTGACTATTTCCCGCAAAGTTAGCCCTTTTGGCAAAACCCGCCAACACGTGGTAGTTAATGAAACACAAAAAAGTATGCACACATGCGTTTTTATGCAGAAAAAAGTAATCGTACCCGTCGTCAGGAGTATGTTTGTAGCAGCTGAGCGGGTATTATGGTTGTGTAAATTTGTGATTGTCCGAGTCATTCGGTAATTTTGCCGTATGTTAGCAGATATTCTTTTCTTGGCAGGCGGTCTTGTTCTCATACTGGTAGGCGCCAATATGCTTACAGACGGGTCGGGCGCCATCGCGCGCCGCATGGGTATTTCCGAACTCGTGGTAGGTCTGACAGTGGTTGCGTTCGGCACATCAGCCCCGGAGCTTGCAATAAGTGTCATATCGGCGATAAAAGGCTCCGGCGAGATGGCGATAGGCAACGTAGTGGGCAGCAATATATTCAATATATGTGCTATAATAGGCATAGTGTCGCTTATACGTCCAATGAAGGTGGACCGCAGTGTGATAAACAATGAAATACCGGTGGTATTCATTTCGGCTTTGTTTGTTCTCGTATTAGGAAATCTTTCTTTACTTCGAGGCGGCAGCGCTATGGTAATGACCCGCTTCCAGGGCATATTCATGCTCGGTTGCTTCATATACTTCATGAGGTATACTGTCAGGAAATCCAAGGAAAGTAATGCCGACGTGTCCGACGAGCAAGAGCAGGTACCGGTCATGAAAACGGCGAAAGCTGTGGTATTCATAGTGGCAGGGCTTGCGGCGCTTATCGGAGGCGGTGAAATTTTTGTTGACGGCGCTTCCGGTGTAGCAAGAAAGTTAGGGATAAGTGAAGCAGTCATAGCCCTGACGATTGTCGCGGCGGGCACTTCACTGCCGGAGCTTGCGGTTTCCATAACGGCGGCGCTAAAGGGGAAGCCGGAACTGGCTCTGGGCAATGTCATAGGCAGCAATATATTCAATGTATTTCTGGTACTCGGCGCCGCCGATGCAATACATCCGCTTGCGTTCGGGTCAATAGGCAATGTGGATTTGCTGACAATGACAGGTGTGTCGTTTTTGTTCTGGGCTTTTGCAAGATTCTTCAAGGTCAATCTCATAACAAGAGTGGAGGGAGCCGTATTGCTTATAAGCTATATTGTGTATACCGGTTGGCTCATAATAAATATATGAAACATAACATACTGATTACAATATGTGCCAGGGGCGGGTCAAAAGGCATTCCCGGCAAGAACATAAAGGCTGTAGGAGGTGTGCCGTTGATTGCCTATACGGCACAGACTGCCATAGCCTTTGCCAGCTTATGTGGCGGCAAGATAATACTCAGCACTGACTCTGACGAAATCCTGAAGGTCGGGGCGGAGTACGGGCTGCCGACAGACTATGTGCGTCCGGATTTCCTTGCAGATGACACCTGCGGAAAACCTGATGCGATACGCCACGCGCTGGAATTTGCCGAGCGGCGTGACAGATGCGAGTACGACATCGTTGTGGATCTGGATGTGACTTCGCCCATACGCACGCTTGACGACATACAGGCTTGTTGCAGCCTGCTGTATGACAATCCGGATGTTTTGACGAGTTTCAGTGTCAGCCCGGCATCGCGCAATCCCTACTTCAACATGGTGGAGGTAAAGGAAGACGGGTATTGCAAGGTGGTGCTCGGAGGCATTTATAAAACGCGCCAGTCTGCGCCAAAGGTCTACGACATGAACGCGTCTGTTTATGCCTATCGCAGGGCGGCCCTTCTGTGCGACAATCCAAGGGCGGTTACTCCGCACTCAAAAGTGTATGTGATGAATCACATTTGTTTTGATCTTGACGAACCGGCTGATTTCGACTACCTTTCATACCTCGTAGACACCGGAAAAATCAATCTGCGGTCATGAATGTTCTTGTCATAGGACTCGGATCTATTGCCACGCGTCACATTGATGCTGTCAGACAGCTCGATGCGGATGCGCACATATACGCGTTGCGCTCCGGCAGGAACGGCAAGGAGGTCAATGGCGTAAGGAATCTGTATTCCATAGACGAAGTGGCGGCATCAGGTATTGATTTTGCAATAATATCCAATCCGACATCATGCCATGCCGCTGCAGTGAAGTCTCTGCTGCCTCTGAGGCTGCCAATGCTTATAGAAAAGCCGGTGTTTGATTCTGTTTCGTACCGGCAGCTCGCAGTAGATTTGAAAAGCGCCAGAGTGCCTAACTGCGTAGCGTGCAATCTGCGGTTTCTTGATTCAATAGAATTTCTGCGGCGTTACATTTCGGAAAATGACAGTCGCCGTGTGAATGAGGTGAATGTGTACTGCGGGTCGTATCTGCCGGAGTGGCGCAAGGGAGTGTCGGATTGGAGGCAGACATACAGTGCGCGGCGTGACCTTGGCGGTGGAGTGCATCTGGATCTCATACACGATATAGATTATGTGTGTTCGATATTCGGATTGCCGGTGGCATCAAGAGGTATAGTGCGCAATGTCTCTACTCTTGGAATCGATGCGGCTGACTATGCTAATTTTACTCTGATATACCCAACATTCTGTGCTTCGGTTATTCTGGACTATTATCGCCGTGACTACAAGCGGTGTTGTGAAATAGTATTTGAAGATACCACATGGACTCTTGACATTCCGACCGACAAAATAACCGATTCCGACGGAAATATTGTTTTTAAAGGGAACACATCTGTTGCAGATACATATCTGTTGCAGATGAGGTATTTTATGAATCTTGTCGCAGAGCGCCGTTATGAGTGTTCGAACGATGCGCTGGAAGCCTGTGACATATTGGCGATTAGTACTGATTATGAAAGATTTGACTGATAAAATAATTATAGTGACCGGCGCTAACGGGTTGATTGGTAGGGAGATTGTTAAAGAGCTGCTTGACCGCGACGCAATAGTGGTAGCCGCAGACATTGTCTATAAGGCTGCGGAGAGTCTTGGCCGCGGAGTCAGACTGCCGCTTGATTTGTCTTCCAACAGCTCCATAGATGAACTGATAGAAAACACGGTTGAACGCTACGGCAGAATAGACGGGCTTATAAATGCCTCATATCCGCGCACCAAGGACTGGGGGCGCTATTATTTCGAAGAAACTCCGTTTGAGCACTGGCAGAAAAATGTCGAGCTTCAGCTTAACAGCGTTTTCTACATAAATCAGAAAGTGGCTCTTGTCATGGAGCGCCAGAAAAGCGGCTCGATAGTCAATTTCGGCAGTATATACGGAATTGTAGGCAATGATTTTACAATATATGAGGATTATGGAGGGTCATCTCCGGCAGAGTATTGTGCAATCAAAGGCGGTATAATAAATTTCACACGCTATCTTGCCTCGTATCTCGGAAAATACGGCATACGGGTGAATTGTGTGTGTCCCGGAGGCATATGGGACAATCAGCGTGAGGAGTTTGTGAGAAATTATAATCACCGCTGCCCTATGAAGCGTATGGGTAATCCCGATGACATAGCGCCTTTGTGTCTGTTTCTTGTGAGCGACGGGGCAAAGTATATAACCGGGCAGATAATAGCTGCCGACGGAGGCTGGACTGCAATATGAGCAGGCGTGTGTGCATAATAACCGGCACTCGTGCCGACTGGGGGCTTCTGAGTTCTATAGCAACCGGTCTCAGAGAATATCCGGGTGTGGAAGTGGAGGTCATAGCCACCAACATGCACCTTGACTCCAGATACGGGCATACTGTGAGTGAGATAGAGGCAGACGGCTTTAGTCCGGCGGCATCAGTCGCCATGCCGGATACCGGAAATGCCCCGGCGGATATTGCGAAGGCTACAGCTGTATGTATGGGCGGTATGACAGATGCTCTCGTGTCTGTGTCGCCGGATATGGTGGTGATTCTCGGCGACAGAACAGAAATGCTCGCTGCGGCTTCTGCTGCCGCTATCCTCAGAATTCCTATAGTCCATATCTCCGGCGGGGAAATCAGCGAGGGGGCTATAGATGATTCAATACGTCATGCTATCACCAAGCTGTCATCGCTGCATCTGGTGTCTGCCGAAGAGTATGCGCGGCGAGTCATAGCTATGGGCGAGGCTCCGGACAGAGTGGTGAATACCGGGTCTATCGGGGTGTGGAACTGTTTCAATATACCTCTGACCGGAAAGGCGGCTCTTGAGAAGGAGCTGGGGTTTGAATTCGGCTATCCCACCGCAGTGGTGACATTTCATCCTGCGACAGCCGATGATTCGTCAACACCCACGCAGCAGTTTCGCCAGGTACTTGATGCGATAGATCTTTTCCCGGAAATGAAATGTATCATTACATATCCGAACAACGATGCGCAAGGAACCCCGTTGATAGCAATGATAGAGGAGTACGCGGCGGCAAACGGCAGTCGTGCGGTAGCGATACCCTCATTGGGGAGGGTGCGCTATTTCAGTACTCTCGCTTGTGCTGATCTGGTTATAGGAAATTCGTCAAGCGGCATAATAGAAGTTCCCTCGGCAGGAATTCCTACCGTGGATGTCGGCATCAGGCAACGCGGTCGCCTCGCCGCCCCGTCTGTAATTCACTGCGATGCTTCGAAACAGGCGATAGCAGAGGCGATAGCAGAGGCGTTGACTGACTCTTTCAGAACCAAGGCGGCGCTCAAATTGAACCCTTATTGCAAGCCCGACACTCTTGCCCGTTCGGTGGAGGCTATAGCAACAGTGTCCTTGGATAAATTGCGTAATAAAAAATTTTACGATATAATACCCCTGAGATGAAACGCCATATAATAAATAGCGATGCCTCATTGGTTGACGCATTAAAGATGCTGAACGCTCTTTCGGGAGAGGCGATGACGCTGATGGTTACCGATAGCGGCGGCAAGCTGCTTGGAACTCTAACCGACGGCGATATCCGCCGCGGGCTGATTTCCGGATTGCAGCCGGAATCTCTTGTCAGCGAGGCGATGAATAAAAGATTCTCGTATCTTCGCGGGGACAAAGACGATATTGTTCGCCTGCGCGACTGCCGCAGGCAGGGCATATCTCTGTTGCCTCGTATCGACACCAACGGCATTCTTGTAGACCTTATAGACTCCGCTAAAACAAAATCGCTGTTGCCTCTTGACGCGATTGTAATGGCAGGCGGCAAAGGAGAGCGTCTGCGCCCGCTGACTCTCACCACTCCGAAACCTCTGCTCAGAGTGGGCGGAAAATCAATAATAGACTACAACATAGATTCGCTAAGGGCGCATGGCGTAAAAAAAATAACAGTCACGGTAAATTATCTTGCCGAGACAATAGAAAATCATTTCGCCGGCAGTGACGATGTGACATGTATACGCGAGGATTATCCGCTGGGTACAATAGGTGCCGCTTCTCTGATAGAACATGCTTGCGGAGGGGCGACAATAGTGATGAACTCGGACTTGCTGACATCCATATCTTTTGAGGAGATGTATATGCGGCATGTGTCGGAGGAGGCGGACATTACGATAGCCGCGATTCCGTATAATCTTTCAGTGCCTTATGCCATACTGTCAACCGACGGTGTGCGTGTAGCCGGAATCGAAGAAAAGCCTTCGTACAGTTATTATGCCAATGCCGGTATATACATTATTTCAAACGATTTGCTTGCGGCATTGCCAAAAAATGAGCGCACAGACGCTACGGACCTCATCGAGCAGGCTATAGGGCAGGGCAGGAAGGTTGTCTACTTCCCGATATCCGGTGTGTGGATTGATATAGGCACGCACGCGGATTATAAACATGCGTGTGAACTGATGTCTCACCGTGAGCATATGACCCTTTGAATTTGTTAGAAGAATATAAAGCACTTTGCCGAGGCAGAGTGATAAAATGAAAAAAAAAGAGCAACAGATTATGGCTGATACTAATTTTATAGATTACGTCAAGATATTGTGCCGCAGCGGAAAAGGCGGCGCAGGTTCCCGTCATTTCCATAGAGCGAAGTATGTGCCCAAGGGCGGTCCTGACGGCGGAGACGGCGGTCGAGGCGGTCACATAATACTGCGTGGCAACTCTCACATGTGGACTCTTTTGCCGCTCAAATACCGGCGTCATATTTTTGCCGGAAACGGGCAGAGCGGTTCGGAAAACCGTTCGTCGGGGAAAGACGGCGAGGATGTGATTGTCGATGTGCCGTGCGGCACTGTGGTGTTTGATGCGGAGACCGGAGACTACCTCTGTGAGGTGACTTCTGACGGTGAAGAAGTGAAACTGCTCCGCGGCGGACGCGGCGGACTGGGCAACTGGCATTTCAAGAGCGCCACAAACCGCACCCCGCGCTACGCACAGCCGGGAGAACCCTCAATAGAGAAAGCGGTGGTGCTTGAGCTGAAACTGCTTGCCGATGTAGGTCTTGTGGGATTTCCCAATGCGGGAAAGTCGACTTTGCTGTCTTCGCTGAGTGCCGCCAAACCCAAAATTGCCGATTATCCGTTCACTACCATGGAGCCGCAGCTCGGCATTGTGTCGTACCGCAACAACCGTTCGTTTGTTATGGCAGACATTCCCGGCATTATAGAAGGAGCCAGCGAGGGCAGGGGACTTGGTCTAAGGTTTCTAAGGCATATAGAACGCAACGCTGTGCTGCTCTTTATGGCGCCTGCCGATTCGGAGGATATTGCAAAAGAGTATGAGATACTGCTTGAAGAGCTGAAGCGGTTCAACCCCCAGCTGGAAGACAAGCAGCGCCTTCTTGCGGTGTCGAAAAGCGATATGCTTGACGATGAACTTAAGTTGGCGATAGAGGCGACACTTCCGGAGGATGTACCTCATGTGTTTATCTCGGCGGTAACGGGCGATGGGCTTACAGAGCTGAAGGATATGCTCTGGGGAGCTATAACGGATGAAAACAACCGGATAGCTACTCCTGCCATAACGCACCGTCCGCTTGATCCGCGCCACCGCGTTCAGGAAGAGGACGAGTTTATTTTTGAAAACGAACCTGTGCCGGAGGACGAAGACGAATTTTATCCCGAAGATGAGGATTGGGACGAAGATTGGGAATACGGTGTTGATACCCTTGACAGTGAAGGCAATTGATTTGTTGGATATTCCGGGTGTTGTAGCGTTTTCCACAATGCGTTCCGCCACAGATGTGTCGGACCCTTACGACGGGTTCAACACTTGTTCGTATACGGGCGATGCCGCGGAGCATGTTGAAAGCTGTCGCAGCGAGGTGGCGCAATTGCTGGGTATAGATGCCGGAGCACTCATAATGCCCCGGCAGACCCACTCGGCAAATGTAAAGATTATATACCGGCACAGTGTGAGCCTTGAAGATACAGACGCTTTGGTGACATGTATGAGGCAGACGGCGCTCTGTATCCATACCGCAGATTGTGTGCCGGTAGTAATGGCGGACGTCGAGGCTGGTGTGATAGGCGCGGCGCACAGTGGGTGGCGTGGTGCTGAAAAGCGAATTGTGGCGGCAACTGTAGATGCCATGTGTTCTCTCGGAGCGCGCCCTGATAGAATTGTAGCGTCAATGGGACCGAGCATCTGTCCGAAATGCTTTGAAGTAGGCGATGAAGTTGCGCAAAAGTTTGAAAGATATGGAGCGGTAAGCCGCATTAATCATGTTGCGCATGTGGATTTGTACCGGGTGGTAGCGGCTACACTTGAAGATGCGGGTGTCAACAGCCGCAACATATCGCTGCCTCCGACATGTTCGCTGTGCGACTGTGACAACTATTTCAGTGCCAGGGCAATGGGAGTGTCCTCGGGCAGGACTCTGTCAGTCATTATGTTGCGTTGACGGCAGGCTTTTGCGTTCAAAAGCGTCTATAAAGCTGCCTTTAGTGGAGTTGTATATCTTAACCCCGACTCTGTTGGCGAACCGCTCCACCTCAAAGTATGATTTGAACGCCACATAAAAACTGTACATTATTTCGTGAAGACGAATACTTTTGTACAGCGATTTTACACGGCTGTGTTCTGACGAACTGTCGCTGTAAAAATGGGGCTGTACGCTGACCACAGTGTTGTCATCGTCAACTTCCAGAGTTTTGGTCCATGAATGGTCGGCTCCGGTTATGTATATTTCTCCGAACCCCATCCATATACCGGTCATTATAGCGGGTATGAGTACATTTCTGGGTCGGGGCATGCCTCTCCGGGCCGAATATGCCGCATGTCTCAGCCAGCTGAACCCCTCTATGCCCACAAAGTTATAGCAGCACACCGACACCGAGTTACTCAGACGGGGCGTTTTATTTCGATACTCTGCGGGAATGAAAAGGGTCATGCCCCAGTCAACCGAGCTGAGCGCCTGCCACAGATTCCTGACATTTTCATGATCTCCGCCATTGAAAAACAGCGGGTCGGCAAGAATATAGAACCGGGGGCGGATAGTGTTGAAAACCGGAGCATTTGCGGCAAAATTCACCGCCATGGTAGTGTTGCCCGTCAGAACATCCATATCGTTTTCTATAACGGCAGACAATGAAGGCCCGTTTCCCATGACAATCAGTCTGCTGCCCGGCTTTGCCTCAGGCATGCCGCCACATCTGCGGCTCACGGCTGCAATCTTGACAATACTCTTCAGGCTGGCGCCCAAATCAGAAAAAAAAGCTCCTGTCTTCATAAAAACCGATATTTTGTCGCAAAGTTAAGCAAAAAATAGGCAGAATATCATTGCGGGCGCAACATACAACTTGCACAATCCGAAACTTAACCCTAAATTTGCACCGCAAAAACACTCCGACGAGTGTCCAGGCTGCTCGAATGGTGGAATGGTAGACACGAGGGACTTAAAATCCCTTGGCCATTGCGGCTGTGCGGGTTCGAGTCCCGCTTCGAGCACTGAAAAATCCCGTACTCACTGCACTTGCGGTAGTTGCGGGATTTTTCTTTTTTCTGAAAGAGGCCGGCGGCAGCTGCCATTCATAAACAGCTGCGCCGCTTCCAGTCAGCAGAGAAACCACTGGAAGATTAATTGCGCTCAAAGTAAAATCAGGTTAGGAATGTTTAAAACGGAGTAATCGGCGTTCATAATCGCGCCATTTGAAAATATGGTGCCGTTTTGTTCCATGACTCCGTGTTGGACATGTATGTGACCGAAGAGATGAGCTTTGAGATGAAGGTCGGACATCTTTGTAAGAATCTCCTCAGAGCCATAGTTGATATTATCATCAAAGTCAAGGATGCCGTAAGCCGGACAATGGGTTATCAAAACATCGGTGTCACCGGGGATTTTAGCATAGTTTCGGCTCTGGCGTTCGGTTATGCAATCTTCCAGAAACATCGGAACACCATAAAACTTCACGCCGTCAATCTCAATTCCGGAGTTGGAAAGTTGATGCACATTGTCCGGAAGTCCGTCGACATTTGCATCATAGAGGCAGTCGTCATGGTTGCCGCAGATAAAGATTTTGTGCCGGTATGGCAAGTCACAAAACCAGTTGAGGAAATCAATGGCTTCATGCTCGGTGCCGACCATGCAGAAGTCGCCGGAATGAACTATCACGTCAGCCTCGGGTAAATCCCGGAGCCGATGATGGCAGTTGTGAGTGTCGGAAAGGTGGAGTATTTTCATAATTTCTTTTTTGCAAAATTACGATTGTCGTGACTCATTTCTTGCAACAGGAAGTATTTATTTTATCTGTATCGCAAAGTGCGCCACCACCGGTGTAATTTTGCGCTCATCACATAACTTCGTGATTTATATTTTTGGTGCGCAAAATGGTTGCGCAGCAGTATTCTACTTTTGCATCGAAATATTAAAAACAATAGAATATGAAGAAGATAGAAGGATATGACGTAAAGATTTTTACGGACAACATTGAGAAGAACGCCTTGGCGCAAATCAAGGAACTGCTTTCAATCGACGTGTTTTCCGACAAGAAGATACGCATCATGCCCGACGTTCACGCCGGGGCTGGCTGTGTTATAGGGTTCACAGGCAATCTCGGAGACAAGGTAATTCCCAATATTGTGGGCGTAGACATAGGTTGCGGTATGCGCATTCTCAAGCTCGGCAAGCTTTCAGGAATTGATTATCACGCATTTCACGAGCATATCCGTGGCAATGTGCCTTCGGGGATGATTGTGCGCGAGGACCGTTTCGGTTTCAAACCGCTTGTCGGCGAGGAAATGGAGATATACCGTGAGGCAAAGCAACTTGTGACCGAACTTTACTGCTATCGCGAAATCAAGGACACCGCACGTATCAACAAGGCAATCGGATCGCTTGGCGGCGGCAACCATTTCATCGAGCTTGACAAGGACGATGAGGGCAATGTTTACCTTGTAATACATACCGGTTCGCGCAATCTCGGCAAGCAGGTTGCCGACATCTATCAGGCAAAGGCGGTGAAGCATCTTACCGACGGAGCCGACGAGTTTGAAGAATCAATCAAACGCACCATAGAGGAGTATAAGGCAGCAGGTCGTCGCGCTGAATTGCAAAATGTTATCAAGAAGAAGCGCAAGGAGCATAAGGACGCGGAACCACGTCTTCCCGCCGCTCTTTGCTATGTCGAGGGCGAAGGGCGTGAGCAGTATCTCCACGACATGCGACTCTGCCAGCGCTGGGCTGTGCTCAACCGCAAACTTATCTCTCTCCTTCTTATGCGATTTTTCCCCGGCGTGGAGGTGAAAGAAGAATTTGAATCCGTCCATAATTACATAAGCGATGACAACATCATCCGCAAAGGCTCTATCTCCGCTGCCGAGGGTGAGCGGTGCATTATCCCTCTGAATATGCGCGACGGTTCATTGCTCTGCACTGGCAAGGGCAACCCGGACTGGAACTGCTCTGCACCTCACGGAGCGGGGCGAGTATTGAGCCGTACTCAGGCATACGAGAAAATCACGATGGAAGACTTCGAGGCATCCATGAAGGGTATCTATTCGGAGTCGGTCAACGATTTCACCCGTGACGAGTCGCCAATGGTCTATAAACCGGCAGAGGAAATCATTGACAATATAGGCGATACAGTTAATATCGACTCAATCATCCGTCCAATCTTTAACTTCAAAGCATCAAAATGAAAACTATACAATTGCACTGTTGGTGTACCTGAAAAACTCTATGGAAGCATGGATTTAGAATGCTGTATCGATATTTGAGACAGTTACAGCTTAATTTTGCAACCAGTAACATAAAAGAAATAGTATGAAACTCGCAGAAGCATTGAGCCGCAGGGCGGCTCTTATCGAGAGGTCGCAGCAACTCCGCTCTCGCCTAAAGGATTGTATCAAGATTCAGGAGGGCGATGAGCCGACGGAAGACGTAGACCGGGTAATCGTGGAATTGGACCAGACACTTGATGAGCTACAGAAGCTTATCTATCGTATCAATATGACCAATACTACCGCCGTCATCGAGGGGCGTAATCTGACCTCGCTGCTTGCGGAGCGCGATACATTGGCAATGCGCACAAAGACTTTGTACGAAGGTCTTAAACATCTCACAGAAAGGGAGGACCGCTATGGCAGAATGGAGGTAAAATACGTGAGAACGGTCAACGCCAATGAATTTCGCAAAATTCATGACCAAAGTGCAGCTCGTTTAAGAGAACTTGACCTCAAAATTCAAGCCCTTGGGTGGTCAACGGAGTTGATTTAGAATTGATATAATCCAGCCAACAGGAGTGAATTGATTTGGCGGCGATGCTTTTCGCTGATTTTATCAGCATCGAAATGTCATGACCCTTTGAGCCGGCGGGACGCCTGCACAGAGCTCGGCTCGGCAAAGTGCATAAGGGCATGGTGCATAGGCTCTTCGTATGAGCCGCAAAGAGCAATACCTTGCATCGGTCAACTCTGTTTTACTCCGCTTGGCTGGATTTTTCATTTTATTGAGAGGTGTATCACAAAATGCTACAGTATTTAATTAACTTTGCGATGAATTATTGCCTTGGCAAAGAAAACTCAAACAGATATGAACCAACTGCAAAAATACACTTGGCTGATTGAAACAATCCGCCGTGCAGGAAAGATTTCTCATAAAGATCTTTCCGACCGCTGGTCGCGCAATAAAGATTTAAGTGACGGACGCGAGCTACACCGTGCCACATTCAACCGCTGGCGTGACGCTATCTTTGAACAGTTTGGCATTATGATTGACTGCCAGAAGGTTGGCGGCTATCTGTATTATATCTCAAATCCTGAGGATATAGACGAGGACAAGCTCAAAAAGTGGATGCTCGACTCGTTTGCCGTCGGCAATGTCATTGGCGAAAATCTGTCTTTGAAGGGTAGGATACTGGTTGATGAGATTCCTTCCGGGCGCGACCACCTGACCACAATCCTGGAAGCGATGAAAGAAAACCGGGTCGTGAATATCACTTACCGTCCGTTCAAGAAAGAGCATGGCTATACCTTTCCGATTGAGCCATATTGTGTAAAACTGTTTGAGAACCGCTGGTATGTGCTCGGGCTCAACAACCGTGGTGAAATAAAGATTTACGGACTTGACCGTCTGGAGAGCGTAGAGCTGACGGACACCCTGTTCAAGTTGCCTAAGGGTTTTGACTCCGAAGAGTTTTTCGCAACCAAATTCGGCATAGTCATCGGCTACGATGTCAAGCCCGAAAGAATAGTGATTCGAGCCAACGAGGATCATAAACATTACCTGAAATCTCTTCCGCTTCATCGCAGCCAGCGACTTATAGAGGACAATGGCGAATATGCCGATTTTGAGCTGTATCTTTCTCCGACTTATGATTTTATCATGAAGTTGCTCCATGTCGGCGCGATGATAGAAGTTATAAGCCCCGCATCACTCCGCAAAGAGATGAAAGGCTGGATTTCAGAAATGAATGAACTCTATAAGAACGACTGACAATGATTGGAACTATAATAGGAGATATTGCGGGGTCAGATTACGAATTTGACAATACGTCAGACTACAATTTCAGAATGTTTGGAGAAGAAAGCGATTTCACTGACGACACAATCTGCACTATTGCCGTGGCCGATGCCATTCTGAATAACATTGATTACCAAACATCAATGCGCCGTTGGTGTCGCAAATATCCTCATCCCAAAGGTGAATACGGCAGCTACTTCCTAAACTGGGTGATGCGCCCCGACCCATATCCGTACAATAGCTTTGGCAATGGCTCTGCAATGCGGGTATCGCCTGTGGCATGGCTTTTTGACTCGGAAGAAAAAGTGCGGATTGAAGCTGAAAAATCAGCAGAGATTACACACAACCATCCTGAAGGCATAAAAGGGGCAATCGCCATTGCTGTCGCAATTTTTCGCATGAGAACGTCAAAAGACAAATCTTCAGAAATATTCGAGAATGTCGCTAAAGAATTTTATGGAGATGAAATTTTCAACAACTTGCCCCCTGAAGGTTTCTTCGATGTAACCTGCCATGGGTGTGTTCCTCTTGCGTTATATCTTGCTTCCCGTGCAACAGACTTTGAAGATGCTGTCAGACTTGCTGTGGCTTATGGCGGCGATTCGGATACCGTCGGAGCTATTGTCGGCTCTTTGGCAGAAGCTCAGTATCCCGTTCCCGAAAGCATGACACGCACCGCACTGAGCTATCTTACACCTGAGATGCAAGAGATTTATAACCGGTTTGAAACGAAAAGACAATGCAAGACTTCGCAGCAATAGACTTTGAGACAGCCAACGGGCGGCGCTCCAGTGTGTGCAGCGTCGGAGTTGTTATTGTGCGGGGTGGTGAGATTGTTGACAAATTCTATAGTCTGATTCAGCCGACTCCCAATTATTATACCTATTGGACTACTGAAGTTCACGGACTAACGCGGTGCGACACCGACGGGCAGCCGACATTTCCGCAGGTGTGGGCGCAGGTGGCTGACAAAATCAAGGACCTGCCTCTTGTTGCCCACAACCGACCCTTTGATGAAAGTTGCCTGAAGGGGGTGTTTGATGAGTATGGCATGGATTATCCCGACTATGAGTTCTATTGCACACTTGCCGCCTCGCGCCGCTGTCTTGACATACCGAGCCATCAGCTTCATCTCTCGGCAGCCGCCTGTGGCTATGACATGGAAAACCACCATCACGCCCTTTGCGATGCCGAAGCCTGCGCCGCCATTGCCCTTAAACTCACGGCTCTTTCATTTAAACTAAAATAAAGAGCACATCCTCCCTTAACCGCT
>ERZ777305.472-NODE-472-length-66069-cov-3.684915_pt1 | contig 66069 bp, 62 predicted proteins | sample MGYA00374965_ERZ777305 | MGnify/ENA primary metagenome ERZ777305 (study PRJEB29328, sample SAMD00013331) | mouse gut metagenome | study: EMG produced TPA metagenomics assembly of the Metagenome analysis of fecal microbiota from mouse which was promoted...
ATCTACTTACTATGAAGCCCCTGTACCGGCTACCATCGGCGGATGTATCAGCATTAGATAGCGGCTCTGTAATTCTGTTGTTCTCTCATAAAACTGCCTCCTTATCAGTCCGAGAAACAACAGGGTTTATGCTCGTCTGTCATCTATACTATACCACATTAAAGCGTTAAAGTCAAGCTGACAGCCTGCTGCTTCTGACGATACTGCACACATATTTTAACTGCTTGTGTCGTAAAGGATTTTCTTTACGGCGGCTTCGTGGATGGCTTCGCTTGCCGTCCTTGTGCCGCTGAAAACACTGACCACCCGGATGGTGTCGCGCCCGATGGTAAGCTGGTAGCCCTGCTCGGACGGCTCCACAGCGGGGGATTTTGGCTCTTTCGTTACTGTGTCCATACAAACCTCCCTTGCAATGAAAAGGGCCGCAGACGGGATAGTCTGCGGCTCCTATGTACGTTTTCCCATCAGCCCTTGAAGCGGTAGGGCAGCTTGCGCCCGCCGCGCTGCTGGCTGTTATACTTTTCCAGAATGACGCGGGCAAAGCGGAGTGCTGCTTTATTGGTGGAAAAGTCCATCTTGCCGCGCCGGATGATTTCCTCCGGGTCAACCGCAGACAGCCGCTTGATGAAAGAGCGGTCGTCCAGTTCGGTTTGCTGGACAGGTCCTTGAGATGGTAGTCATTCATCAGACTGCGGAAGTGCAGCATATCGGTGTTCTGGAATGTATTCAGGGAACGCTGTCCTATGTACAGCTGTTCCGGGATGATTTCACTCAGGAAATGCTGGCGCAGGACGAAGCCAGCCGGAAAGCGGAGCTGACGCAGAAGCGAAAAGCCCTCTCCGGGGCACAGAAGCGTATGGAAGATTTGGACAAGATTATCTAAAGACTTTATGAGGATTCCGTTCTGGGTAAGTTGAGTGACCTCCGTTTTCAAAAACTTTCGGCGCAGTATGAAACGGAACAGGCGGAGATTCAGAGACTTGCTTCCTCATTGGAACAAGAAATTGAAAATGAGACGGAACAGATTGCCGATGTGGGGCGCTTTCTCCAGCTTGCAGACCGGTATTCCGACTTGCAGGAACTTGATGCTTCCACCGTAAATGAGCTGATTGACAGGATCGTAATTCACAGCCCGGAGAGAATCGGCGGGAGAAAGCATGTCACCATTGAAATTTATTTTACTTATGTGGGGAAAATCCGTATTCCGCTTTATAAACCGGATATACCTGTAGGTACAGAAAAACCGGCGTAACCTTTCGCTACGCCGGTTTTACCGGAAAATTCATTTACTTCCTTATGGGTGTCCGCCTAATGGCGGCTCTCTTTTATTTCTCTGCCCGTACCAGGAGCATCATCGGCCTGCGCAGTTCGTCCCTCATGCCCGGCTCGGAGAGCATTTCCTCCGGGGGCTTTGCCTCCTCCACAGCGGTTATACGAAACCCGCGGCCTATAAGGCAGTTCAGTATCTGAGTCAGGGTGTGGTGCTGCTTCTTCACCTTGCAGCCCAGGAAATTCGTCACCCGCTCCCCCGGTGTGAAATAGCCGTCCACCGGCCAGTACAGCGGCTCGCCCTTTGGGGAGTATATCCAGTCCTGGCCCACTCCGGCGGTGAACACCGGGTGCTCGATATTGAAGAGAAACACCCCTTTTGGCCGCAGGGTCCTGTACACCTTCTCATACACAGTATCAAGGTCGCCGATATAATGCAGCGCCAGGTTCGACACAGCTAAGTCCCACTCCTCTTGCGGGTACTCATAGTCCTCTATGCCGCAGAGCCGGTACTCTATGCCCTCTCCTCCGCGTTTTCCAGCCTCGTCCAGCATATTCTCGCTAATATCAAGGCCCAGCACCCGGGCCGCGCCCTGCTCCAAGGCATACCGGCAGTGCCAGCCGTAGCCGCAGCCCAGGTCCAGCACGGACCTGCCGCGCATATCCGGGAACAGCCCTTTAAGCTGGCTCCACTCTCCTGCGGCGGAAAGCCCCTGCCTGCTTCTGGGCATTTGTGCGTACTGACCGAAAAACTTGGGGTCGTCGTATTCGTTATACATCAATATATTTCCCCTTCTATGTCTTCTCTGGTTTTTTCAGTTATAGCGCCGCCCCTTTGTCAGCCTGGGACGGTTCGCGTTCCACAGGGCCACGTATTCGGCCAAGGCGATGACCCCGCCCAGCAGCGCCCCCAACACGGCGTACAGCACTGGACGGACCAGCACGTCGTTCTTCGCCATTATGATGGCCTGTCCCGCCTCTGACTCCGGCAGGGCCGCCGACAGCCCTCCGGCGGCCTCGGCCTGGGGAGCAAAGCCCTTGAGCGCCCCAAAGAACTGGTCCATGGCCCCGGCGATGGCCCCGAAGTCCGTTATCCGCTCCCGAGGAAGCAAGGACGAGGGCAGGTCTATGGAGTCCAGCACAAGGGGCACGCATACCAGTAGCAGAAGCCCCAGGGCCAGGTTCACACACAGCACCAAGCGGTTCCTGCGGGCCCTCTTTGAGAACACGCAGGAGCATATCCACAGCACCAGCACCAGCGTCAGTATCCCCAGCAGCAGCCCGAATCCTGTGAAGTTGTCCAGAAGCTGGTACATGTCGTTAAAGCTGTACACCGTGGCCCCGGCAAGATTTGGCACCCGGCTTTTGGCCCGGCCCTGCATAAAGGGGGCCAGGTCGTCATCTACATGCAGCTGAACAGCGTTCTGGTTCCACTCCTCAACGCTTACGCCCTTTGGCAGCTCGGCCCCGTCCCAGTTAAACTCCAGCTCCAGGCCCTCTGGGAACACCGCCAGCCACCGGTCCTCCACCTTATCGCCGCCCCGGAGGACCTCCAGCAGCTCCCCCTCTCTGAGGGGCTTCGAGCTGTACTGGACAAAGTCGCCCCAGGAGTTGCTGAGTATTATCTTGTCCTCCATCTGAAACCAGCCGCTGACCTCTGCCGCCCGGGTCCCGGCCTCCCAGCCGGTGCCCTCGTATATGCTGTAGACGTGCTGGCCGTTTTCGTCCTCAATAATGCAGTCTGCGGGCAGGGTAGGGTCCTTGTCCCAGCCCGCACCACGGTCCGGCTCTACAGCGGTCACCTGGGGTATCATCTCCTGCTCCACCTTCATGGACAAAAAGGTGCAGGCTCCCACCAGCCAGAATATCAGCGTGAATATAAGCAGCGCTTTCTTTTTCATTTATTTCACCTCCGCCAATACAATGCCCTCAACCAGCTCCCGGTTGAAGTAGGTAAACAGGAACAGCGGCGGCAGCACCACCATTATGCAGCAGACCAGCTGTAAGGTGGAGTCCGCCGGCGGCACGTATGCCAGGGCCACCGAGATGGGATAGCGCAGGAAGTCCTTTATGTATGCTATGGGCTGCTCCACCATGTTCCAGCCATCCAGGAAAGAGAGCAATGTGACGCACACAAGGCCGCTGGTGTTCATGGGCAGGAGGATTTTTGTCAGCAGACGGAACAGCCCGCAGCCATCCAGCTTTGCCGCGTCGATAATGTCGTCGCTTACAGACTTGAAGCTCTGGGTCAATATAAAGGTGCCCAGGGGGATGAAGATGGACGGCAGTATCAGCGCCGAGTAGGTGTCCAAAAGCCCCAGCTTGTCCAGCATTATATAGTTTGGGGCCAGGGTCACCTGCAGGGGCAGCACCATCAGTATCATCAGCACGAACAGCAGGACATTCTTGCCGGGGAAGTCGCATTTCGCGAAGCCGTATCCCGCCAGCACCGAGACTATCAGCTGCCCCGCCACGATGGCAAGGCATATGAGCAGGCTTTTCCAGAAGCGCAGAAGGTACTGGGAGGTGCCCAAAAACACGTCGTAATAGTACCCGAAGGTGACCCCCTTCGGGGTCAAAAAGCTCAGCGCCAGCACGTACACGAAGGGCGCGATGGAGATAAAGGCGAACACCCACGCGAAGATATTGCCCCCAAGGGAAGTTTTTGTCCTCATGCCCTAAACGCCTCCTTTTTGCGGACGAAGATGTAGAACGCGGCGAATACGATAAGCACCACGATAAGCAGCAGCACGGAAGCTACCGAGAGCTTCGCGTAGTTCAGGTTCTCGAAGCTGTTATTTAAGAAGTGCTGGAGCATGTAGATGTTCTCGTTGGGGTGGGTGCCGCCGATGAGGAAAATCTCCCGGAAACACTTAAAGGCGTTGATCAGCGAGAAGATGATGGCGAAGAAAACCGAGTACCACATTTGAGGCGTGGTGATATAGTAGAACTTCTGCCAACCTGACGCGCCGTCTAAGTCTGCGGCTGAATATTGCTCCTCTGGTATGGTCACCAGCCCCGCCAGCAGCAGTATCACGCTGTAGCCGGTGTTCTTCCAGAGGTACAATAAGAGCACCACCCCGAAGGCCGCCGGCCCGCCAAGCCAGTCCACCAGAGGCAGGCCCAGGGCACTTGCTATGTTCGGCACAAGCCCGGTCTCTGCAAAGAGCAGCTCTACTAAAATCACCGCGCCCACCACCGGCATGATGTAGGGGAACAGGAACACGGACTTTAGAAGCTTGTGCTTGTTCGCGTGCTTCTGCATGAGCAGCGCGATGGCGTAGGCCAGCACCATGATGAGGGGCAGCGCCGCCGCCAGAAAGCGCATGGTGTTGCCGAAGGCCAGGGTGAACATATGGTTCGCGGTCACGTCCTGGTAGTTATAGAAGCCTATGAAGTAGAGGGCGTCGCCGCTGCCGGTGGAGAGGGAATATTGGATTACCAGCACAAAGGGTATGGCGTAGAACAGCAGGCACCCTATCATCAGGGGGGCTATCAGCAGGTAGCCTTGTAAAGCCGTTTTCGAGCGTTTCATCTCTCATCACTCCTATTAAGAATTTTTCTAGCTTTCGGCGAGCATCATCTGAATGGCCCTGTACGCCTCTCTCGCCGCCTTCTCCACGTCCTCCTGAGTGGAGCCCGGCCTTTCGCAGACCAACTTTACAGAGCGCACCATCTCGTTATCCAGCATCTCCCGCAGGGTCCTTGGCCGCTCCCGGGGCAGGACGTAGGAGGAGGGCACATAGGCCGTCACATAGAAGTCAAAGGTCGGCGGGAGGTATCTGCTGGCCCTCATCATTGCGGCTCCAGCTGGCCGAAGTCCATGCACTGGGCGTTCTCTATTTACTTGTCTGAGAGCAGCTCCTTTTTGCTCTCGTCCCCTATGATGAAGGTGGTGGCGGGCTTGCTTCTGCACCCGGGCAGAAGGGCAGGCAGACAAGGACCAGTAATAGGGCGAGCTTTCTTTATCATCATGGGTCCTCCTTAAATAGCATAAAAGTTTTTATTATTATAGCAATACACATAATAGTTGTCAACTTTCCGCCAGTTCCATTTCCATCACCCGATAAGCGTCGGAGATTATCTCCTCCGCAGTCTCGCCCTCCGAGGAATCCCGACTCTCCTCGCTCTGAAGGTCCGGGCCCGTTCGGGAGCTCTCGCTCCCACCCCTTTGGCAGCCGGGTAGAATTACGACGAGCAGGCACAGCAGTGTGAGCAATAAAGCGAACTTTCTTTTCATGGCGTTTCCCCCTTTAAATAGTTTCTTATATTTATGATTCCGCCAGCAGCATCTCAATAAGTGTATACTGCTCATGCACGCTTTTTTCAAGGCCCTTCTGGTCAAAGATCTCGATATCCCACAGCGCCTTGTCCGCAGGGCCGATGAACTTGGCCTCGGTTATCTCAGCCCGGGCGGCACAGAACTCCTCAAAGTTCTCGGCGCTCATGTACCAGTTCTTGTCCCGAAGGGGGTACTCCTCGCTGCCCAGGTCCATGTGCACCGGCATACCCAGCAGCACCCTCGAGTGGTAAAAGCTGCTGTCCTGCTGCACCTTCGTACTCATCAGGTAGTCTATTATCTTAAAGGCCAGGTCCGGGTAGCGGGCGTTTCGGTTGACGGCGGCGAACTCGTTTATAACGGCGGTCACGCCGCCCCTGGCGTTCTTTGCGGGGATTATGCGGTAGGCGGGGCTGCCTTTGCCCAGGACGAACTTGTCCGAGATAGGCGAGATCAGACCCGGCTCCGGCAGAAACACGCGCATTATCGCACCATTATAGACCTTTTCCTCCTCCTCAAGGTCCTGGTAGTCCCTGGGGTCCCCCGGCACGCGCATACTGTAGTCCCGGATATACCCCAGAAGCTCCTCCTCGGTGAACATGGGCTCGTCCTCTCCGGGCTCGGTTATCCGTCCCACCATGAACGGCGCGCTGTTGTAGGAGGCATAGCGAAGGGCGGGGTTCTCGCTCTGCTTCATCTCAGAGAGGGTCATGGAGCGGTCGAAGTCCTCAAGGCCGTACTTCTCCCTGTCAGCGTAGAGGGCCGAAAAGGTGTAGCTTATGGGGATTATCTGCTGGCCCTCTTTATTGCGGCCGGCCTCCATAATCACCGGCAGAAACTTGTCCCACTCCATATACTCAGCTTTCTCGATGTATTCGTCCAATGGCAGGAACAGCCGGTTCTCCATGGCCCGCTCAGGGAAGGTGAAGAAGGGGTCTGTATAGCCGGAGGTGCCGTAGAGCGCCCCGCATATTCCATAGGTGTCCTGCCCGCAGAGGAACAGGTCGGGTCCCTTGCCCGCCATCATCTCGGTCTTTATGCGGGTTATGTCGATGCTCCGCTCCTCCCCCTCCCTTGGCAGGGTCTCAACAAGCAGCATGAACTCCTTATTGTACCCGGGCAGGCGCGAAAGGGTGTCCGAAAGCTGGCCGTCCTTCCACCCGGCGTCGTAGTTTGGCAGGTCCGTCACCACCCGCACCACCGGCACGCCGAACTTCTCCTCCATCTGCTCAGCGGTGACCTTTTCTTGGTCGGTCACCGTGGAGCTGTTCTGTACGGCGCTTTGGCAGGCGGGCATAAGCACTGCAAACAGGCACAGAAAAGTCAGCAATAAGGCAATCTTTCTTTTCATGTCACTTCCCCCCAAGAATAGTATTTTACGACTCAGCCAGCATCATCTGCATCTTCATATAGTGCTCGTGCACGATATCCTCAATTTCCCCCTCCTCCGCGGCGTTGACCTCCCTGGTCAGCCGGTCGAACTCCTGTTCCACCGGGGTGTGGAAGACGGCGGCGTTTATCTGCCCCAAAAGGGCTGAAAACTGGCTATAGTTTTCCTCGGTGTTGGTCCACCCGGCGCAGGGCACGCCCATATGCACCGGCTGGCCGTTGAGCTGCTTTAAGAGCTCGCTGTTCTGGCCGTTTGACGTCAGCAGGTTCTCCACCACTTTAAAGCTCTCACCGGGGAGCTTCGTGTTGCGGTTTATGGCGGCGAAAGCCCCCACAGTGGCGGTTATGCCGCCCTCCACGTTATACCGGGGCACAAGCCAGTAGTCTCCGCCTCCAAGGCCTATTTTAGCGGTCCCGCCCATGGCGTAGTTGCCGAGGATACTGTGTTGGTTTATGGGGTCGTCCAGTTGGAACTGGGGGAACTCCTCGTCAAGCCCGCTGAACTGCTCTATGCGCGCCGCTATCTCCTCCTCCGAGACAAGCAGCTCGTCGCGCTCATAGTCCTCTATCTGCCCGAAGACCGAACGCACCCCCGTTCTGAACCTCCCGGTATAGCGCACCATTGGGTCGGAGCTCTCAAGCATTTCGTCAGAGGTCATTGGAAGCTCCGCTTCCAGAGTGAATTTCTCCTTACTGAAGCCCATCACGTCAAAGCTGAAGGTCAGGGGGAGTATCTGCTGGCCCTCATCGTTTTTACCGGCCAGTATCTCCGTCTTTAGCTGTGTCAGGGCCGCCTCCCGCCGCTGGCCACTGGTCCAGAAATCAGGCAGGGTCTCGGTGGCTATCATGAACTCCTCCCCATAGCCGGGGGTGGAGTTCAGCAGGTCGCTGACCGCCGTGGCCGTAAGGTCCGACTGGCACAGGTCCACCAGCACTGTCACCACCGGCAGTTCCTTTACCCCCTCTTTTGTCGCGGCCTTCATGGTAGTGACGGAGCTCTCCTCTCCACCGCTTTTGCAGCCTGTGAACAGCGCGCACAGCAGGACAATGGCCAGCAGGACAGCAATATGCTTTCTACAGTTTGTGTTTTCCACAGCTTTACCCTCCTAGTTTTTGGCCATAGAATGGCCCTTAAAAACAGTTATATATAATTAAGAAGTCATGTTTTTCGATTTTGGTTGCATAAAAAAGCAAAAAAATTTTAAAAAATCTTTCCCGCCCCAAAAACGCGCAAAAAGGCCCCGCACCCGGCAAGGGGTGCGGGGCTTTACTATTTATTAGCTGTTACAGCATGGGCAGCGCCACACGCATGGTGAATATACCGTTTTCCGCCTTGAACTCGCAGAGCCCGTGACAGCGCTGAGAGATAGTGTGGATGCTTTGGCAGCCGTAGCCGTGGTTTAGTTTACTGGCAGTGGGCACTCCCTCCCGAAAAGCCACACGGCCTGAATAGGGATTCTTTATCTCTATCAGGAGCTTATCCAGATGCACGCCGCAGTATAGCTCCACCCAGCGCCGCTCCTCCTCCAGGCTCTTGACGGCGTTCAGCGCGTTCTCAAGGCCGTTTGACAGCAGGGCGCAGAGCTCCGTGTCGGATATAGCCAGCTTGCCGGGCAGGGACGTTTCCAGGTTCAGCCGCACGCCCATGCGTCCCGCCTTGCCGGAGAAGGACGAGCACAAGAGGTTCACCAGCTCGTTTTCACAAAAGCGCTTTGGGGTGATGGCCTCAATGTCGTCCTGCACCTGGCGGATATACTCCTGGACCTGTTCGGGCTTGCCGATGGCCAAAAAGCCGTCGATAACGGCCAAATGGTGGCGCATATCGTGTTGATAGGCGGCGGACTGGGCCTCGGCCTGGTGCAGGGACACCATATCGTTCTCGGCCTGCTTAAGCTGTCCGCCCATCAGGGAGTTCAAAAGCTCCGCCTGGGTGCGCCGCTGGAGCTGCTGGCGGTAGGCGGTGGTATATATCATATAAAACAACCCCGCTACAATAGGAAGCATTTCCGCTACCACATAGCTGTCGAAGTGGAAGAAGTCGGTGTAAATATATGCGGCAAAGGAAAAAATGTAGAAGGTAACCGGCAGACTGCCGAAAAGGAGCAGCGCCTTTTTGGACTCGCCTATGGCCTCCCTGGCAGAGGGAGCAAAATACCTGTACAAAAGCAGGAATATTGGGAATATTATCACAGTGTAAAATATCTCCCCCATAAGCTCCGAGCCCGTGACCGCAATCATGGCCATCTCGCCGCAGCGCGGCAGCTGACAGCAGAGATAGGCGGTGCAGACGCTGACCATCGATATCCCCACCGGCTTTTTAAAGGCGAAAGCCAGCAGCCCGATGGTGGGAAGGTGCACCAAAACAGGATAAAGCTGCTTTGTGGCTTTCAGTCCGAGAGTCAGCCAGGAACCCCCCAACAGCAGCAAAAGCACCGAGCCGGCTACATAAAGCAGCACCCGTTCCCGGCGGGCCTTGCACCCTCCGGCTATGGACGCGCTCAAAAACAAACCGTACACAAAAACCAGCCCATAGTTGACTATATCCAGAACGTCCACAGGGCTCATTTTCCTCCCCCCTTCCGTTCAAAAAGCAAGGCCATATAATCCTTCTGTATCTGCGGATAAAACAGCCTTGACACCGGCAGGCTGTCCCCCTGAAAGGTCCGAAGCCCAGAGGAGCTGAGCTCCTCCACCTGGAACATATTGACAATATACGAGCGGTGCACCCGCATAAACTCCGGGCGGGGCAGCAGTATGGCCTCAAAATTCTTCAACGCACCGGCCACCTCCCGGATATTGCCGTCGGTCAGATGGAAATAGAGGTGTTTCCCGATTACCTCCACAAAACTTATCTGGGCGTATGGCACCCGGACAATGGTCGTGCTGGTCTTCAAGGTCAGGGCCTCGGGGTTCTGCTGTTCCCGAAGGTACAGCTGGTCCAGCAACCCGAAGAGGGCCCTCTGCTCCACGGGCTTTAACAGATAATTCAGCGCCCGCACCCTATAGCTCTCATAGGCAAAGCCCGGAGAGGTGGAGAAAAAGACGATCTCCGCCGCATCGTCAAAGCGCCGTATCTCCCGGGCCGTCTCAAGCCCGTCCATCCCGGGCATCATCACATCCAGCATATAGACGGTAAAACGCTCCTGACGGGCGGACTCAAGCAGCTCCACCGTGCTCTGGAAGGCCCGGCGGGAAAGGGTAGCGCCGTGTTCAACCTGCCACATGTCCACCAGGCTGATAATAGAGTTTAAATCTTCCTTATTATCGTCACATACTGCCAGGTACACGCCCGCACTTCCTTTTGCCAATAGTAAAACCATTATGTTTGAGAATCGGTGTCTACCGATTCTCAAACAGGCGGCCGGGCCGCCTGTAATCCAGCTATCATTCTATATTATTTATATAGTATACCACAAAAACCGCAGAAGTTTAAAGCCGTCCGCCCTGCATTCCAGGCAGAATATCCTGCATTTCGCGCCCCCGGAGGCCAAATAGGGCCGGTCAGCGGGGGTTTTTGCCGGTGCTTCAAAAAGCTCTTGACAAACGTATGAAATCGTGCTAAAATTATTATATAGAAAAAATTAACCAATAAAGATGGGGTGATGTCTAAAACTCATATTGGTAAATATCGTTCGTAAGAAGCGCAAATGTTCGTCATGACTTTTCTCAAAAATGTTGAAGGGAGTTTTTTAATGAAAAAGTTTATTGCTGTTCTACTATGTGCGCTTTTTGTAGTTGGCCTTACACAAATACCTGTATGTGCGAGTGACGGCAGCGCGGAGCCCCTCCCCGCCTCCCTTGAACTCCAAGTTGAAAAAACGGAAACGGCTGCTTAACGATAGCTTTGTAATGACCGGAGGACCTGAATCTCGCTGCCGGAAAGACAGGCTGGAATCTTTGGACTATGTATCAAACGACCGGGTATATTCAGAGAGACAGGTCAAGATTCCTGGATTTGGTGGAAACCGATATTGACGTATATAAAGGACAAAGCGGCTCGCCGGTTTACTCATACCGAAGGGGCTACGGATATTGTGTTGAAGGCATGATAGTGGCCACGAGCGTGAAAAATGACGGTGAGCCAAGAAATTTTATTATTTTGATGAACAACTTTTTAACCGGCTTCATTAACAATCTGCCATAGAGGAGTCAATATGACAAAAATAAAGAAGCGATGGGCCGCTATAATAGTTGTTGGCACTTTACTCCTACTGTTCTTTGTGATAGCCGTCATATCGGCCTGGGAGGACCGCATTGAGGAACAATTTCCAAAATGGGAGGACGTAAATCCAGCGGCCAGGACCGATGTGGACCCGAATGTTGAACTTCAGTTTACCGGAATAGATTTTGACTACCCGTATCCTAACGGAAACATATATGACGTTGTCCTTATAAAGATGACGTTCAGTTTTCCCGGCGGCGGATATACTCAGGGAGACGATTTCTATGTGGACTATTTTTATGAGGACAGTTGGCATGAGATATATAGCAGCTGCTACGGCATGGCGGTAGCAACTCATCATCATGACGGCACTTGGGGTTTTGAGGTGCCTCCCGGACTTTTCGCAAGGGACGGAAAATACCGTATGTTTCTGGTTGGTCTAGGGTACTGTGACATTGATATTATGGGTATTGAAGACGTCAACTGGGAGGACTATATCTCACAATAATATATAAAAGAGGGCGCGTTCCAAAATGGAAGGCGCTCTCTTTTTATATATACCACAAAAACTGCCGGTGCTTCAAACAGCTCTTGACAAATGTACGAAACCGTACTATAATAAAGCCAACGTCCGATATCGTACAAAAGGAGTGATGCTATATGCTTGAAGCCATACACGAACAACTGATACGCTTAGACCTTTTCATCGGCGAGACAGAGGCCGTCTACCATGAGGCCACATTAAAGCTGGGTCTGACAGACAGCGCTATGCATGTGTTATACACCATATGTATGTTCGACGGAGTGTGCCCGCTTAAAAATATCGCCGCCCTTTCCGGCCTTCCCAAGCAGACGGTAAACTCTGCCCTGCGGAAGCTGGAGCGGGAGGCGGTGCTGTATCTTGAGTCTGTGGACGGGCGTAAGAAGCGGGCCTGCCTGACGGAGAAGGGCAGAGAGCTCTGCGACGGCACAGTTATGATGCTCATGCGTATTGAGGATGAGATCATCGGCTCCTGGCTGCCGGAGGAGCGTGAGCTTTACCTGTCCCTTACCCGCCGGTACCTTGACGCGCTTCGGGAAAAAATCAAGGAGCTTTAGCCTTTATATACGCATTTTCCACACGTTTTTGGGAGGTAATTTATGAAGATCCAACTGTCCGACCGTTTCACATATTCAAAGCTCTTCCGTTTCACCCTGCCCTCTGTTATAATGATGGTGTTTACCTCAATCTACGGCGTGGTGGACGGCTTTTTCGTGTCTAACTTTGTGGGCAAGACCCCCTTTGCCGCCGTAAACTTTATCATGCCCGTGCTGATGATACTGGGCACTGTGGGATTTATGTTCGGCGCCGGCGGCAGTGCCCTTATCGCCCGAACCATGGGCGAGGGGGACAGCGAACGGGCACGACGGTTGTTCTCCCTTTTCGTGTATGTGACCGTTGCTTTGGGCGTTGTCCTTGGAGCCTTCGGCTTTATTTTTATCCGCCCCATCGCCGTCTGGCTGGGGGCCAAGGGGGAAATGCTGGAAAACTGCGTGCTGTATGCCCGCATTATACTGCCGGCGCTGCCCGCTTTAATGCTGCAGTACGAGTTCCAGAGCTTTTTCATCACCGCCGAGCGGCCCCAGCTAGGACTTATGGTGACGGTAATAGCGGGGATGGCCAACATGGTGCTGGACGCGCTTTTTACCGCCGTGCTGCCCTTCGGCCTTGCGGGCGCGGCCTCGGCCACGGCTATAAGCCAATCGCTGGGGGGCATAATCCCGCTGTTCTACTTCGGCCGGAGGAACTCCAGCCGCCTGCGCCTTTGCAGGACCGTCCTTGACTGGAAAGCTCTTTTAAAGGCCTGTACCAACGGTTCTTCGGAGCTGATGAGCAATATCTCCATGTCCATCGTCGGTATGCTCTATAACGCCCAGCTCCTCCATTACGCCGGGGAGGACGGTGTGGCGGCCTATGGGGTGCTGATGTACGTCAGCATGATCTTCATGGCGATATTTATCGGCTATTCCACCGGGGTGGCCCCGGTAGTGAGCTTTCACTTCGGCGCGGACGGCAGGGAGGAACTAAGAAGTCTGTACCGCAAGAGTATAGTTATAATACTTTCCGCCTCCGCCGCCATGCTGGGCCTTGCCGAGGCGCTGGCCCGGCCTCTATCAGCTGTATTCGTGGGCTATGACCCGGACCTGTTCCGCATGACCGTGGGGGCCTTTGGCATATATTCCTTCTCCTTCCTGTTCTCCGGCATAGCCATATTCGGCTCGGCCTTCTTCACAGCCCTGAACGACGGCCTCACCTCGGCGCTTATCTCCCTCCTGCGGACCCTGGTGTTCCAGGTGGCGGCGGTGCTGATATTCCCCCTTATCTGGGGCATAGACGGCATATGGCTGTCCATCGTGGCCGCCGAGGTCATGGCGGCGGTGGTGACGCTGGCATTTTTGGGCGGGAAACGGAGGATGTTTCACTACTGAGTCCCGGTACTATAAAAGGAGCGGGGGGTTACCCCCGCTCCTTCAATTATATCCTATATTTCCTCCGAAGCTCTGTAGAGCCCGGCGTACACGCCGCCCAGCTCCATCAGCTCCTCGTGGGTCCCCTGTTCACAAACCCCGTTTTCGTCCAGCACCACTATGCGCCCGGCATTGCGCACCGTAGAAAGCCTGTGGGCAATGACCAGCGTGGTTCTCTGTCCGGCTATGCGCTCCAGGCTCTGCTGGATAGCTTCCTCGCTGTGGTTATCAAGGGCGCTGGTGGCCTCGTCCAGTATGAGCACCGGCGGATCCTTAAGGAACACCCTGGCTATGGACAGGCGCTGCTGCTGGCCGCCGGACAGCCTTACCCCGTGGGGGCCAATGTCCGCGTCATATCCGCCGGGCAGCTCGCGGATGAACCCGTCGGCCCCGGCAAGCTTTGCGGCCTCTATTATCTCCTTCCGCCCGGCGCCGGGACGGCCGTAGGCTATGTTCTCCGCTATGGTGCCGGTAAAAAGGTACACGTCCTGCTGTACTACTCCAATACTCCTGCGCAGGACTTCAACAGGTATGTCCCGCACGTCTTTGCCGTCCAGGAGCACAGCGCCCTCCCTTGGCTCGTAGAACCTTGGGAGCAGTGCGCAGAGAGTGGTCTTCCCCACCCCCGAAGCGCCTACCAGGGCCACATATTCCCCGGCCCTGACGGTCAGGTTCAGGTCCCGGAAGACCTCCTCCCCCTGGCCGTAGCGGAAACTTACGCCGCGAAACTCCAGGTCTCCTCTTACGCTTGCAGGGGCCTGCGCCTCCGGCTTATCCTTTACGGCAGGCGGCGTGTCCATAAGCTCCCGGTAGCGCCGGAAGCTGGTGCGGCCCTCCTGGAGCAGACGGCTGGTGTTTACAAGGCTCTGTACCGGCCCGGTGAAATACCCGGTATACAAGAGGAACAGCAGCAAGTCTGAGATCGCCATGCTTCCCCGCAGGAGAGCAAGCCCCCCGAACACCACTACCGCTATTGGTATCGCCGCCGCGAAAACCTCCATGCCGGTATACAGCCGGCTCTCGCTCTGATATCCCGCCCGACGGTCCTCCAGGAACCGTCGGTTCAGCCTTGAAAATTTCTCCTCCTCGATCCTCTCGCCCGCGAAGGACTGTACCACCCGGATACCCGAAAGAGAATCCTCGGCCTGAGAATTTATGCGGCCCATGCTCTCCCGGGCATTTACGCCGCCCCTGCCAGCTTGACGGAATTTATCAGCAGGTCCTCGGGCACATGGTGAAAAAACTCCGCCAGAGACAGGGTGTCGTTGCTTATGCGGGACATCAGGTCCCCCACCGTATGGCTGTCATAATAGGAAAAAGGCAGCCGCTGGCACTGGCAGAACATCCGGGCGCGCATATCGCGCTCTATCTTTGCGCCCAGATAGTGCCCCTGATAGTCATAGAAGTATGTGCACAGCGCCTGGACCGCCACCAGCGCCGCCAGCGCCAGCCCAGCCCGGAGCACAAGGGAAAAGTCCCCCGCGTCCAGCAGCGTGTCGGCTATGTAACGCACCCCTAGCGGTACGGCCAGCGCTATGCCGGCCGCCGCCAGGGAGCAGATAAGGTCTGCGGCGAAAAGGCCGCGATAGGGCCTGTAAAAGGAGAGCAGCAGTTTTAAATTTTTCTTGTTCAATGAAGATTCCTCCTGAGTTTGCGGGAGGAAGACTTAGAGCTTTATAACCCTCCCGATGATGAGTACGGTTCCAGCTTTGCAGACTTTCATATCTTACCCTTCCTTTCCAAATTATAATAATCCCTGAAGGTTTCCCGATGATTGTACCATATGCGGGCGCAGGGTGTCAAGGCCGGAAAATCCTGATATTCCCGTTGAAAATTCTTGCAATTTTGACGTTTTTACTGTATAGTAGATACATTAAAAAACTTGCAAAAAGGAGGGCCCAAAGGATAATGAAAGTCTATAAGCAGTTTTTGGCCTCGTATCTGTGCGTTTGTCTTGTGCCGCTGCTGCTCTCCTTTTTCACCATCGGGCAGCTTGAGAGCCGGGTGCAGGCCTCCATAATGGCGGACCAGGAGAGCTCCATGCAGTCCGTGGGCCAGGAGATCGACCAGACCCTGGGTCACGCGGCGAACCTGGTGTCAATATTCTCCGAGGACGCCCTGGCCTCGCGCCTTTCCCAAAAGGAGGCCATAACCCCTCAGGAGCTCTTCAGCCTTTGCGACCTCAGCGAGTCCCTTTCCCGGGCCATCGGCCAGAACGCCGCCTTTTTCCGGGGGTTCTGCTACTTTGCCAACAGCGGCTTCCTTGTGACCGACCGGCGCACCTACCACCCGGAGTCGGCGGAGCTGTTCTCCTGGGACTTACAGCTGCCCTGGAGCAGCTTTTATTCCCTTTTGGACAGCAGCAGCACATCAGAGCATATCACCACCGTGTATAAAAACGGCGGCGGATGGATAATGGTGCTTCGCAGCCAGTACGACTCCGGCCGCCGGGAGCTTCTGTCCTGTGTGGGGATAGTCATACAGCTGGACAAGAGCCTCTCCCGCTGGAACTCCGAGGACTTCGAGGCCTTTGTCACCGACGAGGCCTATAAGTTCATCTGCGGCGGCGAGCGGGCTCCCGAGGCCTGCGGGCTCATGGCCCGGAGCGAGGACAGCTCCGGCGAGATGGACCTTGAGGGCCAGCGGTATGTGTACTCCCAGTACCAGTCCGGCCTCAGCGGCGTGCGCTATGGCTTTCTCACCCGTCGGGACGCATACTATCAGGAGCTGCGCATAGTCTGGACGGATATAATCCTCGAGATAGCCGTCATACTGGTGGTCAGCGTCCTGCTGGCCGTGCTGTGGAGCAGGCGCACCTACCGGCCCATAAAGAGCCTCCTCCCCTATGTGGGGACCGACGGCCCGAAGCCGGGATACCGCTCCATCTCAGAGCTGGACTCTGCCCTTGTGAGCTTTGCCCAGGAAAAGGAGAGCCTTGCCACCCAGGTGGTTCAGTCGGAGCTCAGCCAGTATTTGCAGGGGCTCTCCGACAGCCCCTCGGCCCTTTCCCAGTTTTTGGAGGAAGGCCAGCCATACCAGCTGCTGGCCTTTGTCCCGGCCGCGGATTCGGACATAACCGAGGTCCTGCTCCGGCGGCTTAGGGAGGGACTTGACAACATACTTTTGGATAAGAACGGCGGGGTAAGCCTACAGCTCAGGTCCTGTGCGGCGGTACTGGTGCAGAAGGAGCTGAGCTATGACGAAGCCGCCGAGGTACATTTTGCCGCCGAGCGCTCCCTCTCAATTCCCCTTTGCTGCTACATAAGCGGGACCCACACCCGCCTTGAGGACGCGCCTGTGGCTTGGTCGGCAGTCTATAGGACCCTGTGCCACGACAGCTTCTGGGGTCTTCAGCGCAGACGCGGCGTCCGGCCCGCCAAAGGCCCCTCTGAGGACGAAGGAGCACAGTCCTATAAGAACTTCTTATCACACCAGCGGGCCCTCACCGAGTGCCTCTCCGCCAAAAAGGAGCGGCGCGCCGCCGGAGGCCTCAATAAGATACTGAAGGAAGACCTGTCGGACAGGGACCTGCCCGTGGAGAATATCCGCCGGCGCTATGCCGACGTGGTGGAGCTGCTGCTGCCCTATGTACCCGAGGAGAGGGCTAAGTCCGCCATGGGCCGCTTTAGGCAGTGCCGGGGAGCGGCGGAGCTGGAGCAGGAGCTTCTGTCCCTGTTCGGGGCGGTGTTCTGGGGACCGGGACCCGACCAGGTAAAGCAGGAGCTGACAAAAAATGTCCGGGAGTTCATCCGGGAGAATTTTACAGATCAGTCTTTAAACGCCAGCATGATAGCCGGATATCTCAATATGAACCTCTCCACCCTCAGCCACCAGTATAAGGCCGCCGCCGGCTGTGGGCTTCTGGACGAGCTGCACAAGGTAAGGCTTGAGAACGCCAAGACGCTGCTCTCAGAGGGGGCCAGCGTCCGGGAGGCCGCGGAGCGCTCCGGCTATGCGGACCAGAGGGCGCTTATCCGGGCCTTCAAGCGATATGAAGGCATTACGCCCGGGCAGTATGCCAAGGGCGGGTCTCAATAGCCGGTATTTTTGAAATCTTTCGGTCACGATTATGCATATCAGCTCTTCACTTGGGGCCAAGAGGGTGAGCTTTTAAAGGCCAGGTTTTATGGAGCGGCAGTAAAATGCCGTTCCATTTTTTGCGCAAAAAGAGCTTATATTCCACAAAAAACGGCACACCGGCAAAATTAGTACCAGATTTTGCGTCCCCGCTCATATAAAATTCTGGCGCTTTACACCTTTGAAACAGTTTGTTAATATATATGTAAATATTCCCGCCCGGCATTATTACTGCAAGTTTTTCCCGCTACGCAGTCAGGGCGGCAGGAAAGGAACGATGTTATGAGAAACTCTGCGCCAGCGCTGGAAGCAGCGCCACGCCGGCCGCGAAAATTCACGTGGCTGAACATTAAAAAGGATTTCATAAAGAACTGGCCGCTGTTCATTATGGTCCTGCCCGCCATTGCCTTTTATATCATCTTCCACTACATCCCAATGGGCGGCCTTCTTATGGCTTTCGAGAACTATAAGCCGAAGCTGGGATTCTTCGGGTCCCCCTTTGTGGGCCTTAAGAACTTCGCGGACTTCTTCGGCTCCGCCTACAGCTGGCGGGTCATCCGCAACACCATCGTCCTAAGCCTTTTGCAGATAGGCATAGAGTTTCCCTTGACTATTCTCTTTGCCCTGCTTTTAAACGAGCTTCGCAGCAAGCGCTACCGCAAGACCATACAGACGGTCTCCTATATGCCCTATTTCATCTCCATGGTGGTGGTGGCCGGTATCATTATCGACTTCTGCTCCACCGAGGGGGCCGTTACGGCCATAGTGGGGGCCGTTACCGGGAATTATGACAACCTCTTGGGCAGCCCGGACAACTGGCGGACCATCTATGTGGTGTCGGACCTCTGGAAAAATCTAGGCTTTGACTCCATCATATATGTGGCGGCGCTGTCAAGCATAGACCAGACCCTCTATGAGGCCGCCGAGATAGACGGGGCCAACCGCTTCCAGCGGATACTGCGGGTGACTATCCCGGGCATTATCGACACCATCATGATAATGCTGATACTGCGGGTAGGCCAGATGCTCTCCGTGGGCTATGAGAAGACCATACTGCTCTATAACCCCCAGGTGTACGAAACGGCGGACATTCTCTCAAGCTTTGTGTACCGCAAGGGCCTGCAGGAGGCCAACTACGGCTATTCCACCGCTGTGTCCCTGTTTAACTCTGTCATAAACTTCGTGCTGCTGATATTCGCCAACACCTTCAGCAAGAAGTACACTGAATCCGGTCTGTTCTAAGAAAAATCACGAAAGGAGAACTCCCAAATGGCAATGGTAAGAAACAGATCAGTGGGAAGCAGGATATTCAACGGTATAAATGTCGTATTCTTCGCGCTGGTCATCGTCGTGTGCATACTTCCCGTGTGGCACGTCATATGCGCGTCCTTCTCCGACGCTGGCTGGGTCATGAACCAGACGGGCCTTATCTGGAGGATAGAAAAGTTTAACGTAAACGGCTATAAGCTGGTCTTCGCCGACAGCAGGATATGGACCGGCTATCTCAACACCCTTATCTACGTGTTCGGAACCACCGCCCTTGGAATGTTCCTGACGGTCATGGCGGCCTATGCTCTGTCCCGCAAGGACTTCCTCTGGGCCAGCCCCATCATGTTCCTGATATCCTTTACAATGCTGTTTTCCGGCGGCATAGTGCCCCTTTACATCCTGGTGACCCAGAACCTGGGGCTGTTTGACAACCGCTTGGCCCTGATACTGCCAGGCTGCATGAGCGCCTTCTACCTGATACTGGTGCGCACGGCTTTGCAAAACGTGCCCGACAGCCTTGAGGAGTCTGCCATGCTGGACGGCGCGGGAAGATTTACTATACTGTTCCAGATAATGCTGCCCCTTATAAAGGCCACAATGGCCACGGTGATACTCTACTACATAATCGGCAACTGGAATTCATGGTTTTCCGCAATGATATACCTGCGCTCAAAAGACAAGTACCCCTTGCAGCTGGTGCTCAAGGAGATACTTGTCACCACCAGCAACAGCAACACCAACGTGGATATAAGCGTTTTAGGCTCTGGGGACTCCGCCGACGCGATACTCTATAAGCAGCTGGTAAAATACTGCACCATCGTGGTGTCCACCGTGCCCATGTTCATCTTCTACCCCTTCGTTCAAAAATACTTTGAGTCCGGCGTTATGATAGGCGCTATCAAGGGGTAAAGCCCAAAAGCTGCATACAGCGCCAAAGCTTTATAAGAGACGGCGCTTTTGCATACATAAATCTGTTTAGGAGGAAACCAAAATGAAAAGCTTAAAAAAGACTATTGCTGTTCTTCTGTGCCTTGCGATGGTGCTGTCCCTGGCCGCCTGCGGCGGGGAATCCGGCTCCAGCACGGCCGGCAATAGCAGCAGCGAGAGCTCCGAGAGCACCGGCTCCACCGAGGGCGAGAGCAGTTCCGAGGCCGAGGGCGGCGACACCGCCGCCGGCGATTTCCAGCTGCCCATCGTCACAGAGCCCACAGAGCTGGATTATTTCGTGTCCGCCAGCACCAACGCCGCCATAGTCACCACCGACTATAACGACAACGAGTTCTATCAGGAGATGGAGCGCCGCACCGGCGTGCATCTCAACTTCGAGATGGTCTCTTCCGCCGACTATCAGACCAACTTTAACCTGATGATAGCCTCCGGCACACTGCCCGACCTTATCTGCTACGGCGCGTCCTACTACTCCGAGGGCGTTGACGCGGCCATTGACGACGGCTACTTCATGGATCTTACCGACAAGGTGGACGAGTATATGCCCAACTATCAGAAGATCCGTATGTCCGATATCAACTACCAGCTGCTGTCCACCACCGACTCCGGCCGCCTGGGCGCGGTGTATGAGCTGCGCCAGCAGAAGCAGGGTCCCTGGCTGGGCCTGTGGATCCGCCAGGACTGGCTGGACGATTTAAAGCTGGAGACACCCGAGACCTACGACCAGTGGCATGACGTGTTAAAGGCCTTCAAGGACGAGAAGGGCGCTACCGCTCCCCTCATCCTGAACTTCTCCGGCAGCGACGGCGAGTTCGGCATGATGTCCGCCGGTTTGGGCGTGCTCAACGGCTGGCAGCTGACTCCCGAAGGCAAGGTCACCTACGGCCCCTATAACGAAGCCTGGAAGGAATACGTGACCATCATGCACCAGTGGTATCAGGAGGGCCTTATCGACCCCGACTTCATGTCCACCGACGAGCGCACCGCCGACATGGCCACCGTTGTCACCGGCAAGACCGGCGCTATCCCCGCCGTGTACACCATGCCCGCAGTTTATGAGAGCTCCTCCGAGGACAAGAACATGAACTGGGCCCCCATCAATCCCCCTGTGAAGAACGCGGGCGACGAGCTGCATATCCGCCTTCGTGACTCCTACACCTCCGGCAACACCGCCATCTCCGCCGACTGCGAGAACTGGGAGGTGGCCATGAAGTGGCTGGACTACCTGTTCACCGAGGAGGGCGCTCTGCTTGCCAACTACGGCGTTGAGGGCGACACCTTCACCTTCGAGGGCGACAAGCCCGTCTACACCGAGAAGATCACCAACAATGAGAACGGCTGGACCCTGGCCCAGACCATGGACAGCTATCTGTGCCCCTCCGCCGGCGTTGCCAACTGGTCCGACTGGACCCGTGAGCTGGGCGGCGTGCCCGAGAAGGACCAGACCTGCTACACCGTCTGGACCACCAACGCCAAGGACGACTGGCGTCTGCCCACCGTCACCCTGACTCAGGAGGAGTCCACCGAGCGCGCGGCACTGTATGCCGACATGAGCACCTGCGTCAAGGAGAACACCGCCAAGTTCATCAGCGGCGCTCTGGATATCGAGGAGAACTGGGATTCCTTCATCTCTGAGCTGGAGCAGCACGGCGTGGCCCGGGCCATCGAGATAACCCAGGCCGCCTATGACAGGTATCAGGCCCGTAAGTAAGTTACGATAAAAACTGAGGACCCGCGCCAAAAGCGCGGGTCCTTTTAATATTCCGTCATTTCTTTATTAGCCGCACCACGCCGTTTATACCCGAGGGGCATGTGGGCTTTTCCGCCCTGCCCGGTATCATCTGGGGCTGGTCGTCTCTTGCGGCCATCTCCCTCTCAAGAGTGGTGGCAACCTCAATGCGGACTAAGTTCTCCCCCTCCCTTACTTTCGGGGCAATATCATAGATAAAGGGCGGCGCTATCTGTATGCCGAGGCTTTCGCCGTTTATGAACAACTCCACACCCTCATGCGCGTCCGTTATCTCCAGGACCAGCTGCTCCCCTTCCCGGCTCTCAAAGCTGTTCTCATACCGCACAAAGCCCGAGAACTCCGGCTGCTCCCCGGCCAAGTCGTCCGGCAGGGCCACCTCCTTTTCTCCCTCAAAGCTCGGATAGGCAAGGCTCTGGCAGGTGCTGCGCCTCCAGGCCTTGGCAAAGTGTATCTCCGTGCCCTCTGTGCTGACCCTTGGTGGGGCGCCTGCGGGCGCGTCCACGCTGTCAAGGATAATAAGCGTACTCTTTAAGGGTACAAGCTCGGCCTTTACAGTAAGCCTATCCCCCGCCAGCTCACATTCCATGGGGCGAATCACGTTCTCCCACGCGTCGTACTCATAGGCGTTCCTGCTGTCAGAAAGGCTCACACTGCCAAAATAGGGCTTATCCCCCTCGTTTACCAGCATAAGCGCCGCCGAGCCGTCCGTGTGCTCATAGTGGTAAATTCTTACCCGGTCATTGGCGGGCTCTATTTCCACCTCCCTAAGACCCCGGCTTTCAAGCTCAGGTACAAGCTCTGCCAGGCTCTCTCCAATGTACACCGGCACCCCGGCGGCCCTAAGCTCCTCTATGGCCCCCTCCAGGCCCTCGGGCAGGAAGCGGGCCCGGGGTATTATCAGCGCCCGGTACTCCTGGGTGTTGACCTTTAGCGTCCCGCCGCTTATCTCCGTGCGGTACGCGTCCCTTTCTGTGAACACGTCCGCCGGGATAATGTCATAGTCTATCTGGCGGTCGTAAAGAGCCCGGCCCACCGCGTCGCTGGGCTCTGCCTCCCCCCTCCAGCCGGAATCCCCATGGTACAGCACGGCCACTGGGGCTATGTGCCGCCCGCCGCTTATGAGCTCGCAGACCCGGTTCGAGTAGGCCATCAGGGCCCCGAAGTGCCGGTACTGGGGGTTATGGCCCTGGGCGTAGAAGTGGGGCGGGCAGTCCGGGTCCGGGAACTCCTTGGGGCTGAAGGCGTGGGGCACAAAGTGGTTCACACCCCGGACCATGAAGTGGTCCAGAAGGTACTTCTCAAGGCGCACCCCCTCCCTCCAGCCGTAGGCACCGAATATCTCGCACATGGAGTTGCCCTGCTTTCCCGGCTCTATGGCCGCGGCGGAGCTGGCAAGCTTGCCCAGGCCGTAGTGGTAGAAGGTACCGTCACGTTGCTGGAACACCCCCCTGTCGTAGCTTACGTCCTCCCATTGGGGCATAACCTGTCCGCCGATATCGTCTATCCCCGCCATGTCCTGGCCCGCAAGTCCCCGGAAGTAGTGGCCCAGGGAGGAGCCGGTGCGGTTGTGGTGGTTATTGTCCTCGATAAGGTGGCCGATGTACTTGACCCCATGCTCACGGCACCAGTCCCCTAGCTGGCAGGAGAAGCACTCCTTCACAAGCTTAGAAACCTCGTCCATGTACGCATAGCGCACCCTAGCGGTTATGTCCTGCTCCCCTCCCTTCTCCCAGAGCAGGGCCAGCTTACAGGCGAAGTCCCCGCCCAGCCGGGCACGGAGCCTGTTTTCAAGCTCCCGGCTCCAGGGGTAGTCCATGGACTCCGAGCAGCCCAGTTCGTTGTGGAAGTCGTAGAGCACGCCGTCCCCAAGCTCCGGCTCGTCGGAGAAGAAGCCCGCTATTGCGCCGCCGAAGCGGTCCTTATAACGCTGCCAGTGGGGCTCGTACACCGCGTCGATAAGCACCCGGCAGCTTTCCTTGTCCATCATGTTTATGTAGTCCCTATGGGCCCCCCTGTTGCGGGTTAGCTGCAATAGGTATACCCTCCACTCACCCTCCGGAGCGGTCCAGTCGAGGCCCTTTTCTGTGACAAGGCCCTCCAGGTTTATCCCATTATTAAAGCCCTCTGGGCTATCCAGGCGCACGGCGTATGCCCCCAGCAGCCTGTCGTCGGTATACACAGGCCCCTCTGCGGGTGGCATGAACATCTTGGCCCTCTCCCCTTCGCCATAGGGCCGGGCAGTGCGCAGCTCCTCCTTGGGTATATTAACGCTCCCGTCCAAGCCCGGGGCGTACCGGCGGCAGGTGACGTACCAGCGCTGCAAACCGGCGGGCTTATCCTTCATTGCCCCGTTGGCGTACCCTGTGGGGAAATGGCTGTCATCCAGTATCCAGACCCTCATGTGAAGCTTTTCCGCCTCGTCCAGTATGGCGTCCATATCCGCCCACCACTTTGGCCCGCAGAAGTCCGGGTGGGGCCGGCTCTCCACGCAGACCGCGCCGATGTTCGCCCCGTGTATCACCCGCATATAGTGTCTGAGGGTCCCCTCGTCCTCGCCGTGCTGCCAGAAGAAGGGAAGGATATAGTTTTCGCCCTTCCCCTCAAGCAAGCGGCGTATTTTCTCGCTCATACACTGACGCTCCTTTACAAAAATTTTCCTATTCTTTGTTATAAGTATATATAAAATACACTTGACTGTCAATGGTTACGACCGTCTTTTTTGATTTTTGCAATGGACATGATTCCCACATTGTGATATAATGTAATAAAACTACTTACAACAGGAGGATTATGTATGGAGAATCAGCTTGAGTGGCAGGAAGAGTATAATATAGGCGTAGAGGAGATAGATAAGGAGCACAGGCGGCTTTTCAAGATAATAAATAAGCTTGTGACCGCCTCCTCGGAGGACGGCGACAACTATCAGCGCACCTGCCAGGAGGGCATAAAGTTCTTTCGGGGCCACACCCTGAAGCACTTCGCGGACGAGGAGCTCTATATGGCGACGATGGGCTATGAGGGCCTTGAGCGGCACAAAAAGATACACAAGGGCTTTAGGGAGGACACCCTCCCCGCTCTGGAGCAGGAGCTGGAGCAGGACGGCTACTCTCAGGAGGCCATAGAGCACTTCCTGGGCGTGTGCACCGGCTGGCTTATAGGCCATACCCTCACCGAGGACCAGGCCATTGCAGGAAAACACATAAGCAAGTGGGAGGAGCTTCTGCCCGAAAGCGAGCTTGAGGCTCTTAAAAAGGTCATAATCCAGCTGGTCTTCGACCTGTTCCACCTGGAGTCAAAGGTGGTCAGCGATACCTATGGCGGCGAGAAATTCGGCCGCGGCGTGTACTACAGGGTGGTATACGGCTCGAAGGGCGAGGACGTCCGCCAGGAGGTGCTGATGGTCTTTGAGGAGAAGCTGCTGGTAAACACCGTGGGGAAAATACTGGGAATACAGACGGACCGTATGGACAGTATGCTGGTCCACGCCGCCCGGTACACCGCCCGGCAGTTTGTGGGCAAGGTTATGGAGTTTATCGAAACCGGCAAAAATCTTGAATTAAAAGAGGAGAATCTCCTGTCCTTCGAGCAGTTCGGGGAGATATTCGACCGGGAGAAGCCCCAGGTAAGCCTGCTCTTTAACACCGGCGGCGCTGGGTATTTCGCCTACTGCGCCATCGCGCCACACCTTTTGGGCGCCTCGGTGCTGACGCCACTGGAGAGCGAAAACGCTATGAAGGAGGTCGAAAAGTACCTTAACGAACGCAGCGCGCAGGAGCGGTATGAGGAAGCACACCAGCACAAGAAGATACTGGTAGTGGACGACTCGGCCACCATACGCCAGGGCATGAAGTCCCTTTTGGAGCCGGATTATGAGATACTGCTGGCCGATTCCGGCGCGGCGGCCTTCAGGGCCATCTCTTTAAACCAGCCGGACCTTGTGCTGCTGGACTATGAGATGCCCGTCTGCGACGGGGCCCAGACCCTTGAGATGCTGCGCACGGTGCCGGAGTTTGAGAAGGTGCCTGTCATCTTCCTCACCGGCCGCCGCGACCCCCAGAGCATGATAAAGGTCATGCCCCTGAACCCCTCGGGGTATCTGCTGAAGACACTGAAGCCGGAGGAGATAAAGAAAGAGGTTGACGGATTTTTTGCGGAAAAGGAGAAATAAAAGCCATGTATGAGTCAAAATTTTTCAAAGCCCGCAAGATATATGATAACGTTACCCTTATCACAGGCCTTGGTGGCGAGCAGGCCTTTCTCCTTGAGGGCAGTGAAAAGGCCCTTCTTATAGACGGCCTGTCCGGCGTTGGAAGCCTTAAGGCCTTTGTCCGGGAGCTTACCGAGCTGCCGGTGACTCTTGTGAACACCCATGGCCACGTGGACCATATCGGCGCGGATTTTGAGTATAAAGAGGTGTACCTGGCCCCTGATGACATCTGGCTTATGTACTCACACAGCGATATGGAAATGCGCCTGGGCTTTGCCAAAAGCGGGGCCATGTTCGCGCCTTTGCCCACGGAACCGAAGCTTTCCGACGTAACCGTTCCGGGGCCGGTAAAGACCCTGCCCATAAAGGACGGCGATATCTTTGACCTGGGCGGCGTGAAGCTGGAGGTCATAGCCGTGCCCGGCCACACCCGGGGCACGGTGGTGTTCCTGGACAGAGACCGGCGGGTGGTGTACTCCGGGGACGCGTGCAACCGCAACACCCTGGTGTACGGCGAGGAGTCCACCTCCATTGAGGAATTCAAAGAGAGCCTTCTGCGCTTCAAGAAGTTCCAGCCCGCCTTTGACGGGCTCTGGGGCGGCCACGGCGGGGCCCTGGAGCAGCCGGAGATAATCGACAGCGCCATTACCCTTTGCAACGAGATAATGGCGGGGACCGATGACGCGGTGGAGGCGGTCGGGTTTACCGGGAAGGCTTGCTGGTATGCCAAGGAGAAGGACCAGTATTACCGGCGGCTTGATGGGGGGACGGCTAATATCGCATACTCCAAGGAGCGGATTTGGAGGAAGGACATACAGTAAAACACGAGCCGTGGCCTTGCTGCCACGGCTATTTTTTTGAGTATTTTTTGGCCCGACTTGGCCAAAGGCCAACGTCGTCGGCAACAGGTCGTGGGGCTTTGCCCCACACCCCACCAGGGGCCTAGACGCACAAGAGTTTGCTTTGCAAACTCTGCGACACGCGTCCTTACATGCCCACCAGGCCCTTCAGCCAGTTGGCCAGCCCGTCCGCGCCGTACACCGCCAGCATTATCAACACCAGGAACGCCAGCACCGACAGCACCTCGCCCACTATCCGCTTCATTCCGGGCCTATCGTCCCCGCCCTCCTCGGGCTCCCGCTCACTCTCGACCTCACGCATCGCCCGAGCCGCTGTCTCCTCCGCCCTGTCCACCGTCTCATAGGGCACAAATATGTTCTGGTCCGTGGGCGAAGTCTCGCTGTCAAAGTTAAAATAGGCGCTCCCTGCGTTTTCAAGCCTGCACTGTATGCCCGCACCCATAAGGGCCTCGTTTATCCTCCCGGCGGCATACATATCCGCCTTGCAGAGGAATACCATGTCCCCCTCCCCCGCCGGACGCAGCTTTCTGCTCTTGCAGTTTGGGCACTTTACAGGGCCGTCCTCCGAGAGATGGCGGCATTTCATACAATACTGCATAGCTCCCCCCTATATCAGCTCCTGGCCGTTTATGGCCAGCTTGAACCTGAGCCCCAGCTTTTCCGCCGCCTTCCGGCAGAGTATCATCCGGGCCATAAATATCTCGAAGTATTCCATCACCGAGCTGAAAGCCGGGTCCACCTCCAGCTTCAGCCAAATGTCCCCGCTCTTCTTGTCTATCACCGTCTCCGACTTTGTGACGGAGTAGTTCACCCGGTCGTGTATGTCAAACCCGTGGGGGTCCTTACTGCGCACCCGGGTGCGGCGCACGTCGGACTTGTCGGCGATTATCAGGGCCGCGGCCTCCGGGCTTACCGGCACGCCGGTGCCCTCGTCGTGGTTGCCGATGGCTGTGGCGATAAGGGCAATCTCCTCTGGGGGAAAGCCCATATTGTCCAGGAGCCGGAAGGCCATCACCGCGCCGCTCTGGCTGTGGTCAACACGGTTCACAAGGTTGCCGATATCGTGCAGGTATCCGGCTATCCGCGTCAGCTCCACCTGACGCGGAGGATACCCCAGCTCTGCGAGAATATCCCCGGCTACCGCCGCCACCCGGCCCACGTGGGCAAAGCTGTGTTCAGTAAAGCCCAGGGCTGCCATTGACGCGTCCGCCTGTGCGATATAGGTCTTTATGGCCGGGTCCCGCTTTATCTCGTCGTAAGTCACCATTTTCTTCTCCCAAATGTTTTCTCTTAGTCTACCATATTCCCCGGGAATTATCAAGCTATAAGACCGTGTATGGCACATATCACCAGAAGATGTGCCGGATAGAATATATACCCGAAGTATTTCGGCAGCCGCTGTCCCCGCTTGCCGTTATAGAACCAGATGGGCACGGCGGCAAGTATGGCCCATATCTGGAAAAGGCTCCAGTTTTGCAGGCAGTACAGTATGGTAAGGGCTATAAGGCACGCCGCCGCCAGCAGCCGGTCCTTTCGGAAGATATAAAAGCATATTCCCATCAGTATGCCGTACACGCCGTACATAGTCCCCATCAGGCCCGCAAGCACCAGGCACAAGCCAGTAAGGACAAAGAAGAGCTTGTTTTTCTCAAGGGCCGCCTGTATACTCCACACGGCGATGAAGATAAGCATAAGCTCGAAGAACACGTTGTTCCAAAGGGGCTCCCCCCAGATATGCAGCCACCAGCGGCCGCCTCTTGAGAATATCTTATAAGGTATCTCCGATATGGCCGCGAACAGGGTAAGCCTTCCCAGATACCGCCACCGGCCCTTAGTATGTATGAAGCCCTCCACCAGCATAAAGGCGAACAGGGGAAAGCTTATCCGCCCTATCCACCGAAGGGGCTCCACACCGGGGAAAAGCCGGTAGCCGATATGGTCAATCAGCATGGTAACAAGGGCGATAATTTGCAGCGCGGCAGAGGACATAACAAAACACTCCTTTTTTCGTATTATATCTTCTCTTTTTTGGCTTGTCAACTGTCGGAATATGTTGTATTATTATATAAAACCATGTAAAAGGGGATTGATACCTGATGGATACCCAGGAACTGGCCATAAAAGCCGTACACGCCCTGAAAGAGGAATATCCCGACGCGCTGTGCTCGCTGGACTATGAGGACCCGCTGCAGCTGCTTATCTCCGTAAGATTAGCGGCCCAATGCACGGACGCCAGGGTGAACCTGGTAACCCCGGCCCTGTTTGAGCGCTTTCCCACCCTTGAGGCCTTCTGTGACGGCACCGAGGAGGAGATAGGGGAGCTTATACACTCCTGCGGGTTCTTTAGAGCCAAGGCCCGGGATATTCTCGGGGCCTGCCGGAAGATAAGGGACGAGTTCGGCGGGCGGGTGCCGGACAATATGGAGGACCTTCTCAGCCTGCCCGGCGTGGGCAGAAAGACCGCAAACCTTATCCTGGGCGACGTGTACCATAAGCCCGCCGTGGTCACCGACACCCACTGCATACGCATCTCCGGGCGGTTGGGGCTCACAAAGAACAAGGCCCCTGAGAAGGTAGAGCGGGACCTGCGGGCGGTGCTGCCCCCGGAGGAGTCCAATAATTTCTGCCACAGGCTGGTGCTCCACGGCCGGGCGGTGTGCATAGCCAGGAGGGCCCTGTGCGAGAAGTGCTGCATGAAGGAGTTTTGCAGGAGGGTGGGGGTGGAGTAAATGGGCGATAACAGAGACGCTTGGGCGGAAAACCAGAGCGGGCTCTCACAGTTTTTCCGGGAACAACCGGAGGTTGTCAGGGCCCTGGACGAAGCTGATAATATGAGCCTTAACGGCGCGGACCTGGCCTGCAAGTCGGCGCTCTATAAGGAGCGGGGGCTTCTTCGGGAGGCGGCGGAGCTGTTCCGGCTTGCCTGGCGGAAATGCTACCCGGCGGACTATGTACGCGAATTCGAGAGCCATCTGGACTTTATCGCCAAAGAGCTGGCGGGCTGCCCCGGCCGGGTGGTGGACATCGCCAGCGGGCGGGGTATGCTGGTGGAACGGCTGCTCTGTGGGCTAAACACGAAAGTGACCGCCACTGACGTCTCCGAAAGCGTCCTTGAGGACCACCTGGGGTGCAGGTTCCCGGGACAGGTCAAAAGCGGGCAGCTGAAGCTTACCGCCTGCGACGCAAAGGCGCTTCCCTTCCCCGACGGCTCCGTTGCCGCTGTCACCACCTGTCTGGGGCTTCAGAACATTCCCGGGCCGGAGCGGGTGATCAGGGAGCTGCGGCGGGTGTGCAGGGGAAAGCTCTATGCCCTTTGCGAATTCTTCCCCGAGGACGACCGGGAGAACCAGGAGGCCGCAAAGGCCCTGGGCCTTGAAGGGGCGTACTCTCAGGACAGGCTGGCGGAGCTCATGGAGGGCTGCGGCTGGCGGGTAAGCTGCCACGAGGGCGCACGCATCAAGCTGCGGCCCACGCCGGTGGGCGTGGTGGCGCCGGGGGCGGAGTTCGACGCGCTGCCGGTTGTGGAAACAGAAACCAGATTTGTCACGTTTATATGCAACTAGGGGGATATCATGGAACAGTTTGCCGATTTGCACGTGCACACAAATCTGTCCGACGGCAGCGATTCGGTACATGAGGTACTGGCGCTGACGGCACGGAATAACGTTGAATTTCTGTCCGTAACCGACCACAACACCGTAGCGGCGTACACTGAGGACACGTTCCGCGAAGCAGACAGGCTTGGCGTGAAGCTGATACCCGGGGTGGAGCTGGACGTTATCCACGAGGGGAAACAGTACCATATGCTGGGCTTCGGGGTTGACGTAAAGGACAAGGGTCTGCTTGACGTATGCGCCCATAACGCTGATATGCAGGAGGTCTATAACCTCGAGCTGCTCCGGCGCATGGAGCTGGACAGCCTTGGCGTGGCCGAGGCTGATTATAACGGGTACGAGATACCGGGCGGCCGGGGCGGCTGGAGGCTGCTGAACTATCTCATGGACATCGGACTTACCGGCTCGCTTTTAGAGGGGCTGAAGTATTACGGCCAGTACGGGTTTAAGACCAATACCATCAAGTTTATTAGCCTTAAAGAGGCCATAGAGACCGTCAGGGGTGCGGGCGGCGTGCCTATACTCGCCCATCCGGGGGAGCAGATACCCTATGACCAGTACGGCGGGGACAACGCCGGGTTCTGGTCGGAGCTTGAGGGCATTTTGCAGGCGGGCATAGAGGGCCTGGAGTGCATACACCCCCTCCACGGCTTCGGGCTCCAGCGGGAGCTTCTGGCCCTGTGCCGGGAGCGGGGGCTGTATATCTCCGGCGGAACGGACTATCACGGCAGCTTTTTCAGCAAGCAGAAGCAGGTTATCGGGGGCCAGTTTGTAAGCCTGGACTCCGTTTCAAAACTAATAAATCATATTATAGATTAAAGGAGCGTATGCAAAATGAAGTACGATTTCACCACACTTATCGACCGTTCTACCCACGGCAGCGGCAAGTGGGACGGTATGCGCGAAAAGAAGCCGGAGCTTAAATACAGCCCGGTGCCCCTCTCTGTAGCGGACATGGAGTTCAAGAATCCCCCGGAGATTGCCGAGGGACTTAAGGAGTTTATGGACACCCATATCCTGGGCTATACCGGGCCCACAAGGGAGTATTACGACGCGGTCTGCGCCTGGATGGAGCGGCGGCATAACTGGCATATCGAGCCCGATTGGATAGTGGGCACCCACGGGGTGGTGGAGGCCCTGAAGGTCTCGGTGGAGGCCTACTGTAAGCCCGGGGAGGGGGTCATCACCTTTACGCCGGTGTACTACCCCTTTTATATGGCCATTGAGAACCATGGCTGCGAGATAGCGCGCTGCCCGCTCAGGTATCAGGACAACGCCTATACTATCGACTTCGGGCTGTTTGAGAAGCTCTGCTCTGAGGAGAACAACAAGATGTTCCTCCTTTGCAGCCCCCATAACCCGGTGGGCCGGGTCTGGAGCGCAGAGGAGCTTACAAGGATATGCGATATCTGCCGGAAGCATAAGGTGCGCATTATAAGCGACGAGATACATTTCGACATCATCATGCCCGGGTTTAAGCACACCACCATACATAACGTGGCGAAGCCCTCTGACAACATTATAGTGTGCACCGCCCCCAGCAAGACCTTTAACCTCGCCACCATGCAGACCTCGAATATCATTATCCCCGATGAGGAGGACAGAAAGCGCTTTAAGGAGATACTCGGCTTTGGCGGGCCCTCGGCCCTTGGTCTTGAGGCCTGCCGCATTGCCTATACCCGCTGTGAGGAGTGGGCAAAGGAAATGGTCCAGGTCATCGACGGCAACCGCCAGGCGGCGGTGGATTTCATAGCCGAAAGACTGCCCGAGATAAAGGCCATCGAATTGCAGGGCACCTATCTCCTTTGGCTGGACTGCACGGCCCTTGGAAAGAACAAGGAGGAGCTGGAAAATATGATGGTAGAGGCCGAGCTGTTCCTGGACGAGGGGTATATGTTCGGGGACGAGGGCATCGGCTTCGAGCGGGTGAACCTGGCCGTGCCCAGGGACGAGCTTATGAAGGCCCTCGAGCGGCTTGAAAAGGCTGTTAAGGGATAAACAGTAAAACCCCGGTAACTATAGCCCCAGGGCTTTCCGGGCCAGGGCGTCCGCCATATCGTTGTACTTATCCCCAGAGTGGCCCTTTACCTTCACGAATCTCAGCTTCATGGACCGCCTTGCGGCCCGGCACTCTGCGGCATAGCTCTGGGTGCCGGGCTTGTTTGCTTTCCACCCGCCGTCCGCCCAGCGGCCCACGCCCTCGTAGTCGTGGTGTATTGTAAGGGCTGGGACACCCTGCTCCAGGCAGTAGCGTATGACGGTGAGCGCTCCCATTATCTCCCCGGCCACGTTGTGCATACTCGACAGCTCCGGGTCGTGAAAACGCTCTGAAAAGGTGATCTCCCCGCCGTTCAGGAAAAGTACCGCCCCGCAGGAGAAGTCCCCGGTAGCACTGTCGTAGCTGCCGTCCACATAGGCTATCGCGCCCTCCGGGTCTGGCTGCGCGGTATCAGCTTCAGCCTCCCCGCCACTGAGGAAAGACTCGGCCTCCTCCCTGGTGGGGAAGCTTTTGTATACGGCCCCCGCCACGCCGTGGACCTGCGCCCTGCACTGGTCCCAGGCGTCATATATGCCCGGGCCGTCTCTGCCCACACGGACAGCGTAAAATTTTTTTGCCATATTCTGTTACCTCCTGTGTGCATTTATCGTCTATATACTATTGAGTATACCTTAAACCGCCGCCAAAAGCAACCTTCTGGCGGGCCCCGGACAAATTTACAGTTTCTTAAAAAAATATTTAAGATATAGGGGGCAAAATCGGTTGATATACGGCCCGGGATGATGTATAATATTAAGGAATGTACTGTGGGCCTTTTCTGCCCTTTTGTAATGAATCTGGCATAAAGGAGCGCTTTTGCTTATGGATAAGGATAATCGGAACATGGAACATAAGCCCGAACAGGACCCCAAGGCCGCGCCGCCACGGTCCCCCGCCCCAAAACACGCCGCGCCGCCCCAGGCCGCCCCAAAGCCATCGCAGAGCGCTGCGCAGAAGCCCTCCCCGCAGCCTGCGGCGTCGCAAACTGATGCGCCAAAAAATACGGCCCAGAAGGCTGTCGCGCCGCAAGCTGCGGCGCAGCAAAACGCGGCGCCGCAAAATATGGCTTCACAGCCTGCCGCACCCTATGAGGCGGCGCATATGGCTCCGAAATCCACAAACCTGCCAATGCGCAGGGCCCAGGGACATAGGCTGGACGGCAAGGCAAAGGGGCTTATCGCCGCGGGGATAATCGTACTGGTAATCCTTGTGGGCCTATGCGTATGGTTCTTCGGCCTTCGGGGCTACTTCGCCGCCCAGAACGCCTCCCCGGTCTATGTTACCCCCGTATCCTCCATTACCGGCGTGATGTCGGACCTGGACCCCAGGTACTCGGGGCTGGTGGAGCCCCAGAAGATAACCAAGGTCAATAAGGACGATACCCGCACCGTTTCAGAGGTGCTGGTCCATGAGGGGGACATGGTCACCGCCGGACAGGCGCTTTTCAGCTATGACACCGGGGAGATGGATCTGTCCATACGTCAGGCGGAGCTGGAGCTGGAGGGTATTGCCAACGAGCTGACGGTCCTTAACGACAATAAGACCCAGCTTGAGAAGGAGCAGAAGGAGGCCAGCAAGGACGACCAGTTCAAGTACACCGTGGAGATACAGTCCGTGGAGCTTCAGATAAAGTCCAGGGAGTATGACCGCTCGGTAAAGCAGTCGGAGCTTGACAAGCTTCGGGATTCCCTTGAGAATAACCAGGTTTTCTCCGAGGTGGACGGCACCGTTCAGGAAATACACACGACCCCCGCCACTGACTCCCAGGGCAACCCTTTGCCCTTTATGAGCATACTCTCCTCCGGGGAGTTCAGGATAAAGGGCACCGTCACCGAGATGAACCTTAACTCCCTCTCAGAGGGCCAGACCGTCACGGTGCGCTCCCGGGTGGACCCAGACAGCCGCTGGACCGGCATGATAGAGTCCATCGAGCATGAGCCGGTGCAGGACAACAACAATATGTATGACTACGGCGGCGGCGGCGAGAAGGCCTCCAAGTACAACTTCTTTGTGACCCTTGACGCTCCCGAGGGGCTTATCCTTGGCCAGCACGTGTATATTGAGCCGGACACTGGAGCCTCTGTTTCCCGCACGGGCATGTGGCTGCCCGAGATGTACCTGGTGGTAGAGGAGGACGGCAGCGGATATGTCTGGGCACGGGGCGAGGACGAGAGGCTTGAGAAGCGTCCGGTGATGCTGGGCCAGTACGACGCCGGAGAGGGGCTTTATGAGATAATCAGCGGCCTTGCGGCCTCCGACTACATCACCATACCCGCAGAGGACTTGATAGAGGGCGGGCCCACCACCACCGACGCGTCCGCCATGACCATACCAGGCGGTGATGAGCCTGCCGTTGACCCGGGCTTGGATCCGGGTGTTGACCCGGGCGTAGACCCCGGTATGGATCCTGGTGTGGATCCTGGTGTGGATTCTGGTGTTGACCCGGGCCTGGGCTATGACGAGGGCGCTGTGCCCGTAATTCCCGAGGGCGGCGAGGACGAAACGGACCCGCTGCCAGATGACGATAACGCCATCATGCCCCGAGGCGGCGACGATGTTGGGGGTGAGCCGGTACAATGATGTTAGAGCTTCGCGATATCTATAAGACCTATTTACAAGGTAAGATGGAGGTGCCGGTGCTGGGCGGCATATCCCTTACGGTCAGCGAGGGGGAGTACCTGGCGATAATGGGCCCCTCGGGTTCCGGCAAAACCACCCTTATGAATATCATCGGCTGTCTTGACAGCGCCACCTCCGGGGAATATATTCTGGAGGGGGAGGACATTGCCGCCGTCAGCGAGAAGCGTATGTCCGAGGTGCGCCTTAAAAGCATAGGCTTCGTGTTCCAGAGCTTCTACCTACTGTCCCGCCAGTCGGCCCTTGAGAACGTGGCCCTGCCCCTTCTCTATGCCGGGGTACGCAAGCGGGAGCGCAACGAGATAGCCCGCAGGGCCTTGGAGCGGGTGGGCCTTGGAGACCGCACGGACTTTAAGCCCACCCAGCTCTCCGGCGGCCAGTGCCAGCGGGTGGCCATAGCCAGGGCCATTGTAAATAATCCCAAGATACTCCTGGCCGATGAGCCCACTGGCGCGTTGGACACCCGCTCCGGCGAGCAGATAATGGAGATATTCAAGAGCCTGAACCAAGAGGGCGTCACAATAGTCATGATAACCCACGAGCCGGAAATAGCCGCCCACGCGAAGCGCACCCTGCACATCAGGGACGGCCTGCTGCTGGGCCCGGACGGCAGGCCCATAAAGCCCAAGGCCGCGCCCCAGGCAGAGCCGGCCCCGCCCGCGCCCAAACCGTCCCAGGCCGCTATACCGGCTCCCCAGAAGGTGAAGAAGCCGCGGCAATCCCTTGTGCCGCCAAAGCTGCCCCATATGCCTGGGCGGCACAAGCCGGACCCCGAAAAGGGGCAATCTCCCGAAAGCGGACAGGAGCCGGCGCCCGCCCCAAGGGCCCCGGAGCCCCAGGCTCCCCCGGCCCCTGCTCCCAAACAGGAGCCTTCAAATCCGAAGACCCAAAAGCCCCAGGAGGAAATCAGCGGCCAGAGCATTATCGCCTCTTTAGAGCGCATGGCCGCCGCAGGAAGGGAGGGGGCGGACCATGAAGAATAAAAAACTTAAAAAGCGTCTCATTATTCTGGGCGTTGTAGCTGTGGTGCTTATTGGCGGCATCATAGGCGGCGTGCAGTATATAAACTATAAGAACGACCAGAAGACCGTCGAGGTGGTCCCCATGATGTATGTGTCAAACACCTACTGGGGCGACCAGACCTCCACCAGCGGCAATATTGTCGCTGACTATATGCAGGAGCTCTATCCCGATTCCTCCAAATCCATCAGCGAGATATTCGTGGAGGAGGGCCAGCAGGTTGCGATTGGGGACCCCCTTTTGCAGTATAACCGGGAGGCCCTTGAACTGGACGTGGAGTCCAAAACCATCGCCCAGAAGCAGGTGCAGGTGAGGATAGACGAGGCCAACAGGCAGCTTAAAAAGCTGCAAAATACCAAGGCCTATGTGGAGCCAACGCCCACACCAAGGCCCAAGGTCACCCCGACCCCGAAGCCCAGGGTCACGCCCACACCAAGGCCCACGGCAAGACCCACGCCCACACCCTCGCCCAGCCCCATACCCCCGGCGGACGTGAACGTGTACACCGAGCTGACGGTGGACTCCATACCCTATAAGGGTTCGGGCACAGCGGCGGACCCCTATGTGTTCCTCTGCAAGGATGGCTATAAGCTGACCCCGGACTTTTTAAAGCTTCTTCTGGGCCTTGTGCCCAGCCCGGAGCCCTCGGTGGAGCCCTCTGTGAGTCCTGATTCGAGCTCGGAGCCCTCTCCCGGCCCGGACAGCTCGCCAGAGCCCAGCGCTTCCCCGGACCCCTCGGAGTCCCCCACCCCCTCCCCTTCACCAAAGCTCATCAGCCCCTTCGCGGCGGTGTTCGAGGTTAGGGAGAAGGATTCCAATTACGGCGAGCTCTTGTCCTCGGTCACCCTGGACGGCACAGGCTTTTCCGGCTCTGTAAGCCTGCCCGGGCTTTTAAACGGCGTATCCGCCGCGGCGGATATAGTCGACGACGCTATAGAGGCCCCGGAGAGCTACCGGGCCGCGCTTACCCCCACTCCCACCCCAAAGCCCACCCCGGAGCCGGATAACTATAACCACATGAACTACACCAAGGAGGAGCTCAATAAGCTTATCAAAGACAAGAAGCAGGAGCTCACCACCCTTCAGCACGAAATGAAGCAGGCCCAACTGGACCTTGACAAGGCCAACAGAGCCCTGGAAAACTCCACGGTGCTCAGCAACGTGGACGGCCAGGTCCGCAGCCTTATCGATATAGACTCCGCCACCGCCGAGGGCAAGCCCTTCCTGGTGGTGTCCGGCGCACAGCAATACTATGTGAACGGCACCCTGAACGAGGCCCTTTTGGGCAGCGTAAACGTGGGCGACGAGATTTCTGTTAACTCCTGGATGAACGGCATGACCTATACCGCCCAGATATTGTCCATCTCCGATTACCCGGCGGAGGGCAGCAACTACTACTACTCCTCGGACTCCAACCCCAACACCTCTAACTATGAGTTCACGGCGGTCCTCTTAGACGCGGACGACACTGTGCAGAACGGCACCTATGTGGACATCAGCATGAAGGTCAACGACACCAGCGGCTCAGACGCATATTATCTTGACAAGATGTACATCCGCGAGGACGACTCCGGCTACTACGTAATGAAGGCCGGGAAGGACAACAGGCTAATGAAGTCCTATATCACCGTGGGCAAGAGCATATGGGGCGGCCAGTCCCTGGAGATAAAGTCCGGCATAGGCCAGGACGAGTTCATTGCCTTCCCCTACGGCCCGGACGTTAAAGAGGGCGTGCGGGTTATCCTTGAGGAGACCAAAGAGCCGCCGTACCCTGACGGCAGCGGGGACAGCTCCGGCGTGGACAGTTCCTCGGGAGAGCTCCCCTATGAAAGTTTCCCCGAGGACGGCGGGGAGGTAAGCGAACCTGTTGAAAGCGACCCGGCCCAGGATATTCCTGAGGGCGGCGTTATCACAGGCAGGACCGAGGAGGGCATCACTTTTGAAACGGAAGATGGAGGAGGGATAATCCTTGATTGAGAATATACGCCTGTCCTTCCAGGGCATATGGGCCCATAAGATGCGCTCGTTTCTGACAATGCTGGGCATAATCATCGGTATCGCCTCCATCATCTCCATCGTGTCCACCATAAAGGGCACCAACGAGCAGATAAAACAGAACCTTATCGGCGCGGGCAACAATGTGACAAGGATTCAGCTGTACCACTCCACGGACGGCAACTACCCCTATACCATGGACGAGGGCATCCCCGACGGCGTGCCCCTTATTACCGAGGAGACCATGGGGGCCATACTGGATCTGCCAGAAGTGGAATCGGCGGCAGCCTATAACAAGCGGTCCTATAACGCCAGCTTCTTTTACGGCAACGCCACTCTTTCGGGCTGCCCCACCTTTGGGGTGGACAACGCCTATTTTGGCACTTGCGGCTATACCATTAAAAAGGGACGGCTCTTCGTGCCAAACGATATAGACGATTTTAGGCCGGTGGTGATACTGGACGAAAACGCCGCCAAAAGCCTGTTCCAGGGGGAGGACCCCATCGGCAAGACCATAGAGTGCAACTCCATCGCCCTGACGGTGGTGGGAGTTGTGGAGCTGGACACCAAGTTCGAGCCGGTTATAAACTCCATGGAGGACTACTGGATCTATGCCAACTCACAGAATTCCAGCGCGGTCTTTCTTCCAAATTCCCTGTGGCCGGCGCTGTTTGCCTATGACGAGCCACAGGAGGTGGCCGTGCAGGTCAGCTATACCGAGGCCATGTCCAGTGTGGGAAAAGCGGTAGCCGACCTTCTGAACACCTATAACACCAACACGAACGGCATCGTCTATAAGGCCGAGGACACTCTGGAGCAGGCAAAGGAGTTGCAGGACCTTTCTAACGCCACGAACCAGCAGCTGGTGTGGATAGCCAGCATCTCCCTTTTGGTGGGCGGCATCGGCGTTATGAACATCATGCTGGTATCGGTAACGGAGCGTACCCGCGAGATCGGCCTGAAGAAGGCCATCGGGGCGAAGAAGAGCCGGATACTCTGGCAGTTTTTGACGGAGGCCGCAGTGCTCACCAGCATGGGCGGCGTGCTGGGCGTGGGGACCGGGATAGGGCTTGCGGAGATAATCTCCCGGGTGGCCCAGACGCCGGTGGCAATAAGCGTGCCGGCCATTATATTCGGCGTGGTGTTCTCGATGATTATCGGGATAATCTTTGGGCTGATACCGTCGGTGAAGGCGGCGAATCTGAACCCGATTGACGCGCTGAGGCACGAGTAACGAGACGCACAAGAGTTTGCTTTGCAAACTCTTGTGCGTTTCGGCACCTGACAGGGTTTGGGGCAGCGCCCCAAGGTCTGGTTTTGCCGCAGGCAAAAAAAAGAAAGGGCTGGCCCCGAAAGGGGACCAGCTTTTTATCTTGGTCAATCTCTACGTATAAAGTGTTTAGGGTAGTCTGAGAGGTTCGGTAGCTCGGTCTTTAAGAAGGTCGGGTATATCTCCACTCCGTCCAGCTCTGCTATTGGCAGCCAGTGAAAGGTCACGGAGTCGTTATCCCGCATAAGCACGCCCTCCTCGGGCGCAGAGCCGTTGGCATCAATAAGATAATAGTAGCACAGATTATGTGCCTCCCTATCCCCCCACCGCCAGAAATTCTCCTCGGTCCATAGCAGCCGCCGACAGGCAGCCTCCACGCCCATCTCCTCTTTAAGCTCTCGGACGAGCGCCTCCACAGTGGTTTCGCCAAAGCGCAGATGCCCGCCAGGCAGGGCATAAGTCCCGCCGCTTTTCTGCGCAAGAAGCCTGCCGCCACGTATTAGCACCGCCGCCACGCGGACGTGGCAGATACCCTCTGGGGTCCTAAAGAGCCAGTCGGTTTTATCCGCCAGGGACAGCTTGAACTTTAGGAGAGTGTACTCTTTGCCGTCGTGCTCCCTGACGTGCTTTTCCGTGCCGTACTGCACAAACCCCGCCTTTGCTGCCAGAGCCCGGGACGCAAGGTTCTCCGCCCAAGAGGAGTAGACAAACTCCTTCGCTCCTAGCTCTTTGGCGTGGGCAAGGAGCGCCCGAAGAATCTGCCAGCCGTAGCCCCGCCCCCAAAAGTCGGGACCGATGCAGATGCCGGTCTCCTCCCAGATATTGCCCTCCAGCGGGGCTATGCCTGTGAAGCCGATGGCCTCGCGGGTAGATTTGAGATAGACTGTATAAGACTCGCGGCCCTGCTGAAAAGCGATGGTGCGCTCCATGCGTGCCTGGGCCTCCTGTTGGTTTGGACTGTTCTCGATTACCATATATTGGAAGGACTCCGAGCGGCTCCAGACATTTTTGTACATGGAGAGCCAGTCCTCCTGCTTTGCCTTGTCCAGTATCAGGTCATTTGTCTCTATCATAGCGTCCTCCTCTCAGGAACCTGTAGACTTGTACTTGTGTACGCCTATGCGCCAGACCACCCAACAGGGCACCGCGAACAGGCAGGCCAGGATTGGCAGCAGCATATACCAGGCCCGGTCCGAACGGCCCAGCACGTAGGTCAGGGGATAATACTGCACCAGGGCGTAGGGCACCACGAAGGTGCAGAAGGTGAGCATCTCCCTGCCATATATTGACAGCGGATACTTGCCGTGCTCGATGGCCCCGTAGGTGAACACGTTCATCACCTCTAGGCCCTGGAGAGTGAAAAAGGCGATGGAGCCGTCCAGCAGGAACAGGGCCGAGAACAGGACGAAGCCGCCCAGTATCATGAGTATTACTGTCAGTACCCGGAGAAAGCTCCAGTCCACCGGGCAGGTGATAAGGCCGTAGATAAGCATCACCACGGCCTGGAACAGCATCCCCAGGCGCACGAAGTCCACCCGCTGTGAGAGCACCTGGAATATTTCGTTTCTGGGGCGGCAGAGTATGCGGTCGAACTGGCCGTTTGCTATCATGGTGTCGAAGACCTTGAAGCCCGAGGCCAAAAGCTGGGACAGGCTGAAGCCCATTAACATTATGGCATAGCAAAGGATTACCTCCTGATAGGTGAAGTCGTGGACCATGTGGAAGCGCCCAAACATGAAGGTTATCCCCAGGAACACCGTGAAGGAGGTCAAAAACTGGGATATCAGGGTGGTGATGAAGGAGCCCTTGAACTGCATGACGCTTTTCAGGTGTATCTCGAAGTATTTTAGATATAGTTTCATGCTCAACCTCCTTGGATAGTTACTCGTCTGAGCTCTCTCTGCTCAATTACCTTTCCCACAGCTATGAGCACCACGGCCCAGAACGCCTGCAAGAGCAGGAGCTTCACCATCTCCGGGCCGTGCAGGTCCCCGGAGTAGATGCGCAGGGGCACGTTGGCCGTGGCCGAGAAGGGCAGGAGCTCCACGAAGTCCTTGAAGCCCGCCGGGAAGAAGGGCAGCGGGATTATATCCCCAGAGAAGAAGTCGCAGATATTGACCGCGATGAGCCTTACCCCACGAGGGGTGATGGTGTGGAAGGTTATCATGTACACTATCATGCCCATGGAGTTTATTACCGCCAGGGCCAGCAGCAAGGACAGCAGAAAGGTCAGGAAAGTTAGCAGGTCCGGCGGAGCCATTAGGCCGTAGGGGGCCGGGATAAGGGCGGCAACTATCAGCACGGGTATGCACCGTAAGAGCGCGTTCGACACCCTTGTGGCCGCCGAGCGGGAGTACCACATGGCGTACACGTCCACCGGGCGGCAGAGCTCATAGGCCACGTTGCCGTTCTCTATGACGTTGAAGAACTCGTTGTCTATGCCGCCCATAGTCAAAAGTGTAAGTAAGGCCTGCTGTAACCAGATATAGCTGGACATGGCGGGCAGGGTCATGGGGAAGGAGGCGGGGTCCGTGTCGTAGAAGGCCTTGAACGCCAGTATTGCCATAGCCCCCCAGAAGAACTGGCAGGCAAGGCCCGCCAGAGCCGCCACACGGTACTGTAGACCCATATTGAAGCGTGTTATGAAAAATGCTAAGTATTTTCTCATGTCCAGGACCTCACACGTCGAACTTCTTATAGAGCTCGGCCACGGTCTCGTCGATGTGCTCCCCGCCCCGGCGGATGTCGGCTAACGTGCCGTCCAGCAGTATTCTCCCCTTGCCGATGAGTATGATACGGCTGGCAAGGGCCTCGATATCCTGCATATCGTGGGTGGTAAGGATAACGGTGGTGCCGAAGTCTCTGTTCCGAAGCTTTATAAAGTCTCGCACCGCCAGCTTCGACACCGCGTCCAGGCCGATAGTGGGCTCGTCCAGAAAGAGCACCTTGGGGTCGTGCAGGAGCGAGGCCGCTATCTCGCAGCGCATACGCTGGCCCAGGGAGAGCTGCCGGGCGGGGGTGCGGACTATCTTTGAGAGGTCCAGGGTTTCAGTGAGCTCATCGAGATTCTTCCTGTACGTCTGCGCCGGTATGCTGTAGATTTCCCTTAATAGCTCGAAGGAGTCGATTACCGGCACGTCCCACCAGAGCTGGGAGCGCTGGCCGAACACCACGCCTATGTCCTTTACATGGGCCCGGCGCTCCCTCCAGGGCGTGCGGCCCGCCACGATGCATTTGCCGCTGTCCGGGGTCAGAATGCCGCTTAGCACCTTGATGGTGCTGGACTTGCCCGCGCCGTTGGGGCCGATATAGCCCACCATCTCGCCGTCGGCGATGGAGAAGCTTACGCCGTCCAGGGCGTGTATCTCCTCGTACTCCCGGTGGAACAGGGCCTTTACGGCCTCGCCGAAGCCTCCCTCACGCCGGGCGACCCTGAAGGTCTTTTTCAGGTCCTTTACTTCAATCATACAGAACACTCCTTTCAGATTCCTGAGTTTAAAGAGCTTTCCTGATGACGTCCCGCCAGCCGCTGCGGGCCCCGCTCCCTTTTGAGGGCAGGGAAATAAATTATATAACAATAAGTAAAAAATCTCAATATGTAAAATTACCGAAAAACCCCCGGGTGTTTCTATGCGAAACTGCTAAAAAATGTCCGAGGAATTGGGCATATAATTCTGTTGACTGCAAGGGAAGGCTATGGTATACTAAATTAGTATACTTTAGCTTTTGAGGAGGAATTTGAGTTGAACACAAAAAACAGCGTATCAAGGCCAGTAGGCTTCTGGCTGTCCCTTCTGACCTTCGGGGTGCTCATCGCCCTGGTGGTGTCCTTCACCGCCGTACTGGGCAGCGCCCCCCACGTGCCCCTGCTGCTGGCGGCTGTCTTTGCCGCCGCCGTCGGGGCCCTGCACCGCTTCTCCTGGCAGGACATGCTGGAGGGAATGCAGGGGGCAATAACCCCCGCTCTCCCCGCCCTGCTCATCATCATGTCCATCGGCATACTCATAGCCGCCTGGATGGCCGGGGGCATTATCCCCACCATGGTCTACTATGGCTTACAGATAATCTCGCCCCGGTTCTTCCTGGTGACGGCTTTACTGCTCTGTTCCCTGGTGTCTTTGGCCATCGGCAGCTCGTTGTCCACCATAGGCACAGTGGGGGTGGCCCTGTTCGGCGTGGGCGAGGCCATCGGCATACCCTCCGCCATAACCGTGGGGGCCATTGTCTCCGGGGCCTACTTTGGGGACAAGATGTCCCCTCTTTCGGACACCACCAACCTTGCCCCCTCTGTGTCCGACACCAACGTCTTTGACCATATCCGGCATATGATGTTCACCACCACCCCTACATATGTCATCTGCATCGTCATATACGGCATATTGGGCTTTGTCTTCGGCGGCGGCGCCGCAGACAGCTCCCAGGTGCAGCTGACCCTTGATACCCTTAAAGCAAACTTCGTCATTAACCCTCTCCTGCTTCTGCCGCCGGTGCTGGTGCTCATAATGGTGGTGCTGCGGATACCGGCCCTGCCGGGACTTTTGGGGGCGGCGCTTTTGGGGTTCCTGTCGGCGCTGTTTATTCAGGGGGCGGAGTTTGGCTCCCTGCTCCAGGGGGTCATGAACGGCTTTTCAGCCTCCACCGGCGTCGATACAGTGGACACGCTTTTGAACCGGGGCGGCATTATGAGCATGATGCGCACTGTGGCGCTGATGGTCATAGCCTTGAGCTTCGCCGGTATCTTCGAGCGCACGGGCATGGCCACCTCCCTGGTGGAGAAGGTGCTGGCACACGTCAAGTCCGAGCGCGGGCTGGTAGTGGCTACCATCCTCACCGCCTGGGGCGTACTTATCGGCACCGGCCAGCAGTATGTGGCTATCATTATGACTGGGCGGCTGTTTAGGCCCCTCTATAAGAAGTATGAGCTGGCTCCTAAGAATCTCAGCCGCGCCCTTGAGGACGCGGGTACGGTGTTCGGGGGGATTGTGCCCTACAGCACCGGGGCTGGGTTCACCGAGGGTATGCTGGGGGTTTCGGCCTGGCAGTATGGGCCGTTTACGTTCTTTGGATGGATAAACCCGCTGGTGGCCATTGGGTTGGCGCTGCTGGGGAAGAGTATGCCGAAGGAAAAGAAGTAAGTTTAAGGGGGAGGAGCTTTCGCTCCTCCCCCTTTTTAAGTTCGCGGGGCGGCGCCCCACACCCTGCATGGTGCCTATGGCGCCCAAAAGTTCCGCGATCCATTTACTTTCTCCGCTTGTCTCTTACGCCCTCTGGAGCTGCTCCTTATTGTACTGCAAGGTGTAGAGGTTATAGTACCGGCCCTTCTGCTTTAGCAGCTCCTGGTGGGTGCCCTGCTCCAGAATCTCGCCGTGGGACAGGAGTATGATATTGTCCGCGTGCTGGATAGTGGAAAGCCTGTGAGCCACTATCAGCATGGTGCCAATATTCTTCATCTTCTCCAAGGAATCCTGAATAAGCAGTTCCGTCTCCGTATCGATATTGGCAGTGGCTTCGTCCAGTATCATCACCGCCGGCTTATGGAGGAGGGTCCTGGCAAAGCTCAGCAGCTGCCGCTGGCCCGCCGAGAAGTTGTTTCCCCGCTCGCGCACCACCTCGTCAAGGCCGTTGTCTAAGCGGTAGATGAACTTGTCGGCGTTCACATACTCGCAGGCCTTTTTGACATCCTCCTCCGGGAACTCCTCCCGTAGGACGATATTGCTCCTAATGCTGCCCGAGAACAGGAACACGTCCTGGAGCATCTGGCCGAAGTGCTTTCTGAGGGACGCTATCTTTATATCCTTTATGTCCACACCGTCTATCAGTATCTGCCCCTTCTGTATGTCGTAGTTGCGGCATATAAGGGACAGTATGGTGGACTTGCCCGAGCCCGTGGAGCCCACAAAGGCCACAGTCTGCCTTGGACTGATATGGAAGCTAACGCCCTTTAAGACCCACTCGCCTGGGTTATAGGCAAACCATACGTCCTTGAACTCTATCTCCCCCTTGATGTCCGTCAGCTCCCGGGCGTTCGGGGTGTCCACCACCTCTGGCACCATGTCCATGACGGTGAATATCTTTTCAGCCGCCGCGAAGGAGCGCTGGAGCATATCAAACTGCTCGGCCAGCTGCTGGATGGGGTTGAAGAACTTGGAGATATACATATAGAAGGATACGATAATGCCGCTGGACACCGTCTGTCCGAAGACCGTCCAGTTCCCGATATAGCCCTTGCCCCCAAGGTACAGAAGGCAGAGCACCGAGGAGATATAGAGCATATAGACCATTGGCTGGAAGATGCCGAAGACGAACATACGGCTGCGCTTGGCCCTTTGCAGGGTCCGGGAGCGCTGTAAAAAGTCGGACATCTTGCGCTGCTCCTGGTTGAATATCTGGGTTATCTTGATACCCGAGAGGTTCTCCGAAAGGTAGGTGTTAAGGTCGGTGGTGGCGTCGTTCACTCTCAGGTGCACCGAGCGGGAGAACTTTCTGAATATGATGGTAAAGAGCACCACGAAAGGCACAAAGCAGAGCACCATCAGGGTCAGCATATAGTTAAGCATTAGCATGGCCGCCAGCACACCGAATATCACCATCACGTTCTTTGCAAGGGTCACGATGATGTTGGTGAACATGAAGGAGATGGCGTTGGGGTCGTTGCTGACCCTCGTGACCAGCTTGCCCACAGGGATGTCGTTAAGCTGGGCGTGGCTAAGGCTCTCTATATGTGTGAACACGTCCTCACGCATAGCGGAGAGTATCTTCTGGCCCACCTTTTGCAGGACCATGGCCTGGATATAGGTACACACCAGGGATACTAAGAGTATGCCCACATAGCCGCCCACAACCGTCAGCAGATAGGACATCTCAAAATCCCCCACCACGGTCTCCTCGATATGGCCCACCAGAAGAGGCGATATGACCTCATATCCGATGGACAGCAGCATTACGAAGAACACCAGTACAAACTGCCACTTATAGGGCTTCGCGTAGGCCAGAAGCCGCCGGATTATCTCGGAGTCTGGCATATTCCGCTCCCGGTTCTCAAGGACGTTTTTGCGCCTTGCCACTAAGTACGCGATAAGGAACACCAGGGCGAACATACCGATTATGCCGCCCACTATCAGTACAGGAAGATATTCACGCATTATGATGTTCAGCTCCTTCCTCGTCAAGCTTCTGCAAATCTACCATCTTTGTGTACTCGGGGCAGGTGCGGTAGAGTTCCTCATGGGTGCCCGCAGCCACCAGCTTGCCTTCGTCGATAAAGAGCACCTTGTCCATCTGCTCGATGGTGGAGATGCGGTGGGCGATGAGTATGGTGGTCTTGCCCGCCCGGGTCTCCCGGAGGTTTTGCAGAATGGAACGCTCGGTCTTGGTGTCCACCGCCGACACGGAGTCGTCCAGAATAAGTATAGGCGCGTTCTTCATAAGGGCCCGGGCGATGGAGATACGCTGCTTCTGTCCGCCGGAGACCGTCACGCCCCGCTCACCCAGCACCGTGTGATAGCCGTGCTGGAACTTCTTTATGTCGTTGGCCACGTCCGCCAATTTGGCGTACTGGGTTATGGTCTTGTCATCATAGTCCTCCACGCCGAAGGCGATGTTGCGCTCGATAGTGTCCGAGAACAGGAAGTTGTCCTGGGGCACATAGGAGCAGCCGTCCCGGAGGGAGCGGATGGTGATGTCATTCACGTCCTTGCCGTCGATAAGCAGCGTGCCGTCGGGCACGTTATAGGTGCGGAGGATAAGGTCAACGAGAGTAGTCTTGCCCGAGCCCGTCTTGCCCACAAGGCCCACGTTCTCTCCGGGCTCTATCTTGAAGCTGATGTTCTCCAGCGCGTCGTACTCACCGTCGGGATAGCGGAAGGTAAGGTTCCGAAACTCAATGCCACCCTTGACACGCTCTATGGGCTCTGCCCCGGGCCTGTCCACCACGGTAGGGGCCGCGTCCAGAAGCTCGCTGACCCGGTTCATGCTGGCCTGGCCCCGGGAGGTCATGTCGATAAGCTCGCCCACGGCCATGATGGGCCATATCACCGCGTTAAAGTAGCCGATAAACTCCACCAGCTGCCCGGCGTTGAATATACCGGAATAAACCAGATATCCGCCGTAACCCAGGATAACGCAGACCACGCTCTCAATAAAGAGGGAGACGAAAATCCTAAAGAGCACGGATATTTTGGTGTGGTTGATGTTGGCCACCTCGTTTTCCTTATTGAGGTCCTTGAAGGCCAGGAGCTCCTTGGCCTCCTTCACAAAGGCCTTAATGACGGCTATGCCGGAAAAGCTCTCCTGAGAGAAGTCGGAAAGCTTTGAAAAGGCCTCCTGGCGTATCTCCCAGCGCTTCATCATCTTGCGCCCGATTATGGTGGCGCAGCACAGCAGAAACGCCATCGGTATCATGGACAGCACGGTTAACAGCGGATTCATGCCCCACATCTTCACAATGGCCATGCCGCCCATAAACAGCGCGTCGAAGAACATCAGCACGCCCCAGCCGAAGCAGTCCTGCACGGTGTCCAGGTCATTGGTAAAAAGGCTCATGAGGTTGCCCACCTTGTTTTCCTGGTAGAACTCCCGGGATAGGTTCTTGCAGTTATCAAACATCCTGTCTCTAAGGTCCGTCTCAAGGCGAATGGCGCTGCCCATAAAACAGAGCCGCCAAAAGAAGCGCCCGGCCACTATCACCAGGATAACGCCCACCATGGGCATACACACCCTGTCCAGCAGGAAGTCCATGTCAAAGGGCAGCGTCTGTCCGTCTACCTCCACATAGCCCTGGTTTATACCGTTTATGACCATCTGGTACAGGTTCGGTATCACCAGCTGGAAATAGTCCACAGCCACAAGGGCCAGAAGCCCCATAAGCAGCACCGGGGCGAAGCGTAAGTAGTACCTGTTCATATGCCTGCCAAAAATCACAGCTTTTACCTCCTCTTTCCGTCATTTCAATTTGTTATCACAAGCTAGTATTATATCACAGCTTTTCCGTTTTTTCCACCCCTTTTATAAAGATTTTTGAAAGATTTTATAAACGAGTTTAGAGTACACACAAAGGGCACCCACTGCTGGGTGCCCTTAATCTCTCTATTGCGTTTAAAGCCTTCAGCGACCAGGGGCAGAGCCCGCTTATCCCCTCAGCCTGAACCGGTTGGTCTGCTCCTTCAGGTTATTTGCCTGGGCGAAGAGCTCGGCGCTTACCGCTGCGGACTCCTCGCTGGAAGCGGAGTTGGTCTGCACCACAGCGGATATCTGTCCAATGCCCTCGGTGACCTGGGCGATAGACTCCGACTCCTCCCGCACGGCGTCAGCGATTACCCCGATGTCCTGGTTCGAGCGGTTCACAAGCTCCATGGTCTCCCTAAGCGCCACAGAAACCTCGTCCACTATCCCGCTGCCACGGCTGGCCGCGGACACGCAGTTGTCGATAAGCTGTGTGGTGGCGGCCGCCGCCTCGTCCGACTGGGCCGCAAGCCTTCTCACCTCGTCGGCAACCACCGCAAAGCCTTTTCCGGCTTCTCCTGCCCTTGCGGCCTCCACAGCGGCGTTCAGGGCCAGGATGTTGGTCTGGAAGGCGATGTTCTGTATAGTGGTGATTATCTGCCCTATCTGCTCGGAGGAGGAGCTCACGTCATGCATGGCAGACACCATCTGCTCCATCTTCCGCTCGCTTTCGGCCACCTGCTCCCCGGTAAGCCGCGCCCGCTCCTGGGCCGCAGAGGCTGTCTCCACATTCTGCTGTGCGCTTTTGGAGATGCCGTCGATGGTGGCGTACAGCTCCTGGACGGAACTTGCCTGCTCCGTTGCCGCCTGGGCCAGGGACTGTGCGGAGCTTGAGAGCTGCTCGGCGTTGCCGGATATTTTCATCTCAGAGGCGTTTATGGAGCCCATGGCCCTTGAGAGCATATTGGTAAGGTTGTCAACAGACACCTGTATAGTCCTAAAGTCCCCGATATAGTCCGAGGAGGTGGACACGTCGAAGTTGCCGTTGGCCAGCTCGCCCATAATCCGGTTTATATCGGACACATAGCCGCCTATGGTGGCCATGGAGTTCCTAATGATATCCGCAAGCTGTCCCAGCTCGTTCTGAGAACGGTACGGCAGATCAATATCCAGCCGTCCCTCACCCAGCACAGAGCTGCCCTTGCTTATGGCTACGATTGGGTCTATGGCTCGTGTGAACACATAGTATATAAGGCTGATAAGGCAGCCAAGGGCCAGCAGCAGACAGATGCCGGTGGTGATCTGCATGGTGACCGTGGTCCTTTCCATGGTCGCCTGGGTCTCGTCCCGAAGCACCGTGCCCTGCTCCACCACCTGGTCAAGGTAGCCGACCAGAGTGGTAAGGTTTCCGCCGATGGTCTCCTGATAGTAGGCCTGGGCGGCGGAGGGGCTGGTCTTGTGCATATCTAAAACGTATGTAGCGGACTCGTGCAGCTCCTTATGCAGAGGCTCCAGCTTGGAGCGCAGCTCAAGGACCTTGGGGTCCTCGGTGCCCGCCTCGCCATAGAGCCACTGTCCCAGGACGCAGCCCGTGGGGTCCGTGCTGCCGGTAAACTCTGTCCCGGCGTACAGGGCGTTTGAAAGGTTCTGGGCCCACTTATAGTGGGCGGCCTCCGCCTTCTGTGCCCGGTCCAGAAGCGCGCTTGCCTGCTGGGCCTGCTCCTGCGTGCCCTGGATCTTAAAGGTGTTTGCGGTGGTGATAAAACTGAAAAGCAACATTGCAACCAGCGTAAAGGCCACCCTTATAGTTACCGACCGTTTGATACTCTTACCCATAGCTTATAAATCCTTTCCTTGCTCCGCCGGGGCGGACGTATTGTTATTATCATACACGAACCGGCGGAATTTTGCAAGCCTTACTCCTAAAATTACCGCACAAAGTTTGTAAACGTCTTGGGCTCATTCTCCGGCAATCCATACTTCTCCCGGCCCAGGGCGATGCTTTTCATTAGAAAGCTCATGTTCCGGGCGAGGGTCCGCATCATCTGAAGGCCCTCCGCGTCCTCGTTGGCCTGCCCGGGGGTCTGGCCGTGTATACCGTTCCAATACTGGCCGCTGGCGATGGGCATACCTGAGATGGCAAAGAACTTGTTGAGCTCGTCATAGGTAGCCGTAAGCCCGCCGCGCCTGGCCGCCGCCACAGCCGCGCCCACCTTCATGGTCTTGTCGCAGTGGCAGCTGTAGAAAAGCCGGGTCAGAAAGGCCACCAAGGTAGCGTTGGCGGAGGCGTAGTACACGGGGCTCCCCACCACCAGGCCGTCGCACTCCGCAAATTTTTGCGCCGTCTCGTTCACCGCGTCCTCAAAGACGCATTTCCCCAGCTCTCCGCATTTGCGGCATCCAATGCATCCCCTTACAGCCTTGTTACCAATGTGCAGCAGCTCCACCTCCACTCCCTCCTCTTTAAAGACCTTTTCCATCTCATGCAGGGCAATGTAGGTATTCCCCTCCTTATGGGGACTTCCGTTGATCATAAGCACCTTCATAGCAAGTTCCTCCTTGAGTATAATTTTTATTTGATAAGCTTACGAACCTCCTCTAAACTGAGCCCCCGCTCCCGGGCAATTCTGCACAGGTCCTCATACTCCGGCTTCTCCCTGCTTACGCCGAAGCCCTCCGACCGCTTTACCCGCACCGGGCCATACTCCGTCTCCCGCTCCTCAAGGCTCCGCTCAAGGGTATACCTTTTACAGCGGGTCTCCCGTATGCCCAGCGTGGTGGTATGCCGGAGGAGGAGCCGGGCCATCTTCTCCCCCTCCTCCGGCCTGCACAGGCAGGTCAGCATTACCCCCGGCCTGGACTTTTTCATGCCGATGGCCGTGGTGAACGCGTCCAGGGCCCCCTCGGCCAGCAGAGTCTCCAGGGCAAAGCCCACTCCTTCGGGAGTCATGTCGTCCAGGTTGCAGGAAAGCTCGATTATTTCGTCGGTCATGGCGGCTCCTTTCCATTATATATAGCATAGGTTCCAGGATATGATTTATCACGCTGGCTAGTTGCCATGCATCCGCTCCGATATGTCTCTTCCGCCCGCTAGTCCATGGGAAGCTCCCCCTTTTTTGCATATTAGCCATATTATACATCATTTGGGGAGAGTTTACAAGCCCCCTTCGCCACCTTGCCAAGCCGGACAGTTTGTGGTATACTATATTATCATAGTAAAGCTCTTGCAAGGAGGGTCTCAGCTTTGGACAGCCTTTTCATATCCCTGAACGCCGTGATCCCGCTGTTTCTGATGATGGCGGTGGGCTATATCATACGGCTGACGGGGCTCCTGAACGATATTTCCGCCCGGCAGGTAAACAAGTGTATCTTCAAGGTCTTTCTGCCGCTGATGATCTTTATTAACATATACGATACCGGCTCCGGGGCCACACTCAGGAACGACCTCTTGTTCTTTGCGGCAGCGGGGGTGCTGGTAGAGTTTTTGATCTCCCTGGTGCTGGTGCTTCTCACCGAGCAGGACAACTCCAAAAGAGGGGTCATGCTCCAGGGTATGTTCAGAAGCAACTTCGTCCTCTTTGGCATCCCCATTGCCATGTCCCTTTACGGGGACAGCGCGGCGGGGACAGCCTCCCTGCTTATCGCCATCATAATCCCTATGTTCAACGCCCTGGCCGTGCTGGCCCTGGAGATGTTCAACGGTCAGCGGCCCAACCTCTGGGGGGTGCTGCTGGGAATAATCACAAACCCGCTTATCCTCGCGTCCCTATTGGGTCTGCTGTTCAACCACTTCGGCTGGTATCTTCCGAAGGTGCTTTACAGCACCATGTCCACCCTTGGGGACATAGCCACTCCACTGGCCTTTGTGGTGCTGGGCGCGTCCCTCGCCTTCGGGGAGACCGGGCGCTGTATACGGCCGCTGCTTATAACCCTTTTCATGAAGCTGATAGTCTACCCCGCCGCTTTCGTGGGCGCGGCCATACTAATGGGCTTTCGGGGCGCGAACCTGGCGGTGCTCCTGACGGTGTTCGGCTCGCCCATAGCGGTGTCCAGCTTCACCATGGCCCAGCAGATGGGCGGCGACGACCAGCTTGCGGGGCAGCTGGTGGTATTCAGCTCCATACTCAGTATCGGCACAATGTTTCTGTATATATGGGGGCTGGGGTATTTTGGGTACTTCTAAGGAAAGGGGCATCTTATGGGACGCTTTGTTAATTGCTCGAAAGAGAGTGTTCCCAGGCCGGAGATGGTGCTTTTCGACTATGGGGACACGCTGGCCTGGGAGCCTGTCCCGAATTTTCTTCGTGGATGGCAGGCAGTGTTTCAGCACGTCTGCGCTAAGCCGGAGGGTGTAGGCCCCGAAGAAGCCAACGCCCTTGCCGACAGCCTTTGGCGGCGGTTCAGCCACAGCCGCAGCCTTTCCGCCGCCCGCAAGGGGGGCTGGGAGATACACGAATGGCAGCAGCTTAGAACAGTGGCCGAAGCGCTGGGGATAGAATTTTCCCTTTCCCTGCCGGAGATCGAGACTGTGCTGATGGACAACTCCTGTCCCAGCCACCCCCACCCCGGCACGGCGGAAATGCTGGACTTTTTGCACAGACAGGGTATTATGACAGGGGTTATAAGCAATATCGGCTGGTCCGGAAACGCCCTTGCCCGCCGGCTGGACCGACTGTTTCCCGCTCATTCCTTCGTCTTTGTTCTGGCCTCCAGTGAGTACGGTATCCGCAAGCCGGACCCCCTTCTCTTTCAGATCGCTCTGCGGAAGGCGGGCCTGCCCCCGGAAAAGGTGTGGTACTGCGGCGACAGTTTCAGCTTCGACGTGCGCGGGGCCCATTCCGCCGGGATATTTCCCGTATGGCTAAACCGCGGCGGCAATGAGCCGGAGGAGGCGGACTTCCCCCATCTGACTGTTTCCGGGTGGGAGGAGCTTACAGATATTTTAGCTCCTTCCAGGCTCGCTGTCAGAGATTACTCCCCCGCCGACTGTCCAAAACTCCTAAAGCTCTTTTATGACGCCGTCCACACCGTCAACTCCCGGGACTACTCAAAGGAACAGCTGGACGTGTGGGCGGACGGCAGGCCGGATATAGAGAAGTGGGAGCGTTCGCTGTCGGGGCATTATACTTTGATAGCGGAGCTTGACGGCGTAATAGTTGGCTTCGGGGACATTACAGCCGACGGATACCTCGACCGGCTCTATGTGCACAAGGACTTCCAGGGCATGGGGGCCGCTACGGCCCTCTGCGACCGGCTTGAAGCGGGCTTTGGGCGTATAAGCACCTACGCCTCTATAACCGCCCGGCCCTTCTTTATGAAGCGTGGCTACCGGGTTCTTCGGGAGAATACTGTGGAGCGCGGTGGTGTGGAGCTCAAAAATTATCTTATGGAAAAGCTAAAATAAATATAAAGGAGCAAAAACTATGGGTAAAACTATAGCACAAAAAATCATTGCCGCCCATCTGGTAAGCGGCGAAATGACAGTGGGTTCGGACGTGGGTCTCCGCATCGACCAGACTCTGACCCAGGACGCCACCGGCACCATGGCCTATCTTGAGTTCGAGGCCATGGGGGTCCCCAGGGTGAAGACCGAAAAGAGCGTGGCGTATATCGACCACAACACTCTTCAGAGCGGCTTTGAGAACGCCGACGACCACAGGTATATCCAGACCGTCGCCAGAAAGCACGGCATCTACTTCTCCCGGCCGGGCAACGGCATCTGCCACCAGCTGCACCTGGAGCGCTTCGGGGCCCCTGGCAAGACCCTCATCGGCTCTGACAGCCACACCCCCACCGGCGGCGGCATCGGTATGCTGGCCTTCGGGGCGGGGGGCATGGATGTGGCCGTGGCCATGGGCGGCGGCCAGTACCATATCAATATGCCCTCGATGACAAAGGTCGAGCTTTTGGGCCAGCTCTCCCCCTGGGTCAGCGCCAAGGACGTGATTTTGGCTGTGCTTAGGACGATGAGCGTCAAGGGCGGCGTGGGCAAGATAATCGAGTACGCCGGGGAGGGGGTTAAAACTCTGACCGTCCCCGAGCGGGCCACCATCACCAACATGGGAGCAGAGCTGGGGGCCACCACCTCGGTGTTCCCCTCCGATGAGATAACCCGCCAGTTCCTAAAGGCCCAGGGCCGGGAGGACCAGTGGGTGGAGCTTCAGTCGGACCCGGACGCGGAGTATGACGAGGTTATCACCATCGACCTCTCTGCCCTTGAGCCCCTGGCCGCCTGCCCCCATAGCCCGGACGCGGTGAAGCCGGTCGCGGAGCTTTCGGGCATGAAGATAGACCAGTGCTGTATCGGCTCCTGCACCAACTCCTCCTACCTTGACATGATGCGCGTGGCCGCCATACTCAAGGGCAGGACCGTCCACCCGGAGGTGAGCCTGACCATCGGCTGCGGATCTAAGCAGGTGTACCAGATGCTGGCCCAAAACGGCGCTTTGGCCGACATGATATCAGCCGGGGCACGCATACTCGAGTGTGCCTGCGGCCCCTGCATAGGCATGGGCCAGTCCCCCAACTCCGCGGGCGTGTCCCTTCGCACCTTCAACCGCAACTTCGAGGGCCGCTCCGGCACGGCGGATGCGCAGGTGTATCTTGTAAGCCCCGAGACCGCCGCCGCCTCTGCCATAGCCGGAGTGTTCACCGACCCCCGGACCCTGGGCGATTACGTGAAGATTGACCTGCCCGAGCAGTTCCTCATTAACGACAACCTAATCCTGCCTCCCATTGAGGAGCCCCTGATGGAGACCGTGGACGTGGTGCGCGGCCCCAACATCAAGCCCCTGCCCATCGCGGGCCCTCTGTCCGGCAGCGTCACCGGCAAGGCGGTCCTCAAGGTGGGCGACAACATCACCACCGACCACATCATGCCCGCCGGGGCCAAAATATTGCCCTACCGCTCCAACGTGCCCTACCTCAGCCAGTTCTGCTTTGCCGTCTGCGACAAGGAGTTCCCGGAGCGCTGCAAGGCTGAGGGCGGCGGCATGGTAATAGCGGGCCACAACTACGGCCAGGGCTCCTCCCGGGAGCACGCGGCGCTGGTGCCCCTGTACCTGGGAGTAAAGGCCGTTATCGCCAAGAGCTACGCCCGCATACACGCGGCAAACCTTGCCAACACCGGCATACTGCCCCTGCAGTTTGCTGACGAGGGCGATTATGACAGGATAAGTCAGATGGATAGTCTTAGCCTTCCCGATATCAAGAGCGAGCTCCTGTCAGGCAATGACGTGACTCTTACAGACGGGACCACAGGCCAGAGCTTCAAGCTAAAGGCCGTGCTCACCCCCCGCCAGCGCGACATGGTCCTGGTTGGCGGCTTACTCAACTACACGAAGGGAGAAAACAAATGAGCTTTGAGAAAATTCCCATGAAAACCCCACTGGTGGAGATGGACGGCGACGAGATGACCCGGGTCATCTGGCAGCTGATAAAGGATATGCTCCTTGCGCCCTATATCGACCTGAACCTGGAGTATTACGACCTGGGCCTCCCCCACCGGGACGAGACCGGCGACCAGGTGACTATCGCTTCCGCCAACGCCACCAAGAAGTACGGCGTGGCGGTAAAGTGCGCCACCATCACCCCCAACGCCCAGCGCATGGACGAGTACAAGCTCCACGAGATGTGGAAGTCCCCCAACGGCACTATCCGCGCCATTTTGGACGGCACCGTCTTTAGGGCTCCCATCTTAGTCAAGGGCATTGTGCCCTACATCCCCACCTGGGAAAAGCCCATCACCATCGCCCGCCACGCCTTCGGCGACATCTACAAGAACACCGAGACCATAGTCCCCGCCGGTTCCAAGGCTGAGATAGTTGTGACAAAGCCCGACGGCAGTGAAGAGCGTCAGACCGTTCATGAATTCAAAGAGAGCGGCGGCGTGTTCCAAGGCCAGTTCAACGTGGACGAGAGCATTGAGAGCTTCGCTCGGTCCTGCTTCAACTTTGCCCTTGACACCAGGCAGGATATTTGGTTCTCAACGAAGGACACCATCTCCAAGAAATACGACCACCGCTTCAAGGATATTTTCCAGGAAATATTCGACGCTGAATATGCCAAGAAGTTCACAGAGGCCGGCATAGAATACTTCTACACCCTCATCGACGACGCTGTGGCTCGTGTGGTCCGCAGCCAGGGCGGCTTTATCTGGGCCTGCAAGAACTATGACGGCGACGTTATGAGCGACATGGTCGCAACCGCTTTCGGCAGCCTTGGCATGATGACCTCGGTGCTTGTGGCCCCTGACGGCACCTGCGAGTATGAAGCCGCCCACGGCACCGTGACCAGGCACTATTACAAGCACCTTAAGGGAGAGGAAACCTCCACGAACTCCGTGGCTACCCTGTTTGCCTGGACCGGGGCGCTCCGTAAGCGCGGGCAGCTTGACGGTAATGACAGGCTGGTGGACTTTGCCGGTAAGCTTGAGAGGGCTACTATCGATACCATTGAGGGCGGCGTTATGACCGGGGATCTGGCGGCTATGTCTACGCTGCCGGAGATTAGGAAGGTCAATACCCAGGATTTCCTTATAGCGATTAAAGAAAGGCTTGAGGCCCTGTTATAAGAGCGCGACGTTTAACCCCTTTCCTCCCGGAAAGGGGTTATTTTTTGTTATCACCGTTTGGTCTTCGGCCAGACCTTGGGACTCTGTCCCAAACCCCAGAAGGGACCGATACTTAGCGAAGCTAAGTATTCCGCCCCTTGACCGCGTCCTTGTATAGATGCCACGCTTTCAGCGCGTAGCCCAGGTACATTAAAAGGGGCGCCAGAGGGAACAGCCAGCCCACGCCTCTGCCCAGCGCGAAGGGGGTTTCAAACAGGAACGCCCACCAAAAACTCGCGCCCTCCAGCTCCCAAAGCCCCGGGGTCAGATACCACTCCGCCGGGTTCCAGTACCGCTGGCCGCTCCCCGGGCCGTAATAGACCACCATCAGCGGCAGCAGGGCTATGGCCGCGCAGAGCCAGGCGTTGGCCACCCTCTTATACCTTCCCGCCCGGGACCGCTCGTCCGAGAAGATATCCTCTGTGCAGCTGTCCCTCAGTTTCAAGAAATACTGGTTTCCCGAGCTCTTACTCCCCGCTAAATGCTTCCAGCCGCTGTCCTCGAACATCGCACGGTAAACCTCGAATTCCTCCCTGTTCTTAAATTCCCGATAGTCCGCCCGGATAGTGCACCTGTCCGGCGTGCACCGCTGAAAGTCATAGAAAAGCCCCTTTCCGCACAGCAGCCAGCCCTTTGCGGCCATCTCCTCCAGCCACTTCTCCTCCTTGTCAAAACGAAAGAACATTTTCATGCGCTTCATCTGCAAATCCCCCCTCCAAAACTCTTTCCGTCAGCCCCACCAGGGCCCTCATCCTCTCACAGTCCGCCTTGAGCACGTCCCGGCCCATTTGGGTCACGGCGTACACCTTGCGCCTTGGGTCCCCGCTCTCCAGGGCCGTGATGAGCCCCTTCTTCAGAAGGTTCTCAATGGCCCCGTACATGGTCCCCGCCGCCAGCCGCACCTGCCCGCTGCTCAGCTCCTCCACCCGCTTCATGATGGCATAGCCGTGCCCCGGCTCATACAGCGCCAGCAGCACATAGTACACTGTCTCGGTCAGGGGCAGGTTCTTGTCCCTGTTCATACTCAGTCCTCCTTTATACAGTTTTACTGTATATCCACATTATATACAGTAAAACTGTATATGTCAAGGGGTAAATCCAAAAAAGCGCAAAAATTAACAGCGGTGAAGATAAATTCACCGCCGCCATATGAAAGGGGGTACTAATAACTTGTACTCTGATTAAGCTATAGTAAACGCATTTATGCGTTTACTATCAGTCCGCAGATTTGCTCTGTGCCTCGCCCGAGGTGCCGTCGTACTCCACAATCTTCACGCTCTCAATGACCATATCAGTCACCGGCTTATCGTTCCCGTCCGTCTCGGCTTTTGACAGCGCGTACACTCCGTCCAGCCCCTCGAAAACCTGCCCGAACACCGTGTGGCCGGTGCCGTTGGTGGAGTAGGCCCCGTCCAGGTGCATATTCCCGCCGTACTGCTCATAGAGCTTCTTATAGTCATCGGTCACTTTGCTGGTGTCAAGAGTCTTGGCGTTGGGGTTCGCGTCCACCAGCTCCTTGTTCTCCTTATAATACTCCTTGAACTGTTCGTACTGGCTCTCATAGTAGGTCCACATCTCGCTGCTGGCCGGGGTCCCGGTGCAGTTTATGAAGAACTGGCTGCCGTTGGTGGCGGGTCCGGCGTTGGCCATGGACAGGGCCCCGTCTATATTCACAAGGGACTTGTCGAACTCGTCCTCAAAGTCCTGTCCCCAGACGCTCTCGCCGTCGGTGCCGGTGCCGTTGGGGCTGCCGCCCTGTATCATGAAGTTCGCTATGACCCTGTGCAGGGCCATTCCGTCGAAGTAGCCGTTTATGGCGTGGAGCTTGAAGTTATAGACGGCCTTAGGGGCCTCGCCCGGGAAAAAGCGTATCTTGAATTCCTCGCCGCTCTGCATGGTTACAACTGCTATCTCCTCCCCCTTCTCGGGGGCCTCCGTCTGCCAGCCCAGCTTCTTGCCGGAGCTCTTGGATTTTAGTTCCTCCATTGGAACCAGCTCCTTCTCCGTGCCTAGCACCGCCGCCGCGGGAGAAGCGCTTCCGCCCTCTCCCTCGCCGCAGGCCCCAAGGCAGAGCAGCATTATAATCGCCAGCGTTACGCATAATGTTCTTTTCAAAAGCTTGTCCTCCTAAAAAATATTTCCCCACTATTGTAGCAAAGTGCGGGGAAATATGCAAGCTTTATTTTGTTTATTTGACGGCTCTGCAAGCATTAGCGCCGCCCGCCTTTTTTATTCTCTTTATGTCCCTATTATACACTCCCCGCCCAATTTGTCAACCCCGCATATGCCCGGCTCTTTTAGCATATAAATCTCTTGGGAAAACCAGAGAATTATATAGAAAGGGAAGTGTAGAAATGATGGAAACCCTATTTTATCCCGAAGGCCACCGGCTGAACGCCCCGGAGAATCTGGCGGCAATAAGCTCCCCTGCCGCTCTCTCAGAGGCTCAGCGTGCCGGCCGTATACTGGAGTCCCGAGCCCTTATGTGTGACGGGGCCCATAACCTCCTTGTGGACCTTAACGGCATGAGGGGTCTTATACCCCGAGAGGAGGGGGCCCTGGGGATACGCGAGGGCACGGTGCGGGACATCGCCATACTGTCCCGGGTGAACCGGCCGGTGTCCTTCATTGTGCAGGACTTCATAAGGGAGGAGGACGGCCGCATAACGGCCCTTCTATCACGCCGTGCTGCCCAGGAGCTCTGCCAGCGGGAATACATAGATAAGCTCTGCCCCGGGGACGTGGTGCCCGCCCGGGTGACCCATCTTGAGCCCTTCGGGGTCTTTGCGGACATCGGCTGCGGCATACCGGCCCTTCTGCCCATAGACAGCATATCCGTCTCGAGAATAGGCCACCCCAGGGAGCGGTTTCTGCCCGGCATGGACATACGGGCCGTGGTAAAGGGCCGGGACCGGGGCCGGATAAATCTCAGCCACAAGGAGCTTCTGGGCACATGGGCCGAGAACGCCCGGCGTTTTCAGGCCGGGGAGACCGTCGGCGGTATTATCCGCAGCATAGAGAGCTACGGCGTGTTCGTGGAGCTGGCCCCGAACCTTGCCGGTCTCGCGGAGTCCAAGGAGAATATCTTTCCCGGCCAGCAGGCCAGCGTCTTTATAAAGAGCGTGCTGCCCCAGCGCATGAAGGTGAAGCTTATCATCATCGAGACCTTCGACAGCGAGCCCCGGCGGCCCCGGCCCCCGGAGTATTTCTTCACCGGGGAGCATATGGAGGAGTTTTTGTATTCACCGCCGGAGAGCGAGAAGATTATACGCACGGTGTTTTAAACAGGCTCTTATCCCTTCAGCTTCAAACCGTCCTTAAAGGCGTCGCCCACGCGGCCGGCAACCTTATAGTACCCGTGGGTATACGGGTCAAAGGCAATGGCGTTTACTAAGGACATATCCGGCTTGCCGTTTACCATTACCCTTTCGTCGGCCGTGACGTTTACCACTCTGCCGATGACCCCGCAGCCGTATTCATTGGACTGATACTCAATAAATTCGCACTCAAGGCACAGGGGAAGCTCGTTTATTACAGGAGCGTCCACTGTTTCGGCACGGCTTGCGGTAAGCCCGCTGCGGGCAAACTTATCCGGGACCTTGTTCCCGGACTCCACGCCGAAATAGTCCGCTTCTGTCACGTGAGCAGCGTCGGCAATGCTGACGGTAAAGGCTCCCCGGGCCTTGATATTTTGCACGGTTTTATGGCTCTCGGTGAGGTTAAGAGCCACAGTGCCGCGCTCCTGCATGGTGCCCCAGGCTGCGTTCATCACATTGACGCTGCCCTCCTCATTATAGGTTGCTACCATAAGGACCGGCATGGGGTAAACGCCCTCGGTAACGTTCAGTTTTGTTCTCATAAGCCGTACCTCTCTTTTCATAATTTTTAATTGACAGCTTCTGCTGTCCTGTGTATAATTATAGCAAGCTGCGCAAATAATTCAAGTACTGTCTTTTATGAAAGGTACTTGCCGAAAGGATAGCTTATTATGATAAGTAAATACATAGACGGCGCGAATTTTGAGGACACCGGGTTCAGCTATACGCTCTCTCTCATATCGGGAAAGCACAAGATGGTAATACTGTACTGCCTTATGGAGTATGGTGTCGTGAGGTTCAACGAGCTCAAGCGGTATCTGAAGAACATATCCGACAAGACTCTGAGCATGAACCTAAAGGAGCTGGAGTCGGACCGGCTCCTCCTGAGGACGGAGTACCCCCAGATACCGCCGAAGGTGGAATATACCCTAAGCGAGCGGGGAAAGACCCTAATGGCCGTTTTGGACCAGCTATGCATATGGGGTGAAAATAACCGGCTGACATGACAGAAGCGGGGCAGGCCATAATGGTCCGCCCCGCTTCTGTCTTTTCTATCCGGCCTCCTCTATCCTGAACTCCCCATCAGCCGCGTCGCACCTGTACCGTTTCCCCGCCGAAATGCTGCCCTCCAGCATACGCTCTGATATCACGTCCTCAAGCTCGCTCTGAATCGCCCTTCTAAGGGGCCGCGCTCCGTAAGCCGGGTCGTAGCCCTTTCCGGCTATAAGCTCTACCGCCGCCGGTGTGAACTCCACCGTCACCCCCATCTCCGTGAGCTTGCCCGAAAGGGTCAGGAGCATCCGCCCGGCTATCTTGGCAGTGTCCTCCTTTGTAAGCTTGTGGAAGACGATTATATCGTCCACCCGGTTCAAAAACTCCGGCTTAAAGAGGTTTTTAAGCTCCCCCAGCACCGTTTCCTTGATCTTCTCAAAGTCCCCCGCAGCACTCTCGGCCCCGGCAAATCCCAGGGAGCTCTGCTTCTCGGTGATGAGCCGCGCACCCACGTTGGAGGTCATGATGATTACTGTGTTCTTAAAATCTACGGTCTTGCCCTGGGAATCCGTGACCCGGCCGTCCTCCAGTATCTGCAAGAGGAGGTTGAACACCTCCGGGTGTGCCTTTTCTATCTCGTCAAAGAGCACCACCGAGTAGGGCTTTCTGCGCACGGCCTCGGTGAGCTGGCCGCCCTCGTCAAAGCCCACGTACCCGGGGGGCGAGCCCACAAGCCTTGACACCGTGTGCTTCTCCATATACTCTGACATATCAAAGCGCGCCATGGCCTTCTCGTCCCCGAACATGGCCTCTGCCAGAGCCTTGCAGAGCTCGGTCTTGCCCACGCCCGTGGGGCCCAGGAAGATGAAGGAACCGATGGGCCGGTTCTTGTCCTTAAGCCCAACCCTGCCCCGGCGTATGGCCCGGGCGATGGCGGAGACCGCCTCCTCCTGGCCCACCACCCGTTTATGCAGGGTCTCCTCCAGCCGCAGGAGCCGCTGGCTCTCCTCCTCTGTCAGCTGGGACACAGGCACCCCGGTCCACATGGCCACGATATCCGCTATGGCCCCGGCGTCCACCACGGAGCTGCTGCGCTCGTTCTCGGCGGTCCACTGGTCCCGAGCCCTCTCAAGCTCCTCAGAGAGCTCCTTCTGCCGGTCCCTAAGGTCAGCCGCCCGCTCGAAGTCCTGGCTGTTTACGGCGGCGGCCTTGTCCCCCTCCAGCTCCTTTATCCTGTTTTCCAGCTCCTGCAAGCTCTCCGGGGCGGTGAAGGTGCGAAGGCGCACTCTTGAAGCCGCCTCGTCCACCAGGTCTATGGCCTTGTCGGGCAGAAACCTGTCGGAGATATACCGGGCCGAGAGCTTCACCGCCGCTTCAAGGGCTTCGTCCGTGATCTTCACCTTATGGTGTGCCTCGTACCTGTCTTTAAGCCCTGAGAGTATCTCCACTGCCTCCTCCTCAGTGGGCTCGCCAACTGTGACCGGCTGAAAGCGTCTCTCCAGCGCCGCGTCCTTTTCGATGTGCTTGCGGTACTCGTTGATGGTGGTGGCCCCGATAACCTGGAAGTCCCCCCGGGCCAGTGCGGGCTTCAAGATGTTTGCCGCGTCCGTGGAGCCCTCTGCGGAGCCCGCGCCGATGATGGTGTGCAGCTCGTCGATAAAGAGGAGGACGTCCCCGTCCCGTTTCACCTGGTCGATGGCGGACTTTATGCGCTCCTCAAAGTCGCCCCGGTACTTGGTCCCGGCCACCATACCCGTCAGGTCCAGGGAGATAAGCCGTTTCTTTTTAAGGGTCTCCGGCACGTCTCCGGCGTTTATTTTAAGGGCCAACCCCTCGGCCACGGCGGTCTTGCCCACGCCGGGCTCGCCTATCAGCACCGGGTTGTTCTTTGTGCGCCGGGAGAGAATCTGTATCACCCGCTGTATCTCCTCAGAACGGCCTATGACCGGGTCAATTTTGCCCTCCCTCGCAAGGGCGGTCAGGTCCCGGCCGAACTGCTCAAGGGCCGTGCCCTTCTTTCCCGGGTCCTTTCCGCTCTCAGGCCCCCCGACAAAGCCCTGGCCGCCCACGGCCCCGGACAGCTCACGGACCACCCGGTCCGGGTCCACACCCAGTATCTTCAAAAAGCGAATGGCATAGCAGCTCTCGTCCTGCAGGAGGGCTATAAGGATGTGCTCCGTGCCCACATATGCGCTGTTGAACCGTGCCCCGGCCATGGCAGCTACCTGTAGTATCTGCTTGGTGCGGGGAGTGAGGTTCTCGGGTGTAAGGCTGGTTTTCTCCCCATAGCCTATGCGCTCCCGCAGGAGCTTCTCATAGTCCTCGGCCGTAACGCCCAGCTTGCTGAGCACCGTATGGGCCACGCCGCTGCCCTCCTTTATCAGCCCCAGCATAACGTGCTCGCTGCCGATATAGTCGTGGCCAAGGTTCTCTGCGGACTCCACTGCCAGGTTCAGAGCCTTATTCGCCTTTTCTGTAAAGCCTTTGAATTGGAACATTATATCAACCCCTTTTCAGTCTAAGTTATGTTCAAATTTTTAAGTGTATCTCTCAAGATATCCGCCCGGATCCTGTCCCGCTCCCCGGGCTCCAGCTGCCGTCCGGCACTGTTTATCAGGGTGGCGGGCTGCACACGCACCGTAAGGCCGTTTACCGCGCCCATGTCCGCCCCGGAGAGGAGTCCCTGGGCAAGCCCCAGCCTTACCAGAGAGAGCAGCCCCGCAGCCTCCTCTCCGGACATGAGCCGGGCCGACTTCAGTACCCCCGCCGCCCGGGCTATACGGTCCTGCCAGGCGGTAGTCTCGCAAAGCTCCTCCCGGAGCCTTTTTTCCTGCTCCGTAAGCTGTCCTGCAACGGACAGAAGGTTCTCCACGGCCTGCTTCTCAGTCAGCCCCAGGGTTATCTGGTTTGACAGCTGGTACATATCCCCCACGGCCTTTGAGCCCTCGCCAAAGGCGCCCCTAAGGGCAAAGCCCAGCTTTGACAGGTTCTCCCCTATCCTGCCCATGGCCCCCGCCTCCGTAAGCGCCGGAAGATGCAGGGTCAGGGAGGCCCTCATGCCTGTGCCCAGGTTGGTGGGGCACTGGGTAAGATAACCGAACTCCTTGTCATAGGCGAAGTCCAGGTTCTCGCTGAGCAGGGTGTCTATGCGGTCGGCGGTCTCCAGGGCCTCGCTCAGCGCCTGACCCTCCCTGAGCACCTGTATGCGCACGTGGTCCTCCTCATTCACCATGATGGACACGCTCTCGTCCTCGTTTATGAGCACAGCCTTGCCGCGGCGGTCCGCGATAAACTCCGGGCTGACTATGTGGCGCTCCGCCAGGGACACAGCCGCCTCCTTTGAGAGCTTACTGAGCTCGCAGAAGCTAAACTCCCGGGAGATAACGCTGTTGCTGTTCATGATGGCGGCCCGTACCTGCTCAATGACGCGCCCCTTGTCCTCGGGCCCGGCCCTGTCCGGGAAGGGGACCCTGGCAAGGTTCCTGGCCAGACGGACCCTGGTGCTGCAAACCGTGTCGCCGGACTCCCCGGTCTTCTCATACCATTTACGGCTGTCCTTCTCACTCATGGCTTTCCAACTCCTTTATCTGGTCTCTTAAAACCGCCGCCTGTTCAAAGTCCTGGGTCTCTATTGCCTTTTGCAGCAGCTTCTTCTTTTCCTCTACCTCCGAGAGCGGGGACGAGGCTCGGTTTTCCACGTTCACCAGCTGCCGGTTCTCCTCCTGCACCCTTAACGCCGACCCGCCTGGTATCTTGCCCTTGTGCTGGGCCGCGCCGTGAAGGCGCTCTATCACCGGGATAAGCTGTGTGCGGAAGGTGCTGTAGCACTGACCGCAGCCCACCTTGCCGCTTCGGCTTATCTCCCTGAAGCTGGCTCCGCAGCCCGGGCAGCGCTTTTCCCCGGAGCCCAGGGTCCCCGCCTCCGGCTCGCCGGAAAGAAGGCCGGAGAGCAGGCTGCCAAAGCCGTTCCACTCCGAGAGCATTTGTCCATAGCCCTGTTTTTTGGCGCACTGGGAGCAGAGATGGCTCTCTGTAAGCTGGCCGTTGATTATGGTCTTGATATGGGTGGTGGCGGTCCGCTGGCCGCAGTTCTGACACATCATAAAGCATACCTCCTAAAAAATTTAGTCTATATTGGGTTATTTGCCTATCTTTTCTATGCAGTCCCTAAGACAGGCCTCATAGTCGTCAAAGGGGTAGTCCAGGTTCCAGGTCTCGTTTTCGCCCATGGAGATGCGGAACATTCCAAAGTGCTCCTCTCCATCTATAGTGAAGCTGCCGTGAAAGTAGAGCATTATGTCACTTTGGCCGGTGCTGTACTCAAAGTCCCGGCGCAGGCCGTCAAATTCCTCCTTGGCAAAGCTTATGGCCTTTGCCGCGTTTTCCAGCTCCTCCCCGCTGTCCAGAGGCCCGAGCCTGAACTCAAAATGCCGGTCATAGTGATTATAGTCCCTGTACTCAAAGGAATAGCCCCGCTCCTCAAGATATTCCACTAAGCTGTCATAATATCCCTGGGCGGCCAGCCATTCCTCCAGGTAATATTCCAGCACCTGGAACTCTCCCTTTGACTTTGCCGCCGTCCAGGCGGGGAATATGGTGCCGTCGCCGGCTTCTATATCGTGCACAGCGCCCTCTGTCCTGCCGGTGCATCTAAAGTCCATCTCCGGGTACTTCTCCGAAAGCTTCTGGAGCAGGGTCGCATCCTGGCTCTCGTGTGTGCCCTTAAAGACCAATCCACCGCCCCGGCAGCCTTGCAGTAATACTGCCAGTATTACTGCAAGTATCACCGCCAGTAAAGTCTCCGGTATAAAGTGCCCCCGTTTCATATCATGTCCTAGTCGCCAGCAGCATACTCTTGCATATCATGGCCCGCACCGTGTCCCGCAGCTCCTTTGGCACCGCAGCAAGGGCCTTTT